>ERZ724510.183-NODE-183-length-35824-cov-13.045067_pt1 | contig 35824 bp, 34 predicted proteins | sample MGYA00376043_ERZ724510 | MGnify/ENA primary metagenome ERZ724510 (study PRJEB28724, sample SAMN07190888) | wastewater metagenome | isolation source: influent of sewage treatment plant in Hong Hong | place: USA: Christiansburg, Virginia | collected 2016-03-01 ... | reverse complement strand
CACGGCACATAAATCAGGGTGAACAGCATAAAGCTGTACGCTGCCACCCAATCCAACTGCTGGCTAATGACCTGGGCCAGGCCGGATTCTGGTACGCCATAAATCACCGCCATGCCGCCCAGCAGGATTTCCTTGGCCACCACCCCGACCATCAGCGCCACCGCCAGCTCGTGGCGAATGCCCAGCGGGTCCAGCACCGGAGCCAACGCATTGCCCAGCCAGGTGGCCAGAGTCGCGTCGCTGTTCATCGGCAAATGGGTCAGTGCCCAGATCAGCACCACACCCACCAGAATAAAAGTGGAAGCCAGCTGCAAAAAGGCCTTGACCTCGCCGCTGGCGCGGGTAAACAGATAGGCCATGGCCGGCAGCCGGTACGGCGGCATCTCCATCACCAGTGATTCCCGATGTGGCAACGCGCGCTTGAACAGCCAGGCGGTGAACATGGCCACCAGAAAACTGATCAAATACAGACTCAGCAACACCCACGGTGCCGCCTGAGCAGAAAACAGGGTAGAGACAAAAAACAGAAACACCTGCAGGCGTGCCGAGCATACCGAAAATGGAATCACCAGCATGGTCAGCAAACGCAGCTTGCGCTCGCGCATGATCCGGGTGCCCAGAATGGCTGGCACATTGCAGCCAAAGCCCATCAGGTGCATGACAAAGCTGCGCCCATCCAGCCCAAGCCGGGTCATGCTGGCATCCATCAAGAATGCCGCCCGCGCCAGATAACCGCTGTCTTCGACCACGGCCATCAGCACAAAAAATACAAACAAAATAGGGATAAAGGTCAGCACCGTGGAGACGCCCTGCCAGACCCCCTCCAGCAGCAGACTCTGCAGCCAGGCGGGTGCGCTGGCCAGGGCTGGCTGCCACAGCGCAGCCTGCAGCCACTCCAAGCCGCTGCCCAATGCTTCTTGCAGCGGAGAACCCAGCAGATAGGTGGCCTGAAAAATCAGCGCCATCAGCACAGCAAACATGGGCAATCCCAGCCATGGGTGCAGCAACAGTTGATCCAGCCGATGGGTCAGGGTAATCGGCAAGGTAGCCGGCACATGGTAGGCCCCCTGCAGCATCTGCTCGACTGCGCCGGGGGCTAGCGCCGGCATATTCACCTGGTCGGCGCTGCAGGCATGCTCGCGCAGCGGAGCCTGTTCAGCCAGCTGGGTCAGCGCGCTGCGCACTGCCGGCCAGTTGTCGCCCTTGCGCGCGCTCATTGCCACCACCGACGCGCCCAGGCGCTGGCTCAATTGCGCCAGGTCAGCGCGAATGCCCAGTTGATGCATTTCATCGTGCATATTGACCAGCACCAGCAGGGGCAGGCCCAAGGCGCTGAGCTGCAGCACCAGGCGCCAGTGACGCTCCAGCTGCGCGCCGTTCACCACCAGCACCAAGCCATCAAAAACGCTCTGGCAGAGCACATCGCGCACCACCGCTTCGTCTTCGCTATAGCCGCTCAGATCGTGGATGCCGGGCAAGTCCACCACTTCCACCAGCCGGCTGCCCAGCACCACCTTGGCGCTGGCCAGTTCAACCGTCAGCCCTGGCCAGTTGCCCACTCGCTGCGACAGGCCGGTTAGCCGATTGAAAAAGGTGGATTTACCCGCATTGGGCAAGCCAATAATGGCCAGCCGCCGGGCCTGACGGGTAGCCGCAACCGGTGGCATGCCCGCCGCCGGCGGGCATTTTGGGCAACTGGTGGACATACCGGCTTACCCCTGCAGCTGGACGTGGATCGATTCGGCCAGCAAACGGCGCATCAGCAGCTGGGTGGTGCCGACGGCAATATGCAAGGGGCCGCCCAGGCCAGCGCGACGAAATACCTGAACCTGCGCGCCAGGCTGCATGCCAAAGGCGGACAAACGCTGACATTCTTCGGTGGGCAGATGGATGGCCACCACTTCGGCCCGATGGTTGGCTTTGAGCTTGGCTAATGATGTCATAAAACCCCCGTAAGAATGTTGCATCACATTCTCAATTGTACGCCAAAGCATGGCCCTTGCGGCCATGCCCGTCGCCAATCGAGCGCAGAGAAACAGAACATTTGATCTGTATCAGCAGTGCAATGCAACATTTGCGCCAGATCGGCGCGCCCTCCCCAAGTGCCATGACCGGGTGACTGGCACAGCCCCCCGCACCAGGCTGCCAAGGCGGCCATTCTGTGTCTGAGGCGCTGTCGAATTGGCGGTATGCTGGAATGTCAGCACCCTGGAAAAGTCCATTAGTTTGTTTTGGAATTAACTGCAATTCAAAACATCTAAAAAGTTATACGGCGGTCAGCTACGATGCAGGCTTGATTGATCTGCATGAAGCGAGAACGCCGTGGAATGGGGTTTTGTGGTGGCCGGCCTGGTGGTCGGGTTTGTGGTGGGGCTGACCGGGGTAGGCGGCGGGTCGCTGATGACGCCCATCCTGCTGTGGTTTGGCATCAATCCGGCCACGGCAGTGGGAACCGATCTGCTGTATGCCTGTATCACCAAGATGGGCGGGGTGTGGGTGCACCACCAGCACAAGCAGATCGACTGGAAAATTACCGGCTGGCTGGCGCTGGGCAGCATGCCAGCGGCACTGCTGACGGTGACCGTGCTGCATGGCCTGCACCTGGAAACCCAGTATGTGGAGCGCTTGATCAAGCTGATGCTGGGCGTGGCGCTGATGCTGACCGCCGTGGCCATCCTGTTCAAGCCGTATATTTTGCGCCAGCTGAGCAAGATCATGCCGCCGCGCCCGGAGGGCGTGCTGCCAGTGAAAGCCACCATTGCCACTGGCGTGGTGCTTGGCGTGATTGTCACCCTCAGTTCGATTGGTGCCGGCGCGCTGGGCACCCTGGCCATTTTCGCCCTGTATCCGCTGCTGCCGATTGCCCGTCTGGTTGGCACCGAGATTGCCCACGCGGTACCGCTGACACTGGTGGCTGGCCTGGGCCACGCCAGCATGGGACATATGGACTACGGCCTGCTGGTGCAGCTGCTGATGGGTTCCCTGCCAGGCATCTGGCTGGGCAGCCACATGACCCGCCGGGTGGCGGAACAATGGCTGCGTCCGGCGCTGGCGCTGATGATGGCGCTGATTGGGGCCAAGCTGGTGCTGTGAATCCGATAGCCAACTCATCCGCTTCCCCACAAAAAATGCCGCTTCCGGTTCAACCGGAAGCGGCATTTTTGACAAACAACGCATTCACACCGCGCTGCTTGTGTCGTCCTGACTGGCGCGCAGCAGCTGGATATCGTTCAACACCGCATAGATGGGCTGCAGGATCGCCTCGCCCAAACGCAGGCTGCGCTGGCCATTCCAGCCCATATCGTCGTCGGGCAGGTTGGCATTGTCCTTGAACGGCATTTCCAGGGTAAACGCCAGACATTCAAAGGCATTGCCCACCCAGGCAGTGGCCATGCTCAGGTTGGCTTCGCCTGGCGCATCCTTGGCGTAGCCATGTTCGTCCTGAAAATCCGGACTGGCCAGCAAGAAGTGCTGCTTGAACTTGTCTTCCAGTGCGGCAATCGGCGCACGGTAATTGGGCGTTCCTTCCGTGCCGGCGACAAACACATAAGGCAGGCTTTCGTCGCCGTGGATATCCAGGAACAGGTCCACCCCGGTTTCCTGCATTTTTTCGCGCACCCACAACACTTCCGGGCTGCGCTCGGCGCTGGGTGTCAGCCATTCGCGGTTAAGGTTGGCACCTGCGGCGTTGGTGCGCAGATTGCCGCGCACTGAACCATCCGGGTTCATATTGGGCACAATGTAGAACGTGGCCTTGTCCATCAGCGCGCGCGCCAACGAATCATGGGTGTCCAGCAGCCGGCCCAGCAAGCCCTCGATAAACCATTCTGTCATGGTTTCGCCCGGATGCTGGCGGGCAATGATCCACACTTTCAGGTCGGAGCTGACTTCGTGGCCAATGGTCAGCAGGCTGAGGTCACGTCCGTCCAGGGTAGAGCCCAGGTCAGACAGTTGCACCAGGCCAGAACTTTGCGCCTCGCCAATCAGGCGCAGGTGCTGCTCGTAGGAGTAGGGCTCAAAGTAAGCATAATAAATACTGCTGGCCAGCGGGGTGTGCTCAATGATCAGCACGCCATCTTCGTAGCGGGCGGGAACCCTGAACCAGTTGACGCGGTCATATGAAGCACAGGGCTGATAATCCACCCAGCCTTCCGGATAGGCGGCGTCGGCGGCGTTCAGGATGCGCATGGTGCAGGGCTGGTAAGCCGCACCCTGCAGGCGGAAGTAAAACCATTGGGCAAAGTCGGACGCATTGTCCGGGCGCAGGCGCAGGCGAATGTCGTCGAAGCTGTCCAGGGCGACCACTTCGATACTGCCGGCGTCAAACGTGCTACTGATTTTCATGTGGTGTGTCCACTGACCAGAAAAACCGATTGTAGCGCCATCGCCCGACAGCGCAAATGGGCGCAAAAAACCCCGCTGCCATGGCAGCGGGGTTATGGCTGACGCCGACTGACATCAGGCAGCCGGGGTGCCCACTTTCTGGGCGGCGGTTTTCACTGCATCAGCGGTGGCGGTGGTGGCGGCCTTGACGCTGGTTTCAGTGAATTCTGCCACTTGGTGAGCAGCCTTGGTCATGCTGTTCATCGCGGCAGCCGAGGCGGCAATCGACGACTTCAACGCATTCACGGCAGCATCGGTGCCCGCCGGGGCGTTTTTGGCCAGCACGTCAATCGAGCTGATTACGGTGCGGTTGAGCTGGCTGAACTGTTCATCCAGCAGCTGGGTGAGTTCGTTTTGCGTGGCCGACAGCACTTCGTAGGCATTGCGCGAATGGTTGACCAGTTGCTCGACGGTTTGCACTGCCAGGCCGTTGACGCGGGTCGGCAGTTCCTGCGGTGCGCCTTCGGCCAGGCTGTGCAGGTTGCGGACTTGTTCTTCCAGCAGGGTGCGGCCAGTCTGGAACTGTAGTTTGAACAGGCGCTCAGCACTGTTCAGGCCAATTTGAGTCAAACGCATGGCGGTATCAATGCCGTGCAGGGCAGCCTGGCTGAATTGGGCTTGCGGGTTCACCATGTCAATCTCCTCGTAGACATTTGTTTGGAAAGGAAAATTTGCACTGTTTGCAACTTCCGATGGCTGCATTCTAGGAAGCATTGTGCGGTGCGTCAAGTACTATTTTGTGCGCTGCACAAAATTTTTCTTCATTAAAAATAACATCTTGCGCAATGCACCAGAAAGATGCAGACAGCAGGCATGGCTATGGTAAAGTTGTCTTTTGCGCTGCAATAATTTGCGGTCTGCCCACTTGGGCGGCGAGTTCCGGTCATGGTCAGAAACCAGGGCAGCACATGCGGAAAAACCGCGTCAGCGCAAAGGATATTGGCAGGTTCCAGCCATCGCCCACGCAAGCGGACGGCCCTGGGCACGCCAGCCCATTCAGGCGGGGATGCCGCCAAAAACGAAGGTCAATGTGCCGGCCTTTCGTGTAGTCAACCCATGTGAACACGTGCACTGTTGCGACTTTGCCACGGTGTGCCCATGTTATACCAAAAGAAAAACCGGAGGCTCGACATGAGCGGAGAGAAGCGCATTATCAAGAAATACCCGAATCGTCGCCTGTACGATACGGCCACCAGCTCCTACATCACCCTGGGGGATGTCAAGCAGCTGGTGCTGGACCATGTGGAACTGCAAGTGGTCGATGCCAAGTCTCAGGATGACATTACCCGCAGTGTGCTGTTGCAGATCATTCTGGAAGAAGAAGCTGGCGGCATGCCGATGTTCACCTACGACGTGCTGACCCAGATCATCCGCTTCTACGGCAACACCATGCAGGGCCTGATGGGTAACTATCTGGAAAAGAACCTTGAGCTCTTTACCCAGATGCAGCAAAAGCTGCAGGATCAGACCCGACAGATGGTGGGCGACACGCCAATGTTCGGCAACCACAATATGTGGAGCGAATACATGAAATTCCAGGCCCCGGCCATCCAGAACATGATGACCAGCTACCTGGAGCAAAGCACCAATATGTTTGTGGAAATGCAGAACCAGATGCAGGCCCGCACCAAAAACCTGTTCACCGGCTTTCCCTTCCAGCCCTACCCGCCCAGCAGTGACCCCAACAAAGATGCCTGATCGCCCTGCATGATGGCCTGACACCGGGTTAAGGGTGTGTTGCGCCAGCAGGATGGCTGTCCCGCCTGGGGTAAAGGCCGGACAGCCCACGCCGCTGTAGCGCGGACAGCCCTGCTGTATACTTGCAGAACTCCGCCAGCCGGACATCCGCGCAGATGTCCGGCTTTGTTCGTTTTTGCATGAGTCTTTTTCCCCATGGCACATACCGTACCCAAAGTCGGGTTCGTCAGTCTTGGCTGCCCCAAGGCATTGGTCGATTCCGAACACATCCTCACCCGCCTTCGCGCCGAAGGCTACGAAATTTCCCCCAGTTATGACGGGGCCGATCTGGTGGTGGTCAATACCTGTGGCTTTATCGATTCGGCGGTGGCTGAATCGCTGGATGCGATTGGTGAAGCGCTCAATGAAAACGGCAAGGTGATTGTCACCGGCTGTCTGGGTGCCCGGGCTGACGGCAAGATGGTCACCGACGTGCATCCCGCCGTGCTGGCGGTCACCGGCCCGCACGCCGCCAACGAAGTGATGGAACATATCCATCAGCACCTGCCCAAGCCGCACGACCCCTTCATGGACCTGCTGCCGCCAGCCGGCATCAAGCTCACCCCACGTCACTATGCCTATCTGAAGATTTCTGAAGGCTGCAACCATCGCTGCACCTTCTGCATCATCCCTGGCTTGCGCGGCGACCTGGACAGCCGGCCAGTCCATGAGGTGCTGAAAGAAGCCGAGGCGCTGGTCAAAGGGGGAGCCAAAGAGCTGCTGGTGGTATCGCAGGACACCAGCGCTTACGGCGTGGACGTGAAATACCGCACCGGCTTCTGGCAGGGCCGCCCGGTCAAAACCCGGATGACCGAGCTGTGCGAAGAACTGGGCAAGCTGGACGTGTGGGTACGCCTGCATTACGTCTACCCCTACCCGCATGTGGATGAAATCATTCCGCTGATGGCCGAGGGCAAAATCCTGCCCTACCTGGACATCCCGTTCCAGCACGCTTCGCAAAAAGTCCTCAAGACCATGAAGCGCCCGGCCAACGCCGACAATGTGCTGCAACGCATCCGCAAATGGCGGGAAATCTGTCCGGAACTGGTGATCCGCAGCACCTTCATCGTTGGCTTTCCTGGCGAAACCGAAGAAGATTTCGCCATCTTGCTGGATTTCCTGCGCGAGGCCGAGCTGGACCGGGTGGGCTGTTTCACCTACTCGCCGGTGGACGGTGCCGCCGCCAACGCGCTGCCCGACCCAGTACCAGAAGAGGTGAAGGAAGCGCGCAAGGCACAGCTGATGGAGCTGCAAGCCGAAATCAGCGCCCGCCGACTGGCCGCCCGTATTGGCCAGATCATGACCGTGCTGGTGGATGAAATCGACGAAGACGGTGCGGTATGCCGCAGCTACGCCGATGCGCCGGAAATCGACGGACTGGTATTTGTGGCCGATAGCGATGGATTGCAGGTGGGCGACTGGGTGGAAGTGCGCATCACCGACAGCGACGAATACGACCTGTGGGGTGAGCGGCTGGACGACTGAACGGCCTGGAGGCTGGCGCGGCCGCGCCAATCCTCCTCACCCTTCCCGGTTTGCGCTAACATGGCAGAAAGACCTTGATACCTTGATGTCTGCTGTAGCCGATGTGACTACAGTTCCAGCGTATTACACACCACGGACAAAACTGCCCTGATGGTTTCTGCGCTTGCTTGCCGTCCCCCCACGACAGCGCCAGGCGGGAAGAACTGAGCCGTTTTGTTTCAGGTGTTTTGTCGGGAGATCGATCATGCGCGTCCTGCTTGCCATCCTGTTGCCGTTCACTGCATTTTTCCGCCTGCATCGCACCGGGGCCGGCGTGGTCAGCCTGTTGCTGCAGCTGACCGTGGTTGGCTGGTTGCCAGCTGCGCTCTGGGCCATGTATGCGCTGGGCCAGGCCAGCGCCAGCCAGCATCGCCCCCATGCACACCGAACGCATCATCCGGTGCCGGTTCACCCCCAGCCCACCCACAGCAAACCGGCACCAGTCAGTGCCAAAATGCCCACCAATCGGCGTCGCTATTAAACCCGATCCACGGCACGCCAGCCGCCCGCGATGCCAGGCCGGACAGCTGACGTGCAGTGGCGATCATTCAAATTTTCTGAATCTTTCTGGCAGATTTTCTCGCTATCCTGCTGACTGCTGGCTACCTAGAATGGCGTTATCCGCTGCATCGTGCAGTGTATCCATTCATTGATTGGCAGAGATCAAGTTCAGTCATCCTGATTGATTTAGCCAGGGAGCCTCTTCATGTCACCGTCTGCATTTCTCAGCCGCCAGATTGAATTTACCCTTGCCGGGCAAGCCGCTTCGGATGGTGCCGGGGTACGCCTGCTGCGCATCGTACATGGTGCTGCCGCACAGCGCCGGCTTGATCCCTTCTTGATGCTGGACGAGTTCCGCTCTGACCAGCCTGGCGACTATCTGGCCGGCTTTCCCGAGCATCCGCATCGTGGCTTTCAGACCGTCACCTATATGCTGGCCGGGCGCATGCGCCATCGTGACAGCGTGGGCAATCAAGGTGTGCTCGGCCCCGGCGCGGTGCAATGGATGAATGCCGGGCGCGGCATCTTGCATTCAGAAATGCCGGAACAGCAAGATGGCCTGATGCATGGCTTTCAGCTGTGGATCAACCTACCCGCTGCGCGCAAACTCAGCGCGCCAGCCTACCGCGACCTGCCTGCCGAAGCGATTCCGGAACTGCGCACCCAGGCAGGCAGCCTGATCCGGGTGATTGCCGGCTGTGTGGACGGCGTGGAAGGGGCAATTCAGGAAGCCGACACCGAACCATGCTACTGGGATGTGCATCTGCCCGCCGGTGCCAGCGAATGCCTGGCGCTGCCTGCAGACCACCATGCCGCTATCTATCTTTACGATGGTGAGGTTAGCGTGGTGGATCACGCCTTGCCGGTACGCACGCTGGCGGTGCTGACACAAGACCCGGCCAGCCATGGCGTACAGCTGCATAGCGCCAGTGGTGCACGCTTGCTGGTGCTGGCCGGACGGCCACTGAACCAGCCGATTGCCCAGTGGGGGCCGTTTGTGATGAACACCCGCGATGAGATTGAGCAGGCCATTGCCGAGATGCGCGCCGGCACGCTGGCCTGAGTAAATGCACAGGCTTTGACTTACCGCAATGGGTAGGACAGAATGGCTGTGTCAGAATCTTCAGTGTTCCCATGTCATCCGCTTTGCGGAGGAGTCTTATAATGTTGTTTCAATCGAACCTGCTCGGACAAGTTACTGTTGATGAAAACACGGTTCTGAATTTCCCGTTGGGGTTGCCGGGGTTCGAATCCTGCCAGCGTTTCAAGCTGTTCCACGAAGAATCAGAACAAGCCAATACCCCGCGCGTGTTCTGGATGCAGTCGCTGGATGACGCTGATGTGCTGTTCAGCGTGGTGGCACCGGAAGAATTTGGCGTGCGCTACGAAGTAGAGCTCAGCGCCGAAGAAGTGGATGCCCTGCAACTGGCCAACCCGGAAGATGCCCTGGTGCTGGTGATGATTTACAAAGGCAGCGACGCCATCGACGAAAACACCCACCCGTTGCTCAAGTCGCTGAGCGCCAATCTGCGCAATCCGTTGATCATCAACTCGGTTTCCTTGCGTGGCCTGCAACTGGGCCAGCTGCAATGTGATATGGTGCTGCACAACCGCGCCGCCTGATTGCCCGGTTGTCTGATCTGAACGCCACGCCAGCGATGGGGTGGCGTTTTTGTGCGCGGCACCAGCGTTGACCCTGCTGCTGTGGCGGATTAAAATCCTAACAAATTACTCGGGTATTCCCCGCCCCCGTTCGCATGAAAAAGGATTCAACCATGTCAGCCTCGATTCACGATGTGATCCAGCAACAAGTTTCCGAAAACCCGGTGGTGCTCTACATGAAAGGCTCGGCCCAGTTTCCGCAGTGCGGGTTTTCCGGCCGCGCCGTGCAGATTCTCAAGGCCTGCAATGTGGACAAGATCATGACTGTTGATGTGCTGCAAGATCCGGCCATCCGCCAGGGCATCAAGGAATTCTCCAACTGGCCGACCATTCCGCAGCTGTACGTCAAAGGTGAATTCATCGGCGGTTCCGACATCATGAGCCAGATGTTTGAAAACGGCGAACTGCAAACCCTGCTCAACGACGTGCAGGGCTGAGCCACACAGCCGCTTCCTCCAGCGCCCCGCTTGCGGGGCGTTGTTGTGTCGTCAGCCAGGAGAACACCAATGACGCTCTACCACGGCATCCACCGGATGGTCTGGCTTGGCGTGCTCTGGGCGAGCAGCGTTCTGGCCGCGCCAACGATGCCGGATCCCCGCCCGGTGGTCCGGCTGGCCTCCAGCGACTGGGCCCCCTTTTCCGCCGCCAGCTTGCCCGAGCAAGGCAGCAGCACCGCCATCCTGCGCCAGATGCTGGCGCAGGCCGGATATCGACTGGAAGTGGTCTGGCTGCCGTGGGCGCGCACCATTCGCGATGGCATTGGCCATCGTCCCGGTCTGGATGGTTATTTTCCAGAATACCAGACCCACGACACGGAACGCCGCTGCAAGCTCAGCGCCCCGATTGGCAGCAGCGTGCTTGGCCTGGCCTATCTGCCGGGGCGGGTGATTGACTGGGAAACAATCAGCGACCTGAGTCGCTACCGGGTGGGCGTGGTCAGCGGCTATGCCAACAGCGATGCATTTGACGCGGCAGTGGCCAGTGGCCAGTTGCCGGTGGATGTGGCCAGCAGCGATATCAGCAATCTGCGCAAGCTGGTGCAGCGGCGGATTGATGTGGCCGTGATTGACCATCAGGTGATGCATTACCTGCAGGAACGTTCACCGCTGCGCAATGAAACGCTGGCCCTGGAGTTTCATTCCCGCTGGCTGGCCGAGCACCCCTTGCGCGTGTGCTTTCGCCACGATGCCCGACTACAGCCGGTGCTGGACGCGCTGGCACGCCATGCACCAAGTCTGCCCACACTGCGTCAGCGTCAGCGCAGCTACCTCAAGCAGCTGGCGGCGCACCCCGGCTGATGTGCCGGGCCAATTGCGACGGCAACGCACAGCCCCGTGACGCTATACCTTGGCGCCACGCTGACGCATGGCCAGCAAAATCATCGCGGCGGTAATGGCATCGTTCAGCGCATCGTGGCGAGCCAGGGTGGGAATCGCCAGTTCGTCCAGCATGGGTTGCAGGCGCAGATCGACATAGCCATCCGGGTTTTGCTTGAGCTTCCAGTCGTAGTACAAGCCAGACACTTCGGTCTGCGCCTGTGGCAGGCCAATGCCGATCAGCCCTTTCACGTACTTGTTCAGCACGCCGACATCGTATTCCAGGTAATAGCCCACCAGCGGGCGACCACCAATAAAGTCGAGCAGTGCCTTGACCGCCTCCATCGGCGGCACACCATTGGACACATCAATCGGACGCAAGCCATGCACGGCCACACTGGCCCCAATTGGCAGGCGTTCCGGTTTCACCAGCATGTAAAACGACTCGCTGGTCAGCACTCGGTTGCCGCGAATGCGCACTGCACCAATTGACAGCAGTTCGGCTTCACGGATATTCAGGCTGGTGGTTTCGCAATCCACGCTGACCATTTCATCCGGATGCCCGTCAAACAGATGGGCATAGGCAGGGTTGGACAGGCGCTTGCGCGCCCAGGCGGTTTTCAGCGCAGCAAACATGTCAGAACCCGGTCATCTTGAAATGGTGGCGAATGGTGGTTTTAAAGCGCTTGACCACGGCCAGTGCGTCTTTCAGCAGGTCGCGCTCCAGGGTGGACAGGCGATCCGGCTCAATCAGGTTGGACGGAGCCTTGCCGTCGGCCAGCATGCTCAGGCCAGCTTTCAGGCGCATCTCCAGCAAAAAGCCCAGCGCTTCGGCAGTGTCATGGCCCAGCTGGGCCTCCAGATGCCCCTGTTCGACCAGGGTTTTGATCCGCTCCAGGGTATTGCTGGCTTCCAGCTGGTATTCCAGCGCCATGGCACGGATGCCGTGGACAATCGGGAAGATCCCGCCTTTTTTCAGATCCAGCGTGGACACCCCGCCCTGCGACTTGGTCAGCAGTTGCGAGAACAGCCCCAGCGGGGTGTCAAACTGCTCGATGGCGCGGGCAAAGCGCAGATAAAAACCGGCATCGTCAGACATGATCGAACGCAGATAGCGCTTGGCCTGATGCAGCAGCTCGGCATCGCCCGCTACCGCCTCGGCATCGACAAAAATGGCCAGATTCATCTGTGCATCGGCGTCTGGCAAGTACACCCAGCGATACAGCTGGTCGTGGAAATCCACCTGCGGTTTGCGCCACAGCGCATTATTGACCATGATCTGGCCAGGACAGGGCGGATAGCCAAACTCAATCAGCGTGGCCGAAAAGCGTGCGCAGGCGTCTTCCAGGTAGGGGTGGCTGAAACCATCGCGGACGATCAGTGCATTGTCCTGGTCGGTCTTGATGATCTGTTCGCCACGGCCTTCGCTGCCCATCACAATCAGACAGCTGTTATCAACCAGTTCTTCCGGCGCAATCAGCCGCCAGGCGCGGGCAAACAGCTGGGCATTCAGCGTTTGCACCAGCCGCGCCAGCTGCGGGGCCTTCACCCCGTGGCTGGACAATACCGCCACCAGCCGGTCAATCTGCCCGGCCACGCTCTTGAGCGTATCCAGCGATTCGGCCAGTTCGATCTGCTGGGCAATCAGGTGCGAGTGGTTGGAGAAGTAGGACAGCAGGTCAATCTGTTCCAGCACGCCAGTGGGCTGGCCATTTTCGGTCACCACCACACGCTGGATGTGATGGCGGGTCATGGTCAGCAGGGCGTTAAACAGGTAATCGCCGGCATCCGTGGTCACCAGATTAAAATGTGCAGTGTCGCCCAGCGCCGTATTGGCCGGGGTATTGGTCAGGATGATGTCGCGGAAGTCGCTGGCGGTAAAAATGCCAATGCGCTCGCCATCGCGTACCAGAATCGATTTGGCCCGCTGCTGCTTCATCGTTCGGGCGGCGTCCAGCACGGTTTGCGTACTGTCGAGAAACACTGGGGTTTTTACGCAGGCTTCGCGCACGGTGGCGGTCAGCAGGGTTTGCAGCTCGCGGTTGCCAGAACGCTGGGCCATGGCAGAAAACTTTTCCGACACGCTCTGGAAGAAAAATGCGCCAAACACCGGGTTGGATTCAATCAGCGCCATCACCGCTTCTTTGGGCAGCACAAACACCAGCGCTTCTTCGTGTACTTCAAAGCGGTGAACCGAGTTGCCAGCAATCAGCGCACGGGCATCAAAGGTGTCGTTGGCGTGGTATACCGCGATGATTTCGTCTTCGGCCACTTCGCGCACAATGCCCTTGATCACCATGAACAGGCTGTCCACCGCCTGGCCTGAGCCAAGAATCACTTCTTCGTTGGGATAGAACACGATATCAACCGCTTTTTCCACCTGTTCACGCTCGGCGACGGTCAGGACATCGAAAGGGGGATGCAGGAAATCAAAGCGGCTCATGCGGTGGTTCTCCGGCGAAATTCAGCAAACCCCCATGATAACGCTTATGTCATGACTTGCACATGCCAGCAGTAGGGTTATCCTGACAAAAAGCGGATTTTGTGCGATGCAGCAGAGGTTTTTGCTGATTTTTACTGAAATTCTGGTTAATACCACCAGGTTTTGTCATTGTCATCAGCATGGCGCATCGTCCTATGGCAACATGGGCCAGTCGATTACCTTGAGGGTCAGCCAGGCAAAACCCGCCACCTTGCCCGGCATCTCGCAGCAGGACAAGGCGGCATGTGGCGTGGGCGTTACAGCTTGAAGTGCGACACAATCTCGCGCAGGCTGGCCGCCAGGGTCTGCGCCTGGCGGGTGGCGTTGGCGCTGTGCTGAATGGCAGCGTCGTTGTCGGCAGCCATGCTGCTGATCCGTTCGGCATTGCGGGCAATGTCGGTGCTGGCCAGCGACTGCTCGGCGGTGGCGTCGGCAATTTCGTGGATCTTTTCAATCAGCTGAGTATTATTGTCCTGAATGGCGGCAATCGCCTGTGCCGCCTGCTGGGCCAGTTCTACGCCTTGATCCACCTGGCTGAGCGCAGCCGTCATCCCGCCAGCCGCCGCGCGAGTATCCTGCTGGATGGCGGTAATCATCCCGGCAATTTCCACGGTTGCCTGGCCAGTACGCTCAGCCAGCTTGCGCACCTCGTCGGCCACCACGGCAAAGCCACGGCCCTGCTCGCCAGCTCGGGCGGCTTCAATCGCCGCGTTCAGCGCCAGCAGATTGGTTTGGTCGGCCACGTCGCGGATCACATTGACAATCGCGCTGATCTGGCCAGAACGGCCTTCCAGCGCGGCCAGGTTGTCATTCAGCTGGCGCACGGCACCGGCAATCTGGCCAATTTCGCTGGATGAGCGGTTAACCACGGTAGCCGAATCGCGGGTCAGGCTGCCGGTGCGGTTGACCACACTTTCTGCATCGCGGGTGCTGTTGGCGATATGGTTGATGCTGGTGGTCACCTGCTCGATGGTGGCGGCGGTGGCGCTGGCGGCCTCGGACTGACGCTGCGAGCCTTCGGCCACCTGGGTGGAGACCTGGCTAAGGTCGTCCACATGGCGAGCCAGGGCTTCGGCGTGCTGTTTTACCCCGCTGAACATCTCGTGCAACTGGCTGACAAACGCATTGAACGCCAGGGCCACCTTGCCGATTTCATCGTTGCCCGACACCCGCATGCGCCGGGTCAGGTCGCCCGAGCCGCTGGCCAGATAGCTCATTGCCCGTGACAGCTCGTTCAGGGGGCGAATCAGGCGGGCCAGCACCATAAACAGGATGACGCCCAACCCGAGCAGACAGGCCAGACCGATCCACAGCGACTGATTACGCGTGGCGTTGGCCTGTTCCATCACCTTGTCCATCGGAATGCTCACCGCCACCGCCCACGGCGTGCCCGACTGGCCAATGTGGATTGGCATCAGAAAGTGCATCCAGTTGCCGGCAGCCTGATAGTGAAACACCTTGCCAGCCTTGATCGCCGCCAGTGCTTCCGGCGACAGGTCAGCCGCTGCCTTGCCCAGCTTGCCCGTGTCTGGATGGGCAATATACACGCCGCCGTTGGACAGCACGCTCAGATAGCCCTCATCAAACGGCTTGACCTTGCCCAGCTCGTTTTGCACGCTGGCCAGCGGCACGTCCACCCCAGCCGCACCGATAAAGCGGCCATTGCTGTCCTTGATGGGGGCCACAAACGAGGACAAAAGCATTTTCTGCCCGGCCACATCGTATTCATAGGGCTCGGTGATGGTGTCCATGCCACGTTGCTTGGGCACCAGATAGTAGTCGCCATCGCCAGGGCGGTCGTATTCCAGTACCTCGCCCTTGCCGCCACCGGGAATTTCATGGCCGATGCTGCCATCTGGCTTGCGGGTAAAGTAAGGCACATAGCGACCGCTGCGGTCATGGTGCGGCGTGTTGGCAAATTCGGCATCGCGCCCATCCAGCGCATTGGGTTCGAATAAAACCCAAATATTGATAAACCCGGTGTTGGCCATCAGCACCCGGCGTTGCAGCGCATCCAGCGTGGGACGAGACGGCATGCCTCCCTGGCGCAAGCCTTCAAAGGTTTGCGCCAGCTGAGCGGCGGCTTTCATCGATTCATTCAGGGTTTTTTCGGTTTGTTCCGCATAGCGGGCGGCCATTTGTTCCGCCAGCGCTTCGCCTTGGCGACGCGCATCCTGACTGTTGGCCAGATTGACAAAGCCCAGGGTGACCGCAAACCCCAGAAACACAGTCACCAGAACTGCCAACAGGATTTTCTGCCGGAAACTCAAGGATTTCAGCATGTTAAAACGCTCCTGAAAATAATGTGCTGCATGGTTTCGGCCATGTTCCGGAAGCAGGCACATCCCGCCTCTGTCATAGCCTTTGTTATGCTGAAATAACGCCTTCAGGGTCATGCCCTGAGGGATGGAGATGAAGACAAACGCACGGGGGGAATACGTTTTGCCTGCATTTTCCTATCGACATGATAACGGGACTTCATCAGTGAACTGCCCGATATTTTATGAAAGGCTGTTCAATAAGTTCAACGTTTGTTTTAAGCAGATAAACAAGAACACGTTTTATTTTCATATACCCAGTTTTTCCATTGGCCAGGCCTGTTCTGCCCAGGCTTGGCGCTTCATGCCAAGCCGTCAGCCTGGCGGGATTGGCCTGTGTTCCTGGTGCCGCTGGCTGTCATCTTCTTGCAATGCAACATTTGTCGCGCCGTCATGTGCATTGCGACAGACTTCCTGCTATCGTGAGCCGATCAAAACTGCCAATAGATGTTGTGTCCGCCGATGAGCACGCCAGAATTTGTTCAGTGGTTTCGCGAAGCCGCACCGTATATCCATGCCTTTCGGGGCCGAACCTTTGTCATTGCCTTTGGCGGTGAAGTCATCAGCCAGGGCAAGTTTGCCGGGCTGAGCTACGACCTCAACCTGCTGGTCAGCATGGGCGTGCGCATTGTGCTGGTGCATGGTGCCCGCCCCCAGATTGATGCCCTGCTGGCCGTGCAGGGCCTGACCCCGCGCTTTCATGGCACCATCCGCATTACCGACCCCGACACCCTGGAAGTCGTCAAACAGGCGGTTGGCGTCACCCGTGCCGATATCGAGGCCGGGCTGTCAATGGCACTGCCCAACTCGCCGATGGCCGGGGCCAATCTGCGTGTGGCCGCTGGCAACTATCTGGTGGCGCGGCCCTTAGGCGTGCGCGACGGGGTGGACATGCTGTACACCGGGCAAATCCGCAAGATTGACACCCCGGCGCTGCACGCCCGGCTGGACGCCGGCGAACTGGTGATGCTGTCCACGCTGGGCTATTCTCCCAGTGGCGAGATTTTTAACCTCACCCTCGAAGAAGTGGCCAGTGCCACCGCCATTGCGCTGAAAGCCGAAAAACTGATTTTTCTGACTGACACGCCCGGCATCATGGATACGCGCGGCGAACTGTTGCGCCAGCTGACCGCCAATGAAGCCGAGGCGTTTCTGGCCGAACTCCCCGCCCACAGTGGCGGCGATGTGGCGATTTACCTGCCTTACGCCATCCGCGCCACCCGCCAGGGGGTCAAGCGTGCGCATTTGATCAGCCACCGTACCGAAGGCGCGCTGCTGACCGAACTGTTCACCCACGACGGCATTGGTTCGATGATCTCCCCGCAGCCGCTGGTGCGCCTGCGCGAAGCCAGTATCGATGATATTGGTGACATTTTGTCGTTGATCGAGCCGCTGGAACGGCTGGGCACCCTGGTCAAGCGCGGGCGTGAACAGCTGGAAATGGAAATCCAGAAGTTCTCCCTGCTGGAACATGATGGTCGGATTATTGCTTGTGTGGCGATGAACCTGTTTGCCGAGGTCAGCATGGCCGAACTGGCCTGCCTGGCGGTGGATCCGGAATGGGCGGGCGAAGGCTATGGCGAAACCCTGCTGCGCCATGTGGAAACCCTGGCGCGCGCCAGCGGGGTGGCACGGCTGTTTGTGCTGACCACCCAGACCGCCCACTGGTTTGTCGAACGTGGCTTTGTGCCAGGGGATATCACTGAGTTGCCACAGGCAAAACAGCAGATTTATAACTTTCAGCGACGTTCCAAGGTTTTTTTCAAGAAGCTGTAGACGGATTTTGCCAGAAGTGCGGATAATGAAGCCGCAATAAATAACTTAAAACGATAATCATATAGCTAAAGGTGCGCATGGCCTGCTCATGCCGCGCCAACAGCGCAGGGAGGCTGCAGAATGCACACGGGCGCATTGAACATTTCTGGCCCGGCCACCATGGCGATTAACGTCCGCCATGGCCTTGCCATGCTGCCATGCAGCATGGCCGTCCTGCGTTAAGCTGACGGATTGCGCGCATGCTGCTTCGCACCCACTCCCTGCGTTTTCGCCTGATTGGCCTGGGCCTGCTGATCAACCTGATGATCGTCGGGCTGATCTCGGCAGTCACCCTGTATTCCCTGCACGATATTGCCCGCCGCGACCTGGCCACCCAGCTGGCCACGCTCGACCGGCTGGTCAGCGCCACCTTGCTGGAACCGGTGTCCAGTCAAGACCTCAATACCCTGTACGGACAAGTGGAACGCTTTACCCGCTACGACAATATTGTTTATCTGGCGGTGCGCTCGCCGCAGGGTGACATGTTGGCCAGCAGTGCCTGGAATGCCCGCCACGCCCCGCCGCCACCCGACCAATTGGCCTCATTCATGCTGTTTGGCCGCAACGACCAGGTGTTTCACCACCGGCTGACCTTGCAATACGGCAGCCAGCCAGTGGGCGAAGTGCTATACGGCCTGTCGGTGGCCGACGCGCGCGATGCATTGTCGCGGGCGCTGGGCTGGTGTGCGCTGATTGGCCTGTTCAGCGTGTTTTCGCTGCTTGGCCTGCAATGGCTGCTGGGTGCCTGGCTATTGCGCCCGCTGCGCCGGCTGGGCCGCGCCGCACAGGCGATTGCCGATGGCCAGTACGATGTACAGGTTCCGGAAGCACGCCACGATGAAATTGGCCAGCTGGCCCGCCATTTCAGCCATATGCGCGACGCGCTGCGCCAGCAGATTGGCGAAATCCAGTCGCAAAAGAACATGCTGCACGCGATTGCCGACTACGCCTACGCCTGGGAATTATGGATCAACCCGGACAACAAGCTGTTCTGGACCAATAGCGCGTCGGAACGCATCATCGGCTACACCCGTGAAGAATGCATGGCCCAGACCTCGGTGCTGGAAACCATTGTCCACACCGACGACCGCCAGCGTCTGCGCCGCGCCCTGGCCCACGCCATCGAGGCGCGCACCTCGGGCCAGGGCTTTGAATTTCGCGCCCGCCACCAAAGCGGCCACTGGCTGTGGCTGATGGCCAACTGGCACCCGATTTATGGTGCACACGATGTTTATCAGGGTTGCCGCTTGAGCGTGATGGACTGTACCCAGACCAAGAACGACCAGCTGGCGCTAAGCAAAGCATTTGCCGAGCTGCAGGCGTTGCAGCAACAAAACGAAGCCCATCTGCGCGAGGTGGAACGCGAACGTGCCCGGCTGACCGCGCTGTTTTCCTCGCTGTCGATCGGCATGGTGCTGACCGACCACCAGCACCGCATTGCCTACGCCAACCCGATGTTTGCCCGCATGCTCAGCCTGTCGTCGGTAGACCAGCTGATTGGCGAAGACCTCAGCAGCCTGGTGCCGGCCATGTTTGCCCCACACGACGCCAGCGAGGAAGAAACCCCGCGCAACGAGTTGCGCCTGGACGACAAGCGGGTGCTGACCTTCCAGCATGTGGAAGTCAACGATAACGAGCATGGCAGCCTGTGGATTTTTGAGGATGTCACCGCCGAACGCGCCACCGCCGAACAGCTCATCTTCCTGGCCGAGCGCGACACCCTCACCGGCATTTACAACCGCCGCCGCTTTGATACCGAGCTGGAGCGCATGGTCAAACGCGCCGACCGGCGCGAGCAGCCGATGGCACTGGTGATTTTTGACCTGAACGATTTCAAGATCATTAACGACAGCCACGGCCACGCCGCTGGCGACCAGGTGCTGATCGACATTGGCCGGGTGGTGAATAAAACCGTGCGGCAAAACGAAGTATTCTGCCGGGTGGGGGGGGATGAATTTGCCGTGCTGCTGCCGGAAGCCAGCGCCTACGACGCCACCATGCTGTCACGCCGGGTGGTGCAGCAAATCACCGGGCTCGACTTTGAATTCGACGGCGTCAAGCGCCGGGTCAGCGCCAGCCTGGGCATTGCCGTCTATCCCTCGCATGCCAAGGATGCCGACACGCTGGTCGCCGCTGCCGACGCCGCCATGTATCAGGCCAAGAAACAGGATAAACGCGGCTGCTGGGTGGTGTTTGACAGCAGCATGAAACTGGACGCCAGCCACCTGCTGCACGCCCACACCTATCCGGAAGAACCGCAGCGCCTGGAGCCCACCGTGTTTGCCGACACTGGCCACGACGACGCCCAGCCGTCGATGATCGACGAGTTGTTCGGCTGAGGGCTATCCCCGGAGGGCATCCGGGGAACAGGGCACGCAGGCGGCTTGCTACACCGGGCCAGTCCCTTGGGTGTAGAGCTGGTACACCTTGTGTTCCGCCTGGCCATCCGCCTCGCTGACACTTTCCACATGACGCAGCTGCACGCTGAACGCCAGGGTAAACAGCGTGCTGATTTCCTCGGCGGCAGCGGCGGTTTGTTCGGCGCTTTCGCCTTCCTCGGCGTCTTCCACCGTCAGCAGCAGCACCGGACACGCCACAGGCAGCAGGCGGCGCAGCTGCAGCACGTAGGCACTGCGCAGATCTTCCGGCAGAGCGGTCAGCGCCGCGCGGTCGTACACGGCATCAATCGGCCCAAGCAGCTCGCGGCTCAGGGCAAAATAATCACCGCACCACAGCTGGAACGGGCCGCTTTCCCATACGGTAAAGTCGCCCACCACACGCCGGCGCGGCTTGAGCTGAAGCGCGCGAAAGAACGCCCGGATGGCCAGGTGGCTAAGCTCCACCCCTACCACCTGATGACCTTGCGCTGCCAGCCAGGGCATATCCAGGCTTTTGCCGCATAGCGGCACCAGCACGCGCGCACCAGCCGCCAGCGTAGGCCAGAAGCGCATCAGCAGCGGGTTGGGGGTGGTTTGATGAAAATCGATATGCCGGTCACGCCAGCATTGTTGCCATAGCGCATGGTCGCGGCTGGTGGCCGGCGGGGGCCGGGAAACAGACATGAGCAGTCTCGCAGTCAGGGGCGAAGGTGTCTGAATCCGGTCGGGCAACTCAGGGCGGAGCAGGGTGAATGGTGCACTGCATGATGGCACCGTAACACAGTCTTTTCGGGTTGGCGAAGGCTTTCTCGGTCTGCGCAGCGCCAAAAAAACCGCCTGTTCGCAGCAGGGTTACAGCCAGCGGCGCACCTGTTGCAGATAGTCGGCGTAGGGGCGGCCGAATCGGGCCAGCAGATAGCTTTCCTCGCGGCGAATCACTCCATGATGCATGGCCAGCAGCAGGGGCGGCAACAGCCACCAGGGCCAGGCGCTATCGGCCAGCACGGCCAGGCTGGCGTACAGCCCGGTCATGGCCACATACACCGGATTGCGCGACCAGGCAAATGGGCCATGCCGCACCAGGTGCTGGCTATCCTGGCGCGGATTGCCCGAGGTGCCGGCCCGGCGCAAGGTGGCAAAGGCCCAGCGCACCAGCGCCGCGCTGAGCCCCCCCAAGCCGATACCCAGCGCCAGACGCCCATTCAGCGGCATGCCCAGCGGCAGCGGCCAGAACCATTGCAGGCCCATGGCCAGCGCCAGACAGCCCAGATACAGCCGTGGTGGCGGTGCCAGCAGGTTGGGGGGAGAAGGCAAGGAGTGGCTCATGTCAGGCGGGTTTCCTGTTTGTCGTCGATGGGGTCCGCAACCTCAGCGCTGAGCAGAAACTGACCAAACGCATACATCGACTCAATCACCCCGGCCAGTTGCACGCCGCGCGGGGTCAGCCGGTATTCTGTGCCGGGCGGCACGCTGGGCAGCACCTGGCGCGAAATCAGTTCATGTGCCAGCAACATATGCAGGCGGGCGCTAAGCACCTTGCTGCTGATGCCGGGCAATTGGCGCTGTAGCTCGGCAAAGCGCAAGGGGCCGGGCAGCAGTACGCCAATCAGCCGGGTTGTCCATTTGCCCTGAATCAGTTCGGCGGTAGCCTGAACCGGACAGCGCTCGTCGCAAAAAGCCGTTTCCATGCGGTAAGTTCCTGAATAAAAAGTGCCTGCTTGTGGGCAGGTTCGTGGCTTGCTAGCATATGTGAAATTAATTCACATTGAAAGGGCAAGCTTATGTTAGGGAGTGTGCTACGTTTGGTGGGCAGTATTCAACTGGTATTGGGGCTGCTGTATTTGTTTGGGCCGGCCTGGCTGCTGCAAGCCATGGGACACAGTGCCGTGGCGGAGGACATACATTATCCGCTGGGCATGCTGGCCGCGCGTTTTCTGGCGTATGGGGCCGGGCTGTGGGGGGTAGCCCGTCAGCCACAGGCGCACCGCTTCTGGATTGGCAACATGATTGTCATCCAGCTGATTGATCTGGCGGTAGGGCTGGCGTATACCATCGAGGGCGTTTTGCCGCTAAGCCTGTCTGGGTTTCCGATGTTCAATGCGCTGTGGATCAGCCTGGCGCTGGGGGTGGGCCTGCACCAGCTGGCGGGGCAGCGGATCAAATCGGCCAACTGAGGCTTGTTTTTTGCCATGGCTCGCATGTAGTCTGACGGTCTCTCCCGTCATGACGAAAGTATCGGCATGCTCACACTCTATCTTGGCAACAAGAATTACTCTTCCTGGTCGTTGCGGCCCTGGCTGGCGCTGCGCCAGCTGGACATTCCGTTTCGCGAGGCCCGCATTCCGCTGTACCAGCCGGACAGCGCCAGCCGCCTGCTGGCGGTGTCGCCATCGGGCAAGGTACCGGCATTGAAGGACGGCGAACTGGTGGTGTGGGATTCGCTGGCGATTGGCGAATACCTGGCCGAACGCTTTCCCGAGCACGGGCTGTGGCCAAGCAATGCCCGCCTGCGTGCCGAGGCGCGCTCGGTCAGCGCAGAAATGCACGCCGGGTTTGCCGCGCTGCGCAGCCAGATGCCGATGAATCTGCGCGCCAGCCTGCCCGGCTGTGGCCACACCCCGGAAGTACTGGCCGATATCGCCCGGATTCAGGCCATCTGGCAGGGCTTGCGTCAGCGCCACAGCCAGCATGGTGATTTTCTGTTTGGGCCGTTCAGCTACGCGGATGCCATGTTTGCCCCGGTGGTGTGCCGCCTGCACACCTACGGCGTGGCACTGGATGGTGTGGCAGGCCGTTATGCTGATACCCTTCTGGCCTTGCCGGCTTTGCAAGCCTGGTATGCCGACGCTCGCGCCGAAAGCGAAGTGATTGCCCAGGCCGAACCTTATCGCCAGGGCTGATGCCCGATACCGAAAAAGAGAACACCGCATGCTGATTCAACGTGACGACGCCACCCTGCTGGTGGTAGACATTCAGGAAAAACTGCTGCCTGCGGTGCTTGACCCGCAAGGCTTGGTCAGCCGGGTGGGCTGGCTGTTGCAGGCCTCGGTGGATCTTGGCCTGCCGGTGGTGCTGTCCGAACAATACCCGTCCGGGCTGGGCCACACCGTCGAGGCGCTGGCCAGGCTGTGCCCGGACGCGCCAGTGGTGGAGAAAAAACACTTCTCCTGCGTGGCAGCCCAGTGCCTGCCCGACAGCCTGATGGCGCGTCGCCAGGTGGTGCTGGTCGGGATGGAAGCACATGTGTGCGTGCTGCAGACCGCGCTGGAGCTCAAGGCCGCCGGCAAAGAGGTGTTTGTGGTGACCGACGGCATCAGCAGCCGCGCCCAGCACGATCTGGACACCGCGCTGCTGCGTTACCAGCAGGCCGGGGTGTGGCTGGTCAGCCGCGAAATGGTGCTGTTTGAGCTGCTGCGCAGCTCGGGCGACCCGATGTTCCGCCAGATGTCACAACGCTATCTGGTGGGCAAGTAAGCCAGCGCGGCAAAACGTCGGGGCCTGACCGGGCACCGACGTTGTTTGCCCGCCAGCGTATTTCATCGGGCTGTCGAGCACAACCTTCCAGGCAAAACATGGCAAGATAGCGGCTTTATCTCTTTTGAATTGTTGCCATGAGCGGTCATTCTTCTACCGGCGCGATTGTCTACGCGCTGTTTGCCAATTTATCCATTGCCATTGTCAAGAGCATTGCCGCCGCAATGACCCAATCCAGCTCCATGCTGGCTGAGGCGATTCACAGCTTTGCCGATTGCGCCAATCAGGTGCTGCTGTTCTGGGGGATTCGCCAGTCGGCCAGAGCGCCCGACGCCGACCATCCGCTGGGTTACGGCAAGGCCAGTTATTTCTGGGGCTTCATTGTGGCGATGATGCTGTTTGGCCTGGGCGGGCTATTTGCCCTGTACGAAGGCTGGCACACCCTGCAAAGCGGCCATGCGCCGGATTTAAGCGCGCGCGAAATGCATGTGCTGGGCTGGTCGTTCAGCCTGCCGCTGCCGTATCTGATCATGGGGGTGCTGGCGTACAGCGTGCTGGCCGAGGCCATTTCGCTGAGCAAGTGCGTCAAGGATATCCGCGCCATCGCCGGGGGCCGCTCGCTGTGGCAGTTTTACCGCGACAGCCGGCAAAGCGAGCTGATTGTGGTGCTGGCCGAAGACATTGCCGCGCTGGCCGGCCTGCTGGTGGCCTTTGTCTCGCTGCTGTTGTCGCTGGCTACCGGCAACCCGGTATTCGACGCGCTGGGCTCCATGGTGGTGGGCGGGATTCTGGTGCTGATTTCGCTGACGCTGATGCGGGAAATCTACGGCCTGATGATTGGCCAGTCGGCAGGGGCAGAGATTGAAGCCGAACTGAGCCGTTTTATCGAAGCGCGGCCAGAAGTGCGCCGTCTGTACCGGCTGATTACCCTGCAAATGGGCCCGTATGTGATGCTGGCGTGCAAGGTTCATCCGCAGCAGGAACAGCAGGCCATCGAGCAGATCAACAGCCTGGAGGTGGCGATTCGCGCCCGCTTTCCTCAGGTAAAATGGTCGTTTGTTGAACCCGACAACCATGATTGACGGCCTGATGGCCACAGAAAAGGACTTGCCATGACTGCCACTCCCACCCTGTTTCGCGATGTACTGGCCAGCCTGCCGGCAGTGACCCACCTGGGGGCGCTGACCCTGCACAACGCCAGTGGCCAGGTGGCCCGGCTGGAAAACAAGCCCGGCCAGGCCGGCTCGCTGGCGGTATACCATGCGCTCTACCAGCAGTTTGGCCAGATTGACGCCGCTGCCGCCCGCCATGGCCTGGCGCTGTTTGCCGAACACACCGCCGATGCACGCGCCCGCCCTGGTGCGCACCCGAATATCGACCGCCTGCTGGCCATTGCCGAACAGGGCAGCGCTACGCTGAGCTGCCAGTTGGAAGCGCTGGCCTGAGCACACCGGGACAGGCGGCGGCTGCGCTACAGCCGCTCGCTGCCTGCCGCTGTGGGCATGTCCAGAAAACTTTGTAAAATCAGTTGGGCGGCCACTTGATCCAGCGCCGGTTTTTGCCGGCGGCCACGCAGGCCGGCGTCGTTGAGCTGGTGTTCGGCCACCTGCGAGGTGTGGCGCTCGTCCACCAGCCACACCGGCAGGCCAAAACGGCCATGCAGACGCTGGGCAAACTTGCGCGCCAGGCGGGTCATTTCGTGCGGCGTGCCGTCAGCGTGTACTGGCAGCCCCACAATCAGCGCCGCCGGTGCCCATTCGCCAATCAGCGCGGCAATCCGGGCAAAGCGCTGGTCGTTGCTGTCGCTGGCAATGGTTTCCAGCGGGTGGGCAATCGCCACTTCGGTATTGCCCAGCGCCACGCCAATGCGCGCCTGGCCAAAGTCGAAGCCCAGCAAGGCTCCGCGCGGCAAGGCGGTGGCGTCAGGCATGGCCGGCCTCGCCAGACAGGGCCAGCGGGTCAAAGCCCAGCAGCTGCATGGCGGCGGCAAAGCGCGCCTCGGGCGGCTGACCATAAATGCAGTCGAGATTGGCCGGCACGGTCAGCCAGGCGTTTTGTGCCAGCTCCTGCTCCAGCTGGCCCGCGCCCCAGCCAGCATAGCCCAGGGTAATCAGCATGCGGTAGGGGCCATCGCCCTGGCTGACCGCCACCAGCACATCGCGTGAGGTGGTCAGCCCGGTGTCGTCGTTGACCGCCAGGGTGGCGTTCCAGTTGTCCAGCGGCTGGTGCAGCACAAAGCCCCGATCGGTTTGCACCGGTCCGCCCAGATACACCGGATGGCCGGCCTGCTCGGGGTTGAGCAGCGGCAGGTCGATCTGGTCAAACAGTTCACCCAGCGTGACCTCAGCCGGTTTATTGACCACCACTCCCATCGCCCCGTGCTCGGAATGTTCACACAGGTAGACCACCGCCCCGGCAAAGTGCGGGTCGGTCATATTGGGCATGGCAATCAGGAAATGGTCAGTCAGCGAAAAAGAGTCCATTTCAGCATTATCGCATAGGCTGTTCACCTGCGGCGCGCAAGGCGCGGGATTTCGTTACAATCGCCGATTATTTCTTGTTGTACTGCGAAGCTTTTGTGCGCCTGACTCATCTGAAACTGGCCGGGTTCAAATCGTTTGTTGACCCGACCACCATTCCTGTACCCGGCCAGCTGGTGGCGGTGATTGGCCCCAATGGCTGCGGCAAATCCAATGTGATTGACGCGGTGCGCTGGGTGCTGGGCGAATCGTCGGCCAAGCAGTTGCGCGGCGAATCGATGCAGGACGTGATTTTTAATGGCTCGTCCACCCGCAAGCCGGTCAGCCGGGCCTCGGTCGAGTTGGTTTTTGACAACAGCGAAGGCCGCGCCAGCGGGCCGTGGGGCCAGTTTGCCGAAATTGCCATCAAGCGCGTCCTCACCCGTCAGGGCGATTCCAGCTATTGGATCAACCAGCAGCAGGTGCGCCGCCGGGATATTGCCGACCTGTTTCTGGGCACCGGCGTGGGCACCCGTGGCTATGCGGTGATTGAGCAGGGGATGATTTCGCGCATCATTGAAGCGCGTCCGGAAGAACTGCGTGCCTACCTGGAAGAAGCCGCTGGCGTATCGCGCTACAAAGACCGGCGCCGCGAAACCGAATCGCGCCTGTCCGACACCCGCGACAACCTGGCCCGCATTGAAGACATCCGCCAGGAGCTGGCCCGGCAAACCGAAAAACTGCTGGAACAGGCCGAAGTGGCCCAGCACTACCACAGCCTGCACGACACACTGACCCACCGGCAAAACCTGCTGGCCATGGTGCGCCGGCGCGACGCCCAGCAGGGCGAAGCCAAGGCCAGGGCCGAGCTGGCCCGGCTGGAAACCGAGCTGGAAGCGATGAGCCGCCAGGGCACCGAACTGGACGCCCAGCTGGAAACCGCGCGAGAAGGCCATTTTGCCGCCACCGACGCCGTACACCAGCGCCAGGCCGAACAGGCCGAAGCCAGCGCCCAGCTGGCGCGGCTGGAAGAACAGCAGCGCCACCGCCGCGACACCGCCGCCCGCCTGCAGCGCGATCTGGACGGCGTGCGCCAGGAACTGGCCAGCGTAAGCCAGCAAGACCAGCTGATTGACAGCGAGCTGGAACACTGGGAAGACCAGCGGGAGCTGGCCCGGCAAAGCGCCGAAGAAGCCGCCATGGCCGCCGACAGCGACGACGACGGCGTGCCCGCTGCCGAAGCCCTGTTTCGCCAGCACGATGACGCACTGAACACACTGACCCGCCGCCAGGCCGAACTGACGCGCCAGCGCGATCTGGCCCGCCAGCACAGCCAGCACGCCGAAGCCGCCCTGCGCCGCCAGGACGAGCGCCGCACCCGCCTGCACGACGAAGCCCGCCAGCTGAACGCCGCCGACAGCGCCGAACTCGACCGCGCCCGGCTGGCGCTGGCACACGCCAGCCAGCACGCCGACACCCTGCGCGAGCAACTGGGCACAGCCGAACAGTATGGCGAACAACTCAGCCGCCAGCGCAGCGAACAGCAGGCGCTGTTCAGCCGCCAGCACGACAGCCACACCCGGCTGGGTGCCGACCTGGCCGCGCTGGACAAGCTGCTGGCCCAGGCCGCCCACGCCGGGCGCAGCGAAGCCTGGCTTAAGCAGCACGGCCTGAGCCAGCAAGCGCCGCTGTGGCAACAGCTGGACATTGCCAGTGGCTGGGAAACCGCAGTCGAGGCTGCGCTGGCCCCGATTTTGTCTGCCCGCAGCCCGGCAGACTGGCCCAGCGATGCGCCGCCGGCCCGGCTGGCGCTGTTTGCCGCAGGCCAGGCCAGCCCGCCAGCGGCCAGCCTGGCACTGCCCACCCTGGCCAGCCGGCTGACCCTGCGCGAGCCAGCGCTGGCGGCAGGTCTGGCCGACTGGCTGCACGGCGGCCACACCGTCGACAGCCTGGAACAGCTATTGCGTTGGCAACCCAAACTGGCCGATGGTCAGTGGCTGGTGTGCCCGCAAGGCCACCGTGCCACCCGGCACAGCGTGGTGTACTGGGCACCGGATGCCGACAGCGGGGTGATGGCCCGCCAGGCCGAACGCCAGCGGCTGGCCACGGCACTGGAGGAAAGCCAGCCGCAGCTGGACAGCCTGCGCGAGCAACTGGCCGAGCTCGACGCCAAGCTGAGCGCCCACAGCGAGCAACTGCGCCAGCTGCGCCAGCAACTGAGCAGCGCCGACGCCGCGCGCAATCAGGCCGAACTGGCCTGCGCGCGCCAGGAACACACCCAGGCCCAGCACAGCGCCCGCCGCCACGCCATTGACGAAGAACTGGCCCGGCTGGACGAAGAAGCCGAGCTGGAACACGCCAGCATCGAACAGGCCAGCCTGAATGCGGAAGAAGCCGAGCTGCAGCTGGATGAACTGGCGCTGGCGCTGGACGACGCCCAGTTGCACCGGCTGGACGCCGAAACCGGGCTGACCCTGGCACGCGCACGCAGCCGCGATCTGGAGCGCCAGGCGCAGGAAGCGCGCTTTGCCCTGACCACCGCACAAAACAAGCTTAACGACCTTAACCGCCGCCGCGATGAACTGGACGAACGCCGCGAGCTGCTGGTTGAACGCCAGGAAACCTTGGTCACCGAACAGGACAGCCTGTCCGCCACCGATCTGGACGAACTGCTGCAACAGGCGCTGATCACCCGCGACCAGTGTGAAGAAAGCCTGAACGCTGCCCGCGACGCCGCCAACCACGCCACCGAACGGCTGCGCCAGCTCACCGTTTCGCGCCAGCAAGTGGAGAGCGGGCTCGACCCGCTGCGCGACGCCATCAACGACTGGCGGCTGAAAAGTCAGGAAGCGCTGCTGACCGTCGAACGCTTTGATGAGGAACTGCGCAACGCCCAGGCCGACGAAACCGCCTTGCTGGCCGACCTGACCGACGCAGTCAAGGCCTCGGCGCTGGTCAGTGAAATTGGCCGGCTCAGTCAGGCCATCAACGGGCTGGGCGCGGTTAACCTGGCCGCACTGGACGAACTGACCGCCGCGCGCGAACGCCACGACTACCTGGCCGAGCAGGCGGCTGATTTGACCGAAGCCATGGCCACGCTGATGCAGGCCATCGAAAAAATGGACGGCGAAACCCGTGGCATGCTGCAAACCACCTTTGATCAGGTCAATGCCTCGATGAGCGAGCTGTTCCCGCTGCTGTTTGGCGGGGGCCGCGCCGAACTGGTGCTGACCGGCGAAGACCTGCTCGACGCCGGCATCCAGATTATCGCCCAGCCGCCCGGCAAGAAAAACGCCACCATCCACCTGTTGTCTGGTGGCGAAAAAGCACTGACCGCCATGAGCCTGGTGTTTTCGTTATTCCGACTGAACCCGGCACCGTTCTGCCTGCTGGACGAGGTGGACGCGCCGCTGGACGACGCCAACACCGGACGCTTTTGCGAACTGGTCAAGCGCATGGCCGACCGCACCCAGTTTTTGTATATCAGTCACAATCGGCTGACCATGGAAATGGCCGAACAGCTGATTGGCGTGACCATGCAGGAGCAGGGGGTGAGCCGGATCGTGGCGGTGGATATGGTCGAAGCGCTGAAAATGCGAGAGCAGTAGGACGGTGATCCCGACGGGGCGATGCCGCAAAGGGGAAGCGTATTTTGCCGACGCTCAACTCAGCCAGACATGCCCCAGCGTGCGCAGGGCAATCCCGGCCAGCGCACCCAGTACCGCCGGCTTCCACACCTGCGCCACCCGCTTGCCCGCCGACAGCAATACCGCCAGGCCGGGCAGGTCCAGCGGGTGAATCAGCCAGCCGGCGCTGGCGTTCAGCAGCGTGGCGCTGACCACGCCCTGGCGGCGCATCTCGTCCATCACCGCAAACATGGCGTTGCCGCCGGCCAGGTATTTGGTCAGCGAAGGCAGAATCAGCAGCGGGTCGATTCCGGCCTGGCTCAGCAGCGGCCCGAGCAGCCGGGTCAGCCCACCTACCGCGCCGGCAGCGGTCAGCGCGGTGACCGCCACCAGCGACAACACCAGCATCGGCATCGCCCCCAGTGCAATGCGGAACGCCTCGGCCCCGGCGCGGTTGATCACGTCGAGCGTGCCCTTGGCGGTTTCTGCCTGCGGATGCGGCAGCGATTCATCCTGCGTCAGCTCGCGGCTGTCCAGGTGGCGGCCAAAACCATGGTAAGTGAGCGCCGCCGCCAGCAGGCCGCCCAATAGCGACAGCAGCAGCACCGTTCCCAGCTGCAAACCGCGCGCCGCCAGCGGAAACGACGCATTGGCCTGCGCCATCGCCATCACCATGGCCAGGGTGGCGGCCAGATGCCGGCTGGACACCCCGCGCTGTTCCATCATGCTCAGCGTGGCCACCGGGGCGGCAAAGCTGACAAAGTTGATCTGCAGCGCGGCAAACACCCCCAGGCCAGACAAGCCAACAGGCCGCAGCCACGGCGTCAGCCGTGCCACCAGCCAGTCGAGCGCGCCCCAGGCTTCCAGCAGGCGCATCAGCGCCAGCATGACCACCATTACCGGCAGCAGCACAAACAGGGACAGCTCAACCGCCGAGCGGCCAGCCTTGAGAATGATGTCGATCAGCAGGTCCATAGCGGCAAATTATGACATTGTTTGTCAGACGCGCCGAGGGGCGGATAGCGACTGCGGCGTGCGGCTACACCTCACTCCACTGCCGCAGCAGATTGTGATACACCGAGGTCAGGCTGACCGCCTCGTCGCTGTCGCCATGGCGCTGGCGCAGGCTGGAAATCGCGCTGTCCATGTCAAACAGCAGCGCCCGACGGCTGTCGTCGCGCACCATGCTTTGTGTCCAGAAAAACGACGCCAGCCGCGCACCGGCGGTGACCGGCTCAACCCGGTGCACGCTGGTGGACGGATACAGGATCATATCGCCCGCCGGCAGTTTGACCGTATGGCTGCCGTAGGTGTCGTCCACAATCAGCTCGCCACCCTGGTATTCGTCCGGGTCGGTGAAAAACAGCGTACAGGACACATCGGTGCGCAGCCATTGGCCGCTGAACGGGTCGCTGCGCACGGCGTTGTCCACATGGTTGCCAAAGGTCATCCCACCCTGATAGCAGTTGAACATCGGCGGAAAAATCCGGTTGGGCAGCGCCGCCGAAAAAAACAGCGCATTGCGGTTCAGCGCCGCCAGCACCAGGCTGCCCAGCGCTTGCGCCTGTGGCGAGGTTTGCGCCAGTTGCAGATTGTGCTTGACCTGGGCGGACTGTGTGCCGGTGGTGGCCAGGCCGTCTTCCCATGGCCCGTCGGCCAGCAGTTGGCGCGCCTGGCGCAGTTCGTCGGGGGTGAGGACGTTGGGAATGTGCAGCAGCATGGTGGGCCTCGCAACGGCGGATGACAAAAAGAGGGTGGCTTGCCCAAACCGCCCGCAGGGGGTAAGAGCCGCTCACAAAACTCAGCGCAGCGGTCCTGGCTAGGCGTGCGACCGCAGACAGTACGGGTAGTACGGCAAGGTCGCGCAACGACGCCAGGAGCGTTTTGTGAGCGGCTCTTAAGGCCGCTTGGGCAAGCCGCCCCGGATGGGGCGGCAAAAGCAACAGCTTAGTACTTGTACGACACGGTCAGTTGCGCCTCACGCGGCGGTGCCACATTGGCGTGGCCGCTGTACTGGCCATCGTAGTACTTTTTATTGGTCAGGTTATTGATATTGAGCTTCACTGCATAATTGCGGGTGTCGTAAGCCAGCATGGCGTCCAGACGGGTGTAGGCCGGCAGGTAGTTGGTGCGCGTCTGGTTGGCATTGCCATCGCTGGCGTAAGTTTTGCCCACGTAGTAGGCACCCAGGCCGGCGGTGACGGTGTCGGTCACCTTGTAGGTGCTCCACAGATTGAAGGTTTTCTTCGGGGTGTACTTGGGCACCGCGCCATTATTGGCGCTGGTGTTGTAACCCTGGTCAATCTTCGGATCCATCAGCGAGGCACCGGCAAACACCGACCATTGCGCAGTGATGCGACCAGCGGCTTCAAATTCAATGCCATTGGTGTGGCGCTTGGTGTACAGCACCGACACATCGGGCACCAGCGGGTCGGTGTTGCGCTCGTTCAGCTTGACGGTGCGGAACAGCGCGGTGCGCAGGCTCAGGTCGCCGTCCAGCAGTTCCCATTTGGCACCGATTTCGTAGTGCTGGTTACGCTCGGGCTTGACGTCTTCGCCGGGCTTGTCCTGCGCGTAGGTTTCGCCCGATGGGTTCATCAGCGTGCTGTAGCCGGCGTAGTAGCTTTGCGTGTCGGTCGGCTGCCAGATCAGGCCGGTGCGGTAGCTCATGCCCTTGTCTTCACGCTTGGTGCGCCCAGACACGGCACCAGTGGTGGTGTTATAGCTGGTGTAAGTGCCTTCCAGACGGTCCAGACGCAGGCCGGCCATGACTTTCCATTGCGGGGTCAGCTCCACGGTATCGGTGGCGTAGGCAGCCAGGTTATTGCTGTGGTATTCATTGCTCGGACGCACCGCCAGCGAGCCTTTCCAGCCGCTGGTGGTCGGGTTGCCTACGGTCATATTGGGCACGCTGCCATTCATCAGCACGCTGGTGGCGTGCTGGGTGTCGTGGGTAAGCTCCAGGCCGGCCAGCAGGTTGTGGCGCAAGGCACCGGTGTTGAGCTTGCCGGTGTAGTCCAGCGACAGGGCGGTGGTTTCGTTCAGCGAGCCGCGCAGCTTGGGGCCGGGGGCAATCTGGGTGTTGTCGGTTACCGGCACGCCAGCGCTCACCCCCACCAGACGCGGCGCGGTGACCAGCACCATGCGGTCGTAGCGGCCATGGCGCAGTTGGGCGTTGATTTCGTTTTGGCTGTCCAGCTTGTGGGTCAGCCGCGCGGTGGTGATGTCGGTGGTGATGTCCTCCATATTGAGGCCATCCACACCGTAATAGCGCGAGCGCGGCACGTCCAGCGGCTTGAGGGTGTTCGGGTCGTAGGGCACGCCCAGATCAGGGCGGTTTTTTTCGGTCAGGTGGTGGTGCGACAGCACAATGGTGGTGGGTTCGCCCAGACCAAAAGCCACCGATGGGGCCACGCCCCAGCGCTTGGATTTTGACTTGCCATTGGGCGAGCCATCTTCGGTGCCCATCACGTTCAGTCGCACGGCGGTGGTATCCGAGTAGGGCTTGTTCACGTCCAGGGTGATGCGCTGATAATGATTGGTGCCAATGGTCAGGTCGGCACCCAGCAGTTCACCGGCAAATGGTGCCTTGCTGACTTGGTTGATCACCCCGCCAGTCGAGCCCCGGCCAAACAGCATCGAGCTGGCGCCCTTGAGCACTTCAATCTTTTCGTCGTTGAACGGGTCGCGGTTGTACTGGGCCACGTCGCGCTGGCCGTCGCGGTACATGTCGTTAAAAGCGGCAAAACCGCGCAGGATCACCTGGTCACCACTGCGGCCCCCTTCGCCGGCGGCAAAGGTGATGCCAGAAACGTTTTTCAGCACGTCCTTCAGGTTGGCGGCACCTTGTTCGGCCATCAAATCATGGGTAATCACGGTAACGGCCTGCGGCACGTCTTTGAGGTCTTGCTTCATCTTGCCCAGACGGGTGGTTTCCGCCTTGTAGCCTTGCACGCGCTCACCCTGGGTGCCGATCACTTTCACCGGGGCCAGGGTCTTGGTGGCTTCCTTGTTGTCGGCTTCGGCCTTGGCTGGTTCGGCCGCATAGGCCAAGGCCGGGCTCAGTGCCACGGCCAGCATACCGGCAGCCAGACAGTGCGGGCGTTTGGCGTGGCGCACGCCGGAATTGGCCAGCAGGGGTTTTCTCATGGTGTGATTCCCATTCTCGTTGTGAAGTCAAAAAAAACCGGCGTGCCGATCCACACGCCGGCAAGCGGTTGGCGTGTGGTGTTCGGGCCGCCGTCTGGCGGAGGGGTTTGGGTTACTTGGCTTCGGTGACAAAGCCGATCTTGGCCACGCCATTGCCCTGGGCGGCGGCCATGGCGCGGGCCACGGCGTCGTAGCGCGCCTCGCGGTCGGCGCGCAGGTGCAGCTCGACCAGCGGATTGGCCTGGGTGGCGGCGGCAAAGCGCGCGGGCAGCTCGCTTTCGGTCACGGGCTGGTCGTTCCAGAACAGTTGGCCTTCTGCCTTGATGGCCAGGCGGATGGCTTCCGGTTTGTCTTCATGCGCGCTGGCAGCTGCCTTGGGCAGGTCCACCTTCACCGCCTGGGTCAGCAGCGGGGCGGTGATGATAAACACCACCAGCAGCACCAGCATCACGTCCACCAGCGGCGTGGTGTTGATCTCGGCCATCGGCGCGCCCGGCCCCTTGTCAAAGCTCCCGAACGCCATGCTGGCCTCCTGCGGCAATCAGTTGGGCATGAAAATCATGGGCAAAGCCGTCCATCTCCTGGCTGTCCACCCGGTTGGTGCGGGTAAAGGCGTTGTACGCCACCACCGCCGGAATGGCCGCTGCCAGGCCAGCGGCGGTGGCCACCAGCGCTTCGCCAATGGGGCCGGACACGGTGGCCAGGGTCATCTGCCCGGCCGCCGAAATGCCCACCAGCGCGTGATAAATCCCCCACACCGTACCAAACAGCCCGACAAACGGTGCCACCGACCCCACCGTGGCCAGCCAGGTCAGGCCGGATTCCAGCCGGGCGGTTTCCCGCGACAACGCCATGCGGATGGTGCGCACCAGAAACTCGTCAATGCCACAGGCCTTGCCCAGCGCATGGCCCTGATTGCGCCGATAGTGATTCAGGCCATCCAGCCCGGCGCGGGCAATGCGCGCCAGCGGGGCATCGTGCTGCTGGGCCAGATTGGCGGCGCTGTCCAGGTCGGCAGCGTCCCAGAATGCCTGCGCCAGCTGCTGATTGGCCCGGCGGGTGCTCCACAGCGTCAGGCCACGGCGCAGAATCAGCCACCAGCTGGTGACAGACATTGCCAGCAACAGGGCAAATACGCTTAATAACACGCCATCACCGTGGCGAAAGACCAGACTCAGGTCCATGGTTCATCCTTTTTTATTGCGAGCGTTACTTGATTTGGAAATTGATCGGCACCAGCACCACGCCTGCCACCACCTCGCTACCGCGCCGCGCCGGGGTAAAGCGCCAGCGCTTGACCGCCGACAGCGCCGCCCGGTCCAGCCGGCCAAAGCCGCTGCTGCGCGCCACCTCCACCGACGTGGGCTGACCCTCGGCGCTGACCGCCACCCGCAGCAGCACCGTGCCGCTTTCTCCCAGCTCCAGTGAGGCCGACGGATAACTGGGCTCCGGGTTGGACAAGTACGCCGCCGAAAATGCCGGTGGGGTTTCCTTAACCGGGCCAGGTTCGCCACTGGCTGGTGTGGGTTTGGCTGCTGGCGGGGCAAGCGGTGCCGGGTCGGGCGTGCTGTCCTGCGCCACGCTGGGCCCTTGCGCCAGCGGCGAGCGGCTGGGTGTGAGCGGCGAGCTGGGCCGGGGTTTGGGGGCAAGCGCCTGGCGCGGTTGCGGCTCGGGCCGCGCCTGCGCGGGAGCTGGCGTGGGCGGGGTGGGCGCAGCCTCTGCCGCCAGCATCACCACTTCGGTCATCTGTGGCACGGGCGGCTGCGTCGGCTCGGTGCGAGTCTGGAGCATAACCAGCAGCAGGGCATGCAGACCCAAAGCGCCCAGCCAGGGGGTGAGGGGGTGTTGACGTAACATGGTTGTATGTTAACGAGAAGCAATGTTATTTTCAATATCATTACTATTTGTTACAAAGCGAAGCGGTGCATTGGCAGTAAAACCACACTGTAATTCCATTTCTAATTAGAAATTGAATTAATTATCCATTCCCAGCCGGTGAG
>ERZ724510.182-NODE-182-length-35856-cov-7.663138_pt1 | contig 35856 bp, 35 predicted proteins | sample MGYA00376043_ERZ724510 | MGnify/ENA primary metagenome ERZ724510 (study PRJEB28724, sample SAMN07190888) | wastewater metagenome | isolation source: influent of sewage treatment plant in Hong Hong | place: USA: Christiansburg, Virginia | collected 2016-03-01 ... | reverse complement strand
GCAAAAAAACGTGAAAAAGTGATTCTGGAAGAAATTTATCGAGCCACATACGCGAGTCATCTACCTTGATAGTCCATATGATACTATTCTTGCGAATATGCATGAAAAGGGAAGATATAATATTAGGCTTGGTGAGAAACGTGGGGTGATCGTATCGAATAATCCATTTTCAGAAGAGAATATTGATTCGTTCTACGAGCTTCTCATAGATACAGCAAAACGTGATGGATTTGCTATTAATTCACGTTCCACCTTTGAATCACTTGTATCTTTGCAGTCTGACACGATCAAAGTTCGACTTTTTGAAGCAAGACATCCACTCTATATTGATCCCATTGCGAGCGCTCTCTATATTGCCTGTGGAGATACGGCATATTATTATTACGGTGCATCAGTAGGGGATAGTGAGACCAAGAAATTGATGGCGAGTTTTGTGATACAGTGAGCGATGATTTGATACGCTCATGAGACAGGTCGGAAGGTCTATGATTTTCTTGGGATCGCTCCAGAAGACAAGAAAAAACACCATCTTGCAGGTGTCACATTCTTCAAATCTCGATTTGGTGGGGAAATGGTGAGATTTCCCCATGGATGCATCATGATACTTTCTTGGAAATATTATATACTATTGATAGTGAAGTGGATGAGATTTTGGAGGTAGGTGAGTGTGAAGATAATTTTATGCTTCGGGATTGCAAATCCCGAAAAGTGGGAAAATGTAAGATTATAAATAATCCCTTCCAAGTTGGAAGGGATTATTTATTTGATGGTGGCAAGTTCATTCGGATGAAGAGCAATTTCTTTGAGAAATGAACTCATATTTGTGAATCCATATTGTTTTGCATTCTCTTGGATGATTGCTTTTTCTTCTGGGGTAAGTCGAAATCTAAGTATAGCGCTTTTCTTTGAGCGATATTCACTCTCTGATTCGATAAGATTTGGGAGATCTTCAAGAAGTGCGGGTATGTCTTCATTCTCAAATTCCTGGTTGATATTTGCAGCCTTACAAATAACAAGAGAAAGATTTTCTCCGAGAGAAGAGAGTGGAAGTGGTGTAATAGAATATTCGTGATTCTTTCTATTTATTTGGATATAGTGTTTCATAGTGTACGATTGAAATATAAAGTGAAAAATGAATGTAATTGAGAAGATTGAATATGAGATAATTATGGTAATTCTTGAATAGATTTTTTAGCGAGTCTTTTATATGTGGGCTTGCAATCGTTGTTATGGATTGGAATGACAAGGTCTTTTGAGAGAAGCTCATGTTTCCATTTCACATGACTTCATTTTGCCTGAATCTCGCCAAATCCGTATACAATGAGGATCTTTGTAAGATCTGAGTAGCTAATACTTTCGGGATTCTGAAAGAATTTCGCAAGAAGCTTATCTATCTGTGTCATAGGGTTATATGGTAATTATGTAGCTACAAATTTAAGTATATATATTTGTAGCTACAATGCAAAATATTCTCTTTATAGCGAGTGAGGATAGTTTTATGCTTCGGGATTGCAAATTGTGAAGAATGCACTATCTTTATTTAACTAAAGATAGTCTTTAGTTAAATATCTAATCCGTGTCCCTATGAATGTAAAAGTTCCTCGATTTTTTTGTGAATCTTGTTTTAGACCATTGATTAAGAAATGAATACAAGAAGATGAAAAATATTGCATTCATTGTTATAGTAAGGGTAAATTTTTTTATGAATGAAATAATGTAAAAGATTTTCAGAAAGTATATTATGAAAATTTATTATTACATGAAAATAATAAATGGTGTGCAAAATTATGTACTTTGATTATTCCATTTGCACCCAGATGGAATAATCGGACACATAAGCTGCTTGAATTGTATATATTCATTCTACCAAAATTAGTAGAATATCTTTCTATTTGTATACAAAGGATTAAGAAAATTAATTTTATATCCTTGTTAAAGAGTACAATAAAAATATTACTAGCTCTTTTGGTAATATTTTTCTATTCCATGATTGCTCTATCAGGCATACTAGAAAAAAATCCTATTCCTTTTGTACTATGTTCCATTCCACTTTGGATTTTTTTGATAAAATATCAATTCAAGAGCAAATGGGATAGCATACGATACTATTTTTATGGAATTACTTTATGATTTTTAGCAACTTATTATCTTCTCACTTCATACGTTATGGCATTATGATTGTTATGAGGCTTACACGATGAATGAGCGTTAACGGCATTATGATTTTTTTGAATTTTCGCGGGGGGATTTATCGCAGTCCCAGTTCTTCTTGTGTTAAGTAGTATTTGTTTATACAAATTGCTTTATCGAAAATCTGAATTTGAGCAATGGAAGTCTTTGATTTGGTTTTGTGTTCCTGGGGTTGTGTACTTACCAATGCTGATTGCGGGATTTCCTCATACTCCTATAGGAGACGTTGTTATGAGCTTCTTTAATGGAATGATTCATTAATGTTATTGGTAATAATCTGAATATCCCTCCTCTCTCCATCCCTCTCTCCACTCAGCTCAATCATGATATCGAATCAATAATAATCCTTTATCAGATCTGGCCATTCGACGAGTGCAATGGTCGCTGCATCGAGGTATTCCTCTCCTCCGAGTGCAACAAAGTGATCATACTCTTCGAGACGATAGAGATCAAAATGCGAGACATTCGGGTAGAGCTTGTAGTAGGTATAGGTTGGGCTGGTGACTTCGAGCATTGGTGTATCTTCGTAGGAGCGGATGAATGCTCGTGCAAATGTTGTCTTGCCCATACCAAGATCTCACCTCAGACCAATGATATATTTGCCTCAGATTTCTTTGAGTTCTTTTGCAAGTGAAGTGGCAATAAGTTCTAATTCTTGTTCTCAAATATTTTTATACATTTTATTTTTTTGCTGTCAATCGAATTTTGAAATAAGTGGCTCCATAATTTGTCAGAGTTGGGGTGTATATGATAGGCTGGAGTATATACACTTTCTCAGACATGCAAAATCTCCGTTTTCTCAACATTCTCTCATATATTTTGATTGCTACATCCGTCGTACATATTTTTCCTGTGGCTCTCTTTGCTGAGAATTTTGTCGGTACGCAAAAATCACAATCCGCAATGATTCTCGATCGCTTCAAAGAATCAGAGAAAGTATTACTTTTTGAGACTTCTCCTTTTCCAAAATGAGTGGAACAAAAGCTCTTTCTCGCAGAGCGCAAAGCTAATAGTCTCGCTCAGATGCTCAATCGTGTGAATGAGACCAAAGATCAATACAAAGAAATGAAGAAAAATGTAGTCGAGAAGAAAATCAGTCTCAAGGATGCTATAGTTCAGATCGAGCAAGATATGAGTGCAACTCAAGCCGAGATCGAGAAGCGTGAACGTGACAGTATCGGTATCGAGGCGAATATTCGCTCGACCCAGAACCGCGTAAATGTGCTGCAAGAGAAAATATCAACGAGTAAAGCGATCCTCCTTCAATATCTCGAAGTAATCTATACCAAGTGAGATGTGGTGTTTGACTCCAAAAATCAAGATGTGGATCTCCTCAAGACGATCGTGATGAATTCGAGTGATGCAGCACGTGTGCTCGATGATATCTATTCTCAGGCACTTTTGGAGCTCGCAGGCAAGGAATTCATTGATAACTATCGTAGTGCAGTCGCAGCACTCTACCAAGAGAACCTCAGCTTACAAAAACAAAAAGAGGATCTGGAACTCGCCAAGAAGGATCTCGAGAACTATCAGATCGCTCTTGATGATCAGAAAGAATATAAAGAAGCGATTCTGTTGCAGACAAAAAGTGATGAATCGCAACTTAATAACCTCATCATCGAGCGAAGTGAATCGAGTGAAAAACTCGCTGCTCATCTTTCGGAAGTGAGCAATGTCTATCAGAAGACATTTGAGGAGATTGCAGCAGCAAAATGATGTAGTATCAATGAAAAGGCATCGATTGTTCTCGATAGTCAGAGCAGTACTGGTTGTATAACTCTCGCATCGTATTTTGAAGCAGAGAAGAAAATCATGACCTCTGTGATGGCTGATGACTCGAGTAATCCTCTCTCTTGGCCCGTTGCAAGTTCAAGAATTTCGAGTTATTTCCATGATGGTGAATACTATGAAGCACTCGGATCGCATCATGACGCTATTGATATCCCTGTGGCTCAGTCAACTGATATTGCATCTCCAGCAGATGGATATGTCTACTATATCAATCCTCCAACGAAGACGTGATATGGATACGTTGCGATCAAACATCCGAATGGATTTATGACCGTATATGGTCATATCTCGAGTGTGAATGTGGAGAAATTCGATGTCGTCAAACGTGGACAGATCATTGCACAAAGTGGTGGGGCACGTGGTACGGTGGGTGCTGGCCCGATGACATCTGGCCCTCATCTACATTTTGAGGTGTTCAAAGATGGAGAAGCAGTTGATCCTCTCCAGTATATGAATATCTCGAATCTTGAACCAAAATGACTCACTGAGCGCTATCTTGATAAATATGCTGCTGATTATTTTGCTCGATTTGGAGTATCACCGACTATGACGGACGCACCAAGCACATTTATGCTCAGTGGTGCTACTGAGGTAGATCGTCAGAAGTATCTTCTCAAGACGTATGCAATACCAGCCTTCCAGAACTGGGATATGTGGACAGATGAGTCACTTGCTGGCGGTATTGATCCTGCATTTATGATGTGTGTCGGACTCGCTGAGACGGGACTCGGTCGTCATCTCAAGACGGGGTACAATGTGGGAAATATCGGTAATACGGATAGTGGGGATGTCCGAACATTTGGCTCGCCACAGTTGTGAGTACGAATGATGGCAAAGACGCTCAATAACCGATATCTTGGAAATTATACAAAAGTTTCAGAGCTCTCTCGATATGGTAATCTTACCTGACCAATCTATGCATCATCGAGTAAGAATTGGCATGCAAATGTCACTCGTTGTCTCTCAGCAGTCAAGGGTCGCTATGTGAGTGATGATACAATATTTCGTATGAATGTATCGCTTAAAAATAATGAATAGCAAGCATCATTATTTGAACTTTCCTTACAATGAAATCTCCTTATAGAAAATTGCTTCATAGGGGGATTTTTTATGGTTCCTCTGCTTCAATATCACCATAAGGTGCACCAAGTGTTCTGTAATAAATATTTTATTGAGAATTTTCCCCCGTGGACTATAATCAGAACATATGAATAGTGTCTCTGCTTTTGAATCGTTCCTGTTTGGGCGAATCGTTCCTGTCGAGCAAATAGTGCGCATTATCCGCCTTCATCCATTTGAGCTCGTTGAGATGATAACACCTTGGGTATTTTTTGGTATATTTCTCCCGATTTTTCTCTATAAGTACAACTCATTTGGCATTCATGCGCTCCTCACTCCAATGAGTATGAATATGCTTCTCATCGCTATTTATATATTGGTGCTCTATAATATCTGTCTCTGGTATTTTCGAGTATGGATCGTGACGACCAATGGTATGGTAGACTTGCGATATTCGGGAATATCATTTGATGAGTCATACATCGATCCACAGTCGATCGTGAGTGTCTCAAGCACTACATCTACCTTCTATGATCCGATCCTTCTTCGAGGTGATATTCGTCTCCATACGACTGACTCTAATCTTGATCCGATACTCCGGTGAGCGATCTTTCCAGATGATGGCGCACTCGCCATCCGATCGATTATGCGAGGAAATCAAGGTGAGGTGAGAGTTCATACATTGAATGATACGACCGATACAAGCTCTATGAGTGACCAAGAGGCATTCTCACTTCTTTTGCGAACCTTGACGGATGTTGTAAAGGAGAAAGTTGTACCAGCTGGGTATCAACCTATCGAATATAGTGTTGGCGATGATAAGCCACGCCACAAATACTTTGTCGAGACAGCAGCACTTCGTATCGATACAGTCGATCTACGAGAAGATTCTTGAGATAAAGATCATCAAGATAATGCACACCATGGAAGTGATCCACCGGTTCACTCACATCATATCCATGGTTAATCCCTAACTTTCTACACTTTATGTCACAACAAATCGTTATTCACGCTCCAGATTCTGCAAAAGTAGTTACTGAGCGATTGGTTCATGAAAATCTTGAGAATAAACTCGATTCCTATCTTCGTCCATTTGTGGATAAGGAAGTTCGTGTCGATGTAAAAATTGAGCTTCATGATGATAATAGTTACTCTGGAGTGCTCAATGTTGATATCGTGGATCAACGCTATCATTTTGACCGTGAAAGATATGTATATCTTGATGATCTGATTAATCATCTTTTTGATAAACTCAAAGAAAAACTCGCACGTAAATAGTTTCTGTTGGATGTTTGATAAAAATCACTAAAATACCACTCTTTCTAGTGGTATTTTTTATGTTGATTTTTCTCTCAATACTCGTTACTCTCGCACTTTTCCTTCTCGTGGTTGTTGTGCATGAGCTTGGTCATTTTCTCGCTGCACGCTCAGTCGGGGTGCGAGTACGAGAATTTTGAATCGGTATTCCACCAAAAGCCAAGATTCTCTGAAAGGATCGATATGGCACACAATATACGCTCAATTGGCTCCCTATTTGATGATTTGTACGACTTGAGTGAGAGACTCCAGAAGAGCGATGACCGAAAAGTCTCCGATCAAAGTCACTCTTTGCAAAAATATGGGTACTTATAATGGGAATTGTGTTTAATTTTCTCTTTGCATGATTCGTATTCTCAGGATTGTTTTTTGCTGGAGTTGCGCCTCTCATGATTCATAACTCGCATCTCCCATTCGAGAGAACTTCGCTCCTCTTTCCATCTTTTACCCAGGCACAACAATCATGATTCATCTCTGCAAGTGGTGTTGTACTCAATCCTCTCGATTGAGGTCCTGCTATGCAATCAGGAATTGCATCAGGATCAATATTGCTTGCTGTCAATTGAATAACTGTATCATCCCCAGATCACGCCCTTAAGGAAGTTGCTGCTGCTGGTAATAAATCTTTATTGCGAGTTTCTCAATCCGGTTCTATTCAGGCATTTAGTGTAGAAAAAGATGATAAAGGGCGAATACAGAGCTATATTTCTTGGAAAAATCTTGATTATAACAAGGATTTTCTCTATAAAATGTCATTTTTCGAATCGATCCAAGCAGGATTTTGAGAGACCTATGATCAGATTGTTATAGCAGGTGAATCACTTGGGACCATAGCAAAACGAATCGTAGCACCGAAGAATGCTGAAGAGCGCACGGAAGCTGTGGAATCACTCGGTGGTCCTATCGCAGCATGAAAATGAGTACATTCACTCATCGTATGAAATGTTGAAATTCAGATTTATATTATATTTGCTGCACTTCTCTCGATTAGTATTGGATTCTTCAACCTTCTTCCATTTCCAGCACTTGATGGTGGTCGTATTGTCGAGGAGTCATTTGCTTCTCTGCTCAAAATGTTCGGTATATCACCAAAAAAATACGAATACATCGCACAACACTATCATGGATTTGGATTTCTTCTCTTGATGTTATTGAGTGTTCTGATTGCTTTCAAGGACATATTTTGGTAGATATTTGCTTTTATCTGAAAACTATGCTACGCTTTAGGAGCCTATTTTCAACTTTCGGAGGTTATAATGGCAGTACAAATTCGTGTACTTAAAGGTGGTAAGCCTGTTTCTGGTGTCACGTTTTATTACCGTAAACCAGGTTTGCTTGGCGGAACTGGTAAGAAAACTACAGATGATCAAGGTTATGTCAATTTTCAGATTGATTCGGGAAATACGGCAGTTATACAGATCAATGGTAAAGGAATTTCTTATGAAACCAATGGTTATTACCTAAAAAGTGGTTTGAACGAGTTCAAATTCTGAGTCTTGTTCTTGCCGATCCTTCACAAAAAACAGATGCAAATTGCGTCTGTTTTAATTTGTTAAAATCCACATAATTTCTTACTCCCAAAGAGTAAATCTGAGAGTGTATCATCCTTGAGATTACCGTATGATTTGCTTGCAAAATCACAATGCAGGAGATCTCCATAGGGTGATATATAGATATACTTTTTTCATCCTTGGCATCATAGTGATGCGGATGAACTTATCCAGCTGTAGTGATATATGGGTGGATAATTGGTGTTTTGATTATACTTGTCTACCATTTTTTTGAGTGCTCTTCCACCACAGATACTTACCTTCAATGGTTTGTTTTTTAGTCTTCATGTTGGGATTGCTGGTAGTAGGAGTACTTCATGAAATCCGAGTTCACGTGCTAGTTCCATGTATCTTGAGAGATGAAAATAGTTTCCCTCAAAAAGGCAGATAGAAAGAACAAGGTTGAAATTATACTTTCTTGCTTTTTCAATCCCACGTAGAAATCACTCTTTGAGTCCAGGAAGGACTCTGAGTTTCTCATGAATATGGAGATCTGGACTATCGAGGCTGATTGCTATGGTTGTGAGTCATAGCTGATTGAGGCGTTCGATATTTTCTTCTAAAAAATATCCATTTGTAAAGAGTGTTGTTATAGATTTTTTTGTGTCTACTGATGCGAGAATTTCAAAAAAGTCCTCACTCATAAGTGGTTCTCATCAGACAAATCCAATATGACTAATACCGATTGATTGAGCCTCAGAAATAATTCATTTATATTCTTCTTTATTGAGCATAGTTCGATCCTCATCATAAATACCATTGTAAAAACTGCAATGTCCACATCGAGCATTACAGATATCTGTGACAGCTATGTTCATCTGAAATGGTATTTGCTTGTCTGCAACAATCCCAAAGAATGTTGCTCCCATAAGATGTGCACTTGCATCGCTCCAAATAGGTGGTACAAAACTACTGTAGATTGGAAATCCATCCCGCCAACGCACAATCTTGTGATGTCCAAGATATTTATCAAAAAAAGCTTCAATAATTTTCTGTGAATATGATCCACTATATCGAAGCATCGCGTATACGAGCTTGAGTTTCTCGATTTTATGTTTTATTGCATTCATAACAGAAGGTTTGAAATATTTGTTTTCCTTGGGTCATGAGGTCTCCTGATGGATCAGTGAGCTCAGCCTTTCCATTGAAAGTTATCTTATAGTGGTGGTTATCTTTTGCAATATGAAAGCAGAGGAGAACTGATCATTCGACATGAGCATTAAGGTAGAATGCACCAACTCAGAATTTGTGATAGCGTATTCCTCATTCTGGGAATATCATGAGTGTTTCGTGTTGATGGAGAAATCTTTTCGAGGTTTCTAGACTTTGGTTATTTCCTTGTAAATCGAGATCATATGCTCTGTATCATCAGACCATTCGAAGGAATGTTCATCGAAATATTCGATCCATGAATTGATTGGATGTCATAAATCGAAAGGGGAGACATGAGAAAAATTTCTTGAATGGGAGTGTTCCACATATAAGAAATGGATCGAGCTGGCTGATATGATTGGATATGAGAATTTTTGGATTTTTCTTCTCAAATATATGATAACTCTTTCATTGTTTTGTGACAAAATACCACATATATGGTCGAAAAAGTATCCAGAGAATGATCTGATTGAAAATGATAAATGGATTACCAAAGTTGAGTTTTTTTATGCCAATTTTATAACAAATTATATCAATAATAATATGATTCAGACATCATGCTATAAGGAGTATAAAGTTCATCTCAAGGGGAATCGGAAATAGAACATTCAAAAAGATCAACAAGAAAAAGATGCTATCTATTGTGTCGGCAATATACTGTATAAGTACTCATCCACCAGTGATATATCCACCAGGTTTGATATGGAGTGAGCGTTTTATAGCACTATTTGGAAGCTCTCAGATAATCCAGATAAGACCAAGGCTCATCGCAAACCAAAAACCAAAGTAGCAACTTCCAATGATCCCAGACAGAAGCGACATTAGAATGAGACCACGATAGGTTTTATTCTCTCAAAACCACTGCTTAGAGATAGGTATCCTCAGAAATTTCAATACATCTTTTTTGATGCAAATAATATGTATTATACCTGCGAGATCGAGAATAAGGAAAATAGCTATAATATCTCAAATTGTCATATATTCTTATATATTGAGTATATAGGTAGAGTATGTTCGATGTATTTGTGCATTTTCATGGGTGAGATTAAGAGCATCACCCGATTCTCTCATATAGAGGTAGTATGCTTTCTTGATACCGAGATTCTCATAGAAAGAGTGAATATGAGAGAGGAGATGATTTCCATATCATTTTCCTTGATAAGGATTTAGTATTCCTATAGTTTTGACGATAAATTTATCTTCTTCATAAAAAGTACTTGCAAAACCTACGTATGATCCGTTATATTTGACTCCAAATATGTGCATCGTCTCTTTGTAGAGTTCTCGGTAGATTTGCATATAGATCTCAAATTCTTCTCTTGATATCTTGGGCGCTCATAGAAAGAGTGATGAGGAGAGTCAGAATATAATTTCATTTTGCATATCTTTTGGAATCATTCCAATCTCTAGATTTTTTGTGTCTTTATCGAGTGTTAGAAAAGGATTATTTTCACGATAGGCGGTGATATACCCCTCATATTTTCTAAATCCAGCCTGTAGAAAGATGCGAGGATAGTCAGGATCTGTGAGATATTCACCTGAAATAGTAGATCATGGAGACTCATGTGCAAAGCGATAGCTTCACCAGATAGAAAGATTGATGGGTGCGATCAGTCGTTTATATCAGAGCTCCTTTGCTCTTTTCATAATGATTTCTATAAAATCTTTTTCAGCCGATGTAATATAGGTCTCGAAGAATCCTATACATCCAACCTCTTGTGAGATACGATCATCACAAAAAAGGAGTGCAAATCCTCGATCATCTGCGATAATTTCTTTCTCAATGTGAGAAAAACATAGACTATCGATCATTGAGAGTGTGATGCGATCAGAATGGTATCGAAAGACATTATACTTTTTCTCGATTAGATCGAGATATTTTCTGATATGTGTACTAGAGTTTTGTAACATCTCCTTGTGTGTTGACAGATATATATTCTCCAGTGCAAAGGTCTAACATGCTCTCCTTTGCTCCTATCAGAAGTGGAATATTGAGCTCTCTACACATAATGCTCACATGTGAGAGAAGATTACCATGTTCGATAACAATACCTTTGAGATTTCCGAGAAGACTTGTCCATCCAGGATCAAAGTTTTCAGCTACGATAATATCATATTGGAGTGCTTCCAGATTGAACGATTTCATCACATAAATTCTTCCAGAGAATGGTTTACCGATGAGTATTTTTTCGTTGGTTTTTTGAAGAATTCTTTGATGTGCATAGACAAGATTTGTTATTTCTTGTAAATTCATATCAAATATATCATTTCTATTTTTCATACTTCAGAGTTCTGTCAATTTATCTCATATGCTTAGGAAGAGCAATCTTGCTATATGAAAATTCTTTGCTCGGTAGAGTCTGAATTGTTCTCGGTTCTTGATGAACCTATGGAGAAACGATGGGATTTTTGTTGTTTCTTTCATTGGTGCTCTCTTGTTTTTATCATACTTTTGGTACTGAGCAATGATCTTTTTTAGTACTCTGTCATCACCTGCTTGCGTATTTTCAAGTTTTAATTCATCACCAAGGCGCGCACCGTAGATTTTCTTGTATTCTTCTATATTTATCCTCCCATTGGCAACATCTATGAGACTCTCGATCTGGTGAGCACTTATGAGTCCATTGATAGTTGTGAGATCAAGATTCTTTCATATTTTCATAATAACAAAATCATTCTCGATAGTGAGATACCATTGTGCATTAAGTCGTGATTCAAATTGTTTGTAGAAAACGTATACTTCACTGAGAGACATATGTTCAAGCTTGAGTGATTCAAACTGCTCATAGAAATTTTCTAGATAATGCGTGAGGCGTTTGAGCTTTCTTGGGAATACTACTATTTTCCATATGAGAAGACAATAGTATTTCACGTGAAAACAAAATCCTGGGAGCAGGTCAATCATATCATCGAGCACAATATAATCCACCTTTCAGGAACTTCCGATCATAGTATCAAAAGATTTCTTATGATCTCCTGGAAATAAGAGAAGCATCTTGTACCAATTGATACTGTTGTAGAATAATTTTCCATCTTTATACGCAATAAGATCTTGGAAAATATGATGACATTGTGCAATAGTATAGAGAGAAATACCAGAATTATGTGCTAGTGATTGGTAGACTTGAGTATAGAGATGTGTGACAAAACTTGCTGTGAGTTTCGAGACGGTTCATGGGAAGTTCTCACCTATATTGCTTGAGTCAAGGATGGCATGAGTCGTAAATATAGGAACCGTCAGAGGTCGTACTTGAAAAATATATACTTTCCCTTGGAAACATCAGAATTCGATGTCTAGATCCCCAGGAAATATCTTTTGTATTTTTTTGATGGTTTTAAATATAGCCTTCTTATATTGCCTTCATATTTCATCACCATTAGAGAGTTCAAAGGATTGTTGTAGATAGAGAGTTGCATCTGGTGCTATACCATTCACAATATTTTTTGTACCGTTTCCTCCTTTGGAATACTGAAGGAGCAGTTTATCATCTTGGATAAATATGACGCCACCACTATCAATCTCTTGGTATTCTTGTATAAATACGTCAAAGCCATCATTGGACTTGTTTTCTGCTGTGAGCTTCTCTTTTGCATCTTTTCGAATTGTCTGGATCGCATTTTTAATGGAATGAATATCATCTATGGATATTGGTCAGATGGATTGAAAAAATCCAGCATAGGATTGTTCATTGCCATCTTCGAACCTATAAGAGGATCGCACAATGATAGAAGGTTTTGTAAGTTGTCATCCTAGCGCACTGGTATCTCACTTGTATAGGAAAGACTTCGGAGTGAGGATATGGTTTTTTTGAAGTGTAAGAAGTCGTTGATATTTCATGGAATTTATGAAGAAAAATGGAGAAGATTGCTTATCACATAGAAAACAACGGATGCAAATAGAATGCTATACTTCAGTGTACGGGTTTGTAATTTTTGAAATAATCAGATGAGGATGATGAGGGAACAAGCTCAGAGAGAATAGAAAAGGGCCGAATAATGATTTGTTTCTATGATTGCACTCATGAGTACATTGAGTATCGTAATCATCAATACTGTCGATACAAGAAGATGAAAACTCTTTTTATTCCCAAGAAGCTCCATATAGCTGTCACCATGTTTTACATCTCATTTGTATCGTATCTTACGGGCAACTTCAAGGAGCTGGTTGTTACAAAATACCATTAGAAAAAAAAGTACTCCAACATATGAATACGCATATGGCTGAATCTCAGTAACACTGTAGAGTGCAAGCTGAACAAATGCAAGGCTGAGACCATTGAGGAGACTATAGAGAAAAATATGTTTGAATTTATAGTCTCGACCATATCAAAATCAGATAATTCCAAGGAGGTTATTGAGTACTCATAGGAATGCAAATATGAACGTAATAATTCCGAAGAAATACCAAAGAAGTCCCAGTCCAAATATCATACCAATTGATGCAATTTTCATCAGTATATTCAGATTGATCTGCCCATTTTGTATCGCTCTCTCTGGATAGTGTATATTGTCATGTTCTTTATCCTTGTAATCATCAACCACTCTTATGAAGAATAGAAAGAGGAGTGAGAAAAGGAGAAATATTCATATAATATGGTGATTGATCGGTATACGAAGTGTAAAAAATGTCCCTACAATTTGCGAAAGAGAAGTACATAGTATCAGGAGAATCGGGAAGCGAGTCAGAAAATAATTTATCATAAAAAGAAAAGACTCAGACAGACAAATATTGGAATCAGAATATTATCTGTACCTCTGTATCACAAAAGTTCTGCAGAGACTGCGAATAGGAGAGTTGGGATTATAATAAGTGAGAATCAAAAATAATATCAGAGAATAAGGAGGGTAATGAGACTGAAGAGGAGACTTCATCCATAGGTTTTACCAAAGATAATCTTTTTGTCCCATATGCGTCTTCCAAATGGTGCGAGTCCATCAGCAAGTGTGAGTATGAGGAGTCATATCTCGGTGATATTCCGGTCATATTTAAGAAAGAGGATGGCAATAAGCTGTCCAAAAATAAAATACAAATCGCCAAATCATCGTCACTTTCCATCGAATACCCTGAGAATATGGTATCTTCGAATCATGAGAAAAGAGACAAAAAAGAATCCAAAGAGGATACTATATTCATGGAATGCGAGAAAATATGTTGATACAAATGTGATGAGTCCAGTACCAATATGAGCTATTTTTCTCCATAATTCTTGCATCCCAAAAAATCTATAACCACATTCACAGATGACATAGAGAAAATTGTATATTAGAATCCAGATGATAAGATTCATAAAGAAGAAAGCATATTGGTGATCAGAAGTAGAACAATCAGTATATTACCAAGGAGGATTCCTATTTTTGGCACATGATGATCCCATACCATGAGCAATGAGAAAATCGTTATATAGGAGAGGCTCAACCATGAAGGTGATCATATGAGGAGTATGATGAAGAATATATGGCTGAGGTAGAGAGGAAATCCATGATAATAAAGCTTTCCTCACTTTGCTACAAGTCATATCTCTGTGAAATAAGCAAGTCGAAAGCATCATGCTAGAATAAAGAGACTTAATATTCCTCAAGAAAACAGACTGTATCAATCTATGCGTCCATAAATCAGAACAATAGGAAAAATATAGAGCAAAATATCAGCAAAACTATCAAGAATGGATCAAAATTGTGATTGAAGCTTGTATTTGCGTGCAATATATCCATCAAACATATCACAATAGACTCACAGAATGATAAGAGTTATTCCTATATGAATATTTCCATAGGCTATCATCACACTACCCCAAAGTCCCAAGATTATTGCGAGGAAAGTTAGAAGATTTGCACGATGCAGATGAGATTTATGAATGAGAAACATCTTTTTTCTTTTTGAGAAATCGATCTTTAAAAGGCTTGTATTTGTTGACCATGCATGATGGAAACATTTTCCCATTTACATACATCATATCAGGGCATGCCTCACACCAATCACCAAATTTTGAAGGAGGATCGATGATGAGAATACTCTGATAGTAGAATTTTTTTTCTTTTGAGAAGAGATAATTCTTGATAATTTTGATACCGCTTTTTGAGAATAATATTCCTGCAAAGAGTTTACAGAGGTTTAGTCCTTTCATAAGAACATGCCTTTTTGTGATAAAGAACTTTCACCATTTTTTGTAATATGCTTCCATAAACCATTGGTATTGCTTTGCATTTACATCACCAAAATAGTTGGAAGGATTTCCAAATCCAACTGATAGAAGCCAAGCATATTCGTCTTGCCTTCGAACTTTTGGAAGGTAGCTACTCGGTTCATACTCTACTCTTTTTGCTATCTCTTCAGCGAGCATTTTTGCATCGATAGTTGCAAGATTGTCTACATGAACATCCCGAAATACCGTAAATACGATAAGATTAATAATATCGATATTTGTTCGATAAAACTTCATGATATCATCGAGATAGATTAGATTATTTGTACCTATAGGCATGATAAAACCCAGATTGATTCATGGATATTTTCGGAACATGTCAACAAAAGATTGCCTGAGTATGTTGAGTTCGGTTTCAGTTTTTCCGATCCAACCTTGTCGATCTTGAAACATATCAATATGAACTACGAACTCTGTGAGTCATACTTCTTTCATTCTCTGAAGTGTTTTTTCTGTGAGAGAGATACCATTTGTGTAGATCTTTGTGAAAATTTTCTTAGAAGAGATATACTCAACGAGATCAAATATCTGTGGGTACATGAGTGGCTCACCTCATGCGATTGATATAGTTTGTACATTTCGCTTTGCAATAAAATCATCTACTTGTTGTTTCATCTCATCGAGAGGAATATGTTGAAATATGACTTCTCATGTATCGAGTCCGCGATAACAACCAGGACATTTAAGCTGACAATAGGTAGTTGGTTCAATCCAGCCGTTTGGGTTATCTTGTTGGCTCCAAGGAAGTTTGTAGAGGTACATAGTTTATTGGGTTTATTTGATGAAGAGGAATTTATAATGCACTAAGGAGAATAAGAGCACAGAATGCAACTCCTATGAGAAGGAGAACTCCTATAAATTTGAGGATACCACGGATGATTTGCCCACCTGGGCTTGATTTATCCGTAAAGATAAGGAGAAGGAAAATAATGAGGAGAATGATCATATTGCTTAAATTATTACTTTTTCATAAAGAATATATGTATGCTTTTTAGGAAAATAGCGAAAAGTACGATTGGTATCGTAATGATCGAGAGTCATATTCCAAGATCATCACTAATTTCCAAACCTATAAACAGTCATCATATACATAGTGCTGCTCAGACAATGGTCATAATGATTGGCGTAATAAGAATGAAAAGTATAATTTTCTGATCATATATTCGGTATTATTTTATTTCTTTTTCCTAAAGAAGAGGTTTATACTTTTGATAAAAATGAAACAAAGTATAATCGGTGTAATATAAAAGAAGAACAAACTTCATATTTCCTCGTGTCCATTATCTAGTAAAAGCCATGTTGATATGCATAATAATGCAAAGCTGATGAACATAATGAATGGTACGATGATTATGAAAAGTATAATTTTTCCGATCATATCTTTAGAATGAATTATTATGTGTAACTATCTTTACTTCTCCACCTTCTCGAACAAATTGCTCGATTTTCTTTGAGAGTATTTCAAATTCTGTCGGAGGAAGATTCGATGCAATATAGTTGTGAACATGATTGTAGATTTTTCGTAATTCTTCCGGAGCAAACACGGTCTTTTTGAGTTTGCTGGTAATATATATGACAAGGCGCTTTATATTTTCTGTTTCTGATGAGAAGATGGTCCCATTTGTTCAGAGAAAAATAACCGATTCTATATTTCCTGTGTTCATTAATTCTAAGCTTTTCATAAGATCGAGAGTTTCAGGAGACATATTATTGTTATGAGTTACTTGAATGATGTTATCAGGTGTGTTCATGCTTTTTTTCTCTGGTGAGGTTGTTTGACTTCATTGTTCCATTCATGATCGCTTCGGTCTGCTTCCCATTTCTGTTGCGAACGTCGTTCGAACACTCTTATAGAGAGTTCAACACAATGCTAATGGTATAATGATCCATGCAAGAAGTATGGCTAAATCTTCAGCACCGGATATACCGACAAAGAATATTCCAATACAAAGAGTTAATCAAACAGCACTCATGAGAATTGGTGTGATGATAACAAAGAGCATAGCTCTCCAGATAAGCCCCATTGGTTTTACTGTTTGCATAGCAGTATTATCTTGGTTTCTTTGTACAACATTATTGCCCTTATTTTGTTGCATAGCAATCGCTATCACAACTCCGATAATAATAAGTTCGATCATAAATTAGAAAGAAATTTTTTTATACCATTTCCCAATGCATATCTGGTACCACGGCTGTGGGAGGAATCTTGCAAGAAATACAATGGTCTTTGCCCATGTTCCGAGTGTTTTGGTTGAGAATTTTTTCTCGGAATCAAGAAAAGAAAATATGGATTCTGCTACTTTTTCCACTGGGTAGCCGTGAAGGTGTTTGATTTTTTCCATATGTGTTCTCACTCATTCTTTGTAGCGATACTCTCATTTGCTCATTTTGTTTGCACAGAGACCTTCTGTGAGCGGTCAAAGCTTGAGATTGAGGTAGCGAATCTTGGTGTGTGGATTCTCCAGATAGAGAGCGACAGTCTGTGACTCGAGTGCGATCTTCGATGCTCCATAGGAGGCGAGAAATGGTGTGGGAACGACCCCAGCGATAGAGCTAATATTGACCACGGATCATTTGCTCGATTCGAGTAAATCGTGACATATTCTCACCAATTCAAGTGGTCAGAAGAGGTTAATCTCATAAACGTTTCGATCGATATTCATGTCTCTCTTCCAAAAATCTCACCATCCTGATATGGCAGCATTATTGATAAGTACATCCAGCCTTCCAATTTCTTTGATTCGACTGATGAGTTTCGATCGATCTTTTGCAGATGTTACGTCAAGTGATATCACTTCATAGTTTTCATGAGCCTCTCGCTCCGATCCTTTTTGATCTCTTACACCCGCTATTACATAGTATCATTTTTGAAGAAAATCTTCTGTGAGAGCACGACCCAATCATCATGAAGATCCTGTTATAACAACTACTTTTTTATTCATGATCTTTTCGGATATAGGTTTGATTCTTCGAGAGAATCACAAATATATCTTTCCCTACTGCGATCCCTGCTTGTTTGGTCTGAGCATTTTCAAGATCTACCGTGATGAGTCTATACATCTTTATAGCATCATCGAGATTCAGTGAGAATCGAACATCAGGATCACCTACAAATCATGGTGTAACAATCCATTGTCCATCTACATTGACGATTGTTACACGGAGGCTGAGTGGAGTTCCAAGGCGGTTAATATTGTTTGGATGCTTGATCTCGATTTGCATCAGATCATCAAATCAGAACGCTGATAGATTTCCATTTTTATAGAGTTTTTTCGTACGATAGATTCGCTCGGTCATTGCGGGAAGTATAACATCGGCAATTTTGAGTTGTTCTTCAGAATCGATTTTACCATCTTGGAGAAAGAAAACTAGACCATCAATATCTGCCTTTTGTATACGGAATACAATGCTTGGTGAAAAGTCCATCTTGGATGCATCTATAAGTCTAATTTTTCCTCCAGATACTTTCAAGAAGATTGGAAAATTTCCCAGGTCTTCAAGGGAGATGGCGATTGTTTCATCTTTCATAGATCCACCGAGCATGGATTCGATTTTTGGAAGTATCGATTGGATTTTCTCTCGATAAGCTTCTCATTCTAATGAGAGTGCAGTTTGTTCTTCTGCTTTGTAGCTTGGTGTATAGCGAAAGTGACTTACATATCGTGGCTCCACTCCGTTCATCTTGAAGGATGCTTCGCTGGAGATGAGTCAAAATATTCACAATTTATAGATCAGGATGGCTGCCACTCAACATGAGAGACCGAGTAAAAAATTATTTTTCATAGATAGAAAATGATATTAAAATCTTTTGATACAAAGTACTTGCATGAGAGTTGCTAGAGTGAGTCAAATCATTGCCTCTATAGGTAATCACATGAGATTGATTCACCATAAATAGTCAGCTACATTTGGGGAGAATCGGAGGATACCCTCGTGAAATAGAATTATAAAAAGTATAAGATTGAATAGAAGTACGCCTGCAAATGAATAAACCAGATTATTATAGATACTAAGGCGTTGTTTTCCAATAAGTACGAAAATACTTGTTATACAAAGAGACCATATGATCGTCATAAGCCAGTTGATGTCTTGGTATATGTATGTGAATGTTGGGAGTCAGGTATCGAGAAATATTGGATGTACGATGATTTGGAGTGCAAACACTGCCATGAGTGATACGCAAAATATCTTTGCAAAGCTTCTTTTTGATGTTATCATCTCTTTTGTTTGATCGATTTTTTCAAGAAAGCCATATATTCCAACTTGGTAGAATGCAGCTGCGAATATGTAGGGGATACTTTCAATTGGTAGCATAAAAAAGCTACTTTGTGATAGAAGACTTGATATATCATTGCTATAAACTCGAATTCACATTGTCTGAATTACCACTTCGTTCAAGAGAAAGATAAGGTAGGTGATAGTTAAAAATGATACAAAGCGATATTTTGCAAAGTATTTACATCATTCACTGAGATATTTTGCGATTAGGAGTACCCCTATATCGAGTGCTCCTATAAAGATATTGATACTACCTACATCTGGATAAGTATTACCAGAGCACATACAAGTAGAATTTCCAAAGAGTGAGAGAGTGAGATATTTGTATAATCATACGGCAATCACAGCAAAGAGGATATTTTTGTGGGTGTGAGTTCTGAGAAATAAAAAAAGACCTATGAGTACAAAAATAAGTACATAGATCTCAAAGAATAGGAAATTCTCTACTACCTGCATTCCTCAGAAATTTGGTACTGGAAATATTTCAATCATAGATCGTAATCAGAAAATAATACTGATTATAGACGAATTAGTCGAATTTCAATATATTTTACTGGCTCACCGAAGCGTTATCACATTCCCCAATAATAGTAGCACCGCTCGCATCGCGTAGATAATAATTTCCTGTTCCTATATATGCAAGATGAAGCCCAAGTTCACCACAACTGTCTGATATATATTTTGGTATTTCTTTTACTTGTGGATCTGTCTGCGTGAGAATATCTTCGTACGTTGTGGCTGTTGATCTCGGTTGCCCTACATTTGCATCATCTCTTCTGAGGATATAAGGAATATTTTTTTGTGATTTATCGAGAATCGCTGTTTGCTTTATTAGTGCAATATCTCCTGTACTGGTTGTTGCATAGGCAAGAGAGGGGAGAATATTGACACTCGATCTTTGATAGTTTGTCCGTACGTACGCTGACTCTTGTACATAGGTGGATTCAAGTGTTGTTGTGAGCATATATTGATGCCTCTTCTGAGATGTGGAATAGGTGTATGAACGATGTAAAAGAGGATCGCTTGGGATATTACTCATCCCAGTATCTTCATCAATACTTCCTTGGAGTGCCATGATTTGTCCGCTCCAGCTAAATTCCAGTGGATTGATTGGTGTTGGATAGGATCCACGAAGCCTCTTTGCTTCCGAGAGAGAAGCTTCAAGACTCGCTACGTCAGCACCACGAATAGCGTCGCGAGCTGATGCTTGGTATCATCCATAGAAACTGAAACCAACTGCAGAGAGTATGCCAAGTATAGTAATCACTACAACGAGCTCTACGAGGGTAAATCCTCATTTTTTCTGATACATATTTTTTCTTATTATGAAAAAATTTTGTATTTTTGCAAAAGACTTATACTTCGAGAAAGATTTTTCTTATGAATGACTCATATTTCCGTATACTTCTTTGTTTCTTAACCCTCTTCTTCGTATTGAGTCCAAATGCTATTTTTGCTGCGGATATATCTATTTCACTTGCTTCATCGACCGGATCGTTTGGATCAAATGCTTCACAAGTACTTTTTTCCCCATCTAACAATAGTGCAACGCAGTATATCAATACAAATGGGGATGCAACAACGATAGGCAATAGGCTCGGATGATACTATATTGATACACTCTATGGTCCTTTTGTCTTTGATTGGGGTATTGATACGAATTTAGAAGCTCATATTTCTGGATCTACTCCACTCTGTAGTCAATGATTTGGGTACAAATTTTCATGATTTGTCCGATCTCTCGGGAATGTTGGATCGAATGTCTCACCACTCTGATATATTCGTCTCGACAACCCTCAGGATGACGGGGTATATTATTGTGAGAGTGATGGTATGCTCCATGGATTCGCGTACTCCGATCATCTTGGTCGTATCAATTTTGAGGGTATTCGATTGGAGCGTTCTTACACGACTTTTTCATCAACTCTCACACTTGATACGAATCTTTCATATAATAACTCCAGCAATCTTCTTGTGAATCTTTTCTCGAATGCATCCGGATCGATCTTTGACCTTTCCAGCACTTCAACGGGTGTATTATCTGGATCATGAGAAAATCGTCTGAATGGTGTGATTAGCAAATTTTTCCCTCAGAAACTCGTTGGCGGTGAATATTTTCAAAGTGCTCTTGGAGATTTCTGATCGTATAAACCTGGTCAGGAAGAGTTTTTTCTGGTGTATAAGTAGTTGCTTATGAATTCATACGATCACCTTCGCATCGATATACCACATTTGCAACATTGGGATCTTTTTCTCCATACCGAGCAATATCCGTATTTAGGACGTTGTTATGCTTGGGCAAGACGTGAAAATGCTGAAGGATTACTTAGTATGACGCATGATGAAAGAAATGAGCTCTTCGATATTATCATCCCTATTTGGTCGAGAGCGAATCAAATTCTCTGGTGAGAGTTTCGACCAAACCTTGCTATTTTTGGTAACACTGTCCCACATTTACACGCACACTTGATACCAAAACAAAGATCTGTTTCTGCATATGGTGAGGAATTTGCCGATCCCCGTCCTGATGGGAATTATGCTCCATATCCCAAGAAACAATTGTCTCACGATGTACTTGAACTTATTCGATCGGATATTCAAAAAGTCATTCTCTAAAAGAAGTGTCTTCTCTCTCTGTAGAATTAAGATATAAAAATCATCTCTGCTGAATTTGGGTAAAGATGATTTTTTAGATTTTCGTAATTTCTTCTTACCAGATACTTAGAATGTATCCGGCAGCCATTAATGTCACGAGTCGGTAGCCGCTTGCAATAGCGATTTTTGCGTACATCCATTCTTTCTTGTCGTTTCCCCATATCACGTTACTTGCTGTCATAGGGAGAATGAAACCAAGCCATATCATGAATGCAATATGCATACCAGAATAACTTGGAAGAATTTGTATCAAAAATTCGAGTGTCATCACCATAATAAAAGTTGCAATGAATTCAGTGAGCATGAGCTTCCACATTCACTTCATTGCCTTTTTCATCTCAGATTCTGACATTCTATCACTTCCGTGATGGATTCTCATCCATGTTTTTCCGAAGAGCGGTCCAAACCAGAAATTTCCGATAACAAATATCCCCATTGCAATAATGATAATCCCAAGCCAATTGAGTGATACCATAGAAGAAAAGAAAGAGAGTAAATATCTTCGTTGTAGACGAAATATTTCTTGTTACAAGGTTTTTTATCATGTCATTCCCGCGGAGGCGGGAATCTTCGGAATAGACGGTGATAGATCCATGATTCGCGACGTCTGTGCTGCTCACTGGACTTCTTGAAGCCTATCGAGATTCATCTTAATTACAGGAACGTAATGGATTTGAAATGAGATCCCCGCCTCCGCGAGGATGACAGATATTTACTTCAGGATCTTTCTCTACATTAGCGCTTGTATAGATGAGGCTTATTATTCTTATTTTCTCACAACTTTGATCTTCCTCTGATATATTTCCAAAAGTTCTTCGCAGAGCCTCTTATTATCCCATCATTGTTTTGCTCGCTCAAAATGATAGGTGTATTTTCTTGCAAGAAGATCGATATTGATGAAATTTGCTCCAAGTGTATTCCAGAGTCTATAAGATTTCCCTCTCTGCATTTCATGCACAAACACAGAATAGAGCTCTTGTTTTCCTTCAAGAAAATCAGTTATATCATCGAGAAAATATATCTCACTGATTCGGGAAAGCTCGATAGGTTTTTCCTCATGTGCATATTTGCCAGTTGTCCATGAGAATCCATAGGTTGCAATGATATCACTATTTCGCGCTTTGAAGGCAATCCGATAACGGTGATCGTTCGATGAGAGAATGGCGGCTTTGAATGGATCACTTGCAGAGGCAAGTGGAATGGATCACTTGCAGAGGCAAGTGCGAATGGGAGAAAACGATGATTGAGTAGGTCGAGCAAAATATCATTATCGATAGATTCCCCCCTCTCTGATACGAATGCTGGTCATGGAAGTCTCTCAAGAAATGAGAGATGTTTATGCTCACTCTTTGTTCTATAGAGCTCTACTTTGATACTTTTAATTGTTGGGATTTCTTTGAGTCATGAATTTTTCATGAGTTCATATCGTTTACCTGGTAGGAGAGCAAACGATGATTTCGGAAGCTTTTGTCCCTTGAGTGTTTGTGATTCGACGCTTGCAACACGTGAGAGAGGGAGTGGATGAAAGTTGGAAAGCCCTTCGTCTATTTCACGAGGAATCGTAATTCCTTGCCCTATCCATGCTCGAGTCACTCATGATTCGTAGCGAGGATCATAGAGTTCATAATCATGGAGATATTGCCATTCTTCGGAGATTTTCTCGCTCCATATTTCCTCGGCATTTTTTACTATATCACCTCTCTCACTCATTTTTATCGTCTCAAGAGATCGTAGTTGTGTCTCAATCTCATTTCCTGATTCTATGAGGAGGAGTGATTTTCATCGATGAGGGGTAATTTTTTCTTCGAGGAGTTGCCTCTCACTTTCATTGAAAGGGGTTTTCGTATCGATCTCATGGTAGACCATGCTCTCGCTGTTACTCACAAAGAGTGTCATCACATCTTCTTCATTTCCAACGTCATTACTTGACCAGATCACTCACTCAATCATAACGCCATCTTTCAGTATTTTCTCATTATTCCTCATGATAGTAATTTTTGCCTCTGGTAGATATTTCTTGAGTATATCGAGGGCAAATTGACATGTTTCTGGTATAAGAAGTGTGGGTGATTGATATCGAAAAAATTCTGTCAAAAAATACGGATCAAGATGGTCGAGATGACTGTGTGAAATAAAAATATAATCAATTTTTGGGAGAGTATCGTAGTCAAATCTGACTCGTTCACGACGAGCCATGAGGTCTCCAACACATACATCTGAGAACCAGCTATCTATAAGAATTCGTACGAGCTCATTTTTGTTATTTGGAATTTCGATGAGGCATTCCGTATGTCCGAGAGGAGTGATAAACATATTCGATTTTTTAGGGAAATTTGCTATAATGTGTGCTATTTATGATTTTGTTTTCTATGATTGTTACTCGTTTTCCGCCGAGCCCAACAGGCCCACTTCATATTGGTTCGATTCGAACAGCACTTTATTCGTATTTGCTCGCAAAGCAAAATAATGGAACTTTTATTCTCCGAATCGAAGATACAGACCGTACTCGATTTGTCGAATGAGCAAGTGATAATTTTCTTCGACTTCTCAAACTTTTTGGTTGTACTCCGGATGAGTGATATGGAATAGGTGGACCAAATGGGCCATATGTTCAATCGGAACGCATCGAATTCTACCAAAAACATCTTCATAAGATGGTTGCAGATGGATTTGCATACTATTGTTTTGCGACGATTGAAGAAGTAGAGACTGATCGTGCGGAGAAAGAATCACTTTGACTCCCAACCCATTTTCAATCAAAAGATAGAGAACTTCCTTATGATGAAGCGCGTGCACGAGTTGATGCAGGTGAGAGTTATTCCATACGCCTCAAGGTACCAAAATGAGAAAAAATTATATTTGATGATATGATTCGTGGACGACTGGAATTTGCTACGAATGAGGTGGAGGATCAGGTGCTTTTAAAAACAGATGGTATACCCACTTATCATGGTGCAGTTGTATTGGATGATTATGCTATGAAAGTTACACATATGTTTCGTGGTGAAGAGTGGATATCATCTATCCCAAAACAAGTCCTCACCGCTCGAGCATTGGGTATTGAATTGCCACGGTACGGACACCTTCCTCTTATACTTGGAACTGATCGTAAGAAATTGTCAAAGCGAAATGGTGACGTAAGTGTTGATAATTTTCTTGAAAAGTGATACCTTGTGGAGGCAATCATTAATTATATTGCTCTTCTTGGGTGGAATCCGAAGACCACAGAAGAATTTTTTACTCTTTCTGAACTTATTGAGCGGTTTGATGTAGCTCATATTCAGAAGGCTGGTGCTATATTTGATATGGAGAAACTTACTTGGATGAACGGCAAATATATTGCCAAGCTTACAAGTGCAGAACTCTACGATCGTCTCGATATCTATCTCAAGGAGTATCAGAGCGAATATGCTACTACTACGTGGCAGAATTTTGATCGAAAATATCATCTGAGAGTACTATCCGAAGTTGGAATTCGCCTACCAACCCTTTCTCAATTTAGCGAACTTTCAAAATGTTGCTATGTTCAACCAACAGAATATCTCCTCCAGACTTTCTGCAATGAAAAGATGAAAGTAACGACATTGGAAGAAGTGCTCATGGCAATCGATTTTGCTCGCGATATCCTTACGATATCTTCCAATTCTTCTGCTGAAGAATTACAGAAACAATTTCTGGAGAAGATCGCATCTTCTGGTCTCAAAAATGGTCAAATTCTCTATCCAGTCCGTGTGGCTCTCTCAGGTGAACAATTTTCCCCAGGAGCATTTGAACTCATATCGATTCTCGGTATTGATGAGAGTCTCACACGACTCAATAATGCTCGCAATTTTCTCATATCTTCCCATGAACTACCTCGTACTTAAGACTATCCTCAGTAATGCTGTGACAACATTTGCTTGTCCCCATTGTCAATCTCGTATCAAGGATAACAACCTTTTCCTCACTGGCTTAACCCAAGAGGGTATTGCTATTGCCGTAGATTGTCCATCTTGTCATCGTCGCACGGATATTCAGGCTGCTTTAAAATTTTTCCCTGGTGTCCCGTGATCATCTGACAATAATTTCGCGAGTGGAATGAATCCAATCATGAACCAATCATCTCCTCGAATAGAAAAAAACACTATCAATGATGCTATGATTCGATCTCTTCATCATGAGATTCGTACTATTGTGTCTGTGAGTGATCTTTTTAACGGTTCATCTTGAGAATAATTGCTATGAAATTCATCTCTTTCCTCATCGTTCTCATTGCTCTGATTCTCGGTATGGTCATATTTGCACCGACTGCTACTGATAATCTTTCATATCGCTTTTGAGGAAGTGGGGCTTTGGATATTGGCAACAGTATTCGATCGTTTATCCATCAGTCTACTGCGATGTCGACACCGACCGATATGTCAGGATCAACTTCAACTGGAACAACTCAATCAGGTATTATCACACAAGCACAAGGGATTCTTAAAGATACCAAAGAGACACTTGATAGTTGGATCGGTGTTGCTGTTGATAAAACTCATCAAGCAAAAGAACTCAAAGACAATGTAGCTGAGTTGAATCAAAATGTAGAAAAAGTACAAAAGAGCTATCAAGATCTTAAAACTTTCACATGAATAACTCGATAGAACGTCGCAAGCAAGCAAAATGAACTTTTCATCGCACCCCTCTTGATCATCATTCCTCGAGAGGGTTTCATAATGGCTATACTTTTCCACGTTTTCTCCTTTTCATTCTTCTTGCTACGATTCTCTGCTTCATTGGCTTGTATATAAGTGTTGTTCGAGTAGGTTCAATTGTACTCGATACGACCCGAATCGAGATTCCACCCGGAGAGACACTCTCAACACTCATCGACAATAAGCCATTCAAAGACAAAGTGGCGCCATGGAGATATCGGTACTATCTCAGATTTGTTGCTGATGTTCCGAATGTTGTAAAGTCTTGAATCTATTCAGTAGATAAAACAACTACCATTTCTGACTTTATTACCAAGACTCTCTCATCTGTTAAGCCGATCGAGGCTGCAAATATTACTATTCTTCCAGGCTGGAATATCTATGATATTGATGCTTATCTTGCAAAAAAATGATATATTGTATCATGAGATTTGATCTCATCTCAATCAAATCTTGCACTCCTTTTTTCAGCAAAATATCCTTTCCTTCGTGGGATAGATTCACTCGAAGGATTCCTCTATCCAGATACGCATGAGATTGCTGATGGTGCAGCACTTGAAACAATTGTCATGAAGTTACTTGATGGATTTGATAAAAAAATCTATCAAAATCTCTCTGAAGGTGAGAAAAAAACAGTACAAAAAGATATTATTCTCGCATCTATTCTTCAAAAAGAAGAGCGAAATCCTGTAAACTATAGCGCAGTTGCGAGTGTTCTCAAAACTCGTCTGAAGAATAATATTGCTCTGTGAGCTGATGCAACCACGTGCTATGCATATAAGATTCCATCTTCTAAGTGTACACCTGATTTTATTGGTGATCATGTCAGAGAGACAAATGATTATAACACCCGAATACTTCGATGATTGCCACGATGACCGATCTCGAATGTGACGGCTGATATATATCGAGCATCGCTAGATGCGTCAGATGATTCGCAGTATTGGTATTATCTTCACGATAATAATTGAGTACTTCGTCTTTCTCACAATCTTGAAGAGCATAATGCGAAAGTACAACAATATTTACGATAATATGTCATCAAATTTATGAAAATAAAAATCATTGGCATATATACTCTCTTATTCGTTCTCATAACATATTTTCTTTTAAAGACGCCTATTGTAGATGGATTTCATTCTGGTTGGGTACGAGCAGAATATTATGTTGCCATTTTCATACAAATTATTTTTTTCATGAGTTTCTTTTATTATTTTTACCATAATAATCAGAAAAATAGATGAGTACGTAAATATATCATTAATATCAGTATTTTTGTTTGGATATACGTACTCTACTGATATGCTCATTCTTATGATCCATCCATTCCAACTCTTGCGGCATTAGAAATAACAGAAATCCTACTCATTCTTCCATTTTTTCTTGTACTAGAATGATTTTTCCGAATTATTCGTTATTTTATCAAATAATTTCAATCTATGTTTGATTTCCTTCTTACATTTGTTCCGCTCATTCGGGCGAACTGGTTTTTTATCATTCTTTTTATTTTTGCTTTTTCGGTAGATTTTACTCTTCGCCGTTATCGTGCTCGTGTTAAGGCACAAGTGTACGCAAAGCATGAGCAGGAACTGCAAGTAAATATAAATGAAGGTCAAAATAAGAAGCGTAATGCAGAGTTTTATATTGAGTACTATAAGAAAGTACAAATTTTGGATACTATTCGCATAGCATTTATTGTATTTGCAATCGTTGTTTTTCTTGCGGTAAAGACGGGTTCCGCATTTGATGTGCTTGCGGTGGGTGTATGAGTTATTATCTTGATTTTTAAGGATGTTATTCTCTCCTTTGCCGCATTTTTCTATGTTATTTCCCGGTATAAGATTGGTGATATTATACGATTTGGTTCGATCAATAGTATGGAATGTCTTGGTGAGATTATCCATATTCACCCACTCTATGTGTGGATGATTGCAAAAGATCAAAGTGGGAATCATACATGACGAGTTATACACGTGCCAAATTACAAGTTTTTTACGGATATCAATCAACGACTTGATCTCTCAAGCCAATGATATCGTCGTATTGATCTTGAGATTCTTTACAATTCAAACCGTTTTGAGGTAAGTTTTCAGGAATTCATGAACAAGCTTGAACATTTTCTCGATGATCATCTTTCTATTCGAACAAGTAAGCTCGCTGAGAATTTTAAATCTTATTTTGGTCTCAAGTATAAAATCAGTCTCAATTACGAAGGGGAAAATGTTCGTGTCAGCCTCTCATTTATTCAGCCAGCTTCGAATACAACGAGCAGCAAGAAGAATATTATTTATTTTGTTGAGAGTCTCAGACACAAACATACATCTCACTATGCTGAACATGAAAAAGATAGTGAGGCATGAGAAAAAATAAGGAAACAGAAAACGAAAAATACAGAGATTCCTTCCTAATTCTTTGCATATGAAGCGACTTTTTGTATTGGATGCTTTTAATCTCATCTATCGTAATTTCTTTGCGGTACCCATGATGCATACAAAATCTGGTATGCCAGTGAATGCAATTTATGGTATGACAAAACTTCTGGTATCGATCCTCCAAGATGATCATCCAGATGGAATAGTTGTGGCTTATGATGGTCCTGGGCCAACGATTCGTAGTGCAACGTACGATGCCTATAAAGGTACTCGCGATAAAATGCCCGATGAGCTCCGTTCACAACTTTCTTTTATTGAGGAGCTTTTTGTTGCTCTTCGGATACCAATGCTGATTCTTGAAGGACATGAGGCGGATGATATTATGGCCAGTATTGCTCATCAATATGGATCGAGTGAGTGCGAAGTATCACTTCTCTCGAGTGATAAAGACCTTTATCAAGTTCTCTCGGATCATGTGAGAATTGTTGATGGTATGAAAAAGTTAGTTGCTCGTGAAAAAGAATGTGTTGAGAAATTTGGTGTTGGTAGCAAATATGTTCGTGACTATCTTGCTATTGTCTGAGATAGCTCGGATAATATTCCAGGAATTAAGGGTTTTGGTCCAAAAAAAGCGGTTGATCTCATTAATCGTTTTGGTCATGTACCCGATATTTATGAGCATATAGGAGAATTGCCTCAGAAGATGCAGGATGTGCTCATAGTTGAGCGTGAAAATGCCTTCCTCTCGCTTGACCTTGCTACTGTTATTATTGATCTTGAGGTAGGATTCTCAGTCGATGATGCGTATATTTCATCTTCTGAACGTTTTCATCTTCCATCTTTCATACAATTTCTTGCGAAGATGGAATTTCATTCACTCCTCAAGAAGTTCGGATGAAATGCATCTTCTCTACCAACAGGAAATCCTGATGATGATATATCAATTTCTTCTCGTTCGATCTCACCTTTTCCAATCTCTCAGGTGATAGTTAGTAGAGATATATGGCAGAGATCAATACAGCGTATGAATGCATCACCAAAGATATGGTTAACGTATGAAGTTTTTGCCTCAAATATGATTCTTATCTACTCTGATGGGGTGCAATCCTACTCCGTCTCATCATCTATGATTCCACCATGAGAGCTCCTTGAGATAGTAGTTGGTTGGGTACATCATCCCAGTATTACTCTCTATGCGGATAATCTGAAATATTTGCTACGATCACTTGAGATATCTTCTCAAGGAATAGAGCGAAGTATTGTGGAAGAAGTGTTTGGATAGTTCTAAAAGTATACCACACCACAAATCCAAAACTATTCCACTCAAAATACACACGATCTCGTGTGTATTTTTGTATTTTGTTTCAAAGTATAATGAAATAGTAAGCAGAATTTTTAATGATGTTTCTATGTCTCTCTTTTCATGCAGTCGTTCTCTTAAGATGATTTCTTTGAGATCATCTTCTTCTGCTGCTGCTTCTTCTTCTAAGAGTGTTTCATCTTTCACAAATAAGTCTGCCTTCACCCTCACCGAACTCATCGTAGTTATCACCATACTCTCTATCCTCTCAGTGATAGGGTTTGTAGTGATGAGTCATCAGTCATCAGTGGCAAGAGATGGAAAGAGAATTAGTGATATTAAGACATTGTCAGAGAGTGCAAGGATTACGAGTGCACAACTTCGAATGCTTCCTACTCCTATAGCAGATAGTATAGCTCTCACTGTCAGTGGAACATTCATTGGATACCAAGGATTCATGAGTCTTGCACTCGTGAATCCTCTTGGGTATGGATCAGATAAGATCTTTGATCCAAAAGACAATATACCCTATACCTATCGAGTCAATCAACACTACGATAGCGCTCAGTTCATGGCATACCTTGAGAATCCAAGGTTTGAGAGGAGTATTGAGATTGCTTCGCAATCTCTGCCTCACATACTTTCAGATTCTCTCTCTGCCTCACTTCGTGAAGCAATACCTCGAGCTTACGCTCTGAATACTGCCTACGCTCTCGATAGTTCTTGAGTAGATCTCTCTGTAAGGTATCCATATGCTGCAGGAGACAGACTTGGTATCTTTCTCTCCAAGGGAAGTAGACAACCTCTACAGAATGGAGTGACAGGTACAGGAAGTAGAGATATCTCTTTGAGTGATATAAGTACTCTTGATATCATAGTAGGATCTCAGTGAGATGATGAGTATGTATCCACGGATATCTCTACTGGATCTTTGAGTTCTCTAAGAGATGGAAGTTTTGATGATGATGCTCTTCTTGCATTGAATACAGGGAGTGGGAGTTCCTCCTGATCAGGAGATAATAATGGATGAAATGATGATGGAGGTTCATTGAGTGGATATGTGCTTACTATGGGTTCATACACACTTCAAGGACAACCTATGTATGGGTATGTTTGACCTGGATTTTTGAACTGACCGTATGCTTCTTATATCACTACTATACAAGCAGGTGATCTTACGCCAAAGACTCTCAATGGAAAAACGATTGATAGTATTCTCTTCTATCAAGGACAGCAAATCCTTCTCTTGGAGAATGGAAGTGGTATTCCTAATGTAGTTGTATCTGAGGGAAGTCAGAGTAGTGATTGTATTGCGGATGACCCGATTGGAAGTGTGCAACTGTTTGGCTGTGAGAGTGTTTCTATTGTAGGACCGTATACTCCTGGGGAGATGAGGGTGTTGGGGATGGATGCTTGAGTAGTACCTCCACCGCCACCACCTTGATGTCCATTAAATCCAACAGATGAATCATATTTCACTTTTGATAGTAATAATGGAACGATCACGGGGTATGCTACGAATGGACCAAAAGCTGTTACCATTCCATCAACTATTGGTGGGATGAGTGTAGTGAGTATTGGGGCGGATGCTTTCATGAGTAAATGATTAACTTGCGTAGATCTTCCAAATAGTGTAGTGAGTATTTGATACGGTGCCTTCTCTAGTAATCAACTAACTTCAGTGGTGATTGGGAATGGTGTGGCGAGTATTGGCGATTATACTTTCTCGGATAATCAACTTACTTCGGTGGTTATTCCCGATGGTGTAGTGAGTATTGGATTATGAGCTTTCGCTTCTAACCAACTTACTTCGGTGGTTATTCCGGATAGTGTGACGAGTATTGGAACGTATACATTTTACGATAATCGACTCACTTCAGTGGTGATTGGGAATGGCGTGACGAGTATTGGCGATTATACTTTCTCGGGTAATCAACTTACTTCGGTGGTTATTCCCGATGGTGTGACGAGTATTTGATATGATGCCTTCTCTGATAATCAACTTACTTCGGCTGTTATTCCGAATAGTGTGACGAGTATTGGAGATCGAGCTTTCGCTTACAATCAACTTACTTCGATGGTGATTCCCGATGGTGTGACAAGTATTGGAAATAATACTTTCTCTCAAAATCAACTTACTTCGATGGTGATTCCCGATGGTGTGACAAGTATTGGAAATAATACTTTCTCTCAAAATCAACTTACTTCAGTGGTGATTGGGAATGGCGTGACGAGTATTGGAGATTGAACTTTCGTCCAAAATCAACTTACTTCGGTGGTTATTCCCGATGGTGTGACGAGTATTGGAAATTATGCTTTCTTTATGAATCAACTTACTTCGGTGGTTATTCCCGATGGTGTGACGAGTATTTGATATGAGGCATTCACTAGTAATCAATTAACTTCGGTGGTGATTGGGGATAGTGTGACGAGTATTGGGTATAGTGCCTTCTCTGGTAATCAACTTACTTCGGTGGTTATTCCCGATAGTGTGACGAATATTGGGTATAGTGCCTTCTCTATTAATCAACTTACTTCGGTGGTGATTGGGAATGGCGTGACGAGTATTGGAAATTATGCTTTCGCTTACAATCAACTTACTTCGGTGGTGATTGGGAATAGTGTGACGAGTATTGGAGACTATACTTTCACGCTTAACCAACTGACTTCTGTGATAATTCCCGCTAGTGTGACGAATATTGGGTATCGTGCCTTCTCTGATAATCATATACCATCAGCGGGTGATATAACAGTGTATTGTGATATACCTACCTTCTGATCACAAGTATTTGACTATAATGGAGCAAATACTGATGTAAATATCCCCAATCCAACAACCTGTATACCATAGTATCAAATGAAACGAAAAAATCTCAGTGCCAATAGACTTACTTTGATCTCAACATCTCACCAGCCTCATATCCCCTCTTCACTGCCTCCTGTGCCATACTGATCTGGAGGAGTCCAATATCACTCACATCTGGCTTTATAAGTATCACTTTTTCTCGTTTCTCCCCAAGCTTTGTGAGTTCATTTTGCATGAGCATAATTTTGAATGCTTGGGCTAGATCTTCGTATGCTCGATTGATCGTGAAAATTGAGAAGGGTATATGTTGTTTGCGCTTTTTTTGCATGCTTGGATCGGCAACGACACTGACTGCAATAATATGGTCATATTGAGCTTCGCTCACAGCGAGATTATCAACGATTCCTCCATCAATATAGTTATATTTTCAGATTTTTACTGGGGCAAAGAGGCTTGGGAGGCATGAAGATGCTGCTATTGCTGCGAGAAGGGGTCCAGATGTGATGACTTCTTTTTCACCGTTATCAAAGTTCGTGACGATAATTTTGAGGGGGATTTTTGCATCTTCGATTTGAGGATTTTCCCCGAGAAATTCTGAAAAGTAACTCAGAATTCCTTTTTGCGAGAGGAGTCCCGTACGGAGATCTGGTGTCATGAGAATTGTCTTTGGAATCGATGCAATCATCGCATCTATATCATCAGCAGACAGTCCAAATGCGATAAATGCCCCAATAATTGCGCCAATACTTGTACCGATGATCTCATCAGGATGAATATCATATTCACACATTCGACGATAGACCCCGACATGAGCACATCACCTGAGTCCGCCACCACCGAGTACGAGAGATATTTTGTTATTTGCTGACATAGTGTGGATTGAATTGTTGAATATATTCGAGCTGTTTGCTGGCAAGGAGATCTCTCAGGCAATATGGCTTGAGATCAATCTCTCCGCTAATAATATCTGAGATATTTACCCAGAGAATTTCAGAGAGTTCAAAAGCATGGGATGAGGTATTTTCGCTTTGATTTTGCAGAGAGAGAAAATCTTCTGAATTTTTAATGGTGTAGAAAAATTCTATTCGTCTTCATCCATATACTGGATGTACGAATTCATGTACGAGGGCAAGTGAGCCAATATTTGCTTCAACGTTGAGTTCTTCATGGATCTCACGTTGGAGTCCCTCAATGAGTGATTCTTCTCATTCGAGTTTGCCGCCTGGGAGAGCATAGTAGGTCGAGTGCGCATTCGCATGCCGGACAACCAAGAGTTGATCTTCGTGGATAATGAGTGCTCGAGTTGTAAATGTGGCAAGATATTCGGATGATGGCATATATATGATTATGAGTTTCATTGTATAGAGACTCCTTAACTTTGTCGAGAAATAATTTGCGAATTATATGGAAAGTACATAATAGATATGACATGTACCAGAATTCACAGGAGGTGGTTATGTCATGGACTATAGCAATCATTATTCTTCTTTCTTTTGTCAATTTTACGCTTGTAATCTTGCTCATGAAAAAGAAACAAATACCACTCGATCAGCGTCCTGAATTGCGACTCAAGATGTTATTGAGATATCAACCATTTTCTGCAGATAAATCACTTCGAGAGTTCACTTCATCGACTCTAGAAGCTGCATCTTTGGTGTACGACTCTGATGGTTTAGTTCATTTTCCAGACTTGAATATTGTGCTACCAGCCAAGGAGCTAAGTATCTCCATATCCATTGTAGATTTGAACGCTCCTAAGAAATATAAAAGAGCCCTATAAGGGCTCTTTTATTTTGTTTCATCTTCAGGATTTTGACTTTTTTCCAGTGCTTCTTTTGGAAGATTCTCTGCATTCTTACAGGTTGGATATTTGCTGCATGCGAGAAATGGTCATTTTTTGCTGAATTTTACTTTCATAATTCCTTCGCCACATTTATCACAGGCGTGTCATCCATATTTTGCGGTTAGTTCTGCACCTTCGAAGTCACTCAGCTTTCCAATCCATTTTACTTCTGGGTAGAGACTCGAAGAGAGAAATGGCCCAAATCGACCAGTACGAACAACAATAGTACCTCCTGCTTCGCAAGGAAGTCAATCGTATTTATCCTTGAGTGCTTGAAGTTTTGGATTCACACTGGACTCAAGGTATTTGCATTCAGGATATCCAGAACATCCGATGAATTTGCCACCACGGCTAAATTTGTAGATGAGTTCTTTCCCACATTCTGGACAGTTTCTTCCTACTTTTTCCTCAATTTTCCCTTTTATCGCACCGGATCCTTCGATTTGTTTCTCGAGTCATTGATAGAAATTCCCGAGCATCTTTTGCCACTCGAGTTTTCCCTCCGCAATGGTATCAAATTCTTCTTCAACATTTGCCGTAAACTTATAATCCATCATTTGCTCAAAATATTTTGAGAGAAAATCGGTGACCGTCATGGCAATATCGGTTGGCTTGAGGCGTTTATCTTCTTTTTCTACATATCCACGATCGACAATGGTCGTGA
>ERZ724510.178-NODE-178-length-36135-cov-5.376663_pt1 | contig 36135 bp, 30 predicted proteins | sample MGYA00376043_ERZ724510 | MGnify/ENA primary metagenome ERZ724510 (study PRJEB28724, sample SAMN07190888) | wastewater metagenome | isolation source: influent of sewage treatment plant in Hong Hong | place: USA: Christiansburg, Virginia | collected 2016-03-01 ... | reverse complement strand
ACGAGATTTTCGACATCCTTGGCCGATGCGCCGGGGAAGGCGATCAGCACGTCGGCCATCGTCACATCGATCTGCGGCTCTTCTTCACGCGGCGTGATCAACGTGGCGAAAATGCCAAGCAGCAGGGCGACCAGCGCCAGCAGAGGCGTCATGCGCGAAGCCTGGAAGGCGGCGGCAATGCGCCCGGATATGCCCAACTGACCGTTGCTGCTCATGGCTTACTTGGCCGACTTCAACTGCATACCGGCCTTGACCGGCTCGATGATTACCTTGTCGCCGCTGGCCAGACCGGCCAGCACTTCAATTTCACCTTCGCCAACCGCTTCGCCAAGGCGCAACTGGCGCAGGCTGGTTCGATTGTCGGCGGTCATTACATAAACGGCTGCGACTTCACCGCGACGGACAACGGCACTGGCCGGCACCGTCATCTTGCTGGCTTGGCCAAGCACGAAATGAACGCGGGCGAACATGCCGGGCGTCGCTTCCGGTACTGGCGGCAAGGAAACGCGCACTTGCGAAACATGGGTGGCGGCATCGGCGGTTGGCAAAACGCTGACGGCAGTGGCCGTGACCCATTTGCCGAGTTCAGGGAATTCAACGCGCGCGGTGTTCACATTGCGCATTTCCTTGAGCCGGTATTGCGGAATGCTGGCGGTCACGCGCAGGCCACCCGGTTCGTAGATGGTGAATAGTGGTTTGCCGGGCGTTGCCATGTCGCCGAGTTCGGCGTGGCGGCGGGCAATCATGCCGCTGATTGGCGCCAGAATATTGGCGTGGCTCTGGCTGGCACCAGCTGCCGAGCGATTGGCAGCGGCCGCATCGAGATCGGCCTTGGCTTTATCGACGGCGGCCTGGCTGAGAAATTTCTGATCCTTCAGGCTTTTGCTGCGGTCAAAATTGGCCTTGGCATTGATGTATTGCGCTTCGGCGCCACGTGCGGCTTCGGCAGCTTCGCGCGCATCAATACGCATCAGGAGGTCACCCTTTTTTACACTTTGCCCGGCATCGGCCTTGACTTCCAGCACGCGACCAGCAATCTGCGCGCCAACGGTGGACTGCTGCACGGCTTCAACCAGTGACTCGGCAGGGAAGGTGAGATCAACCGGGTGCGGCTGCACGGTGACGGTAGTCAGCTGCTGCGCATGAACGGTTGGCTCCGCACTCGCTACGGTCGCGGTCAACGCCAAAATTAGGCTAAAAATCAGTCTTGTTTTCATATATATAAGCATACGCTGATTAAACATGTGCGGCAAGCTTGAGAAGTACCCGGCAATGGCCTTGAACACAGCCCAGAATGCGTCAACGATTCCTGACTGACACTTTATAATTGCCCGTCAGATTCGACTTTTCGCTTGGGGGCGGGGCATGGGACTACGACTAAAATTCAACCTTTGTTTGCTCGGCATCCTGCTCATGGGCATGCTGGTTTCCGGGGTGTTCGGTTACCGGATGCTGCAGAGCAATGCGCGTGACGAGGTGATGCAGCACGCCACACTGCTGATGGAAACAGCACTCGCGACACGCACTTACACCACGAATCAGATCAAGCCGCATCTCGACTCCCGGCTCGATGTCGAATTTCTGCCGCAAACCGTGCCCGCCTTTGCTGCTACAGAAACCCTGAACGAGGTGCGCAAGAAGTTCCCGGAATACAGCTACAAAGAGGCTGCGCTCAACCCGACAAATCCGCGTGATCGGGCCAGCGAATGGGAAACCGATATCGTCAATGCCTATCGCCAGGCGCCCGACAAGGCTGAAATGATCGTCGGCGAGCGCATGCAGGGCGATGCGCGCATGCTTTATATCGCCAAGCCGATCCAGATCAAGAACCCCGCCTGTCTGGCCTGCCACACAACGCCGGCGATGGCGCCGGCCTCGATGATCAAACTCTATGGTGAATCAAATGGCTTTGGCTGGCAGCTCAACGAAATCATTGGAGCACAGATCGTTACCGTGCCCATGCTGCTGCCGATCGCCAAGGCGGACAAGGCTTTCTATACGTTTATGGCTTCATTGCTGGGCGTCTTCGCGGTAATTTTTCTCTCACTGCACGTCATGCTGACCCGCTTCGTGCTCAATCCGTTGGAGCGTATGGCCGATGTGGCGAGCGAGATCAGCAAGGGCAAGCTTGATGTGCCCGAGCTTGATGAGACGGGCAAGGACGAGGTTTCCCGCTTGGCCGTCGTCTTCAACCGGATGGCGCGTAGTCTCAAAAAAGCTATGCAGATGCTTGAGCAGTGACTTTGGCGGTGGCGGAGCAAGATTTTCACCCGGCTGGCGCGCATGCGCTGGCGCCCGGTTATGAATGGGCGGACTACCGCGTGCTGCGCCTGCTGGCCAGCGCTAGCGATGGGCTGACTTATCTGGCCGAGGACAAAATCCTCGGCACGACAGTCGTCATCCGCGAACTCTTGCCGATCCGGATTGCCACCCGTAGCGCCAGTGGCGCGGTGGTTCCAATATTCAGCCAGCAGGCAGGGAGCCTGGCTGATACCGTAAGGCGTCTGACGGAGGCGGCGCGTCAGATTGCTGCCGTTCGTCACCCCAACGTTGCTCGTGTCCTGCGTCTCTTTCTCGCCAACGGCACGGTTTGCACCGTCAGCGAATATGAAACCGGTGCCTCATTGACGGCATGGCGGGCGCAGCAGGTCAAACTTGATCAACGCGCTCTCCTCTCAATGTTGTTGCCGCTCCTTGATGGTTTGGCGGTCATGCACAGCGCTGCATTTCTCCATGGCGGAATTTGCCCGTCGCGGATCAGGATGCGCAGTGATGGCAGCCCTGTCCTGTTTTTGCCAACGCCCGGTTTGCCCGGTACGCAAGAGACCAACGCCGAGCAGCGTCTCTCGGTTATCCCCGGCTACACAGCCATGGAAAATTATTGCCTGAACGGCCAGTTGACCGCAGCGAGCGACCTCTACGCCCTGGCCGCAGTGGCTTATACGCTGATTACCGGGGCGCGGCCGGTGGATGCGCCGCTGCGCTTGCAGGGCGATACGCAACCCCGGCTGGTGGATTGTGCTGCTTCGTCTGCTTTCTCGAACGAGTTTTTGTGTTTGATCGATCAGGCGCTTTCGCTCAGCCCGGCATCGCGTCCGCAGGGAGCAGCGGCTTTTGCACAATCGCTGACTCAGGCGGCAGCGGCGGTTGACGATGCCATTGTTGCCGTGCTGCCACCCTTGCCTGCAGCCTTTGCCCTGGAACCGAGTGCGCAGTCTGCGATTCAAAGCGTCCTGGCCGAATGTATCGGGCCGATAGCCAGTGTCGTGCTTAAAAAGGCCCTGGCCAGCGCTGAGGATTGGCCGGCATTGACTGCCGCGCTCGCCGAGAATTTGCACGACGCGTCGGTGCAAAAAACGTTTTTGCAACAGATAGCGCATCTGGCGCCGCCGACTCAGGGCGCTCAGCAGTCAGTGCCGACAGCGGTTGCCAGCCCGGCCAATGTGGCGGCCTCGACTGCCCTGCATGACAGCTTCGATTCCGAAATGCTGGTGCAGCTGGAATCTGAACTGGCTAATCAAATTGGCGCCATTGCGCGAATTGTTCTCAAGCGTTGCGTTGCGCGAACGACTAATCGTCAGGAGCTTTTCAAAATGCTTGCCGACGAAATGGGCGATCCCGCTCTGGGCAAAAAATTTCTGGACTGGGCCAACGCCAGGTTCACCGTCTGACCACAGATCAGGCCAGCCACCCTTTGACAAGACTGACCCCATGCTTGCACTGAAACGACTCGGATATTTTCTCAAATATCAGCTACTGCTGGTACTCAGCCTTTTTGCCTTTGCGGCAATTGCCCAGACGCCTGCCACGCCAAGTTACGCCATACCTGGCGAGCCGCGTACAGCATTACTCATCGGCAACAGCAATTACGCCTCCAGCCCGCTGGTTAACCCGGTCAATGATGCCCGGGCGATGAAAAAAACGCTCACTGAACTGGGTTTTCAGGTCATTCTGCTCGAAAATGCAACGCTCAAGGAGATGAGCGTTGCGGTCCGCCAATTTGGCGACAAACTGCGTACTGGCGGCGGGGTCGGCGTTTTTTACTACGCCGGTCACGGTATGCAGATCAAGGGGCGTAACTATCTGATTCCGGTCGCTGCCGAGTTGATGCGCGAGGATGAGGTGGCCTACACTGCGATGGAGGTCGGCGCCCTGCTCGACAAGATGGAAAGTGCGCGCAACCGCATCAACATCGTGATTCTCGATGCTTGCCGCAACAACCCGTTCACCCGCTCCGGGCGCTCCGCGACGCAAGGCTTGGTGCAGATGGATGCACCGATTGGTACCTATATTTCCTTCGCCACGGCACCGGGCAGGATTGCCAGTGACGGATTCGAAGGCTCAAACGATGCCAATGGCCTGTTTACCCGCCATCTTCTCGGTGCCTTGCGTATGCCGGGACTCAAGGTGGAAGATGTGTTCAAGCAAGTGCGGGTCAAGGTCATGCAGGAGTCGGATGGTGTCCAGGTGCCGTGGGATAACTCCTCGCTGACCGGTGATTTCTACTTCAACCCTTCGCCCGTCACGACAACGGAGGAGGCTGGACCTACCGAGAATGCATCAGCCGCCAAGGTGGCTGTGCTCGCCAGTGTTGCCGCGAGCGCGCCGGCCCCGCTGGCCCCCTCGCAAAAGGAACATGTATCACTCTCCCGTGGTGATCTGGAAGCACCGGCCAAGCCTGTCGCTGTGCCGAAAGCGCGAAGTGTCGAACCAAGCCCGGTGCTGGCGTCGCTTGCCCGACCCGTAGTGGTCGCTGCGCCAGTGCCCAAAGCGGTGGATAACAGTGCGTTGAATGAAGAGCTGTACCGCAAGGGGCAGGATGCAGCTAAACGCGGACAGCCCGCAGCGGCTGTCGAGGCTTTTGAGCCGGCGGCGGACAAGGGCTACGCGCCGGCACAGTATGAACTTGGCCTGATCCTGAAAACCGGACGCAAGCCCGTCGAACAGGATCTGCCGCGTGCCCGGCGCCTGATGCAGAAGGCTGCGGAGCAGGGCAATCCCGGCGCCTTGTACGAAGCAGCACAGATGGCCGACCGTGGGTTGGGTGGTGACAAAAATTGCAAGGATTCCGAAAAATGGGCGCGCAAGGCAGCCGAAAAAGGCTCGCTGGAAGCAGCGCAGCTCGCCGGTGAACTCAATCTGAAGGGTTGTGACGGCAACAAGAACCCGGCAGAGGCAGCGCGCTGGTTGCGCAAGGCGGCAGACAAGGGGTCGCGTGATGCGGCATTCTCACTCGGCGTGCTTTACTTCACGGGTGATGGGGTAACCAAGGATACGGGCGAGGCCAGGGTCTGGTTGGAAGCGGCCGCCGCAAAAGGCCATCCGTCGGCAAAAATCTATATTGACCGCCTCGGCAAATAATATATAAAAACAAAAGGTTGTGGATTTTAAATCGCTGAAAATGCAAATTTCGCTGTGCGGGTTTTAAACGCGGGTTAAGGGACAAATGGCAGGCGGATTTCAGCGGCGTTACCCAACTCGCGGCAAAGCGCGAGAAAGGTCCGGCTGGCCGGGCTGATGTGGCGTTGGCGATGTTGAACAAAATAGAAATGGCGCTGCAGATTGAACTGGGGCGTCTTGATCTCGACCAGACTGCCGCGCCGGAAAGCATCGCGCAGCGACACGCGTGACAGGCAGGAAAGACCGAGGCCGGCTTCAACCACACGCTTGATCGCCTCGGTATGTTCCAGTTGCAATTGGATGTTGACCTGCTCAAGCGCCGGCGCAACGACGCGGTCGAAAAGGGCGCGCGTGCCTGAGCCGCGTTCGCGCAAGATCCAGGTTTCGTCAGCCAGTTGTCGGTTGTAGACCTGGGCGACCTGGGCCAGCTTGTGTTGTGGCGCGCAGAAAACCACCAGCTCATCGTCCAGCCAGGGTTCAATCAGCAAATCCGGGTCATTGGCTTCGCCTTCGATCAGGCCGATATCCAGTTCGCAGCGGATCAAGCCATCAAGCACGTGCCGGGTATTCGATACCTTCAGGTCAACGCGCGATTCCGGGTGGCGTTGCAGGTATTCGGCGACGATCAGTGTGGCCAGATAATTGCCGATGGTCAGCGTGGCGCCGACTGCCAGTGGCCCCAGTTTGCCGCCGGCTAGAAAGCCTTCGATCTCGCCGGCTTTGGCCAGCAAGTCCTCAACCTGCGGCAGCAATCCGCGCCCGGTACTGTTGAGGCGCAGGGATTTGCCGATGCGATCAAACAGCGGGCAATCAAACTGGCGTTCCAGTTCAACCAGAGCGCTGCTCGCGGCCGATTGAGACATGTTGAGGGCTTCGGCGGCGCGCGAAACATTGTCGATACGGGCGATGGCGGCAAAAACTTCAAGCTGGCGCAGGGTGAGTCGCATATCGATTAAATCGTTAATGGATAGCTAAATTATCCGCTTATATTTCTATTGTGCAACGCCTATCATCGCTTTCAGTCCAAGCAAGCATAGGAGTTACGATCATGAGCAACCTCAGTACTGAAAAAGTCATCTCGGTCAATCACTGGAATGACACACTGTTTTCATTCCGCACCACGCGCGACGCTGGTTTGCGCTTCATCAACGGGCAATTCGTGATGATCGGGCTGGAAGTCGATGGCCGGCCGCTGACCCGCGCCTACAGCATTGCCAGCGCCAACCATGAAGAACATCTGGAGTTTTTCAGCATCAAGGTCGCGAATGGCCCGCTGACTTCACGCTTGCAACACCTGCAGCCGGGTGATCCGATCATCGTCAGCAAAAAGCCGACAGGAACACTGGTCTTGCATGACCTGAAACCGGGCAAACGCCTCTTCCTCTTTGCCACCGGCACCGGTCTGGCGCCGTTCATGAGCCTGATCCACGACCCGGAAACCTACGAGCGCTTCGAGAAAATCATCCTCATTCATGGCGTGCGCTGGACCAACGAACTGGCTTATCACGACTACATCGAACACGAACTGGCGAGCCACGAGTACTTCGGCGAACTGGCGCGCGAGCAGTTGATCTATTACCCGACCGTGACCCGCGAAGCTTTCCGCAATGAAGGACGCCTCACCGATCTGATCGATTCCGGCAAGCTCTTTGCCGATATCGGCCAATCACCGCTCGATCCTGAACATGATCGGGCGATGATTTGTGGCAGCCCGGCAATGCTGGCTGATACAGCGTCCTTGCTTGATGTGCGTGGTTTCAAGGTGGCACGCCATCACACCGGTGAATTGGGCGATTACGTGATCGAACGGGCTTTTGTCGAAAAGTGAAAGTAGGTCAGGCTGGCTTCCAGATATTCCGGCAGCCCGTCTCGACGATGCGCCAGCTGCCCACAGCGGCCATCGTCGCGCATAGCGTGACGACGATTAACCCGCCGCGCCATGATTCAATATCGTAGAAGCGGGCGCCGGCCAGCATTTCACCTTTCCAGCCGAGATCAATGACCCAGCCGAACAGCGGCTGGAAGATGGCTGCGGCAAGAAAACCACCCATATTGGCGACACTGGTTGACATGCCGGAAAGCAAAGGCGGGTTAACTTCCTTGGCGCAGGCCCAGGTCAGACTGCAGCCGGCGGTCGATAGACCGATCAGGCCAAACAGCGAGTAGGACAGCCAGAGTGGCATGGGTACGCCGGAGAGAAAAATCAGCCAGATCGCGACATAGAGGTGCGAGGTAATGATCAGCACCGGTTTGCGCCGCCCGATGCGGTCGGACAGCGTGCCGATGAAGAAGCAACCGATGGCGAATCCGCCAAACCACAAGGAGAGATGGGTAGCAGCTATCGAACGGGTGAGGCCATGCACCTGCATCAGATAGGGTGTTGCCCACAGGCCGGCAAAGGTGAAGAAGGCGCCAGTCATGCCGGTGTTGACCAGCACCGCCGGCCAGGTGGCGCGGTTGCGGATGACGGCGAGCAGGCCGGTAAGCACGACGGTACGGTCGAATCTGGGGTGCGGGGTGTTGCCCGCACTATCCGGCCGGTCGCGGACGATAATCCAGCAGGCCAGGCTGAGCACCAGCGAAATGCAGCCGACCGCGATAAACACATCGCGCCAGCCGCTGGCCTGGGCCAAGGCAGAAAGCGGTGCACCGGCCAGAACTGAACCGAGATTGCCGATCAACATGCAGACGCCGACCAGCGTGGCGAAACGATTTTCTTCAAACCACACGGCAATCAGCTTGAGCATGGCGATGAAGGTGACCGAGACGCCCAATCCGACCAGCGTGCGCCCGATTAGAGCCCATTCCAGGCTGGGCGCAAAGCCGAAAAGGAAGCTGCCCAGGCCACCGATGATGCCGCCCATCATCAAAATACGACGCGGTCCCAGGGTGTCGGCAAGGATGCCGGTGGGGATCTGCATCACCGTATAGACGTAAAAATAGGTGGCAGCCAGCACGCCCAGCGAAGCGGCGGAGGTCTGAAAGGAAACCGCCAGATCCTGCGCAATGCCCGCTGGTGCAAAGCGCTGGAAAAAAGAAAGGACGAAGGCGGTGGCGGCAATGCCGAGCGCAAACCAGCGTCTACGCATTTGTTCGGGGTTCAGGTGCTGCATGTTCTCTCTCTAACTTATTTTGTAATTTTTTGCCCCTGAAATGGGGCGGGGCGGCCTTTGGCTTCGCCCCGGTGCTGCTCTTTGCCGTGCTTACTTGATCGACAAAACCCACTTGGCCAGGGTTGCGGCTTCGGCATCGGTCACGTTGTTCGGCGGCATCGGCACCTGACCCCATTCGCCTTTGCTGCCCGCCTTGATCTTTGCCGCCATGGCGGCTTCAGCACCTTTTTCTTTGCCACGTTTGGCAGCCACTTCCTTGTAGCCGGGGCCGACGATCTTTTTGTCCATGCCGTGGCAAGTGGTGCAGTTTTTGGCTTTGGCTAAAGCTTCATCAGCTTGTACCAGGTTGGCCAATGAAAGGGAGGCGGCGAGCAAACCGAGATGAATGAGTTTCATGTTTTCTCCAGAGGGGGTTCAGGGTTTTTTCCGCAGCAAGGCGGTAAGAATCGGCGGGGTGAGTAAGGTGGTCAGGATAACCATGATTACGATGACTGAAAACATCGATTCGCTCATGACACCCAAAGTTTTGCCAACCATGGCGAAAATAAGCCCGACTTCCCCGCGCGGCACCATGCCCCAGCCGACTATCCAAGGATTTTTTCCTTTACCTGCAGCAAAGCCGGCAGCCAGTTTGCCAATTACGGCGGCGGCAGTGATGCCAAGGGCAATGGCGACAGTTTTTGGGTCGCTCAAGGTCGATAGATCAACCTGCATGCCAGTGAGTACGAAAAATACCGGCACGAAAAAATAGCCAATGGGTTCGATCAAGTGTTCATGCTGATGACTGGTGTGGCGGGTCAGTACGGCACGGATTTCATCCATCTTGCTGGCAGCAGTACTACCGGCGAGCAAGGGCTCGATTTCCTGAACCACTTTCGGCGTATCGAATTCCTTGAGAAAGACCGGCTCGAAGAGAAGGCCGGCGGCAAAAGCGCCAATAATCGGTGCCAGGCCAACAGCGTGCGCCAGCCAGGCCATCAGCAGGCCGACGGCAAGGACCAGCGAAAAAAGCATCGAATTACCGGAATCAAGCCGCGAAATCTGGCGCAGTAAATGTGGGGCAATGGTGCGGCCAATCGCAATTGAACCGCCGAGGAAAAGCACGGCCTGGGCGATGATCATGCTGACTTCGCCGATGCTTACAGTGCCGGCTTTGACCAGACTGGAGACTACCGCCAGTATGACCAGACCAAGGACATCGTCGATCACAGCCGCGCCGAGAACAATTTGCGCTTCCGGCATTTTGAGCTGACCGAGATCACGGAAAACGCGCCCGGTGATGCCGACCGAGGTGGCCGCAAGGGTAGCACCGAGAAACAGGTAAGTGTTGAACTCCATGCCCGGCAGCAAGAGTGGGCCAACGACGAAAGCACCGAGAGCAAAGGGCACGACAATACCCACAGCGCCGACGGCCGAGGCGCGCACACCTACACTGACCAGATCACCGAGCCGGGTTTCAAGGCCGATCTGCAAAAGCAGGATGATCACGCCAAGCTCGGCCATGAACATGATGATCGGGTCTTTGGCGATGGTATCGAAGTAGTGGAAACCAATCAGGCTGAGATTGCCAAGCACAACGCCGAGCAGCAGTTCGCCAAGCACGGCAGGGAAGCCGATGCGTTGGGCCAGTGGCGCAAAGAGGCGGGCGGCGAGAATGATGATCGCCAGCCAGAGCAGGTTTTCACCGATTACGTTGGAGCCGGAGGCGAGTGCCGGGGCTGCTCCAGCGAGTAAAGCAAGGGGTAAGAGTTTGCGCCAGTGGCCAAGCTTGGGTCCGGTATTCATGAACTAATAGTTTCTCGTTGGTAATGGCTGAGGAAATTCACCGGCGATTATAACCACGGGGTACTTTGACTATTTTTTGGCTACTCTGATCCTGCGTCTTTGCCGTGACCGGTGGCGATTCCCCCATGTCGGATGCAGGAGTTGCTGCAAGTAACAAGCTTGTGAAGCGATTTAGCTAAGCTTCTCGATCAGCAAGGCCTCAATTTCCTGTCGGCCAACCGGACTGGCCATGGCGATCAACATGAAGCCCGGCTTGATCAGGAAATCCTTGTCCGGGTTGAACTGCCAGGTGCCGTTGCGTTCACGGGCGGCAAGCAGTACGTAATTGGCGCTGCGCAGTTTGAGCGTGCCGATTGGCTTGGGGATAAATCCGGCCGGAACGACAATTTCTTCGACGCGCAGATTATTCTGGGACTTCAGCATTTCGTCCAAGAAAGAAACCACGTGCGGGCGGATCATTGCCGAGGCGATACGCATGCCACCAGTGAAGTCAGGAGAAACTATGGCATCGGCACCAGCCTTACGCATTTTTTCCATATTGCGCGTTTCGTGACAACGGGCGACGACGCGGACTTCGGGTTTCAATTGCTTGGCGGTGATGACGATCATCAGATTGCGTGAGTCATCGCCGGTGACTGCAAAGACGCCTTTCGCATCTTCCAGATCAGCCGCCAGCAACGTGTCGTCATCACTGGCATCACCGTGCAGATAGAGCAGCCCGGGGTTTTTCTCCTTGTATTCTTCAAGGATGGCTCTTTCTTCGTCAATCGCCACAAAGTGCCGGTTGGTGGAGGTCAGTTCATGCGCAATATTGCGCCCGACCCGGCCAAAGCCACACAGCAAGTAGTGGCCTTTTAGTTTTTTGATCTGTTTTTCCATGCGTTTTCTCTGCAAGGTTCCGTTAAGGTCAGTTTCGAGCAAGGCCACCGTCACCACCGAGAACAGCATGGAGAGGTTGCCGGCACCCAGGATGCCGATGACGACAGTCAGTATTCGCGCCGGTTGGTTGCTTGTCATGTCGATGATTTCACCGAAGCCGATGGTGGCAACGGTGATAAAGGTCATGTAGAAGCAGTCAAACCAGGAATACTTGCCGTCGGTGAGCAGCATGTAGCCGACCGTACCAAAAATGTGGACGGCGACCATGCCAAAGATGGCAAAGTAAAGCAGGCGGACAATGTAGCCCGTCTGCGTTGAGTTCATGACAGACAAAGCAGCCTTTCTATTCGCTGACCGGTACGGACTGGGTCATGAAGATGACGGCTTTGCCACCATCCATGTTGGCGTGCAGTGACTCGACCAGAGGCGGGTTGATTGGCTGATCGGCATCCCATTTGATGATGAAGTTGGCGCCGGAGCCGCCGGCAGAGTCATTCAGATCAACAAAAATTTCCAGCGTGCCGTAGGGCTGGATCGTGACTGGGGAAGGAACGCGCTCACTAATCATTTTGCCGTGTGTGTCGAAGTAGCGTGCCGACTGAATCCGCAGGGCTCGCTTGCCATCGGTGTTGCGGATGCTGACCAGCGCCGAGAGCATGGCGTTGGATGCTTTGCCGCTCTTGCCGATATTGCCATAGAGCATGTGCGAGTAAATCGGCAGATAAAGCGTCTGCCCCTTGGTCAGCGGGCGGGCTTCCTGAGCATATGTTACGGTCGACGCAGAAAACAGCGCAAAAATCAGTCCGCAGATCAGCGCTCGAAATTTATTCATTGGTTTGCCCCTTTGGTTACCAGTCTGCACCCTCAAACGGCATCATCGGATGACCGCGCAGGACTTTTTCCATAAAGATCATACCGGCACCGGGCTGATTCAGGCCAGCTTCATGGAAAAGTGCCGAAAATACTGCATCGACAAACTCGGTTTCAACTAGGAGGATCAATACATCCTTTTCGTCAAAATAGAGTTGGTTATCGCGGATGCGCCGGCCGCCGACGCCACGCGCATGATGATGGGAAATAGAAAGAACCCCAGGTTTCTCAACAAACTGCTCGACCAGGCGCTGCCCCTCGCCGGCGCGCACGATGGCGGTCAGCTGTTTTTTGTCGATGGCGCGGCCAATGTGGGCAAGGGCGCTCATTTTTTGTTGTCTACATGCAAGCCAAAACGCGCGGCGATTTCATGCGGGACATAGGTGGCCATCTTTTCCAGTTGGGTCATCCACAAAATGCCCATGCCAGGCGTGTCCATTTTGGCGCAAACGAAAATGCGTTCAAAAATGGCATCCGCCTGATCACTGGGGGCGACGATGTAGAGCACTTCCTTTTCCGCATTGATCGTCAGACCAAGGATGCCAAGCCGTTTCTGGCGCACGCCGGTGCCGTGCGCGTGGAAAATGGTCGCACCCTGCGCTCCGGCTTCCTGCGCCGCCTGAACCACACGGTCGGCGGTGCCGCGCTGAACGATGGCGGTGATCAGCACAACGTCGGTGAGAACGATCATTTCATTTTGGCTCATGCAACTCTCCTCTGTTTGTCGCGCCTCGCCCTGTAATCTATCCACAGGCCGAAGATGAGTACGCTAAGAATCGGGCCAACCGAACACATGGCCAGAATGCCAAAGCCTTCGGCGGCACCGACTGCTTCGCCGAGGCCGACGCCGAGCGCCAGCAGCAGCGGCACAGTCACCGGACCGGTGGTGACACCGGCACTGTCCCAGGCCAGATTGACCAGTTCCTCGCGCGAAAACCAGGTGAGCAGCAGGGCCAGCAAGTAGCCGCCGACCAGCAGGCGGGCGATCGGCAGATCAAAAAGAATTTTTGCGACGCCGGTGGCTGCACCGATGCCAACGCCGATGGCGACGGCGCGAATCAACAAGCGTTTCTTGAAAGCACCGTCAGTCAGGTTTTCGACGGTGATTCCCATGGCGTTGAGTGCTGGTTCGGCAACGGTAGCGCCATAGCCGATGCAAAAGGCAAAAATCATCGTCATGCTCAAGCCCAGCCAGCGCGGATAAAGTGGCGGGGCGCCGCTTTCGCGGTGCGTGGAAAATGCCCAGGGCACGTTGTTACCCGCCTGATTGCCGAGTTCCACCAGGCCGGCGGTGAGGCCGAGGTTGAAAGCCATCATGCCGAAGAGCGCGGTCAATACGCCGTAAAGGAAAATATCGCGACGTGCCATTTTGTAGCGCAGTACGACACGCTGGACGACGAAAAGCAGCAATATCAACGGCAGGATGGCACGCATGGCGCCGAGCATTTCAGCAATCGGGGTTTTCTGGTACCAGCTTGGTGTTAATACGGGCAGCGCTGCCGGCAAGGCACCCTGAGCATTGAGGTATATCGCTACGCCAAGCACCGTCATCACCGGGAACAGCGAGGCGAGGGTAACGATGCCAAAGCCGGACAGCGGATTGTCACCGCGCCCGGCCGAGGCGGCAACGCCAATGCCGACGGCAAGCACTAGTGGCACAGTGACCGGGCCGGTGGTGATGCCGCCGCAATCCCAGGCCAGTGCCACCACTTTTTCCAATCCCGGTTGGCTGGCAGCATACACGGTGATGCCGAGGCAGGCGGGGACAACAATCATCACCAGGCGCTTGAGGCGCCAGGCAAACATCAGGCGCGTCAGGCCCAGAATGACGGCCAGCCCGACACCGCCGGCGACAGCGAACACCAGCCAGGTGGCGTAGGGGCCGAGCAGCGCCTTGAGCAGGCCGGCGCGCTCGGCCGAAACCGAGGCGCCGGCGGCCTGCAGCGCGCCAATTGCCGGTTCGGCAAACGTGGCAGCAGCGCCGAGCAGGCAACCAAAACCAAGCAACACCATGGGCCCGGATCGCGCGGGCATGAGAAAACCGATGTTTTCAGCAAAAGGCATCAGCCCGAGTTTGACGCCTTCCATGAACAGCATCAGGCCGAGCATGACGGCACAAATGCCAAGGGCGATCCATTCCGCCTCTTCCGGCGAAGTGCGCAGGGCCAGTGCCTGAAAGCCGATCAGCATCAGCGCGAGCGGGATGACGGTGCGTACCTGTTCAAGAAAACGGACGGAAATATAGGGCGTCAGCAGGCGATGGACATCCAGTGCGCGCAGCTTGCCCGAGCCGGCAGGCATGGCGCGCTCCATGGCGACCACCTGGTTGTAGCTGATTTGCCGGTGATGGCGGCGAATGGCACCGAGATACTGGCCGTAGCGGATACTTTTTTGAGCCATTTTTGGAGTTGACCGTAACTGTCTCGATTTTGCCACAGTTGTTGTTGCTTTCTGGGCAAGCCTTGAGCGGAAACCAAGCGTATAGGCATGTTTCAGCAATTCGCAGTAACATCGACGCATAACAAGTGGTGGCAATGGGGGATGCGATGACGGATTTCTTCAAAAAGCTCTATCAAGCCGGGGATTTCTGGGGTGGCTTTGCCGCCATGCTGGTCGCGTTGCCAGCCTCCATTGCTTTCGGTGTCACCATCTATTCGGCTATCGGCCCAACCCATGCGGCCCTTGGCGCCTTCGCCGGCATTATCGGCGCTACCGTTATTGGCCTCGTCGCATCGTCTTTCGGCGGCACGGATCGCCTGATCAGTGCGCCTTGCGCGCCAGCTGCCGCCGTTCTGTCGGCGTTCGCCATCGGCATGGTCCACGATGGCGTGCCGGCCGGCAATATTGTCTTGATGCTGCTCATGCTCGGTATTCTGGCTGGTGGCTTTCAGGTGCTATTTGGCTTTGTCGGCCTTGGGCGGCTGATCAAATATATTCCCTATCCGGTGGTTAGCGGCTATCTGACTGGCGTTGGCCTGATCATCATCGGCAGCCAGTTGTCCAAATTTGTTGGCGCGCCGCTTGGCACGCCCTGGTACCAAAGCCTGATTTCACCATCGTTGTGGGATTGGCATGCGCTGGTGGTTGGCGGCGCGACGATTGCCGGTATTTTATTGGGGCCACAATTAACCAAACGTTTGCCGGGGATGATCATTGGTGTACTGGCTGGTGTGTTGGCCTACTTTAGCCTTGCCATGCAGGATGCCAGCTTGTTCGAACTAGTCGACAATCCGCTGATCATCGGTCCGCTTGGTGTGAGCAGTGAAGGCTATTTGACCTCCATTACCGAGCGCTGGCATGAGATTGGTGATCTGCGGCTATCGCAAGTCGGTGCCTTGTTTGGTAGTGCCTTGACCCTGGCCGTTCTGCTTTCGATTGATACCCTGAAAACTTGCGTTGTGCTTGACCAGATGACGCGCAGCCGGCACAACCCGAATCGCGAACTGATCGCGCAGGGTGCGGCAAACATTGCTTCATCCTCGGTGGGCGGCATCCCTGGTGCCGGCACCATGGGGGCGACGATGATCAACCTGTCGAGCGGTGCAACGACGCGTGCTTCCGGCTTGGTTGAAGGCATTCTGGCGCTGCTCTCGGCCTTGTTGCTCAGTAATTTCATCGCCTGGATACCTATTTCGGCGCTGGCGGCCGGGCTGATTGTGGTTGGCTTCCGCATGATCGACCGCGAACCACTGCGCTTTGTTCAGTCTTCGGCGACGGTTTTTGATTTTGGCGTGGTTGTGGCGGTTGTCGTTGTCGCACTGACGATAGGTCTGATCGCCGCATCCGGCGTCGGTGTGGCGCTGGCGATCGTGCTCTTCCTGCGCGAACAGATTGGCGGCACGGTGGTGCGCCACAAGTTTTACGTCAATCAGATGTCGTCCACCTGGCATCGGCCCGAGTCCGAAACCCGCATCCTGGAGCAAAAAGGCGATCAGGCAGTCATCTTCGAATTGCAGGGCAGCCTGTTTTTTGGCACGACGCAGCAGTTATACAGCCTGATTGAAGTTGAGCTGAAGACCCGTAATTTCATCATTCTCGATATGAAACGGGTGCAGTCGGTCGATGTGACTGCCGCACATCTGCTCAATCAGTTAAGTGACATGCTGGCTGAAAAAGGGGCGATGCTGCTGCTCTCCAATGTGCGTGACAATCTGCCCAATGGGCGCAATCTGCGCGAATTTCTTGACCAGACCGGCGTCACAGAAAAAAGTGAAACAGTTCGCTTGTTCCCTGAGCTTGATAGCGCTATCGAGTGGGTTGAAGACCGTATTCTGGGTGAGCTTGAGCGCGCCACGCCGGAGCCGGAAACGTCGATGTTGCTGGCCGAAATGGAGTTGTTCAAGGGACGTAAGGACGATACGCTGGCCGACCTTGAGGCGCGGTTGACCCACCGGACTTGCGCTGCCGGTGAAATGGTTTATGCGCGTGGTGAGCCAGGCGATGCGTTATTCATGATTCGGCGCGGCTCGGTCAAAATCTTTGCCCCGATCGGCGCTGGCCGGACGCGCCATATTGCGACCTTTGGACGCGGTGATTTCTTTGGTGGCTTGGCATTTCTTGATGGCCGGCCACGTGGCAATGATGCGATTGCCGCAGCCGAGACCGAGTTTTATGTTCTTTCGCTGGAGCAGTTCAATACGCTGTCCGAAGAACACAAACGCCTGGCGATTACCTTGCTTTCAGCAATTGCACGAACCCTGGCGATTCGCTTGCGTCATGCAGATACCGAAGTTGCGATGTTGCACGAGTACTGATCAGGCTTGCTGTATCTTGTCGAGCAGCGGGCGCAGGCGTTGTGCCAATGTAGACCAGTTTATTGGCTTGCTGATGAAATCGCTGGCTCCGGCTGTAAATCCGGTTTCAATTGCCAGCCTGTCATCGTGTCCGGTGATCAGAACGATGGGTAAGGCATCCCCGTATTGTTTGCGCAATTCGCTGCACACCAGATAGCCATCAAGGCCAGGCATGTCAACGTCGAGCAGGACCATGGCAAATGGTTTGGCGCTGAAGGCGGTCAGTGCCGCATTGCCATTGTCGACCGTCGTTACGTTGAAACCCTGAGCGCCTAGCGCGGCCTGCATCAGCAAACATGCGGTCGGGTCGTCATCCGCGAACAGAATGCATGGCATATTCTTGCTCAAGCCCGTGCCTCTGTCTGCAGCGTAATCAGTGCTTTTTCTACGCGTGACCATTCTTTGCGCATCAGCGGCATGCGTAAATGTATGGCTTCAAAGTCGCCTTGTCGGGCCAGTGTTTCAATATCCTGAAAGGTTTCGCCAAGCGTGCTGGCGCCGACATTATGGTTGGACGACTTGAGCTTGTGAGCAGACTGGATCACCTTCTCGGCATCGCCTGTCGTCAGTCCGTTCTGTAATGTTTCAAGTACCGGCGGCGCGCTTCTCAGATAGGCTGTAATCAACGTGTCGATCAATTCGTTGCCGCCTTCCGGATTTAACATACGGAGTGAGTCAAGTACGGCTGCATCGATAGGCGGACGGACTTTCCGGCTCGGTTCAAGCGCTGTCCGGCCCGGTCGTGGCGGAATCGGGGGCTGTTTTGCCGTAGCGGATACATCTTCGCTTGGTAACCAGCGGAGCAGGAGGTTACGCAGGTCTGGGCCACTATACGGTTTGGCCAGATAATCATCCATGCCGGCTGCCAGACATCGCTCCTTGTCGCCTTCCATGGCGTTGGCAGTAATGGCAATGACGGTCAGATGCCGTCCGCTTCCTGCCTCGCGCTGGCGTAGCGTCTGGGTTGCGGCAAAACCGTCTACCACAGGCATCTGGCAGTCCATCAGGACAATGTCGAAATCTTCCTGATCAATCAAGCGGAGTGCCTGTTCTCCATTTTCAGCGGTCAGGACTTTGAGCCCGGCTTTCTCCAGCCAGGCCTGGGCGACAATCATATTGGTCTCATTGTCTTCAGCGAGCAGGACTTGACCATGGAAAATGACATCATGACCAGCGACAGAGGGGTGGCGTCCTTGTGCGGATGGCTGCTGTGTGTATTTATTCGGCATCGTGACTGTCTCGGATTGTGCGCGTGGTAGCCAGATGTCAATCTGGAACCGGGAGCCGTAGCCAGGCTGACTGGTTACGGTCAGGCTACCACCCATCATCTGAATCAGGTTGCGGCTAATTGCCAGACCCAAGCCCGTGCCACCATATTTACGCGATGTCGAGCCATCGGCCTGGGAAAACTTCTCAAAAATTAAATCCTGTACCTCATTAGGAATTCCGATGCCGCTATCGGTTACGGTTAACTGAATTTTGCTGAAAGACTCCAGTATTTCCAGCGCCTCCATCCGCATAAATATTTCGCCGCGCTCGGTGAACTTGATCGCGTTGCTCAGCAAATTGGCCAGCACCTGGCGCAGGCGTAATGGATCGCCGAGGACGATCAGTTCACCGACGGCTGGTGCCTGATGAAGCAAGGTCAGCCCTTTTTGCTCGGCGGCTGGCGTAAATAATTCAGCCATTTCGCCGACCAGGGCCGGGAGATCAATGGTAATTGATTCGAGTGTCAATTTGCCCGATTCAATTTTTGAGAAATCCAGAATGTCGTTAATGATGCCGAGCAGGTGCTGACCGGAGCGTTCGACGGCCATCAGGTAGCGGCGCTGCGTTTCGTTCAGCCCAGTACTAAGCAGCAGTTCGGTCATGCCGAGAACACCGTTCATGGGGGTGCGGATTTCATGGCTCATGGTCGCCAGAAATTCACTTTTTGCCCGACTGCCAGCTTCGGCAGCTTCCTTTGCATGACGCAAGTCGCGCGTACGTTGCTCAACCATCTGCTCCAGATTGCTCAGGTGTGTAGTCAGCCAGTGGTCGCGTTCACGTATTTGGTCGACCATGTTGTTGAAGCCGTCACTCAGCGTATTGAATTCGGCAATATTGCTTTTGTTGGCCCGAACATTGAGTTGTCCACCGGACACCTCTTTCATGTTCAGCGCCAATTCTTTCAAAGGCTCGACCAATGCTTCATGCTGCCGCCGCTGCAGGCGAAGTGCGATGGCCAGCGCAGCGACCATTTCGAAAATGATCACACCGAGATAAAAAGCCATTTGCAGCAAAACTGGGAGTATGTCGACTGAGAGTCGAATCCAGCCGATGGTTTTGTTGTTATGGAGAATCTCGCGGTTGAAAATGATCGAGAGTCCATTCAGTGATTTGCTGTTCTGCCGTTCCAGAACGGCTTGCTGTTCTGGAAGATCAGAGCGGTTGTAGTGGGCAAAAAGGCTACCGTCATTTTCAAATAAATCAACCGTTTCGATGTGCGGCAGATTACTCAAGGTGGACATCAGTTCCTGCGCACGTTCATGGTCGTTGCGGAGAATTAACGGTGTTGAATGGGCGCTGAACATAGCGATACGCAGTTCGCCATCCTGAATGCGCTGGTTGACGCTGAACCAGAGTGAGGTGAGCAGCAGGATGACGCTGATTACAATTAGTGTGCCAAGCAGAACGCGGGTGCTGATTGCACTCAGTTTTGAGTGCAGGATGGTGCTGTCAGTGCCAGTGGGGTGGTTTTGAGTCACGAATAAGTCGCTATCGTCAGTTGTTTGGCGGATGCCGCCGTGCGCCAGGTTTCGCGAAAACAGTCTTTGAGGTACCAGCGGATGCTGGGTGGAATGGCTGTGCTTTGTCCAGCGCAGCGTTTGGCAAGCAATTCTTCGAGGCTGGCGGCGATACAGGAGAGATGGTCCGCTCCGACATTGGCCGCGCTGCTACGCAGGGCATGAACGCAGCGCCGTTCTGCCTGGTTATTCCCTTGACTGGCTTGCCACTCGGTTTCCCACTCGGCGAAGTGGAGAACAAACATACCTAGCGCTTCCCACCACAGCGTGGGCTGGCCCAGCATGCGCTCGACAGCGTCGGCAACATTAAATCCGGGTAGCTTGCTCGGCGGAGTACTGGGGGGCTCAGTAGGTTGAATCGGGCTGGCCTGCATTATGATGTTTGATATGTATGAATGTTGGTAGCGAGTTAAGTATTAAAATACGGTTTGTTTGTTGCGGCATCTGGATTTTCTCATTTTTTGACTGTCAGCGGATTTCATGCGCCAAATTGCACTTATTGTTGAAGACGACCCGGCAACAAGCCATGTCATTGCCAGTACGCTGGCAACGGCGGGTATTGAGAGCCTGATCGCTGACTCTGCTGCTTCCATGTGGCGGAAAATGTCCGAGAATCCGGATGTGGTTATCCTCGATCTGGGTTTGCCCGATGCCGATGGCTTCGAGTTGCTGCGTCGCTTGCGTCAGCAATCCGACGTCCCGGTGCTGATTCACTCGACCCGTTCTGAAGAGATTGAACGGATTATTGGCATCGAAATCGGTGCCGATGATTTTCTGCCCAAACCCTGCAATATGCGTGAACTGCTGGCACGAACCCGCAGCCTGTTGCGTCGTGCCAAGGGGCGCGCCTCGCAGAACGGTAGTCGGCCTGGGTGCTGCTTTCGTTTTGGTGACTGGACGCTGGATTCGGCAAGCCGTGTGTTGAGTGACAAGCAAGGGCAACCGGTTGCCTTGGGGGTGTCTGCCTTCGCCTTGCTCTCCGCTTTTCTCGACAGCCCTTTTCAGCCGCTTTCCCGTGAGATTTTGTCGCGTGCCTTGAAGCGTGAATACGTGCCTTACGACCGCATCATTGACGTTCACGTCAGCCAGATTCGTCGTTTGCTCGGGGCTCAGCCGGATGGCAGCAGTTACATCAAGACCTTGCGCTCGCAAGGCTATGTCTTTACCTCCACTGTCGAGCGTAGTGACGCGACGGAAAGCGTTTAGCACAAGCCCCTACCTTTTTATTGTTGCCATGTTCTGAATTCTAATCAGCGAGCTGGCGCAATATGTAAGGTTTTGTAGGCAAATACCGCCCCGGATATGCTGCTGGCCTATTGCTGGCCATACCCCGCAAATTTCCTGATTACCTCATCCATTTCGCAGGTCTTGAGTAAAACAGGCTGACCAAGCTGGCAAGCGCGCCAGTATTGTTCGCACAACTCCTCCAACTCGATTGCCAATCCCAATGCCTCGTCGAGATCGCGCCCGGCAACGAGCAGGCCGTGGTTTGCCAGCAGGCAGCCTTTGCGTTCATGCATGGCGGCAAGTGCTACGGTCGACAGCGATTCCGAGCCAAAAATTGCATAGTCGGCGCAGCGGATGGTGTCGCCGCCAAATCGGGCGATCATGTAATGAAAGGGCGGGATGTCGTAGCGCAGGCAGGCGAGGCTGACGGCAAAGGGCGAGTGGGCGTGTAGTACAGCGCCGACTTCCGGGCGGCTGGCGTAGAGATCACGGTGAAAACGCCATTCGGAAGACGGCTTGCGCAGGCCGGTGTGCGAACCGTCCATTGCCATCAGCGGGATATCTTCGGCACCAAGCGTGGTGTAAGGCATACCGGTCGGCGTGATGTAAAAGCCATTGTCGTGGCGGACACTGACATTGCCCGATGTGCCGCGATTGAGGCCGGCAGGTTGCATGGCCTGAGCGGTGGTGATCAGTTGCTGGCGTGGATCAGCCATAGGCGCTCTCCGGGTAAAGTTTCGCCAGCCCATCTTTGCTTGCCGGGGAGATGCCGCGTTCGGTGATGATGGCGGTAACCAGTCGCGCCGGGGTCACGTCAAATGCCGGATTGGCGACAGCTTCGCGGGCCGGTAATTGGTGTAATGCTGACGGAACGCCGCGCGCATCAAGGCCGTGCACCAAACGAAACTCATCGCCTTCGCGTTCTTCAATGGGAATTACAGCGCCCTCCGGGCAGGCAAAATCGAGCGTCGAGCGTGGCGCTGCGACATAAAAGGGAACGCCGTTGTCGGCACAGGCCAGCGCCTTGAGGTAGGTGCCAACCTTGTTGGCAACGTCGCCATTGGCGGCAATACGATCGGCGCCGACGATGACGGCATCAACCTTGCCTTCGCGCATCAGAATGCCGGCCGCGTTGTCGGCGATCAGTGTGTGCGGCACGCCATGCTGCGCCAGTTCCCAGGCAGTGAGCAGCCCCTGATTGCGTGGCCGGGTTTCGGAAACCCAGACATGGATGGCCAATCCGGCATTGTCGGCGGCATAGACCGGGGAGAGCGCGGTGCCCCAATCAACCGTGGCCAGCCAGCCGGCATTGCAGTGCGTCATGATGTTGAGCGTTTTGCTGGAGCGGTGAGCTATCTGGCGAAAAAGTCCAAGTCCGTGCTGGCCGATAGCGGCGTTCTGCAAAACATCTTCTTCAGAGATGGCGCTCGCTTCTTGCCAAGCTGCTGCCAGGCGGTGTGCGGCAGGCAGCAGTTTGAGTGCGGCTTCCATGCGTGACAATGCCCAATGCAAATTTACGGCCGTTGGGCGGGTTGACCGTAACAGATGGGCGGCATGCTGCAAATGCGTGTCTGAGGCATCAACGGCAAGCGCAATTGCCAGCCCATAAGCCGCTGTAGCGCCGATCAAGGGCGCGCCACGCACCTGCATGGCGCGGATGGCATGTGCCGCGTCGTCCAGTGTGCCGACGCGCAGCCAGTGCAGGGCGTGTGGCAAACGGGTCTGGTCAATGATGTCGATGACGCCCTGTTCAGGGTGGGCGCGCAGGGTGCGGGTGGGGGTGCCGTTGATGTTCATGGGGTCGCATTGTGGCATAGTGACCAAAATATTTGATACCCGCCAAACCATGAAAACACCAATCCAGATAAATTCACGTTTCCCGCAGATGGGCACCACGATTTTTACCGTCATGTCACGCATGTCGGCAGAATGCGGGGCTGTAAATCTGTCGCAGGGTTTCCCCGACTTTCAGGCCGAACCGGCTTTGTTTGATGCGGTTCATCGCCACATGCGCGAAGGGCGCAACCAGTACGCACCGATGGCGGGTATGCCGGAGTTGCGGCAGGCGATTGTCGACAAGGTGGCCGCGCTCTACGGCACACGTTTCGATGTGGAGTCAGAAGTGACTGTGACCGCTGGCGCAACGCAGGCGATTTTCACTGCCGTTGCTGCCTTTGTACGGCCCGGTGATGAGGTGATTGTTTTTGAGCCGGTCTATGACTCCTATGTGCCGGCGATAGAAACAGTCGGTGGTACTGCCGTTTTCGCCCAGTTGAAATACCCTGATTACGCGCCGGATTGGGCGCAGGTGGCGCAACTGATTTCGCCAAAAACGCGGATGATCATCATCAATTCACCGCACAACCCGACGGGTAGTTTGCTTTCTGCCGACGACCTCGATCAACTCGCCGCTCTGCTCCGTGGTACTGACATTGTTGTGTTGTCTGATGAAGTGTATGAACACATCTTGTTCGATGGCGAGCAGCACGCCAGCCTTTGCGGCCATCCGGCGCTGGTTGAGCGCAGCGTCGTTGTTTCCAGCTTTGGCAAGACGTATCACATTACTGGCTGGAAAATCGGTTACGTGGTCGGCCCGACGGCGCTCATGGCGGAGTTCCGCAAGGTGCATCAATTCAATGTCTTTACAGTGCATACCCCTTCGCAACTGGGTTTGGCCGACTACATGCAGGATGCGTCACGCCATCTTGGGCTGGCAGCGTTTTATCAGGAAAAGCGCGATTTCTTCCGAGAGTTAATGGCCGCAACCCCATTCAGGTTGTTGCCCTGTCGCGGCACCTATTTTCAACTGGCCAGCTATGCCGGCCTTTCTGATCTGCCGGACCGTGCTTTTGCCGAGTGGATGACGCGCGAGGTGGGCGTGGCGGTGATTCCGGTATCGGTTTTTAACGCTGACGGTCGTGACGACAAGGTGGTTCGCTTCTGCTTTGCCAAAAAAGAGGAAACGCTGTTGATGGGGGCGGAGCGGCTACGTAAGGCATTTGTGAAGAACTGTTAAATTATGCGCGCATGCTTGACGATGGCCGGTGACTCGCCGATGATCTGCGCATCACATTTTTAGAGGGTAAATAACATGAGCATGCTGGAAGAATTCAAGGAGTTTGCAGTCAAAGGCAATGCAATGGATCTGGCCGTTGGCGTCATTATTGGTGGCGCGTTTGGCAAAATTGTCGACTCCATTGTCGGCGATCTGATCATGCCGCTGGTAGGCAAAGTGGTTGGCAATCTGGATTTTTCCAACCTCTTCATCGTGCTCGGTAACAACCCGAACAATCTGACGACGCTGGCCGATCTGAAAAAAGCGGGCATCGGCGTTTTCGCCTACGGTAATTTCCTGACCATTCTGGTTAACTTCATTATTCTGGCTTTCATCATCTTCATGATGGTCAAGCAATTGAATCGCTTGCGTACCCCAGCGCCTGCGGCCGAGCCAGAGGCGCCGGCAACGCCGGAAGATGTCATGCTGCTGCGTGAAATTCGCGATTCGCTGAAGAAATAATCGCTTCTGTATTCAACAAAAAAAGCCGCTGAAAAGCGGCTTTTTTCTTTAGGCAACGGGTCCGTTAATAAAAATTGCCTGCCAAAGCTGGTTGACCGCAACGATATGCTTTTCCAGGCTTTCTCGGTCATTTCGAGCCTGCGGATTGGCATTCAGACGCTTGGCGTGTTGCAGGCGACGGTATTCCCGGTAGGCGTTACCGACGGCTTCGGCTTGTCCGGAATTGATCAGACCCAGTTCGCCAGCGATGCGCAGGAGGGCAATGTTGCCGAGATTGCCGGTCAGTTCGGCATGCTGATGTGCGTAGCCTAGTACCAGATACTGGACGATAAACTCGACATCAATGATGCCGCCCGGGTCTTGCTTGAGGTCGAATTCATTCTCACTGTGCGAGGCATGGGCATCAAGCATTTTGCGGCGCATGGCGATGACCTCTTCGCGCAACTTGGTCAGATCACGTTGCTGGCGCAGGATTTCGATGCGGATTGCCTCAAAGCGCTCACCAACCGCTGGGTCGCCGGCACAGAAGCGCGCGCGGCTTAGCGCCTGATGCTCCCAGACCCAGGCGTGCTTCAACTGGTAGTCGCGGAAGGCGTCGACTGAAACAGCGAGCAGTCCGGAATCGCCATTCGGACGTAGACGGAGATCGGTTTCAAACAGGATGCCGGCTGATGTTTGGCTCGATAGCCAGGTATTGAGGCGCTGGCCAAGACGGTTATAGTTTTCTCCTGCATCCTGGTCGTCGTCATCGAACAGGTAAACCATGTCGAGGTCAGATGCATAGCCGAGTTCCTTGCCGCCCATTTTTCCGTAGCCGATGATGGCAAATTTTGGTGTTTCGCAATGGCGTTTCTTGATCGTTGCCCAGCATAGCGGCAGGGTTTCTTGAACGATGGTGTCTGCCAGTTCGGTGAGGTGATCGGAGAGGTGTTCAATGGTTTGCAGGCCGGCCAGATCCTGCGCCAGCAAGCGGAAAACCTGCGCGTGATGGGTTTCGCGCAGGATGTCCATCTCGCGTTCGGTATCGCCAACGTGCTCAGCCAGCGTCAGGCGCAAGGTTTCACGGAACCCGGTCCAGTTGGTGGCAATTTCGTAAAGGCGCGGGTCGAGTAATTCATCGAGCAACAAGGGGTGACGGTTGAGATATTCAGCCGCCCAGAACGAGGCGCACATCATGTCGGCGACGCGGCGCAGCGCCATCGGATATTGCTGCAACAGCGCGAGATAGGCGCCGCGACGGCTGATGCCTTCGAGAAAACTCAAGCCACGGGCGAAGGTTGTGTCGGGATCGCTCGTCGCACCCGCCGCTTCGATCAGGCGGGGGCCGACGGCATCAAGACGTGAGCGATTGGTGGTAGGTAGCTGCAGGTATCGATTCGATATCCGTAGCTCGGCGAGTCGAGAGATGGTTTCCTTTGGTTGTCGGAAGCCAAGATTGCCTAGCGTTTCAATACTGGTTTCTTCATCGAGTTGCCCCATCCAGACGCCGGTGAGTGGGTGCTCGCCAGCTTCGGGGTCAGAGAAGATTTCGCCAAAATGGCGGCTGACCTTTTCGCGATGCTGGTTGAGGACCTCAAGCAGTGCTGGCCAGTCAGCAAAGTCCATGCTGCGTGCCAGGCTGGCGCGGGCGTCATCGGCCTCCGGCAGCATGTGGGTTTGCTTGTCTTCAACATACTGCAGGCGGTGTTCGACGCGGCGCAGGAAAACATAGGCTTCGCGCAATTCGCTTTCGGTTTCGGGCGGAATCAGCTTGCGTTCGGCAAGCAGCTTGAGCACTGATAGTGTGGGTCGGATTTGCAGGGCGGCATCACGCCCGCCACGGATTAGTTGAAACACCTGGGCGATGAATTCGATTTCACGAATGCCACCGGGGCCAAGTTTGATGTGATCAACCTTGTCCTTGCGTGCCACTTCACGGCGAATCTGCGCGTGCAGATCGCGCATCGCATTGATTGCGCCAAAGTCGAGATATTTGCGGAAGACAAATGGACGTGAAATCCGGCGTAGTGCCAACATCCATTCACCAAGTGCGGCACCATCGGCATTCGGGCCGGAGTTCATTACTCGCGACTTGATCCAGGCGTAGCGTTCCCACTCCCGGCCTTGTGTGATGAAATAATTTTCCAGCGCATCGAGAGAGCAAACCAGCGGCCCCGAATCCCCGTTGGGGCGCAGGCGCATGTCGACACGGAAAACTTGCCCATCGGCGGTCAGGTCGCCGAGTGCACTGATGACTCGTTTGCCAAGGCGGGTGAAAAAATCATAATTTTCGATACTGCGTGCACCATTGGTGTCGCCTTCTTCCGGATAAACGAAGATGTAATCGACGTCCGACGAGACATTCAATTCGCGCCCGCCGAGTTTGCCCATGCCGATGATCATCATGCGCTGGGCCTGACCGGCTTTGTCGAGCGGTTCCCCATAGGTCGAGACCAGTTGGCGATGGTAATAGTCGAGCACAAAATTGGTTGTGACATCGGCCAGCATGGTCATGCTCTCGACAATTTCAGACAGCGAGGCCAGCCCGCACAGATCGCGTAAGGCCATATGGGCCATGGCGCGATGGCGCAAGCGACGCAATGTGGATCTGACCGCATCGTCGTCGGCAAAGTCCTGTTTGAGTGGCGCCATCAGAATGTCTTCCGAGAGTGCCTGCTGCCAGCTTGCGGCAAGTTCCGGGATGAGAGCCGGCCGGCATTTGAGCAGATTGCTCAGGTAAGTGCTGTGCTCGAGCGCCGGTTGCCAGCGTGGGTCGATTGTGTGTTCCATGGGATTCCCCGGGCGGCGCTTTGGCCGAAAAGGATAGAATTAGAGTTTTGGTGAATTCCCCATTCTAGTGATCTCTCCCTCAATATTGCAAAGTGGTTTGACGCGTGGATAAACGCGAGCTGCGCGCCGGCATCTATTACCGCTTGCATCGCCTATGGCCATGGCTGGCAAAACCCGGTGTTCGGCGCGGGTTTCGTATGCTGGGCTGGACCTTGCTGGTCAGCTGGTTGCTATTTGTTGCGCTGGTCTTGGTGTTGCGTTATGTGGTGCTGCCCAGCGTGGGTGATTACCAGGCCGAGATTGAGCAAGCGGCGAGCAATGCTGTCGGTCAACCGGTGAAAATAGGCAAAATTTCGGCGCGCTGGAGTGGGCTGAATCCGGATCTGGTGCTTGATCAGGTCACCATTGAAGATAAACAGGGATTACCGGCATTTTCGTTGCAGCAAGTTGAAAGTGTGCTTTCCTGGCAGAGCCTGGTGCGTCTGCGCCCAATTTTGTCCTTGTTGGCTTTCGATGGCGCCGTGCTGCATGTCCGCCGTGATGCCAATGGCAAAATTACGCTGGCCGGGGTTGATGCGGAGGGAGAAAGCGACCCGGCACTTGCTGAATGGTTGCTTGAACAGCCCCATGTGCGTGTACGCAATGCGACGATTGTCTGGGATGATCGACTACGCAAAGCAGCGCCGCTGGTGCTCGAGGATTTGCAGTTTGGTCTTGATAATCGGGGCCGCCGCCATCGTTTCGGGCTTTCTGCCGCGCCACCGAGTGCTCTGGCGGCGAGTATCGATATTCGCGGTGAGATCAAGGGCGATGTCGGCGAAGCGCTTGAACAATTAGCAGGTAAGATCTTTGTCGAGCTTGATTACGCCGATCTGGCGGCATGGCAGCAGTGGGTTGACTATCCGATTCATCTCCCGCAGGGGCGCGGCGCATTGCGGGTCTGGGGAGATCTGGCGGATGGCGGCGGCAAACTGACCGCTGATGTTGCGCTTGAGGACTTGCGTGTCCGTTTTGGTCGCAAATTGCCTGAACTTGATCTGTCCAGTATGCGTGGCCGGATTGAAGCAAGCTACAAAGGCAAGGAGCGCATTGTCATAGGACGCAAAATTGAGCTGCAGACGCTCGATGGTATTCGTGTGGCACCTACCGATTTCCAACTGGCCTGGCAACAGGCTGACAATGAACACAATGTGGGCAGTGCCAGTGCCACGTTTCTCGATCTCGCTATTCTGGGTCGTTTGGCAGCATATTTGCCCCTTGATGCGCAGACTCGACAATTACTAAGTCAACATCAGCCAGAGGGGCGAATTGCCGAGTTGCGGACAAGTTGGGAGTTGGCGAATGAAAAGCTGGCGCGTTATGCACTAAAAGCCAGTTTCACCAATCTTGGCATGCAGCCGGGCGGCTATTTTCCCGGTGCCAGTGGCTTGGCTGGTACGCTCGATCTAAATGAAAAAGCTGGTGAGGTTTCATTGGATGCTGGGAAATCCAGCATTTCCTTGCCCGCCATTTTTCCTGAACCGACAACCGATCTTGACCAACTCAAGGCCCGCGTTACGTGGAAGGCGCAGGAAAGTGGCTTGGCGGTCAAACTGGAGCGTCTGCAATTCGAAGGGGTTGGCGCGGCGGGGAGTGCCAATGGCACTTATCTTTACACCGGTAATGGCCCGGGGGTGATTGATCTTGCAGCGGACATCAAACGTGCCGACGCGCGGATTGTCTGGCGCTATTTGCCGCATGCGGTCAGTGTTGGCGCTCGTGACTGGGTGCGTCTGGGGATTGTGGCCGGCAAGGGGCACGATGGACGTCTTGTGCTCAAGGGCGATCTGGCTGATTTTCCATTTCGCGATCCGGCCAAGGGCAAGTTTCTGGTTACCGCCAAAGCTACCGAAGGCAAAGTGGATTACGTCACCGGCTGGCCAACGGTGGAAAACATTGAAGCCAATCTCAGCTTTGGTGTCGGGATGAAGATCGACTCCGCCAAAGGGACTATGTTGGGCGCAAAAGTTTCCGATGTCTCGGTCGAGATTCCCGATTTTGAATCCTTTGATGAACAGTTGATGGTGCGCGGATTCGCCAATGGGCCGACCAGCGAGTTTTTGCGTTTCATTGAATTAAGTCCAGTCAGCAAAATGATTGACCGATTCACCGAGGGCATGAAGGCGAAAGGGAATGGCAAGCTTGATCTCTCGCTTGATCTTCCTTTGCGGCGGGTAAATGAAGCCAAGCTGCGCGCTGATTATCAGCTACTTAATAATCAGGTCGATGTGGTGTCTGCGCTTCCAACCATTACCGGGGTCAATGGCCGGTTGGCGATTACCGAAAAATCGATTCTGGCCAACGATATTGTGGGCCAGGTTTTCGGTGGGCCGCTCAAGGTGCTGGTCAAGAGCGAGTCTGGGAAAGTGGGCATTCAGGCGGCCGGAACCGCCAAGGCAATTGAGCTGCAAAAGCATTTTCGCTGGCCCATGATGGAGCACCTGGCGGGTAGCTCGACGTGGACTGCAGATATCAATATTCGTGGCCGCAATGCTGATTTCGTCATTGAGTCGCCATTGACCGGAATCAGTGCCAGTTTGCCTGAGCCGTTGAACAAAGCAGCGGAAGCCAGTTGGCCGTTGCGTATCGAACGGAGCGCTCCGGATGCCACGCGTGAGCAGTACAAGGTCAACGTCGGGAACAAAATAGCTCAGGCGCTGGTTGTGCGGCGTCACGATGGTAAGGAAATGCGTGCCGAACGCTCGGTTATTGCGTTGGGTGATGCCGACTTGCGTTTGCCAGAAAAAGGACTGGCGGTGATTGTTGCTGCGCCGCGTTTCGATGCTGATTCATGGAAAGATTTGTTTGCTGGCGAAGGGGCGCAGGGTGCAACGCAAAGTGATTTTGCACTGTCGCATGTCGCGATTAAAACACCCAAATTACACCTGCTGGGGCGCGATTTCAGTCAGGCCGATTTGACGCTGCGCCCACGTGAAGGGGGCTGGCAAATTGCGCTAAACATGCGTGAAGCCGTCGGTGATCTGATCTGGCGCAGTGCTGGTGAAGGCGCACTGGAGGGCCGTTTGCGCCGTTTGGTTCTGCGTCCGACCGTTGAGGTGGCGGGGGCGCCGACAAATACACTGCTCAACAGTTTGCCAAGCATGACGCTTGCGGTCGACGAGCTTTATCTGGGTGAAAAACAGCTGGGGCAGCTTGATCTCAAGGCGCGTAATGACAAGGGCGCCTGGCAACTTGATACACTCAATATCAAGAATCCGGATGGCACTTTGCGTAGCCACGGCGTCTGGCAGAACAAAGGGCGGCAGCAAATGCGTCTGGATTTTGATCTGGCTGCCAGTGATCTCGGCAAACTCCTTGATCGCCTTGGTTATGGGGATGGTGTAAAACGCGGTAGCGGCGGTCTCAGTGGTAGCGTTGAGTGGGATGGTCCGCCGACTGCAATTCACTATCCGTCGATGAGCGGCAAGCTGGTCGTCAATGCCGAAAAGGGGCAGTTCAACAAATTGGAGCCAGGCGTTGGCAAGTTGCTTGGCCTGCTTTCACTGCAATCATTGACTCGACGTATCACCCTTGATTTTCGCGATATCTTCAGTGACGGGCTGGCTTTTGACAGCATTGACGGTAAGCTTACGGTGAAAAAAGGCATGATGCGGACCAGCGAACCGCTACGCATCAAGGGGCCGGCGGCGCAAATTGAGATGGAGGGTGAGGTTGATCTCAAAAACGAAACCCAGAATATGCGCGTTGTTGTCCGACCGGAACTGGGTGCCATTGCGGCAGTTGGCGTGGCGCTTATCAATCCGGTTGCCGGGGCAGCAACCTTTCTGGCAAGCAGCGTGATCCAGAATCCACTTAACCGTTTGTTCAGTTATCGTTATCACGTCACCGGCACTTGGAGCGATCCACTGGTTGACAAGGCGGGGCAGACAGAAGTGATGCGCCCCAATGTCGAGGTCAATGCCACTGAGGAAACGAAGGAAGAAACCAAGGAATGAGCAAACAAAATTGCCGTATTGCAGCCCTGCAAATGGTTTCCGGCCCACGCGTCGCTGATAATCTGCTGACCGCCGGCCGCTTGGTCGAAGAGGCGGTGGCGCAAGGCGCACAATTGGTGGCGCTGCCTGAGTACTTTCCGATCATCGGCGCGGCTGATGCTGATCGCGTGCGGGCGCGCGAGGACTTTGGACAAGGTCCGATTCAGGACTGGCTGGCAGAAACGGCACAGCGCTTCGGTATCTGGGTTTTTGCCGGTTCTATCCCGTTGACCGCAACAGTTCCCGACAAGATGCGTAATTCGAGCCTGGTTTTCAATCCACAAGGCGTTTGCGTCAAGCGTTACGACAAGATTCATTTGTTTGGTTTCAAGAAGGGCGATGAGTCCTACGATGAAGCCGCCTTTATCGAAGCAGGTAAGGAACTGGCAGCCGTCGACACCCCTTTTGGTCGGGTCGCCCTGTCGATCTGCTACGACCTGCGTTTCCCTGAACTATTCCGTGCGCTGGCACCGGTTGACCTGATTCTGATGCCCGCTGCTTTCACCGATACGACGGGTCGTGCTCACTGGGAAATCTTGCTGCGTGCGCGAGCCATCGAGAACCAATGCTACCTGCTTGCAGTCGGACAGGGTGGCAAGCACGAAAATGGCCGTCTGACGCACGGCAACAGTATGATTATCGATCCTTGGGGTGACATCCTTGATCGCAAAATGAAAGGGCCGGGTGTGGTCATCGCTGACCTCGACCATGCCCGTATCGCCGAAATCCGCGAGAGTCTGCCGGCTCTCGCTCACCGTATTCTCTGACGGAGTTTCAATGAATCAAAACAGCGCCCTGGCCCAGGCCGAATCCTTGTTGCTCGCCCCCTTCTCGCTGACCGAGGGCGATCTTTCGCGCACATTTGGCCATATCCTGACGCATCAGGTCGATTTCGCTGATCTCTACTTCCAGTATTCGCGTTCCGAGGCCTGGAGTCTCGATGAGGGCATAGTCAAATCAGGTAGCTTCAACATCGATCAAGGCGTTGGTGTGCGTGCCATCTCCGGCGAAAAAACTGCCTTTGCCTATTCTGATGACATCAGCTTTCGCGCATTGACCGACGCTGCTTCTGCGGTGCGGGCGATTGGCGCGGCGGGTCAGAATGGAACATTGCCGGCTCTCAAGCACGGTGCTGCCGGGCACAATCTTTACGTGCCGAATGATCCGATTGCTTCGCTACCGGCTGAGGCCAAGGTCAAGTTGCTTGAGCGTCTGGAAGGCTTTGCTCGCGCCCTTGATAACCGTGTCCAGCAGGTGATGGCATCGATAGCCGGCGAGTATGAGGTGATACTGGTTGCCGGTTCCGATGGCCGCATGGCCGCCGACATTCGCCCGCTCGTGCGTTGTTCGATTTCGGTCATCGTTGAAGAAAATGGCAAGCGCGAACAAGGCAGCTCTGGTGGTGGCGGACGTTTCGACTTTGGCTTCTTTAATGATGAAACGCTCCAGCGTTACGCCAAGGAAGCGGTGCATCAGGCCGTTACCAATCTCAATGCTGAAGCGGCACCCGCTGGCCAGATGACGGTTGTGCTCGGTGCCGGTTGGCCGGGCATCCTGCTGCACGAGGCTGTTGGTCACGGACTGGAAGGTGATTTCAACCGCAAGGGGAGTTCTACCTTCAGCGGTCGGATCGGCCAGCGCGTTGCCTCGAAAGGCGTAACCGTCATTGACGATGGCACCATTGCTGATCGGCGTGGCTCGCTCAATATCGATGATGAAGGCAATCCGACGCAGCGCAATGTGCTGATCGAAGACGGCATCCTCAAGGGCTACATGCAGGACAGCCTGAATGCTCGCCTGATGGGCGTTGCGCCGACCGGTAATGGCCGGCGTGAATCCTTTGCCCATCTGCCATTGCCGCGCATGACCAACACCATGATGCTGGCTGGCGAGCACGACCCGCAGGAAATCATCAAATCGGTCAAAAAAGGCATTTATGCGGCCAATTTTGGCGGTGGTCAGGTCGATATCACCAGCGGTAAATTTGTTTTTTCGATGAGCGAGGCTTATCTCATTGAGGACGGCAAGGTGACCCGCCCAATCAAGGGGGCGACGTTGATCGGTAATGGACCGGAGGCGATGAATCGTGTTTCGATGATCGGCAATGATCTCAAACTCGACCCGGGTGTCGGCACTTGCGGTAAAGACGGGCAGAGCGTTCCAGTCGGTGTTGGTCAGCCAACCTTGCGTATTGATGGACTGACGGTGGGTGGTACGGCATAATATCTAGACATTATGGAGGTGTTATGCGGACATGGCTTCTGGCAGCAGGTTTATTGGTTATCTCTGGCGTAGCGTCTGCACAAACCCCATTGTCGGATCGTTTGAAGTCAATTCAGTCTGATCCGGCTGCTCTCAAGTCAGCGCTTGATGCTGGTCGCAAAGCCTCTTCATTTTGCGCCAATTGCCACGGGGAAGAGGGCGTCAGCAAGTCAGTGGAAATCCCGAATCTTGCCGGACAAAACCCGGCGTTTCTGCTTGAGCAAATTCGAAAATTTGCTAGCGGTGAACGCAAGGACGCCTTTATGCAAGGCTTGATCAAGATTCTCAAGGATGAGGAGCGTCTGCAAATTGCTCTGTATTATGCCGGCATGAGTGTGCCGCCATCGCGTGCTGACGCCGCGCAGGCTGCTAAAGGCAAGGAGTTGTTCGGTAAATTGTGTGTGCGCTGCCATGGTGATCAGGCGCGTGGCAACGCGGAGATTCCACGCATTGCCGGACAAAAATTATCGTATTTGCAAACGACATTGATGCGTTATCGCGATGGGACAGGGATTCGAAATAATCAGTTGATGGCGATAGCTACGGGCTCGCTCAAGAATGAAGATATAACAGCGATTGCCAACTTTTTGACACAATTGCCGTGACATTATCTCGTCATTTGATCAAGGTCATAGACGATACGTGGTCTTCTAATCTATATTCCAGTCCTGAATAAACGACTGGAGGCGGCATGAAACATCTGACTGGGCTTTTGCTCGCGCTAGTTCTTTGTGTTTTCGGTGGCGAGGCATTTGCGCAGATTAGTGATGTCAATTCTGCGATCAACAAGGCTGGTCGGCAACGCATGTTGTCGCAGCGTATGGCCAAAGTCTATTTTCAAATTGGTCAGCAAGTTGAAGTCGAGCGTAGCAAAAAAGCGCTCGATGCTTCCGTGGCTTTATTTGACCGGCAATTGGTCGAGTTGAAAAACTATTCTCCAACGCCTGAAATTCGCGAGACTTACCAGAAGCTCGAAAAGTCCTGGATCGCATATAAGGACTTGCTTCTGGGTAGCATGCCGGCAAAAGAAAATGGGAGCAAGGTGCTGGCCTTTTCCGAAGAAGTCCTCGCTCTGGCACAGCAGGGTACGGTTCAACTCGAGAAATACGCTGGTTCGAACGCCGGGCGGCTGGTCAATATTTCGGGACGTCAGCGCATGCTCTCACAGCGCATGGCCAAGTTCTATCAGGCGTTGGCATGGAGTGTGGGCAATGACTCCAGCGCCAGTGATCTGGATAAAGCACAAAAGGAGTTTGCTGCTGCGCATAAGGAGTTGGCTGCAGCACCTGTAAATACCGCAAAAATTCAGGAAAGTCTTGAGCTGGTCAATCAGCAATGGTTTTTCTTCCAGACGGCGTTGGGGCAGAAGGCCGGGCCGGATAAACGTCCGCAGACAGCTGTTGCTACGACGAGCGAACGGATACTGGAGGAGATGGATGCGGTTGTCGGTTTGTACGAGAAGCTACCCAAGTAAGTCGCATGCGCTAAAAAATCATGCCCATCCGGTAGAATGGACGGTTTTCAGCAAAACTGAACAGGGCAGGACATGGCGCCGAACAACACTTCAACTAGCAAACCGAACACAGACGATCTGCGGATCAAGGAAATCAAGGAGCTGGTGCCGCCCGCCCACGTTTTCCGTGAATACCCGGTTTCCAACCGTGCGGCGCAGACAACCTATGTTGCCCGTCAGGCCATTCACCGCGTTTTGCACGGTGCTGATGACCGCCTTTTAGTCGTTATCGGGCCATGCTCGATCCACGACTATGACCTGGCGATCGATTACGCCAAAAAGCTGGCGAAAGAAGCTGAAAAATACGCCGAAGACCTGATTGTCGTCATGCGTGTCTATTTCGAAAAACCGCGCACCACGGTTGGCTGGAAAGGTTTGATCAACGATCCTCGACTAGATAATACCTTCCGTATCAACGAGGGTATCCGGCTGGCGCGCAGGATACTGCTTGAAATCAATGAGCTGAATTTGCCTTGTGCAACCGAATTTCTGGATACGATTACCCCGCAGTACACCGCTGATCTGATCGCCTGGGGCGCCATCGGCGCGCGGACCACGGAGTCGCAAGTTCATCGCGAACTGGCCTCCGGCTTATCCTGCCCAGTTGGTTTCAAAAATGGTACCGATGGCAACATGCGTATTGCGGTCGACGCGATTCGTTCAGCAAATTCTCCACACCATTTCCTGTCAGTGACCAAGTCCGGTCATACAGCGATTGTGTCGACGCTGGGCAATGAAGATTGTCACGTGATTCTGCGTGGTGGCAAGGAACCGAATTTCGATGCCGCCAGTGTTGAAGCAGCAAGCACCGAAATCGCCAAATCCGGCCTCGCGGCGCGCTTGATGGTTGATTTCTCTCATGGCAACAGTCGGAAGCAATTCAAGCTGCAAATGGAAGTCTGCGACAGCGTCTCCGCGCAAATTGCCAGTGGCGAAGACCGCATTGTCGGCGTCATGATTGAATCACATCTGGTTGAAGGCCGTCAGGATATTGTGCCGGACAAGCCGCTGACCTATGGCCAGAGTGTTACCGATGCCTGCATTAACTGGGATGATAGTCTGACCGTACTGGACCAGTTAGCTGCTGCCGTGCGTGCGCGGCGGGTGGCCGAAGCGGCCGAGTAATTCTGTTTATTTGCTGGCGATTGGATGGTCGCCCATCCATTCCCCGGTAATGCGCCAGACAT
>ERZ724510.177-NODE-177-length-36143-cov-3.998143_pt1 | contig 36143 bp, 27 predicted proteins | sample MGYA00376043_ERZ724510 | MGnify/ENA primary metagenome ERZ724510 (study PRJEB28724, sample SAMN07190888) | wastewater metagenome | isolation source: influent of sewage treatment plant in Hong Hong | place: USA: Christiansburg, Virginia | collected 2016-03-01 ... | reverse complement strand
GGCAAGGCTGAAGCGGCGGTGGTCGCTCGTAGCTCCAGCGAAAACCTCGACGTGTTTGTGGTCGGAAAGAACATCTTCCACCACAGCCGCTCCTCGGGAACCGGCTCGGGCTCGGGCGTCACCCTCAACCTCAACAAGAGCTGGGATGTGACCTTCTTTAACGCCGACAAGCGCTTCTGGGTCGGTCCGATCCCTGTCAAGGTCAAGGCCACCGCTGCTGGCTCTGCGGGTATCGCCTTCAACAGCAACATTGGAATTTTCGCGGTCAACGCCACCCTCGCTCCATCGGCCAAGGCCTTTGCCACCGCGAGCGCTTCGGTCGATGCATGGGTGGCCGAAGCAGGGGTTGATGGACGGCTTACCCTGGTCGATGCCTCGGTTCCGACGAGCGGCCAGCTCGACCTAACCACCGTCGGACTCTATTACAAGGCGGACAGTGACTTGGCACTCAACTACCTCTCGGGACGGCTGAATGTCTTCGCCAAGGCATTCGGCAAGCGCCACGAAAAGAAGATCGCCGATTGGCCGGGCACCACCAAGAGCTACGCACTCGCGCACGAAGCGGGCTGCGTGAAGCTGTTCTAGCACACCCCGCCCTCCCGGCCGGACCGGGAGGGCCCGTATCCACAAGAGGGTCGGCGCATGCGAACTCGTCCTTGGCAGCTCGTCCTGCTTGCGGTGGTGATCGTGCTGGCTCTGTCCCTGTGGCAGCGGCGAGGTCAGCCCCCAGCCCCCCCGACAAACACGGTCGATCGGACGAGCTCCTCGCCCGATGCTCCGCCACCCCGGTTCACCTGGCCAATCGGGACCACCCAGACCTATACCCTACAGACCCGTCGCGTCGTTCACATGCGCGGTCGGGGACAGCCGCCCTCGGATGAAACCTTTCCGCTGACGCTGTCGGCCCATTACACAACCACCGTGCTTCGTGCCGATGGCATGTTGGTCTCACTGCTGACACAGCTCGACGGAATCAAACTCGAGATGCCGGGTGAGCCCGCAGCCCAAGCCAAGCTGGTGCGGGATCTGGCACGACCGTTTCTGCAAATCCAGGAGCCGGACGGAAAGCTGCGCTCACTGCGCATCCACCGTGAAGTCGACACCATCGGACGCGGCTTTCTGAAAGCGCTGGCGGCAAGCCTACAGTTTGTACGTAGTCCCAATGGTGGCAGCACCTGGCAGAGCGAAGAAATGGACGCCACCGGTGAGTACACCGCCCAGTATCAAAAAGAGTCCGATGGAACGCGCTGCCAAAAAAGTCGAGTCCACTATCTTCACGTCCGCGCCGCACAAGGCCTGGTGCCGGTTTCGCAGCTTGGCAAAGTAACCGGCTCGCTGGCGGTGACGTTCACGCTCTCCGATGGCGATGACGAGGCCGGTCGGCTCTTGGCAGCGGAAGGACGCGACCTGCTCGACGTCGATCCGGGGCCTGACATGCCGCTCGTGTCCTCGGAAAGTACCTTCAGCCTGAAGCGAATCAAGACCACCACCGTCGAGCCGGGACCGATCGCGCTGGCTCTGCTCGAATCGGCTGAGTACACGCTGTCACCGCTGCTGCAAATGGATACGACCGATAGCGACCGTCGCTCCGATGAGCAGCGAGTACATGGAGCAAGTTTCGACCAACTTCTCGGGGCGCTGCGTGGCCTCCCGACGACCGACAATGGGAGCCAGCGCGCCGAGCTACAGACGCGTCTGTCCTCGCTATTCCGAATCCAGCCCGAAACCACCAAACTGGCGTCGCAGACGATCGTGGCCGGAGTGCCCGAAGCAGTGGCCAAGACCGTCCTTGGAGCACTTTCGGGTGCGCAAAGCGAAGCCGGGCAAGCGGCGCTGGTCGACCTGCTGGGTGAGAAAAAGCTGTCGAGTGATCTCCGGCAAAACGCCGTCGCGGTGCTCGGTCTCTCAGATACGCCCAGTGAAGCCACCACCGAGGCGCTGCACAAGGCCCTCCGCGACACCGACCCCGAGGTTCGCAGCACCGCCGCACTGGCACTCGGCAACGCCGCTGGGGCCCAGCGTGGAGCCAGCCAGGTTGGGGCCGCCGAAGCGAACGTCGATGAACTCATCACGCTCTATCAGGCCGCTCAAACCGAGGACGAACAGCTTCTGTACCTGCAAGCCATGGGCAACGCTGGCGATCCGCGTACTTTGCCGCTGCTTCAGACCGCGCTTCAATCGCCCAGTTCCGCCGTTCGAAGTGCTGCCACCCAAGCTCTGCGCTTTATCAACGCGACCCCGGTGGATGCGCTGCTCGCCCAGCTACTCGCACAGGACAGCTCGTCAGAGGTCCGTCGCGCCGCGATTTTTGCCTGCTCGTTTAGGCAGATCGTCGCGGTTTTGCCCTCGCTGCAAAAGGCCTTGTCGAGCGACAAAGAAGCCACCGTGCGTCAAGACGCGCTGCAGCTTCTGGCCCGTCATCGCGAGATCCCCGCCGTGATGCAGCTCATCCGTACCGCCGCAGAGCGAGATCCCAGCCCCGAAGTCCGCCGCGCTGCTGCGGAACTAGTACGTTAGGATCAGGCTCCAGCACCCTCTCGGAGCTGCGACAGGATTTGTTCTGCTCTCTCTTTGCGAACATCGCCCAACTTGGCCAGCTCCGCAGCGACGAGATCGACCATCGCTCCACTGGCACCCGCAGCCACCGCTACCGAACGCGCATGCAGCGACATATGACCTTGCTGAATTCCCTCGGCAGCCAACGCCCGTAGCGCTGCCAGGTTCGACGCCAGACCCACCGAGGCCATCACCATCCCCAGCTCCGTCGCCGACTTGACCCCGAGGATCTGTAGCCCAAGCCGTGCCCCCGGATGAACCCGAAGCGTGCCGCCCACCGTACCAATCGCCATCGGTAGCTCGATCTGGCCGTGAAGCAAACCGTCGTCACCCGCTCGCCAAATCGCCAACGGCCGGTACACCCCGGAACGGGCCGCGAACGCGTGCGCCCCCGCTTCGACGCCACGCCAGTCATTCCCCGTCGCCAGCACCACCGGATCGATGCCGTTCATGATGCCTTTGTTATGCGTCGCCGCCCGATAGGGATCGAGCTCCGCGAATCGACTGGCCAGGACAATGCCATCGCGAACGGCCATCCCGTCGAAGCGCTCACTGCGTAGCACCGAGAGCGGTACTCGGCAACGTACACGAACACAGCGACGGTCGGCCAGGTTCGTTAAAATGCGCAAACCAAAGCACCCGCCCGACAGCTCTGCCAATCGCGCAGCGACGGCCTCAGCGACAGTGTTGACCAAGTTGGCCCCCATCGCATCGCAGCAATCGACGATCAAATGCACAACCAACATCCCTGGCTGCTGCCCCGTCGAGCTTTCCAGGGTTCGGACCTCGATATCGCGTGTCCCGCCACCCCGCTTGAGTAGGTTCGGCTGCGCCTCGTTGCAGGCCGCGACCAGCGACTCTTTTTCGGCCAGGATCGCCTGCGTCCCCAGCTCGGTATCCGGGACGTCGTACAGTTGCACTTGCGCAATCATCAGCGGCGGGTCTGCCTCAGCAACAAACCCGCCCCCTTCGCGAACCATTCGTGCCGCGTTCGAGGCCGCCGCAATCACCGATGGTTCCTCGACGCACATCGGTACGAGGTAGTCTCGTCCATTGACCTGGAAATTGAGCCCCAAGCCAAGCGGAAGCGAGTACGTCCCGACGACGTTTTCCACCATATGGTTGGCTTGTTCGACGGTAAGACAGCCAGAGCCAAGCAGTTCGACTTCGCGTGGACTCAGTTTTATCGTCTCGGTCAGTGTTCTGAGTCGTTCGTCCACACCCAGCTTGTAAAAACCGGGAATCCGCGACGAAACAACTCCCCCTGGAGCCGAACCAGCCTCGGGCTGAGGTCTGTCATCGTGCTTACTTTGTGACATGATTTTTCGCTCAATCAACTTGCAACATGAAGACCGACCGCGCTCTCAGTGATGGGGAGCACTGCGATCTCAGAGGAAAACCGCTCCACTGCTGTCGGTGTAGGTAGGAAAACCACCGCCAGGTCACCGCCACCCGCGCCCGAAGGTTTGGCCGCTCCACCGACTCGTCGGGCAATCTCGGCGATGCGTAGATGTTCATCGGTCAGCAGACGGTGACCCAGTGCCTCGCCGAGGCGCAGATAGCCACTGTTGGCTCGCTCAATCGCCGACAGCAGCGCCGCCACATCACCACGCTGCCAAGCCATCAGAAACCCTCGCGCCGCAATCCCCAGCTCGGCGATAGCAGGCTGGGCAGCGTCGTACACCTGGCGATAGCGGGCAACCAGCATCGCCGTTGACACACTCGTCGAGGTCGCCACAAAGCGTAGCTGGGCTGGCAGAGGCCGAGCCTCAACGGCGGTGTCATACGGACCGAGCACCCGCAGCTTGCCGTGGACCGCTGCCCACAAGTCAGCACCCGATCCCGCCGTGCCCTGTGCCGAGTCATGCGCTCGCTTGGCAGCGGCATAGGCCCGTGCCCGAATCTTTTCGTCTGACAAATCAAGGCCCGCTGCATGGAGCAGCGCCCCAACGGCCGCAACCGTGGCAGCCGCGCTCGATCCCACCCCGAGTTTGCGACCACCCTGCACAAACGCCGAGGTATCGACATGCGGCACCGCAGGACCATGTATCGAGCGGCCCAACTCCAAAAGCTCGACGTGGGTTTCACGAATGGCGGCTTCGATGAACGGCGACGAGGGCGAGCCGCCACCCAAAACTGCCCGTGCATAGACGCTGACGGCAGCCACCACCGCTGGCTCTCCTTCCAAGACAGCGTACTCGCCAATCAGCATCGCCTTGCCGGGGGCCAGCACGGCGTGACTCATCGCGGGACTCCCACAGAAATCAGCCGAGCGCCCTCACCAGGATGAGCAATGATGGTCCGCTTGACGCCAGGAACCGATGACAGCGCGGCGGCAACCCGCTCCGCATGTGCTGCCGTCGTCAGTGCCTTTGGATGTGGACCGGCATCGCAGGTAAAGTACGCCTCGATGCCTTCTCGACGACTCCGGACGATCGCGTGATAGCCCTCAATGGTGCTGCCCCGCAAATAGACGACTCCGGGGTCGGCTGCCATCGCCGACGCATGCATCCGCAGCGCGCTCCGCTCCGCAATCCGTCCCAGCAGTGCCAAATCCTTGCCCCGCACGGCAGCCGTCGCTTCGAGGAGATCCCGAGGTGCCGCCGCCACAAACGGAGCAAAGTATGGAGAGGTATTGGCGGTCAAGGTCATGCCGTCTGTCGAAGATGTCTCCTTGGCTTCGTCAGAAACGACACCGATCACGAGCCGCAGATCGGACCATTCCTCCGGTGCCAGAAGCTGCGTGGCCTGCGCCGAGTCGACTTGCCCCGGTGTCCCCACCCCGAGCACAGCAAGCCCGCCAAACAACGAGCGTGCCGCCGATCCCGAGCCTTGACGCGCCCAGCTTGAAAGCAGGCTCCGGTCGAGGGGTTGCTCCAGCGCCCGCTCACCGACAAGCGCGCCATAACCCGCCACCGTCAGCGCTGCAAAAGCCGACGCCGAAGAGGCCAAACCCGCTGCCGTCGGGAAATTATTGTGACTGCGCACCTCTGCGAACGAACGACCAGACAGGCCCAACTGGCGCACCAACCGATCCAGATGGCGACTGACTTTGCGCAGCGGCTCTCCACTCACCTCGCGGTCGTTCAGATGAAGCGAGTCCATCTGCAGCGATGGATCGAGCCGAACTTCGGTGTGAGTGGTCAGACCCGCCAGCGTCAGTGACAGACTCGGCACCGCCGGTAGGTTGAGAGCGGGATCACACTTACCCCAGTATTTGCACAGGGCGATGTTGGTATTGGCTGAAGCGACGGCGTGCATAACGGTCCTGGTTCTATCTGCGGTCGCAGCGGTGGAGGGAGTGCGGGTGTCGCCGCCCACTTCGACCAAAAAAGAGGAATATCCTGCGGCTTGCCACACGGCGAGCACGGTTTGCTCTCGACCGGGGGCCAGGGCCACCACACAGCCGCCGCCACCACCACCGGTCAGCTTCGCCCCGAGCGCTCCCGCGTCGAGAGCCAGCTTGCAGACCTGTTCAATCTCGGGACAGGACACCTCGAGCAGCTTGAGCAGCGCCTGGTTTTCGTTCATCGCCTGCCCGAGCGCCACAAAGTCACGCCGCCGGAGCGCATCGACCGCTTCACCAACCAGGACACCGATTCGGGCAAAACACGCAGCGGTCAGGTCAGGCTTTTCCTGGCACAGCTCGGCGACGCGGGCCACCCGGCCTTTGGTATCACGCGCCTTGCCAGTATGCCCAATGCACAGCCTGAGCGTCGGCGTATCGGGAAGCGGCGACAGGCCATGGCCTCTTCGAAACAGTCCAAAGCCACCCCGCTGGGCCACCGTGTGATCGAGTCCCGACGGCGATCCATGAAACACCTTTTCGGCAGAGAACGCCGCCCCATCGACATCCGACTCGCTCAGACCAAGCTCGGCAGCGCGATCAATCGCCCGAACCAGAGCCACCGATAGAGCCGCTGACGAACCCAGCCCCGCTCCCGTCGGAATTGCAAACCGAGCCACGAAGTCATACGGCAGGTCTTGAGGAACCAAGGGACGACCGATGGCCACCGATAGGCTCTCAACGATTGCCTTCATGGCGATTGCCAGCGAGGACGAGATATCCGCATGGCTCGGTAGCAGCAGATCGCGGAGCGGAGGCGTCGCCACATCCCACTCGGGCACCAGCAGCCGACCTTCCCCGGAAATGGCCTCGATTTCGACGCCACCTTGGAGAGCACCACACAGCGCTGGCACGCCGTATACCACCGCGTGCTCACCGAGAAGGATGACCTTGCCACAAGCGCTGGTCTTCCACATGGTGCTACCGAGCCCCCTGCTGCCACGCTCGCAGCGTCGAGCCAATCACCTTCGGCGCATGGACCAAGTCCGCCGAGCTCTTGCATCCAGTGAGCAGCGTTACGGCCTTCACAGTCTCGATCACCCCACGCAGAAACTCGACCGCCCCATCGTAGCCGCCGGCCTTCCATGCCTTCAGCACCGGGGCTGCCAAGCCTCCCGCTCGCGCCCCAAGCGCCAGCGCCGACGCGACATCAAGCCCCGTCCGCAGCCCCCCCGTCGCAATGATCTGCAGCCCGAGGTCCGCGAGCAGCGATACCGAGGCCGCTGTTGGAACGCCCCAATCCCACAGCGCCTCACCGACTGCCCGAGCGATGCCATCGGCGCGATGCGTCTCGACGCCGACCCAGGACGTCCCGCCCGCACCGCTCACGTCAACTGCCGAGATACCAATCCGCCTGACCTGAAGGCCGACTTCTCGGGACAGCCCGCAGCCGGTTTCTTTGACGACGATTGGAATGCCCAGTTCCTGGTGCAGGCGCTTGAGGGTGTCGAGTCCGCCTCGGAAGTCACGATCGCCGCCGGGCTGGACCAGCTCCATCGCGGTGGCCAAATGGACGCACAGCGCATCGGCCCCGACCGTCTGACAGAGTATCTGCACCTCCTCGGTACTCATCCGCTGCGCCTGAACGAGGCCCAGGTTCCCAAGCACCAGGGCCGTCGGAGCAAACTCCCGCACCTGAAAGGTTCGGGTGGTCTCAGGCCGCACCAGCATCGCTCGCTGCGAACCCAGTCCAAACCCCAGGCCCAGCGTCTCGGCGGCGCGGGCCAGATCCCGGTTGATGTCCTGCGCTTCGTCGGTGCCGCCAGTCATTGCGCTGATCACAATCGGCGCTTTGAGCACCTTGCCGAGCAGCGGCGTCGATAGGTCCAGCTCATCGTAGTGACGCTCGGGAATCGCCTGATGAACAAGCTGCACTTGATCAAGCAGCGTCCCTTTGTTGCGAAACTCGACGTCGCCCGAGGCGCACAGAGCGATGTGTTCAGATTTGCGCTGGCTGATCAGCGGCTGCTGCGCCCGCTCGGGGTCGCTTGGACTTGGGGGCTGGCTCATGGGAGATACCTCGCTTACGACTCGGCAGGAAACTTTGGGGTTCTGGGTGTGCCACAGATTGGCCCAGGCTGCAACGGGCCGTGCGCATCCGCTGCGCCACATCCCCGTCGTGCGCTATCGCACCAGCCCCGGCCGCAGCCGATAGCGATCATGATCGGAACCCGATTCGTCGCTGTACCGATCCACGCGGGCCGTCGATACCAGGGCTAGCAGGTGTGCTTCCAAAGACTCTCTGGCCAACGGATACAGCACCGCAGGGGTGTCATCGTAGGCCAAGGGCAACAGCGCTGTCAGCGTCTCGGCCCCAGTGGCCAAAGCTCGGAGCACTTTTTCCTCGCGCAGCAGCCGGTGTGACAGGTAGCGGGCCACCAAATGCTCGCCCTCTTCGACGGCAATTCCGTGCGCCGGCCAGATCCGCTGGTGCCCGAGGGCAAGCAACCGCCGCAGCGAGGCCAAATACAGCGCCATATCGCCATCGTCTTGAGGCGAGACAATGATCGTTCCCTGCGACGCGACCATGTCACCCGCGATCACCCCCCCGCCCGCTTGGTCGAGCAAGCAAACGTGGCCCGGCGCATGACCGGGGGTATGCAACACCTGAAATCCAGAAGGACCAAACGGCAGCACGTCCCCCTCGCAGATCTGCTCGTCCACCCGCAGCTCGGGACGCTCCGCCAGCCGCCGCGCCGTCGCCTCGTGCGCCCACACTGGCACGGCAAACTCGCGGGCCAAGTCCATTGCGCCACTGACGTGATCGAAATGGTGGTGGGTTAGCACAATCGCCCGCAGTGGATGGCCCGCCAGCCGTAGCGAGCGCAGCGTGTCCACAAGGTCGGTCTGCGCATCCGGCCATGGCGTCCCCGGGTCGACCACGATCAGCTCGGCCTCGCCCAGCACATACGCATTGGTGTGGGTTGCAGGCGGCAGGGTCGGACTACGCAGCGGAACCCGGCGAATCCACGGCGCTTGAGGAACAACCTGTGGACGATCGGGCCGGGCGGTGACTGGCTCATGCATGGGAAGTCCCTTCAGTGGAGGCAAACGAGTGCAAGTTCGCGACGTTACAACAAAGCATATGGAGCCACGCCAGGCCAATCGTAAGATGGGTTGTCGGGGGTAGCAGTCGTTCGATGGTAAATGTCACGGCGCGCAAAATCCGTGAACAAGGTCGTGACGCCAGAGACAAGGCGAGCACCGGACCAGGCCGCGTCTATCATGGCTTGCTGGCTAGCTACCCCACCGTCGGAAGAGGCATGGTTATCTTCCGAGATCCAAACGGCCACCGCATGGTCACCACGCCGGTGCGCCGCATTCTCACCGACCCGGACAGCGACTCGGTGTACGTCGAAACGGAAAACAGCGTCTATCGCCTGACCTTTCACGCCGCCGTCCCGCTCGCCGCTGCCTGCTGACTCCGCCGCCGTTAGTCGTGCTCCCAAGGCTGGAGTTCGTCGTCGGGTGCGGCCAGCTCTGCGGGAGGTTCCCGACGAGCCCGTGCAAAACGAGCCTGGTTGGCGCTCAGCGATTGACGAAGCTGCTCCGAGTCCTTGATCAACGGAGAGGCGAGGGCTTGCGCCGACAACCGCAGCGCTTCCTTCGGCTCGCCGCGTAGATGACAAACCTCGGCCAGGGTATCTAGGTAGTATGGACTCTTGCTGTCGAGTGACAGCAGATAGCGCGCAGCACGATCGGCCTCTGAAAAGGCCTGGGCGCGCAAGAGCCGATAGATCATTTGGTTGATCCGCTCCGCCGATGCCGGCTGTAGCAAGCCGTCGAGATAGCGTGCGAGCACAGCTTGGGTCGCCGAGTCGGGAGTCCCCAGCCTAAGCAGCGCACGCATCGCTTCGTCGGACTGCGGACCACTCGGATACAGGGTCAGGTGCTCGATGAGCTGTTGCCGAGGCAGTAGCAGTCGCAGCCGGAGTCGCCGCAGCTCCCAGTCCGCCCGGGCTGCAACCTCTGCCGAGGAGCCCTTGGCCAAACGCGCTTTGTCGAGCCACTCGGCAGCCTCATTCAGCTCGCCCCGCTTGCGCAGCCGCAACGCCCACAGCAGCATTGCCTCACCGTCGCTCGGATGATTGCGAATTCGCGAAAGGAGTCGCTCTCGCGGTTCGAAATCGATCGCCATCAACCGTAGCCAGCGAACGAACTCCACCTCGGTCTGTGCGCCTTGCAGCACGCTCGCAACTTCACCATCCGTACGTAGCGCAACGAACGTCGGATAGCCCTCGACCTGGAGCAGCTTCACCGCGTCACGCCCCACGTCGGTTTCGGCATCGAAACGCACAAACTGCACCTTCGCCAGAGCCACCCGCACCGACTCCTTCGGCAGCACGTCTCGCTCGAACTGTTTACAGGGACTACACCAATCGGCGGAGAACTCGACCACCAAGGTCTGCTGCGCCTCGCTGGCCCGCTTCCGTGCGGCGGCGAGTGGCTCCCGGCTTGGAGGTGGGGGGGTGGCGACAGAGGAAGCGACCGGCCGTGGGTTCGCTGGACCGGCAGCACCAGCCGTTGCTGCGCCGATTGCGACAACCAGTGCGCCCCAAACGGCGAGCTGGTTCTGTCGACGACTACCGATTTTCATAGCCAAAGAGTGTATCATCGCCGCCCCTGTCGCCCTATCGACAATGAGCAAGCGGATGCACAAACCCCAGACAGACCCGCGACCCCATGCACCATCGCGGCTCGCAGCATCCAGACTGGTGAGAACGGTTGCTGGTTCGATTCGAAAGGCTGGCCTTGGCGAAGGTGCGCGTCTTGTGGTCGGCTGCTCAGGTGGACCCGACTCGACGGCGCTGATGGTGGCGTTGAGTCTGCTAGGTGAGCGATTGGGATACACGGTCCAGGTGGTTTGTGTCGATCACGGCCTTCGACCGGAGGCGGCAGAGGAGGCCCGACTCGTCCAGCAAGTGGCGCTGCGGCTCGGGCTGTCGGCACGCCGAATGACCGTCCATGTTCCCAAACAGGCCTCGCTGCAGGCGGCTGCACGGACGGCCCGCTACCAAGCACTGACCAAGGCCGCCCGTGACTTCGGCAGCCAGGCAGTGCTCGTCGCTCATACGCTCAACGATCAGGCAGAGACGGTCCTACAACGATTGCTCGGTGGGGCTGGACCGCGTGGTCTGTCGGGAATGACCGCGGTGCGTGCGCTTGAGCACTCCGCTATCACGCCATCGGTGCTGCTGCTCCGACCGCTCCTTGCGGTCGAGCGAAGCCTGATCCTCACGTTTCTCACCGACGCGCAAGACTGGATCGCGCCGCTGCCCTTCATCGATCAAAGCAACCACGACCTGCGCTTTACCAGAGCGGTCATTCGCCACAAACTGCTGCCGCAGCTCCAAGCGGTGCAACCGTCGGTCATTCCCCACTTGGGACGACTGGCGGAACAGCTCCGCGAGGATGCCGACTATCTGGAAGGGCTGGCGACTGAGCATCTGCCACAAGTGGTCGATCTCAGCGCACCCAGTTTGCCCGAGCAGCTCGCAGCGTTATCGGTGACTCGACTACGGAAACTCCCGAGGGCACTTTCGACCCGGCTGCTAATCAGGTTGGCACCGACACCGCTCGCCAGCGTCCACCTGGCGGCACTTCACGGACTCTGCGAGCACAGTCGCGGCACTCAGTCGATTGATCTGCCCGGTGGAATCATTGCGGAGCGGCGGTACGACACGCTCTACCTGCGGCGGCGCTCCCCGGAACGCTACGCCGTGGAGCAGACAACGATTCCGGGGTGCGGCAGTTACTCGCACGGACGCCATCGCATCCGGTTTCGTTACCTGCACGAGGACGACGCTCCGATCCAAGAAAGCTCACCGTCTGCGGTGTTTATGCTGCCCGCACCTGGATTTCCGCTCTGGCTGCGTTCACCTAGAGCGGGCGATCGCTTACGGCTCGCGGGTGGACACCGCAAAGTCAGCGACATCTTGGTGGATGCAAAGCTGCCGCGCTCCGAGCGATCGATGCTGCTGCTGCTTGGCCATGAACAGGAACCGCTGTGGCTGGTGGGCTTTCGCGTAGCCGTGCCGACTCCACCACGGCGCGATCTATGCTACGTCAAGATTGTCGCCGAATGGGTCACCGAGCTGAGCGAAGAAAAAAACCAATCTCCGTCCCCCACGGCTGGTCCGTAAGGTCAACCCGCCTTGCCGGAGTCTGCACCGTGCAATAAGCTACACGTTCGCTTGTTCTCGTCGGAGTACAGAAGCTACGATTCCCCCTGGCTAGCTGAAACAGCACGACTTAAGTAAGCTAGCGGCTCTCAAACGCCGAGGTTCCTATTGCGGCAGTCACACAAGACCCTTTTAGTCTGGCTCATGATGGGCTTGGCCTCCGTGGCCGCCTATCAGCTCATTTCGTCGGCTCGTCTGAGTGAGGACAAAAAGCCGAGCTTCTCCGACTTTATGCAAGAGGTCGAGAAGAACCCAGCTCACATCAAGACCGTCAAAATCGACGGCCAAGAGTTTTTCATCACCTACAACGAAGCGCCGCCAAACGATCGTGCGCGCATCGTCGGCCCGTCGGAGTTGGCTCACGCGCAGGTGCTCGGAGCACTTGATAAAGCCAAGATCCGCTACGAAATCGAGAAGCCCTACGAAAGCGGCGTACTTACGCTGATTCTCTCGACTGTGCTTCCGATGGTGTTGGTGGTGCTGCTGTTCTTCCTGATGATGCGACAGCTTCAGGCTGGTGGCGGCAAGGCAATGAGCTTCGGCAAAGCCAAGGCCCGTCTGCTGACCGAAAACCAGAACAAGGTTACGTTCGCGGATGTCGCAGGCGTCGAGGAAGCCAAGGACGAGGTCGAAGAGATCATCGCCTTCCTCAAAGACCCCAAGAAGTTCACGCGTCTCGGTGGTCGGATCCCCAAGGGAGTGCTCATGATGGGTCCGCCAGGAACCGGCAAGACACTGATCGCCCGCGCCATCGCCGGGGAAGCCGGGGTTCCGTTTTTCAGCATCTCTGGAAGTGACTTCGTCGAAATGTTCGTGGGTGTCGGTGCCAGCCGGGTTCGCGATCTCTTCGAGCAAGGCAAGCGTCACGCGCCTTGCATCATCTTCATTGATGAGATCGACGCCGTCGGTCGCCATCGCGGGGCTGGTCTCGGTGGTGGCCATGATGAGCGAGAGCAGACGCTCAACCAACTCCTCGTCGAGATGGACGGCTTCGAATCAAACGACGGCGTCATCATGATTGCCGCTACGAACCGTCCCGACGTTCTGGATCCGGCGCTGCTGAGACCCGGTCGCTTTGACCGACGCATTGTCGTCCCCCGCCCCGATGTCAAGGGTCGCGAAGGCATCTTGAAGGTTCACGCTCGCCGAGTGCCACTCGGACCGGACGTTGATATGGCGGTGGTTTCGCGTGGAACCCCCGGCTTTTCGGGTGCCGATCTGGAGTCGCTGGTGAACGAAGCGGCGCTGATGGCTGCGCGCAAGGGAAAAGAGATGGTCGAGATGCGCGACTTTGAAGAGGCCAAGGACAAAGTCCTGATGGGCCCAGAGCGCAAGTCGATGGTCATTTCTGAAAAGGAGCGCCACATCACCGCGATTCACGAAGCCGGACACACTTTGGTCGCGCACCTACTGCCAGGCACTGACCCGGTGCACCGCGTGACGATCATTCCGCGTGGTCCCGCTCTCGGTGTCACCCAGCAGTTGCCAACGGAAGATCGACTCAATGCCACCAACGAGTGGGCGGCTAGCAGAATTGCCGTCCTGATGGGCGGTCGCGTCGCTGAAGAGCTGGTCTTTTCCCACCTGACCACTGGAGCCGGAAGCGACCTCGAACACGCCACCGACTTGGCGCGCAAGATGGTCTGCAACTGGGGCATGAGCGAAAAACTCGGACCGCTCACCTTCGGACGCAAAGAGGAGCACGTATTCCTCGGACGCGAGATTGGCCAAGCGCAAAACTACTCCGAGGAGACCGCACGCGTCATCGATGACGAAGTGAAGCGCATCGTGATGGAGCAGTACAGCCGCGCCCGCGAGCTATTAACAACACACCTCGAGCAGCTCAAGCGGCTGGCCGATGCGCTGCTGACCCACGAAACGCTGAGCGGCGATGACGTCGACGTCGTGTTTAAGGGTGGAACCTTGCCCGATCGTCCCTCGCGACTGCCAAAGTCGACTCGGCCTGAAGCCACAGCGATGAAAGCGCCAGCTTCAGGGCTCTTGGGTCCGCCCGTACTCACTCCGGAGAAAGCATAGGTCCGCTCTCGATCATGAGTCGGCTTCGGGTCGGCCATGAATCGACAAGACCTAGGTCACGACCCAGGTCATGAACGATCGCCAAGACCCTGACCGAGCGATTCGCCGCGCTGGAGATGCCCCTAAAATCCCCGGCAACACGGTTACGTTGCTTCGTGACGGACCGGCGGTATTTGCGTCATGGCTCGACGACATCGCACGCGCCAAACGCTTCATCCTCTTCGAAAATTACATCTTTCGCTCGGATCGCATTGGCAACCAGATCGCCGAAGCGCTGATGGAGCGAGCCCGCGCCGGCATCGAGGTCTTCGTACTCTTCGACTGGTTGGGCAGCCTGAGCACCAGCCGGACGTTGTGGGTCAAGCTGCAGCGTGCGGGGGTCAGGGTTCGTGCGTTCCGCTCTTTACGCTTGTCCGAGCCACTGCGGCTGCTCCAGCGAAACCACCGCAAGGTGATGTGCATTGATGGACAGATTGGTCACGTCGGTGGGCTGTGCGTGGGAGATCCATGGGCAGGTGACCCAGTGCGTGGCCTATCGCCATGGCGCGATACCGCCATCCGCTTCGAGGGCCCAGCGGCAGCAGAGCTGTGCCTGGCATTCGCCGAAACCTGGCAGGAAACCGGACCTGGACTCCCTGAGCGAGTGCGCATGCCATCTGACGTACTCTCCACTGGACCGATCCCGCCGAGCTCAAGCGAGCAACAAGAAGACACTCCGTGTGCCCATGCACCGCTGCGAGTGGTATCGGGTCTACCTGGGCGATCGCGTATCTACCGGCTGACCCAAGTCTTGTTCGCCAACGCGGCATCGCGAATTTGGATCACCGATGCCTACTTTTTGACCCCGCCGACCATGTATGAAGCGCTGACCGCAGCAGCTCGCGATGGTGTCGATGTGCGAGTCCTGGTCCCGGGTCGCTCCGACATTGCTTGGATTGCCTGGATGAGCCGGGCTGGATACATGGGCCTGCTGGAGGCTGGCGTTCGAATTTTTGAGTGGCAAGGGCCAATGCTGCATGCCAAAACCACCGTCGTCGATGGTATGTGGTGTCGCGTCGGTTCGTCGAATCTGAACCTGGCAAGCCTGCTAACCAACTGGGAATTAGACGTCGTCGTTGAGGATGCTGGATTTGGACGGGCTGCTGAGCAGATGTTTTTGCGAGATTTGTCGACCAGTCGAGAAATTCATCTCAGCACGCGAAGGGCTCGACAGGGCGGAAGCGCTACCAGCGAAACCGAGCCAGTGCGACCCTCGGCCATGGAATCACCCACCAAACCCGTTTCCCCGCCACCACCGGTGCTGGTCGGAGGACGAGCCGGGGCTGTGGTCGTGCGAGCGAGTGCCGCCGTCCTTGGGGTTGCTCTCCGTCGCCGCTACGAACGCTCGGCGTGGAGCGTTTCGATTGTGGCGGCACTGTTGCTGTTGTCGCTTGGTGGAGTTGGTTTCTTTCAGCCGCAAATCCTGGGTTTGGCCATCGCGGGTCTGTGTGTCTGGTTTGGACTGGGTTCGTTGATCGGGGGCATCTCCGACTGGCGACACAACGCACGCCGCAAGGCACGCCGCCCACGACGAGAAACAAACCCCGGATGACAAGCGCTCTCGACCTTTGACTTTGGCCACAAATGCCCCCTACTATCGCGCTGATGAAAGAAATTGCGCGGAACGTGGCACGGACGGTCAGTCAGCGGGGCACTTCGCCGAAGCTGCTCGCGACCGGTATCGCGGTGGGAACGCTGCTTTCAGCGGGCGCTTGTCAGTCGATGCTATCCGCTCTGTCGGTCAGAGCTGCTTACGAGCCCAAGTCGCACAAGTCCGTGCAGATGCAAGGGACGCAGCGACTGTGGGCCGGCGACATGAACTTTCACATCAGCCCGCCCGACGATCCAAAGAAAGTTGAGCGCTCACTCAAGGAATCGGTGGATCTGCTGGGTAAATCGGGACTCGACTTTGTATTCGTCACCCCGCAGATTCCGGCTCGCTTCTGGGAAAGTGCTGACCAGTTCGAGCGGGTGCGTCGTGAGTGGCAGTCGCTCCAGCAAACGATGTCGGCGATGACCGAGAAGATGCCTCTGATGATGGTCGGGGCAGAGTACGTCGACGAGAAAAACGGCTCGGCAACGATTGTTGGCGTTGACATTCCCAAGGCGCTAAACGAAGTCTCTCGGGACGATCTGCGGACCAATCCGACGGCATTTATCAACTTGCTCTGGATGCGCGGCGCGCTGGTGTACCTAAACTCACCGCTTGCCACGCCGCTGAAGGCACCGGTTGATTCGCCCCAACACTTTAACAGTGTCGATCATAGCTGGAAGCCGATGACCAAGCCGTCGGCTGGTTATCCCAAAGACCTCCTCGCGATCAATAACCTGTACGACGGTATGGAAGCGTACAGTGTGCCGGTGTCGGTGTGGCGTGACCAATACGTCCAGGGCGATCCGGTGGCTTCGTTATCGGCGGTGATGAGCCGTCTTGACCTGGAAATCATGCGCAAGAAGCGACGGCTCATCCCAATTGGCGGAAGCGACAGTCGAGACGCGACAATTCGTCCCACCATCTATATTGCAGCCCCCGACCGCACGCCGGAGGCACTTCGTCAGGGTCTGGCGAATGGTCGCGTATGTGTACGCTCACCGCTGCCGTGTGGACTACGCGTCTTTGCAGACGACCAGCCGGTGGCCGCTGGCGTTGGAGATCACATCGTCGCCCAGCAGCACATCGACATCCGCTGGGAAGGCGGCGAAGGAGAGCTGTTCCGCAACGCCGAAAGCGTCGGAACCTTCGAGGGACGTGCGCTCCAACCCACGAGCCGTTCCGAGTGCCACATCTACCGCTTGGTCGTTGACGGCGGGTTCTCAGCACCGTTTTACGTAAACTGTCCGCTGCTGGCAGCCCCTCGTTCCTAAGTTGAGCGGCGCTCCTGCCGCTTGGTTCATCCACGCCTGATTGTTTCGCCTTCTAGGACTTCTGATGCAACGTCACCTGACCTCTGTTCGCATTGGCGCATTGCTTCCTTTGCTTGGCTGCTTGGCGAGCCCGGCATACGCCCTTCCCCAGGCCGATCCATCGACCGTTCCCGCTGCCGGTGGTGCTGGCTCGGACCCAAGCAGCTCCACGAGCACGCTCCCCGCTCCAATTGAAAGCACTGGCGCTGAATCGGGGGGTAGCGGCGCGGTCAAGCCCGCAGGTCTGGCCGTTTCTCTGGGATTCGGCAGTCGCTTTGCGTTCATCGCACCGGATGACGGCGGCCCCAGCGGAGTCCCCGGTGGTCTGTTTGGTCAAATCATGGTCGGTTACCGGTTTAGCCGATTCCTCGTCGGTCTTGGCTTCTCGATCGGGCACCTGGGCAACTCGGCCACGTATGTCGCGGGCGCGCACAAAAGCACTGTGACCCGCGCTGACACCAGCTTCCAGTTTGCACCAACGATCCAGATCGATGCCCTGCGCTCTCGGGATGGCCGCGTCGAGCTGTTTGGAGCGTTCCAGATGGGCCTTGGCACCACCATCACCCGGCGCAGCAACGATCCAACGATCCCCGAAGCGTATCTTCCGACTCCCGATTCACACAACTTCCAGCTCTCGTACCAGATTGGGCCGGGGCTACGTTGGTGGGCGCGTCCGCAATTTGCGCTCTCGCTATCGGCAGGCTTCTCGGGCGATCATATCTTCGAGAAGCTGAATACTCCCTCGGGTCTACGATCCGAGCAGTATGACTTCGTTGGAATGTACGGCACCATCGGCGCGCTCGGCGTGTTCTAGCGCGACGGATCAAGCTCAAGAGGAACAACCATGCGCAACCAGCTCTTGTCCGTCGGCCTTCTTCTTTCCGCAGCCTGCGGCGTCAGTCCCACTTCCGCTCCGACCACGTACTACGAGTTCCTGATGGCTCAAAATCAGGTCGTGTGCGAGGCCCAGGCTCGCTGTTGTGGAGTCAAGTGCTCCACCTCGGTCGATAACTCCCTCGTACGTAGCACGCTCGACACCCAGCGATACATTGATGCCGGCAAGCTGACCATCGACACCCAAGCGGCCCAAGCCTGCCTCGATGGACAGCGCTCCCGCTACGATGGCTGCGACGTCCTATTGACCGCCCTGCCCGACCCAAGCGCCGTCTGTGGCCGAGTCATCGTCGGAACCGTCGCCGTTGGCGCGGCCTGTGATCCTGCCGGAACCAACTTCTGCGTCGCCAATGCCTACTGTGATGGGCTAAACCGCGCCTGTACAAAATTCCTCGGCAGCGGCGAAAATTGCACGACCGGACGATGCGGCAACAACTTGTTTTGCGAAACGATGAGCAAAACGTGTAAGCCGCTGCCCAAGAACGGCGAGTCATGCATGGCCAGCCTGTCCTGTGACACGACCGGGGCCAAGCTGGTGTGTTTGCCGAACCTGACGTGCGGCGCACCACTCGATGACGGTCAGATGTGCATGCAGGCCAGTCAGTGCAAGAGCAACCTCTGTGCAACGACCTGCGCGCCGGCGACGACCCCGCCACGAACGCTGCGCAACGATCTCTGTCGAGTGCTGCGCTAACCCCCCGAGCGAGCGACCGTCCCTAACGCTCGGGACGGTGCGCTGCGGAGCACTACTCCTTGCTCTTATCGCCACCCGTTGGCAGGCGACCGTTGATCACCGACCAGTTGAGGTGCTTGAGCACTCCGGCCAAGTAATCCGGCTTCTTGGTACCGTAATCGAGGAAGTACGCGTGCTCCCACGCATCGATTGCGGCCAGGATCCACTGGTTTGCCTGAAGTCCAATGTGGTGCTCGCCCTGCACCTGACTGTTCCGAACCTTGCGGAAGTTGTAGTCATAGGTCACAAGACACCAGCCGTGACCGGAGCCAACGATGCCCTTCACGTCGGCAACCCAGGCGTCCCACGTCCCGAAGCTCGACTCGATGGCCTTCTTGAACTCGTCCGATGGACTTTGACCCGCCGCGCCGAGCCCCTGGAAATACAGTTCGTGCAGGATGGTACCGTTATAGGCCACCGGCTCACGACGACGAAGCTCCGAATACTCGCTGAAGGAGTAGTTCGCAGTCGTCGGATCAGCTTTCGCCAGCCGCTCCTCGATCTCGTTAAGCTTTTTCACGTAGCCCTGGTAGAGCGTAAAGTGCGCCTTGAGCTGGTTTTCCGACAGAAAACCGGCGCACTCGGCAATGAGCTGATCATAGTTCTTGGGGGTATGGGCCATGTGGATCGTTCCTCCCTGCTTGCGATGGTGGATCTTCGGCTTCGTTAGATGCCATAAGTTAGCAAGCTGCGGCCAATAATTTTGGCAGCGACGGACTTGCGAGCGCGCTTCCGAACGTGCCAAGGTGCCCGGTGCATGAATCTGGCTCGCCACATTCGCATCACCGCCGACGACTTCGGTTGGACGCCTGCCCACAATCGCGCCGTCGAAAAAGCTGTTCAGGCGGGCACGCTTACCCATGCTTCGCTGATGTGCAACGGCGACGCGGTCGAGGACGCAGTCGCCGTCGCCAACCGCAATCCGCAACTCGGCGTGGGCATACACCTTACGCTTTGCGAAGGTGAACCACTCACGGCAAAACCGCCGTTGCGAGGGTTGGTCCGTCCACAAGGCGACTTTCACGACAGTCTTCAACCTCTCGTCGCAAGCTACCTCCGGCGAACACTGCCGCTATCGGCAATCGCCGAGGAGTGGCGTCGACAGATCGAGCGAGCGTTAGCGTTTGGTCTGAAACCAAGCCACCTCGATGGACATAAGCACGTTCACTTGCTGCCGCCGCTCCTCGATCTGACTTGTGCGCTTGGCCGCGAGTACCGCATTCCTTTCGTTCGCTCGCCCTACGAAGCCCCATCGCTGCAGATCGTCAGACGGTTCCCTGGTTGGCTGGTACTTTCCTGCCTGGCTGTGCGAGCCAAGTCGGTGATTCGCCGCCATGGACTCGCTACGGCAGATCACTTCGTCGGATTCTCGACGAGCGGTGGCATGACCGAAGCAAAGTTGCTGGCTGCTGTGTCCTCCGTTCAACCTGGAACCACCGAAATCATGGTGCATCCGGCAGAGCAAACGGCGGAGCTGGATCCGCTAGCGGCTCGATATCCGTGGGCGAAGACCTATCGATTTGCCGCCGAGTTGGCCGCGCTGTGCAGCCCTCGGGTCGCGGCGGCGATACAAAGCATTTCCACTTCGTCCTCTCACTCGCTGCACTGACCCGGAAAGGACCGCGCATGAAGACATGGCTTGGACTCTCGACGCTATTGGTGACCACGCTAAGCCTGGGCTGCTACAGCAAATCAGCGCTTCCCAAGGCCGAGACCGCCGATGACGCCCCGACTTGGTATCGAGACATTAAGCCAATCGTCGCCCAGCGCTGCGCGGGCTGCCACACCGCCCAAGGCATCGGACCCTTCACGCTGTCGTCGTACGAGCAGGCCCAAAGCAAGGCCGCCGCGCTTGCTGACTCGGTCCAGAGCCGACGCATGCCACCATGGATGCCGAGCGCAGACTGCCAGCAGTTTTCCCCCGATCGTCGTCTGTCGCAGCATGAGATCGACCAGTTTGTAACGTGGGCCAAAAACGGCGCGCCGCTGGGCAACCCGGCCGACGACAAGGCCGTGCCGCCTCAGAAGGTTTCTCTCGATAATCCATCCGCGACACTCGACTGGGGCACTGCCTATACGCCAAACAGTGCCAAGAACGACGACTATCACTGCTTCCTCATCGACCCGAAGCTTCAGAAAGACCAAGACCTGATTGCGTACGAGTTTGCGCCCGATCAGCGTCACGAGGTCCACCACGCGCTCATCTTTTCGGCCCCGCTCAGCGATGCGCAGGCCAAGGACGATGCGACGCCGGGACTCGGTTGGCCGTGCAGTGGTAGCTCCGACGTCAAGTCCGCTGAGTTGGTCGCGACCTGGGTTCCTGGCGAAACGTATACCGAGTTCCCAACTGGCACGGGCATTCGCCTCGGAGCAGGTCGCGCACTCGTTGCTCAGCTCCACTACAACACCAGGCATGGCGTCGCTCCGGATCTGAGCAAGCTCAAGCTGCGCTATGCCGAACGCCCGGTCCCGAACCGCGCCTCGATCCTGCCGATCGCCAACACCAGCTTCGTCATCAAGCCCAAAGAACAAGGTGCCACCGCCGTGGCGAGTTCGGGGCCGCTACCGCTATCGCTCAAGGTCTGGGGCGTGTTTCCGCACATGCACGAGATGGGACGCACGGGCAAGGTGGTCGCAGGGAACAACTGCCTCATCGAAATCCCGCAGTGGCAATTTCACTGGCAGCAGATGTACTTCTACAAAGACGACGGTCTGACGATTCCCAAAGGCACCGATGTGAAATACACGTGCACCTGGGACAATCCCACCGACCGCACGGTCCGCTTCGGCGAAGGCACCGAAGACGAGATGTGCATCGCGTTTTTCTACACGACGCTTTACTAGAGGCAACCGCAACGATGACCGTGGAGCGCTCGATGCTCTCTTGGCAACAGGCACGAGAACTGATCCTCAACCTGAGCACCCCGCTCGGCAGCGAAGTGGTCGAGCTGTCCAAGTCGCTCGACCGAGTGCTGGTGTCCGATATCACGGCAATGCGAATGCTGCCGCCGTGGGATAACTCGGCGATGGACGGCTACGCGGTCCGTGTGTCCGATTGCAACGAGGATGAGCCGCTGTCTGTCGGTGGAACCATCGCTGCCGGTCATCCCGCAGGACAACCGCTGCCACAGAGGACCGCGCTCCGAATCATGACGGGTGCCCCAATACCCGACGGGGCAGATGCCGTGATCATGCGCGAGGAGGCCACAGAGCAAGACGGCCATGTCCGGTTTGTCAAGCAGCCACGCCTCGGTCAACACATCCGACATGCGGGAGAGGATGTTCGAGTCGGAAACACCGTGCTCGCCGCCGGTTCACGCCTCGGACCGGGAGAGCTGGGACTTTTAGCGGCCTTGGGACGGCTGCTGGTTGGGGAGCATCGCCGACCGCAGGTGGCAATCGTTTCGACTGGAGATGAGCTGGTCACTGCCGACGAACAGCCGCAGAGTGGACAGATCGTCAACAGCAACGCCCATTGCCTGTTGGCTCTCGTCGAGCGCAGCGGTGGAGTGGGACGGATCTTGCCCATTGCCCGCGATAGCAAAGACGACCTGATGCGCTGCCTTGGCGAAGCCTTCGCCGCCGACGTCGTCATCTCTTCGGGTGGCGTCTCCGTCGGTGACTTTGACTTCGTAAAGGAGGTCTTCGCCCAGCTCGGGGCCAAAGAGCGATTCTTCCGCGTCGCCATGAAACCGGGAAAGCCTCTGGTCTTTTCCACCATCGAGCATCGCGGTCGCCAGACGCTCGTTTTCGGACTGCCCGGAAATCCTGCCTCTTCGCTGGTAAGTTTCGAACTCTTTGTCTTTCCCGCGCTGCGTCGACTCCTCGGCCTTGCAGCGACAGAGGCGGCACATCCCATCGCGTTGGTTCGTCTGTCCGAACCCATCCGTCCCGACCGAGAGCGGACCCACTTTACCCGGGCACTGGTCACTCGCTCAGCAACGAGCCCGTTTGAGCTATGGGCCCGACCGCTCACCCAGCAAGGCTCAGGCATGTTGCGCTCTCTTGTCGGGATGAACGCCCTCATCGAGGTACCACCTGGTGAGGCAACCCTCCCAATTGGCAGCGAGCTTTGCGCCAGTCTACTGACCGCCATCTGAGGACACGCCATGCAAAATACGCGCACCCGCCGTCCACTGCTGAGCTTCACCATCGCGGCCATGTTCGCCTGCCACCACCCTGCGCCACCGACGGCTGCGAACGCACCGCCAGCATCGAGCGTCTCGTCAGACTCGAGTCCGCAGAAGCTTCTCGATTGCTGTCGGCAGTGCCTGCAAGCGAGCGCACGCGATCCAGCCGGTCTTGATCTATCGCTGCGCGCCTGTACCCACTATCGCGGTTCCTGGCGTGGCGAAACCGGCCTTGATGCCGAATGCACCTCCACGTTGCAAGACGCAAAATGGACGACAAGAGGCTGTCGCGAGCTGGTCGAAAGAACCCAGCCCTGACTGAGTACGAACCGAACTGAGAGTGGTGAGGTCAACCGGCGGAAGAGGAGAAGCGGATGCTGGCGGGGGAAACCGACGCCAGCGAGGGTAGACCGTGACCGGCTCCGACTAGAAGTCGCTGCCGAAGTCGTCGCCCATTCCGCCCATTCCGCCCATTCCGCCCATTCCGCCCATTCCACCCATTCCGCCCATTCCACCGCCACCACCGGCTGGTGCTTTCTCTTTCTTTTTGGGCTTCTCGGCGATCAGCGTCTCGGTGGTGAGCATCAGGCCGGCAACCGAAGCAGCGTTCTGAAGCGCGGTACGCACGACCTTGGTCGGATCGATAACACCAGCCTCGACGAGGTCTTCGTACTTGTCGGTCGCGGCGTTGTAGCCAAACGAGCCCTGGCCGTTCTTGACCTTGTCGACAACAACAGTGCCTTCAACACCGCCGTTCTGGGCGATCCAGCGAAGTGGCTCCTCGATCGCACGACGGATGATCGAAACACCGTACTGACGATCACCGCTCAGCTTGAGCGCGACAAGCTTGGGCAGAGTCCGAATCAACGCAACACCACCACCTGGAACGATGCCCTCTTCGACGGCTGCCCGAGTTGCATGAAGCGCATCCTCGACACGCGCCTTCTTCTCTTTCATCTCCGTCTCAGTGGCTGCACCGACCTTGATCACCGCAACGCCACCGACGAGCTTCGCAAGCCGCTCTTGCAGCTTCTCACGATCGTAATCGCTGGTCGTATCGGCAGCCTGCGCCCGGATCTGCTTGACGCGGGCGTCAATGTCCACCTTCTTGCCAGCGCCATCGACAATCGTAGTGTTGTCCTTGTCCACCTTGACGCGCTTGGCCCGGCCGAGATCCTTGAGGGTCAGGTTCTCGAGCTTGAGACCGAGATCCTCAGTAATCGCCTGGCCGCCGGTCAGGATCGCCAAATCCTTGAGCATTTCCTTGCGACGGTCACCAAAGCCGGGGGCCTTGATTGCACAGCAGTGCAGCGTGCCACGTAGCTTGTTGACCACCAGCGTAGCCAGCGCCTCGCCATCGACATCCTCGGCGATGATGAGCAGAGGACGGCCCGAGCGAGCAATCTGCTCCAGCGTCGGAACCAGATCCTTCATGTTCGAGATTTTCTTCTCGGAGATGAGGATGTACGGATCTTCGAGGACGGCTTCCATCCGCTCGCTGTCCGTAACAAAGTACGGCGAGATATAGCCACGGTCGAACTGCATGCCCTCGACGACGGTGAGCGTGGTCTCCATGCTCTTCGCCTCTTCGACGGTGATCACGCCTTCTTTGCCGACCTTCTCCATCGCCTCGGCGATCAGGTTGCCGATGACTGAGTCACCGTTGGCGCTGATCGTTCCGACCTGAGCGATCTCCTTGTGTCCCTTCGTCGGCTTCGACATGGCCCGCAGTTCGCTGATGATGACCGCGACCGCCTCGTCGATGCCGCGCTTAATCTCCATCGGATTGTGACCAGCAACAACCATCTTCGCACCCTCGGTGTAGATGGCTTGGCCGAGCACGGTGGCGGTGGTGGTGCCATCGCCGGCGATGTCAGAGGTCTTGCTCGCGACCTCCTTGACCATCTGCGCGCCCATGTTCGCGAACTTGTCCTCAAGCTCGACTTCCTTAGCCACGGTGACGCCGTCCTTGGTCACCGTCGGCGAGCCCCAGGACTTCTCGATGACGACGTTGCGGCCACGCGGCCCAAGGGTCACTTTGACGACGTTGGCGAGAGCATTGAGTCCACGAGCGATCTCGTTGCGGGCGTGCTGGCTGTACAGAATCTCTTTGGCTGCCATGGTTCAGTGTTCCTTACCGTGAGGGGAAACTGACAACTAACCGTCGATCACGGCGATGAGATCTTCCTCGCGCATGATGAGGTGCTCCTCACCATCGAGCTTGATCTCGGTTCCGGCGTACTTACCGAACAGTACGGTATCGCCAGCCTTCACCTTCGGTGCGGCAACCGAGCCGTCGTCCAAAACGCGGCCTTTGCCCACCGCGACCACGATTGCCTGGGTCGCCTTTTCCTTCGCGCTGTCGGGGATATAGAGGCCGCCGGCAGTCCGCTCTTCTTCGTTCTTACGCTTTAGCAGCACTCGGTCGTGCAGGGGACGAATCTTCATCAGAATCCTCCTTCTTCGTTGTGGTCGTAACTTTGGTTGTGGTTGGGAAAATCTGCGTCGAGAGCGTAGGCCTAGGTCGAGGAGTCGCCCGAGCCCGAAGTCGAACCGCCCGAAGAGGACGACTCGCTCGATTTCTTGTCACTCTCGTTAATTTTTTCAGTGAGCTTGTCGATTCGCTGGTTTTCGGTGCGACCAGCGGAGCCCGAGCTTCCGTAGCCGTCCTTGTACCAGCCGCCGCCCTTCAAATGGAAGGCCGCTGCAGTAATGAGTCGCTGCAGTTTGGGCTGGTTACACGATGGACAGTCGGTGAGCGCTTTTTCAGTAATACGCTGCGAGGTTTCGAACGTGTGGCCGCAGCTCTGACACTCGTAGTCGTAAGTTGGCATGGTGGTACCCTTCCAAACGGCGCTGGTTACGCTAAGTACGGGCTGCGGAATGTCAAGCACTCAAGCATGAAGAGTGCTAACGAAATTCCCGAAGTCCTTGATTTCCAAGGACTTTGCCAAGAGCTAGACGCGCCGAAAGTCTCACCCTTAGCGCAGTTCGTGCGCCCCCAGGTCGTAGCCATCCCCTTTGGGTCTGCCCCCACCAAAGTGGTCACTGCGAACGGTTTCATCGCCAATGCCTTTGTCGATGACGTACATGCGATTGTTCGGGGTGTTGATGAGCCGCAAGCTCTGATCGAGGTCGGGAATTGCCCGAATGAGTCCCTCGCTCGGTGGAGTGACGACGGTACCATCAATCCCAACGACGATACGGGTGAGTCGACAGTCCCCAGCAAACTGGGATCCCAGCGGCTGCCCGCTGGCGTCGACGCGAGTGCTCATCGCGTTTTGAATAACGATCGAGTTGGCGACGGTCCGGGTCGAGGTGCCGCCCATCTCACAACGCACCGCACCGCCGTCGACGCCCTTTTCGCCGTTGTTCAAGATGGTGTTGTACGAAAAAAGGCCACTGACCGTCGCAGCGATGGAAACGCCGTAGCCGCCGGAACTCTGACCGTTGCCGTTGATCACATTGTTGACGATGCGGTACTGACGCGTCGAGGCACCAACGCGAAGGCCCAAGCTGCGGTTACCGAGGAGGATCGACTGCTCGACGACCAAGCGGTTACAGCCGAGCGAATCGATGCCGACGCCGCCGTTCTGTACGACGCTGCGCAAGACCCACAGGCTACCGTCTTTGCCACACATGACCCCGACGGAATCCCCTCGAACTACGACATCGCTAAGAACAAGCGTCGTCTGACTGCCACTGACGCTAAGCGCCGCGATCTGCACCGGGCTGCTGACGTCTCGGCCCGACCCGACGATGGTGATTCGCCGACCATCGCTGACAGAGAGGCCGCTGTACAGACCACTGGTGCGTGGGCGGACGACGACGAAATCTGCTTTGGCGATGGCGCTCGTGATCTCGCAAAATGGTCGCTCGCTGCTTCCCGTCGCAGGTGGTCCTCCTCGTGGACAGCGATCGGCATCGACAAAGACGACCTTGCTCGCAGGTACACACTGACCGACTTTGACCTCGGGCAAATCGACCACACCACCGCCGAGGTTGCACACCTGCGAATCAACACACTCGCTGTGTCGTTGGCAGGCTCGACAAGAAAAACTGACTGCATCACAAATCGGCTTGCCGCCATCGGTGCAGTGCGAATCAAGGCGACACTCCCCACAGTTGCCTTTGCGGGCCCCGGTTCGAATACAGGCGGCCACATCTTTCTGGTTCCTGTTTTGACAGGCCTCGTCGGCAACCTCGGGCGAGGCCAGGACATCGCAGGCTACGCAGACTGCGCCGTTACAGACGGGACGCTCGCTGACAGTACACTGCTCAGAGGTCAGGCACGGCGAACCAGCCTTGCGACGGCATTGCCTGGTCTCGGGATCGCATTCACCACCCGGTCCACAGATTTCGGGACTCTGCACACAGTCGACAAGCATCGCTGGAGCGCTACAGCCGAGCGTCCAAAGCAGCATCACAACCAGCGTCAGTATGGCAAGCCGCAGTAAGTGCATGATTTCGCACCACGGGAACGCACAGGCTGCGGAGCGTAGGCAACGGGACCAAGCAGTGTCAAGCGACGAACCGACGGCAAAGCATGAATGCTCGGTTGACTACGGGGCAGGCCGGGGCGTCATCGGAACCCGAAAGCGATACAGCACCGGAATCGTCGGCAGCAAGTCCATTTCCCCCTCGACATAGCCGTCGGTCCAGTTGTTCACGATAAGAGGCAGCCCGGACGGACCGAGCCGATCGGAAACGATGCCTGCGTGGTCCGCCCCCGCCTTGTTTGGGAACGTGTCGAGCAAAACCATGTCACCGGGAAGGTATGGTGCGTCCTTCTTCACCTCGACGAAGTGTTGACGAAAGTACGGCAGCATCATGCGGATGCGACGGTGATCGATGTTGGCGTCGGGTGCCTTCTCGAGTGGATAGAGCCGAGGCTTGCGGATGGCGTCCTCGTGGATTCCGCTCTGCAAGTCCCAGCCTGCATTGCGAAGTGCCCTCACCAACGTATCGGTACAAACGCCCTCGCTGCGCGGCACATCGCCATTGGGGTAGCCAAGGGCCCGGTAGTTCGAGACATAAGCCGCTTTGTTTTCGCACAGCTTTTTGGCTCCGACGAGCACATCTAGCGTGTTGACGATGCCATCGCCGTCTCGATCCTCGTGTCGAGGAGGAGCCCCCCACAGCACCGACACCGAACCCGTCAGGCGACCCCGAACCTCTGCTGCCGATCCCTTATCGAGTAACGAGAGAAGCTCTTCGCTGTTCGGGGTTCGTGCAAGCGCTGATAATTGCTCGGCACTCGCCGCGATCGGATATGCGGCGAGCGCGACGCCGCCTTGGCTGATCGTCATCAAACGGTGTTTTTCGTCGATTCGAGCTGCGAGTGGACCGTCGCTAACTGGCCAGCTCGGCGCACAGATCTGAACGCGACTGCCAAGGTCGGGAAAGATCCCTTGGTCGATGGACCCAAGAAGCAGCAAGGCAGCCACGGTGCTGAGCATGAACAACTCCTGCGGTACTCAACGCGGCAGTCCAACCAAACGATCCAAGAAATTCTCACGAACCCTGGAGGTGCGCTGGCCCATCGCTTCGCGCATGCAGGAGGTTGTCCTACCTCACCGAACAATGCGCTTTTTTTTTTTTTTTTCACCCACATTACTCGGATGCTTCACGCGGCAGTTGAGCAGACGAGAACGAAGAGATCCTGAGTTTTAAGTAATAAAGAACACGTATTTTTGTAAAATCACTATTCGACCCATCTCAGAGTGTGCGCCAAGGGGAGGCAGCATCGTGGTGACTATTTGTCGTTCGCGCTGGTTCTGGGCTGCGGCTCTCGCCGTCTCGTGCTCCGCAAGCACGTCCGTCGCTCAAAACAGAGACAATTTCCGCAACCCGACCTTTGACATGCAGCTCTACCGTCCCGCGATTGACTCGCGTGGCTACGTGACGGTGAACTCGTCAAAACTACTCGGGCATCTCGACTTTTCGCTCGGGCTACAGGGAACCTGGGCGTTCCAGCCGCTCAAGCTGCAGCTCGATGGAGGGTCCGGCTACGGTGGTGATCCCGGCGCTGCGGCGGTCACCAATACCCGAACCTTTTCCGTCGACCATTTGGTAACCCCGCAGCTTCAGTTCGCAATCGGCTTATTTAAGTGGGTCGAGCTTGGCATCGGCATTCCACTCGGGCTGACCATCGGCAAGCGTCAGCAATGCGACGCAAACGGTGAAAACTGCGGTGGCTTCAACCAGGCAGCGGCGAGCGATCAGCTGCGCTTCACCAAAGTCATGCTGTCGGACATCGGCCTGCACGCCAAGGTCCGCATCCTCGATCCATCGAGCTTCCCTATCGGGATCGCGGCGCTGGTGTCCGCGTACTTCCCGATCTCGAAGTGGGCCAACGACGACGGCTACAAGACCTTACTAGGTGAAGACAACGTCACGCTGCGGCCTCAGCTCATCCTCGAGCGCGAGTGGGGCGATTCCAGGCGGATCCGAACCGCCATCAACGTTGGTGCCGTGGTTCGTTTTGGCAGCACCACGTTTACCGACATTGGTAAGAGCATCGCGCTTGGTACTGGTCAGATATGCTATCCGTCCGACGGCACGGCGCTGACCGGAGATTGTACACCTGGCGTGACCAGCGGAGGCACGGGCTTGAGCCGATCTGTCGGAACCCAGGTCACCTACGGATTCTCGGCGGCATTCGGCGTGGTTCAAAATCGACTCGACATTCTTGTCGAGGCGTTCGGCTATGCCGATGTGACCGGCAACGCCAAGGCATTCCCCGTCGAAGCGCTCGGCGCGATCAAGTTGTATCTGGCCCGTAACTCGTTCTTTTTGGCCGGTGCCGGGGCCGGTGTCTACGGCAACGGTGGCGAACAGACTGGTAGTCCACGCGCCCGGGCCTTCCTTGGCTTTGTTTACGAGCCACGGATCGGCGATCGAGACGGCGATGGCATCCGTGACAACATCGATCAGTGCCCGGACGAACCCGAGGATCTCGACGGATTCCAAGACGAAGACGGCTGCCCGGAGCTCGATAACGACAACGACGGTATTCCCGACAGCAAAGACCGGTGCCCGAACGTGCCAGGAACCTGGGACAACAAGGGCTGCCCAACCGATGCTGACAAAGACGGCGACGGAATCCCCGACAGCAAAGACAAGTGTCCCGACGATCCCGAGGACCGTGACGGCTGGGAAGACGACGACGGCTGCCCGGAGCTTGACAACGACGGCGACGGCATTCCCGATCACCTGGACAAGTGCCCGAACGAGGCCGAGACGGTCAACGGCATCGACGACAAGGACGGCTGCCCCGACGGAGAGGACACCGACAAAGACGGAATCCCAGACGCAGTCGATAAGTGCCCGTACGAGGCTGAAGACAAGGATGGTTTCGAAGACACCGACGGCTGCCCGGAGCCCGACAACGACAAAGACCGCATTCCCGACAAGGATGACAAGTGCCCGAACGAGCCGGAGTCCTACAACGGTTTCGAGGACACCGATGGCTGCCCTGACAAGGGTCGCGTCATGATGGAAGGCGGCAAGATCAACATCCTCGATAAGGTCTACTTCGAAACGGGCAAGGCGACGATCAAGCCGGTCAGCTTCCCGATCCTAGACGCAGTGGGAGCAACGCTGGTGGGCAACCCAGAGATCGAGTTGCTGGAGATCCAGGGTCATGCCGATGAACGAGGTGACGACAACGCCAACCTTCGACTGACGGCAGCGCGCACGCAATCGGTGAAGGCGTATCTAGAGAAAAAGGGCGTGGCTGGCAACCGACTGATCGCCAACGGCTATGGCGAGACCAAGCCGGTCGGCACCGAATCAAACGAGGAATGCTGGGAAACGAACCGCCGCGTCGAATTCGTCATTCTAAAGCCCGCAGCGCCGGGCTCGACCCCACCGTCCCCGCCACCGCAGCCCCAAATCAAGGCAGTGAAGGGCAAGAAGAAGTAGCCGAATTTTTCTCACCCAGGTTGTCGCGCCCGGCCTACACTTTGTCTGGCGCGGCCCTAGCCCTTGTCCGCCGAGACGGGGGGTTCTGGCAAGCAGTCCGCGTCAGCGACGAACATGCTGGGAAACCTGCTCAGGCCAGACATCGAAAAGATGATTCGGGATAAGGACTGGAAACACCTGCGCCAAGAATTTGCGCAGTTGGATCCGTCCGATCTCGCTGAAATCCTTGAGGAGTTTCCACTCCAAGACGCCGCGCTGGTCTTTCGCATCCTGCCCCGTGACGCCGCAGCAGTGATCTTCGAATATCTTCCGCTCGAGCTACAGACCAAGCTGGTCCAAAGCCTGGCCGATGAGCAGCTCGTTAACGTCGTCAACGCGATGGCGCCTGACGATCGGACGCGACTGCTCGAAGAGCTACCACCGGAAGTGACCAAGCGCGTCCTTGGCAGCCTGACGCCAAGTGAGCTCAAGATCGCCCGGCAGTTGCTCGGCTACCCCGAGGACTCCGCCGGGCGCTACATGACACCCGAGTACGTCGCGGTCCGCCCCGACATGACCGCCGCCGAGGCGCTGGCGTACATCCGCAAACATGGCAAAGGGGCCGAGACGCTCAACGTCATCTATGTCATCGATGAAAAGGGGCGACTGCTGAGCGATCTGAAGCTGGCGGCGCTGGTGATGGCCAACCCTGCCTCTACCGTTGAAGGCCTCAGCGATGGACAGATGTTCAACATCCCGGCCACCGCCGATCGGGAAGAGTTTGTCGCTGCTTTCGAAAAGTACGACCGCGTCGCGCTCCCTGTCACCGACTCTAAGGGCGTCATGCTCGGCATCATCACCATCGACGACGTGCTCGATGTGGCCGAGGCTGAAGCGACGGAGGACATCCAGAAGCTCGGCGGTATGCAAGCGCTCGAAGCGCCGTATATGGACAGTCCGTTCCTGGACATGATCAAGAAGCGAGCGGGCTGGCTCCTGGTGCTGTTCTTCGGCGAGATGTTCACCGCGACCGCGATGGCCTATTTCGAGGGCGAGATCAAGCGGGCGGTGGTGCTCGCGCTGTTTATCCCACTCATCATTTCCTCCGGTGGTAACTCGGGCTCACAGGCGACGTCGCTGATCATCCGATCACTCGCCGTACGTGAGCTAGAGTTGTCCGATTGGGCCCGCGTCATGCGTCGCGAACTCCTCTCGGGTGTCGTGCTCGGCTCGATCCTCGGCATCGTAGGATTTTTCCGAATCGTGCTGTGGCCGTCTCGGCTGGCGATCTATGGTCCGCACTTTGTCGGGGTCGGCATCGTCGTCTCGATCAGTCTGGTAGGCGTGGTGCTGTTTGGGACGCTGGTCGGCTCGATGCTGCCTTTTTTGCTGAGGCGACTGGGACTCGACCCAGCAGCGGCGTCGGCACCATTTGTTGCAACCTTGGTCGACGTAAGTGGCCTGGTGATCTATTTCACCGCTGCATCAATCGTGCTGCGCGGCCTATTGCTCTGACGGCCACCGTGGAGACACACCAAGATTCTTTCGAGCCACAGGGCAAACAGAGTACCTTGTCTCTATAAAGTTGCACTTCTAGGAGGCATGCGATGAGTTCCGGCAAGATGAACATCCTGGTCGCCGTCGATTTCAGCGATACCTCGGCGGTGGCCATGTACCACGCGCTGGCGCTGGCCGAGCGTACCAGCGCGGTGCTGCACCTGGCCCACGTGGTTCCTGGTGATATCCAAATCCCAACGGATGTCGGTATGAACGTCCCGTACGAGCTTCCCGAGGTCAAGGAAGCACGCACTCGATTGGAGAGGATGCGTGCGATGATCGGAGGCAAGGTCGACGTCGAGTTGCACCTTCGAGCCGGCCAGGCAGTCCCGGCCATGCTAAAGCTGGCCAAGGAGCTAAAGCCAGACCTCGTGGTCGTTGGTAGCCATGGTCACGGTGCGGTCATGCGTCTGCTAATGGGCAGCTTCTCGACGCAAATGACGAAGCGTAGCCCGGTGCCCGTGCTGGTGGTACCCGCCCCCGGTCGCGAACTCGAAGCCGACAAGCCCGAGCCACAGATCGAGCCGGCCGCAGATGCCGGTCTGCCCTCAATCGGCCAGGCCGCTGGCGATGGTGGTGAGCAGTCGCACGAATACCACGGCCTATCTGGCGGGTTGTCGAGCGGCGTCGGAACCTCTCCCGGTGGCATCTCCGGTCTCGACGTCAACGCCGAACTACGCGTCCGCTATTAGGCTCACTTCTTCCGCAGCAGCTTCGCGAGGAATATCTTCTCGCTGAAGCTTCCGTCTAGCCCCATCCCGAGTAGTTCCGAAACCATCTGTCGACCCAAACGAAAGCGCTGTGGCGAGCCTCCGACGGGATCGATCCGCACGGCGTATTCATAGCCAGCCGCTTGAACGGCCGCTTCAACCCGTCCATCACTGTCCCCATTTGGATAGGACAGACCTGGACACTGTCCCACCAGTTCGCTCAGCAGCCGCTTGCTCTCCCGCAATTCGTGGAGCAGGTCGGCATCGCTCAGGCGGGTCAAGATTGGATGTCGACAGGTATGTGACGAAACCTCCGCCCCAAACGTGAGCAGTTGCTGGACGGACTCCCGGTCTAGGTAGCGAGGCACTTGGGGCCGGGCCAACACCGCATTCCCTACCTCATCCCACAGTGCAGCACAGACCTTTTCTCGTTCACCATCAGCAAGCGCCTTCAGCGTCTGCATCACCGAAGGAACAAGCCGAAAGCCGGGCAGTCCGTGCGTCAACACACGCCGAAGCGACTCAAACTGACCCAGTACCGCAAGTGAGCGGCCCGCCGTGCTTGCAGACGCAAGTGCGTGTTGAACCAACTCGTACCAAGGCAGCTTGAGCTTCCCCGTGATGAGGTCGGTGATGCAATAGACGGTAAAGGGAACCCCGAGCGACTTCAGAATGGGTGCGGCCACGGTAAGCGTGTCCAGGTAACCGTCATCAAAGCTGATCGCAAAGCTCGGTCCCCGGGAAGGCTCGGCCCCCAGCAGCTCTTTGGCTTGGTCGGCCTGCAACACGGGCCGGTAGCCTCGGGCAAGCAGCGCTTTTACCTGGCGCTCGAACGTCGTAGCCCCGACAACCAGGTTCGGATCCACGCCACGCAGCTCGCGAACCACTTGATGATAGGCCAAAGAGAGCGTCCGGGGCCGGGTCACCACCGTCAACACCCGCGCTGCAGAAGCTTTCAAGAGGCCGTGGCCAAGGGAGCGGTGAGAACGCTCGCCGAGCAGCTCGATCAGAAGCTCGACGATGTCCCGCAGTAGTTCAGGTGACGGCGCTGCCTCGCCTTGAGGAACGGGGAACGTGTGCAGCCGCTCCATCGGCCAAGGCTGCGCTCCTGAAGCAAACGCTTGCACGGCGTGACGCTGGGTCTCGGTTCCAATGATCGCATGCGAGGGCAACTGACGCTTCGTCGAGCCATCCTCGGGATGCCTGTGGAGATGCAAATTGTGCACCACCCCGTGTGGCCAGTAACACGCGACCACTGGCTTCCCTGCAATCGTCGCCAGCCCGCGAACCTCCGTGAGCGAGGCGGCCCCGCTTACCAAGTAGAGGTCTGCGGAAAATCCACGAAGCTGCTGGCGAAGTCGGAACCGAGCCAGGCGGCCGAGTCCGTGGTGCAGCACCTGCACGGAAAGCCCGATCGCAGAAGCAGCCTCCGCCAACATCGAGAGCGCACGGTGATCGGCCTGGGAGCGGCTGCCCTCAATGACAATCGCCAGGCGAGGCTTTTTATCGATCGCGTCTGCGGACATCGGATTTTCGCGCAACGGTTGCGTTCCTATTTCGCAAGCTCTGACCGAGCAGTGCAAGCAGCGAATGCAATAGCGGCGATCGATAGGTATCGCCTGCACCGACACGGGAACACCGCGCTACGACGAGACCTGTCACCGATGGGAGGTAGCAACTTCCTTGCCGAGTGCTCCGACTATTAATGTAATAGAAGTTACATTTGGGGGTTCTCGATGGCTGGCGAATCTGGTTTTGCGTCTGGTGACAGCTCTGGCGTAAGCCCGTTTGCAAGTGGAATGCTCCCCGGCTTCGGCTTTGGGGGCATGGGTGGCTTTGGCGGGGGCATGGAGGGCTTTGGGGGAGGCATGGAGGAAGCCCCCGTCGGCTCCGGCAACCATCATCAGGGTACCGGCGAAGCGATCGTTGGTCAGCAAGGGAACACCAACTCCACGCCGGAGGCCCAGGAGGCCACCAGCAAGCCAACGCCAACCCTCGGCAGTCGTGAGCAGGTTCTCGCGAATCCCGAAAAGTACGGCTGGAAGCCCGGAATGACGGCGTCCCCCGAGGAGTACGCTCAACAGTACTTCCACGAGGCCGCCGCCAAGCTGTGCTACAAAGACCCGAGCGTCAACGGTGATGACAAGGGCAAAGCCGGTGAAGGCGGCTACACCGCTGCCGATAGAAAATTCCTAGAGCAGTGGGGTTACAAGATCGGCCCCGAGGTTCGTGGAAGCGGTGCACTGGGAAATACCGACTCCGGTATGTACGCCGTGCGCTTCGAGCCGATCGATCCCAAGTCCGGCACGGCACCAGTTGTCGCATTCCGTGGCAGCGAGTTCAACGAAAAGATGGTCGACTGGCGGAGCGACCTCACCGACGGCACGATCGGTCAGCGCCAGTACGAAGGCTCAAAGAAGGCGATCGACGACCTGATGAAAGTCGCGCCGGGTCAGAAGCTGGAAGTCACCGGACACAGCCTGGGCGGAGCGCTGGCCCAGAAAGCCGCCGCAGAGCACGCAGCCAGCATCGGTGCGGTCACGACCTTCCAGGCTCCCGGTGTCGACGCCGCCGACGCGGCCAAGTTCAATGCCAACAAGGCTGAGGGCGTAAAGGTCAACCATCACTACGTCTCTAGTGACATCGTGCATCGCGCTGGCGAACAGAAGCTGGACGGCAACTTCTACGAGCACCACGTTCCAGGCGCGGGAGTCGGTGACATTGGCGCTTCGCACACCGCGAACCTGCTCCACAACACCGGCCAGGTCGATGACAAAGGGAAAAACAAATACATTGACGCGGACAATAATGAGTTCGGCCAGAAGCGAGACTCGGTCACGCATCACGACAAAGATGTCCAGGGCGACCGCCACTTCTTCGAGGGACTCCGCCAGCTTCTCGGCAATGGCCTAGGTGGCCCGATTGAAGGCGTCATCACGGGTATCGCCAAGGCGGGCGGCGGCCTGCTGACCGGCGTCAAGGATGTCGGTGCCGGTATCAAAAACGGATTTATGAGCGCCATGCACGGCATTACCGGCGGGATGAGCACCGCCTGGGATGGTGCCAAAAAGGGCGGCTCGGAGATGGTCGGCGGCTTCAAGCAGATGATGTCGGGCAACATCCTGAGCGGCCTCGGCGGCATGGGCAAAG
>ERZ724510.168-NODE-168-length-36919-cov-8.389106_pt1 | contig 36919 bp, 32 predicted proteins | sample MGYA00376043_ERZ724510 | MGnify/ENA primary metagenome ERZ724510 (study PRJEB28724, sample SAMN07190888) | wastewater metagenome | isolation source: influent of sewage treatment plant in Hong Hong | place: USA: Christiansburg, Virginia | collected 2016-03-01 ... | reverse complement strand
GGAACTTCGCGGCGTGGGCCGCCTGTTCGAGGGCGCGGGCCTGGCCGAGGCGGGCCGCGGCGGCGGCCAGATCCTGATTGGCGGCGAGGGCCTCCCGTTCCAGGCGGTTGAGGGCCGGGTCGCGGAAGACGGTCCACCACTCGCCGCGGCTGGCCTCGTCGGCTGGTTCGGCGGGCTTCCAGTTGGCGTCCGCCGGCGCCGTTTCCTTGAAAGCGGCCGGCGTGGCGACGGCGGGGCGTTCGTAGGTGGGCGCCACCGAGCAGCCGGCCAGGAGCAGCAGGCTGGCCAGCAGACCGCCGGCGAGGCGGGGCAGGGTTGTCGATGGGGTCATGGTCTTACTCCTGGCCGGCGTGGGCGTGAGTCGGGGCGATCAGCGGCGCTTCGTGGTGGGCTGCCGAATGGAGGGGATGGCGCTTGTCGAGGCGGCGCAGCAGCACGTAGAACACCGGCGTCAGGAAGAGCCCGAAGAGGGTCACCCCGAGCATCCCGAAGAACACCGCGATGCCCATCGCGTGGCGCATCTCGGCGCCGGCGCCGGTGGAGGTGACCAGCGGCACCACGCCCATGATGAAGGCGATGGAGGTCATCAGGATCGGCCTGAGGCGCAGGCGGCTGGCGTCGATGGCAGCCTGCCGCGGAGTGTGGCCCTGCAGCTCCAGTTCGCGGGCGAACTCGACGATCAGGATGGCGTTCTTGCACGCCAGCCCGACCAGCACCATCAGCCCGATCTGCGTGAAGATGTTGTTGTCGCCCCCGGTGAGCCACACGCCAGTCAGGGCCGCGAGGATGCTCATGGGCACGATCAGGATCACCGCCAGCGGCAGGGTCAGGCTTTCGTACTGGGCGGCCAGGACCAGGAAGACCAGCAGCACGCTGATCGGGAAGATCCACACGCCGGCGTTGCCGGCCAGAATCTTCTGGTAGGTGAGGTCGGTCCATTCGAACTTCACGCCGCGGGGCAGGGTTTCGGCAGCGATGCGCTCGGCGGCGGCCTCGGCCTGGGCCGACGAGAAGCCGGCGGCCGGCCCGCCGTTGATGTCGGCGGCGGTGAAGCCGTTGTAGCGGACCACCATCTCGGGCCCGTAGGTCGGCGTGACCCGCAGCAGCGCGCCCAGCGGCACCATTTCGCCGCTGGCGTTGCGGGTTTTGAGGCGGCCGATGTCCTCCGGCTGGGCGCGGAAGTCGGCGTCGGCCTGGGCGCGCACCTGGTACACGCGGCCGAAGCGGTTGAAGTCATTGACGTACAACGAGCCCAGGTAGATCTGCAGGGTGTCGAACACGTCGGTGACGGCCACGCCCTGCTGCTTGGCCTTGGTGCGGTCCAGGTCCACGTCCAGTTGGGGCACGTTGATCTGGTAGCTGGAGAACATCGGCCCCAGTTCCGGCGCCTTGCTCGCCGCGGCCATGAAGGCCTTGGCGGCCTTGTCCAGCTCGGCGTAGCCGACGCTGCCCCGGTCCTCGATCTGCATCTTGAACCCACCCACGGTACCCAGGCCCATCACCGGCGGGGGCGGAAAGACGGCGATGAAGGCCTCCTGGATGGCTGCGTACTGCTGGTTGAGGGCGCCGGCGATGGCGCCCGCCGACAGCTCCGGCGACTTGCGTTCGGCGAAGGGCTTGAGGGTCACGAAGACGATGCCGGCGCTGGAGCTGTTGGTGAAGCCGTTGATCGACAGCCCCGGGAAGGCCACCGCGTTGGCGACGCCCGGCTGCTTGAGGGCGATTTCGCCCATGCGGCGCACCACTTCTTCGGTGCGATCCAGCGAGGCGCCGGCCGGCAGTTGGGTGAAGCTCACCAGGTATTGCTTGTCCTGGGCCGGGACGAAGCCGCCGGGCACGACGTAGGAGATGCCGACCGTGAGCCCGAGGAGCACGGCATACACGCCCATCGCCGAGGCCTTGCGGTTGATAACGCCGGTGACGCCGCGGCCGTAGCGCTCGCTGCTGCGATTGAAGAAGCGGTTGAAGCGGGCGAAGAAGCCGCCCAGCCAGCGCTGCATCTGCACCGTGAGCCAGTCGGGTTTGGCGTCGTGGCCCTTGAGCAGCAGGGCGGCGAGGGCCGGCGACAGGGTCAGCGAATTGAAGGCCGAGATCACCGTCGAGATGGCGATGGTCATGGCGAACTGCTTGTAGAACTGGCCGGTGAGGCCGGTCATGAAGGCCAGCGGTACGAACACTGCCACCAGCGTCAGGGCGATGGCGATGATCGGGCCGGACACTTCGCGCATGGCCCGGTAGGTGGCCTCGCGGGGCGACAGGCCGGCCTCGATGTTGCGCTCGACGTTCTCCACCACGACGATGGCGTCGTCCACCACGATGCCGATGGCCAGCACCATGCCGAACAGGGACAGCGCGTTGATCGAATAGCCGAAGCCGAGCATCAGCGAGAAGGTGCCGATGATGGACACCGGCACCGCCAGCAGCGGGATGATGGACGCGCGCCAGGTCTGCAGGAAGACGATGACCACCAGCACCACCAGGGCGATGGCTTCCAGCAGGGTGGTGATCACCGCCTTGATGCTGGCCCGCACGAACTGGGTCGGGTCATAAACGATGCTGTACTGCACCGAGGGCGGGAAGTCCCTGGCTAGTTCGGCCATGGTTTCGCGGACCTGTTCCGAGATGTCGAGGGCGTTGGCGCCCGGCGTCTGGAAGATCGGAATGGCCACCGCGGGTTTGTTGTCGAGCAGCGCGCGCAGGCCGTATTCGGCGGCGGCCAGCTCGATGCGGGCCACGTCGCCCAGGCGGGTGACGCCGCCGTCGGGGGCGGTCTTGAGGATGATCTGGGCGAATTCCGCCTCGTCCTTCAGGCGGCCCTGGGCATTTACGTTGAGCTGCAGCGGCGTGTGGCGGTCATTGGGGGGCGCGCCGATGACGCCGGCGGCCACCTGCACGTTCTGCTCGCGGATGGCCTTGACGATCTCGGGGGCAGTCAGACCGCGCTCGGCCACCTTGCCCGGGGCGAGCCACACACGCATGGCGTAGTTGCCGGAGCCGAACAGGCCGACTTCACCCACGCCCTTGATGCGCGCCAGGCGGTCCTTGACGTTGAGGACCGCGTAGTTGCGCAGGTAGGTCATGTCATAGCGGTCGTCCGGCGAGGTGAGGTGCACCACCATGGTGATGGTGGGCGTGCTCTTGGCGGTGGTCACGCCCAGGCGCTGCACGTCTTCCGGCAGGCGCGGCAGGGCCTGGGAGACGCGGTTCTGCACCAACTGCTGGGCCTTGTCCGGATCGACGCCGAGCTGGAAGTGCACGGTGAGCGTGAGGTTGCCGTCGCTGTTGGCCTGGCTCTGCATGTACAGCATGCTCTCCACGCCGTTGATGCTTTCCTCGAGCGGTGCGGCCACGGTTTCGGCGATGACCTTGGGGTTGGCACCGGGGAACTGGGCACGCACCACCACCGAGGGCGGCACCACTTCAGGGTATTCGGCGATGGGCAGCTGGAAGGCCGACAGCAGCCCGGCCAGCAGGATCAGGACCGACAGCACGCCGGCAAAGATGGGCCGGTCGATGAAGAATTTCGAGATGTTCATGGGTGTCTCCCGCGTCGCCGCCTCAGATGCGCGTTTTTTGCGCGTGGGGCGTGGCGACGGCGGCGATCGGGGCGCTGCCTTCCATGGCGACCGCGTGCGGCATCACCGGGTCGCCGGGGCGGACGCGTTGCAGGCCATTCACCACGATGCGCTCGCCGGGCTTGAGGCCGTTCTCGACGACGCGCAGACCGTCCTGCAGATTGCCGAGGCGGACTTCCCGGTAGGCGGCCTTGTTGTCGCCATCCACCACCAGCACGAAGCGCTTGTCCTGGTCGGTGCCGACCGCCCGGTCGTCGATCAGCACGGCGTCCCGCGGGGTGCCGCTGCCCAGCCGGATGCGTGCATACAGGCCGGGGATCAACTGGCCGCCCGGGTTGTCGAAGACGGCACGCACGCGGATCGTGCCGGAGGTGGTGTCGAGGCGGTTGTCCACCGAGTGGATGCGCCCTTCGACGGGGTGGCCATCCTGGTCGGCGAGGCCGAGGTGCACAGGCAGGCGGGCGCCCTGGGCCGGATTGACCGACTTGAGAAAGGTCTGCTCGTCCACGTCGAAGGCGGCATAGATGCGCTTTGACGACATCAGGGTGGTCAGGGCCGGGCCGCCGTTGGCGCTGACCAGGTTGCCGACGGTGACTTCGGCGCGGGACAGGCGGCCGTCGATGGGCGCCTTGATGGCGGTGTACTCGAGGTTGAGGCGGGCGAGGCGCAGGGCGGCGCGGGCGGCCTGCACGCTGGCGGCGGCGTCGCGGGCGGCGTTCTGCTTTTCTTCGAAGTCGTGGCGCGACACGGCGTTGTCGGCGATCAGGCGTTCGGCCCGGGCCAGGTCGGAAGCGGTGTAGGCAACCCGTGCTTCGGCCGCGGCGAGCTGGGCTTCGGCCCGTGCCACTTCGGCCGCAAAGGGGCGCGGGTCAATGGTGAACAACACCTGGCCTTTGCTGACCGTGCTGCCGTCCTGGAAATGCACCTGGGTCAGGATGCCCGACACCTGGGGGCGGATCTCGACCCTATCGACGGCCTCGAGGCGGCCGGAGAAGTCCTGCCAGTCGGTGATGGGGCGATGGATGACCTCGGCGGTGTCCACCTGGGCGGCCTGGGGGGCTGCGGCAGCGGCAGGCACGGCGGCGCGGGCCGAGTAGGCGGCAATGCCACCGCCGGTCAGCAGAAGGCCGGACAGGGCGGCGGCCAGGACGACGCGCCGGTTCATGCGCGGGAGGGAGGTGTCGGTCGTGTTCATCATGTCCTCGCTGTTTTTCAGGGGGGCGGGATTGGGGGATGACTGCATTGTGGTTGTTGTGTTTGGTTGGATAAATACATAAAAGTTGACTTCACTATTCGCAATAAACTAATAATTGACGCAGGGCTTCCGTTCGGAGGCTGCAGCAGGAGACGGGCAGATGGACAGGTTTCAGGCCATGAAGGTGTTCATGGGGGTGGTGGAGGCGAACAGCTTTACGCGGGCGGCGGACAACCTGGGCCTGCCTCGGGCAACGGTGACGACGACGATCCAGGGGCTGGAGGGCTTGCTCAAGACGCGGCTCCTCAACCGCACCACCCGCAGCGTCAGCCTGACCCCCGACGGGGCGGCCTATTACGAGCGCTGCGCACGCATCCTGAACGATCTGGAGGAGACCGAAGCGGCCTTCCAGGATGCCGCCCGCCGGCCCCAGGGGCGGCTGCGGGTGGACGTCTCCAGCCCCATCGGGCGGCGCATCCTGATCCCGCGCCTGTGCGAGTTTCACGAGCGTTACCCGGACGTGGAGCTGGTGATCGGCATGGGCGACCGGCCGGTCGATCTGGTACAGGAGGCGGTGGATTGCGTGATTCGCGCTGGCGAGCTGATGGATTCGACCCTGGTGGCGCGGCGCATCGGCACGCTGAGCTTTGTTACCTGCGGCGCGCCGGCCTACCTGGAACGCTACGGGGAGCCGAAGACGCTGGAAGAACTCCAGCACCACCATGCCGTGCATTACTTTTCCAGTGTCAGCGGCCGCAACTTCGACTGGGACTTCCTGGTGGACGGTGTCAGCGTGCCGGTACGCATGAACGGCCGGGTGGCGGTGAACGACTCCGATGCCTACAACGCCTGCGGTTTGCAGGGCTTTGGTCTGATCCAGCCGGCCCGTTTCATGGTGCTGCCGCATCTGGAGGCGGGGGAGCTGAAGGAGATCCTGCCGGCCTGGAGGCCGCCTCCGGTACCCATGTCGGTCCTTTATCCGCAGAATCGCCACCTGTCGCCCAAGGTACGTGCCTTTGCCGACTGGGCCGAGGAGCTGTTCAAGGCTTGTCCGCTGCTCAGTGGCTGCGACGCGGGGGGGCGTGTCGGCGAGTGCCGCTATCCGGGCCGGCCGGCTACCTACACGGTGCGCGAAATGCTTCAGGAAGAAAACGTGGCGGTCGGAGGCGCGTAGATAGCCGCTTGCGGGTATGGCCGGTGCCGGGAAACAATGTCCTGATACCCCGATTGCCGACCGCTTTGGCGGATTCAAGGAGATGAGACGATGCAGCTGTTTCGATGGACCGCCGCCCTGTGCCTGCTGGGCACGCTGGGCCTGGCGCAGGCCGAGCAAAAGGCCGACCCGAACCTGGCCCGCGACCTGGCGGCGACTTGTACCGGTTGTCATGGCAGCGACGGTCGTGCCGTGCCGGGTGCCGGTTTTGAGGCGCTGGCCGGTGTCGACAAGGCACAGCTCATGCAGAAATTGAGGGATTTTCGTTCCGGTGCCAGGCCCGCGACGATCATGCACCAGATATCCAGGGGCTATACCGAGGCACAACTCGAACTGATCGCGGCGTACTTCGCCGCCCGGAAGTGAGCGGGGACGGATCATGCTGACGCGACGCGATTTTCTGAAGACGGCGACCCTTGCCGGTGGCGCGGTGGCGCTGCCCGGTTTGTCCGGCTGTGCCCTGGGCGCCCGCCCACGGGGGCATGTAGTGGTGGTGGGAGGTGGCTTTGGCGGCGCCACGGTGGCCAAATACCTGCGTATGTGGAGCCAGCTGGGCGTGGACGTGACCCTCGTCGAGCGCAATCCGCAGTTCATCTCCTGCCCGATTTCCAACCTGGTGATCGGTGGTGACAAGACCATGGCCGACATCACCATGGGCTACGAGGGTCTGACCCGCAATTGGGGCGTGAGGGTGCTGCAGGACACCGTGACCAGTATTGATGCCGGGGCGCGCAAGCTCACGCTGGCGTCGGGCGCGGTGCTCTCTTATGACCGGCTGGTGCTGTCGCCGGGCATCGAATTCTTGTTCGACGAGGTGCCGGGCCTTGAGAGCGAAGCGGCCCGCACCAGCATCCTCCACGCCTGGAAGGCCGGCCTCCAGACCGTGGCCCTGCGCAAGCAGCTCGAAGACATGCGCGACGGCGGCGTGTATGCCTTGACGATTCCCCGGGCCCCTTACCGCTGCCCGCCGGGCCCCTACGAGCGGGCTTGCCTGGTCGCCAATTACCTGCAGAAGGCCAAGCCGAAGTCGAAGGTGCTGGTGCTCGATGCCAACGAGGAAATCACCTCCAAGAAGGCGCTATTCACCCAGGCTTTCGAGAGATACAAGGGCATCCTGGAATACCGCCCCGGCAGCGAACTGCGCGAGGTGGATGCGGCCAGCCGCACGGCGATCCTGGAGTTCGACAAGGTCAGGGCCGACGTGCTCAACGTGGTGCCGCCCCAGCGCGCCGGCGACATTGCGGCGAAGTCGGGCCTCAAACTGATCAACAAGCGCTGGGTGGATATCGACTGGCTGAGTTTCGAGTCGGTGAATACGCCGGGTGTGCATGTGATTGGTGATGCGATCTTCCCGGCGCCGACCATGCCCAAGTCCGGTCACATGGCCAACCAGCACGCCAAGGTCACGGCGGCGGCCATCCTCAATCTGCTGGCCGGCGAGGCGCCGAATCCGAATCCAGTGGTGATGAACACCTGCTACAGCTTCGTCGACGCGAAGAACGTTATCCACGTTGCGTCGGTGCATCAGTACGATGCGGCAAAGAAGACGGTGCTGCCGGTGAGTGGTGCTGGCGGCGTATCGGCGGCAGCCAACGAGATGGAGGGGCGATACGCGCTGTCGTGGGCCCGGAACATCTGGGCCGACATGCTCGTTTGATGAGCCGGGGAGTGCGCCCGATCAGGCTCGGGTGAACAAGAAAGGCACTTGGCCGGTAATACGCCAAGTGCCTGTTTTTGTGGTGCGGACAAAGGGACTCGAACCCCCACGCCTTGCGGCGCCAGAACCTAAATCTGGTGCGTCTACCAATTCCGCCACGTCCGCACACGAGGCGCGAATTGTAATTGCAGCGGAGGGTCTCGGCTAGCGCTTTCTGAGGCGTGGTGTCTGATCAGGGGAAGAGCAGGGCTTAACCGCGACGCATGGCGTCGAAAAATTCGCCATTGCTCTTGGTCGCCTTGATCTTGTCGAGCAGGAATTCCATCGCATCGATGTCGTCCATGCCGTAAAGGAGCTTGCGCAGCACCCAGACTTTTTGCAGTACGTCGGACTTCAGCAGCAGTTCTTCGCGGCGGGTGCCCGAACGGTTCACGTTGATCGCCGGATAGACGCGCTTTTCAGCCATGCGCCGATCCAGGTGGATTTCCATGTTGCCGGTACCCTTGAACTCTTCGTAGATCACATCGTCCATGCGGCTGCCGGTATCGATCAGGGCGGAGGCGATGATCGTCAGGGAGCCACCTTCCTCGATGTTGCGGGCCGCACCGAAGAAGCGTTTGGGCTTTTGCAGGGCGTTGGCATCCACACCGCCGGTGAGCACCTTGCCGGAGGCCGGTACGACGGTGTTGTAGGCGCGCGCCAGGCGGGTCAGGGAGTCCAGCAGGATGACCACATCCTTCTTGTGCTCGACCAGCCGCTTGGCTTTTTCGATGACCATCTCGGCGACCTGGACGTGACGGATTGCCGGCTCGTCGAAGGTGGAGGCGACGACTTCGCCTTTCACCGAGCGCTGCATTTCGGTCACTTCTTCGGGACGCTCGTCGATCAGCAGCACAATGACCACGATGTCCGGGTGATTGGAGGTGATCGAGTGGGCAATGTGCTGGAGCATCACCGTCTTGCCGCTCTTGGGCGGCGCCACCAGCAGGCCGCGCTGGCCCTTGCCGATGGGCGCGATCATGTCGATCACGCGGGAGGTGATGTTTTCCTCGCCACGGATGTCACGCTCCAGCTTCATGACCTCGTTGGGGTGCAGCGGGGTCAGGTTTTCGAACAGGATCTTGTGCTTCGAGGCTTCAGGTGGCTCGAAGTTGACCTTGTCCACCTTCACCAGCGCAAAGTAGCGTTCTCCGTCCTTCGGGGTGCGAATTTCTCCCTCGACCGAGTCGCCCGTGTGCAGATTGAAGCGACGAATCTGGCTCGGCGATACGTAAATGTCGTCCGTTCCCGCCAGGTAGGAGGCTTCCGGGGAGCGCAGGAAGCCAAAGCCGTCAGGCAGTACCTCCATCACGCCGTCGCCGTAAATCGGCTCGCCTTTTTTGGCACGGTTTTTCAGTAGCGCAAAAACCAGTTCCTGCTTGCGCAGGCGGTTGGCGCCTTCGATTTCGTTGGCGATCGCCATTTCGAGCAATTGGCCGACGTGGAGAGACTTGAGCTCCGAGAGTTGCATGGCAGGCAGCGGGGGGAAGAGGAGAGAGAGTGTGGAGAATCTGAACTACAGCGGATTCGCTACAGCAGGTACAGCAGCAAAAGTGCTCGGACTGTACGATGGCGCCGGGGTTACCGGTTGGATCACCCCGAAGGCGCCATCAATGACTTGCTTTTCTGAATATATCCAGATTACAGGTGGCTGTCAATGAACGCGGCCAGTTGGGACTTGGACAGGGCGCCGACCTTGGTGGCCTCAATATTGCCGCCCTTGAACAGCATCAGGGTCGGGATACCGCGGATGCCGTACTTGGCCGGGGTTTCCTGGTTTTCGTCGATGTTCAGCTTGGCGACTTTCAGCTTGCCGTTATATTCCTTCGCCACTTCGTCGAGGATCGGCGCAATCATTTTGCACGGACCGCACCACTCAGCCCAGTAATCAACCAGAACCGGAGTCGGGGACTGCAGGACTTCAGCTTCGAAGCTTGCGTCGGTGACGTAATGGATATGTTCGCTCATGTTTCCTCACGCATTCAAGGGAGAGATTTGTAGGTATTGCCGGGGAGGGAGGACGCTTCCGGGTTGGCCGAAGTCGCGTAACCCGTGCAACGATATGAAGGTGCATGGATGCTAGCGAATATTCTCCGTCAAGAAAAGCGCTTTTCTCGCAGGGGAAAATGATCCGTGATGGCTGTGGCACACTTCGGAACGATCTGCCGCCAGAACTGTCTCGTTTATGGGCGGTCAGTTGCCGGTGCGCTTTGGAAGCGGACGAATGGAGTATATTTCCGCCCCTCAACATTTCATACAAGTCGTCGTTGCTGGTCCTTCACGGGCTAAAAAACGCCGTCCATAACAGGAGCGCCCCAATGACTTACGTCGTCACCGAAAACTGTATCCGCTGTAAATACACCGACTGCGTTGATGTGTGTCCGGTGGATTGCTTCCGCGAGGGGCCCAACTTCCTGGTCATCGATCCGGATGAATGTATCGATTGCACCCTGTGCGTGGCTGAATGTCCCGCCGAGGCGATCTTTGCCGAAGATGATGTGCCTGCCGATCAGCAGGCTTTCATCGCGCTCAACGCCGAGCTGTCCGCCAAGTGGACGCCGATCGTCGAACGCAAGGAGCCGCCTGCCGATGCGGACGACTGGCGTGGCGTCAAGGACAAGCTCAAGCTCCTCGAGCGCTGAGCGTTACCGGCGTCGCCTTGCCGCCTGTTTGCGGAGAACGCCCGTACTGGGGTAAGCCCTTATTCGGGCAAGCTTTGCGCTGGGGCCGCAATCGAATACCATCTTGAGCGGTATTGATTCAGGCGCATTGACGCCACCACGAGGAAAACAAAATGCTGGTCAGTGAAATTCTCGCGATCAAGGGCAAGGTCCTGTTTACGGTTGCTTCCAACAAGACGCTCGTCGAGGCCGTTGCCGTCATGACAGAGCAGGACGTGGGTTCTCTGGTGGTGTTCGACAAGGGCCGCATGGCGGGTCTGCTGACCTTCCGGGAAGTGCTCATGGCGACCCAGAAGGCCGGCGCTGACTGGCAATCGCTGCCGGTGTCCGAGGCGATGCTCAAGGATCCGGTAGTAGCTGCGCTCAACATGGACATGGACGAACTGCGTCGCCAGATGGTCGAGCATCACCAGCGTTATCTGCCGGTGATGGATGACACCACGCTGATGGGGGTGGTTTCCTTCCATGACGTGGCCAAGGCCGTGCTGGAAGAGCAAAGTTTCGAGAATCGCATGCTGAAGAATTACATCCGCAACTGGCCGGCTGAAGAAGAGCAGGCCTGAGCGGAAGTCGTATCTGTAGAACAAGCTGCAAACAGGCCGTTTCGCGCAGGGGGCGGAGCGGCCTGACACTATAAGGCGTGCAAAACGCCAGTCAGAAAGTACGTTGGAGCCGACACCTCACGGTATCGGGCCGCCTCGGGAGGGCGGGTTCCCGGCAGGGCAGGGTGCAGCCGCGCTGTGGTCTGTCCGCCGGTGGGCCGTAACAACCAACGACGAAGGAGACAAAAATGAACAAAATCTGGCTGAAAAGCTATCCCCCTGGCGTGCCCGCCGAGATTGATGTGAGCGAGTTTTCGTCGCTCGCCGATCTGTTCGACACGAGCGTCCGCAAATTCGGAGAAAAGACCGCCTATATCAATATGGGCAAGTCCGTCAGCTACACGGCTCTGGAGGCTCTGTCCCGCCAGTTTGCCGGGTTTCTGCAGGGCGAGCTGCGCCTCGCCAGGGGTGCCTGCGTTGCGTTGATGATGCCCAACTGCCTGCAGTATCCCATCGCGATGTTTGCGATTTTGCGGGCGGGCTACACGGTCGTAAACGTCAATCCCCTCTACACCGCCCGTGAACTGGAACACCAGCTTCGCGATGCCGGCTGTGAGGCCATCGTCATCGTCGAAAACTTCGCTCATACGCTCCAGGAAGTCCTGCCGCGTACTTCTGTACGCCACGTGGTGGTCACCGGCCTTGGAGACATGCTGGGTTTTCCGAAGTCCCTGCTGGTCAATTTTGTCGTGCGGCACATCAAGAAAATGGTGCCCGCCTGGGATCTGCCCGGGCACGTGACCTTTCGGGAAGCGCTGGCGCGAGGGGCCGCCCATGCCCTGAAGCCGGTTACGCTGACCCACGATGACTTGGCCTACCTGCAATACACCGGTGGCACCACCGGCGTGGCCAAGGGGGCGATGCTCACCCACGGCAACATCGTGGCCAATCTGCAGCAGGCTCACGCCTGGATCAGTCCGTATGTGCGGGAAGGGGAAGAGGTGATCATCACCGCCTTGCCGCTTTATCACATCTTCTCGCTGACCGCGAACTGCCTGACCTTCTTCAAGATCGGTGCCAGCAACGTGCTGATCACCAATCCGCGGGATATTCCCGGTTTTGTGGCGGAGTTGGGCAAGTACCCCTTCACCGTGATTACCGGTGTCAACACGCTCTTCAACGCGCTGCTTCACAATCCGGAGTTCGAAAAGCTGGATTTTTCACCGCTCAAGGTTGCCCTGGGCGGCGGAATGGCGGTGCAGCAGGCGGTGGCCGACAAGTGGAAGAAAGTCACCGGCAAGCCGCTGGCCGAAGCTTACGGCCTGACCGAGACGTCCCCGGCAGTGTGCATCAATCCCCTTGATCTCCCCGAGTTCAACCACGCCATCGGTCTGCCCATTTCGTCCACCGAAATCAGCCTGCGTGACGACGACGGCTATGAAGTTGCAATCGGCATGCCCGGCGAACTTTGTGTGCGTGGTCCCCAGGTCATGAAGGGCTACTACAAGCGCCCGGAAGACACTGCGCGGGCCTTCACCCACGATGGCTTTCTGCGCACCGGCGATGTGGCGACGATCGACAGCGAAGGCTTCGTGCGCATCGTGGATCGCAAGAAGGACATGATCTTGGTCTCCGGCTTCAACGTCTATCCGAATGAGGTGGAAGACGTGGTGGCCAGCCATCCGGGGGTGCTGGAGGTGGCCGCACTGGGGGTTCCAGATGAACATTCCGGCGAAGCGGTGAAGATTTTCGTGGTGCGCAAGGATCCGAACTTGACTGCCGAGGCGCTTATCGCCCACTGCCGGGAAGGCCTTACCGGATACAAGGTGCCTCGTTTCGTCGAGTTTCGCGATGATCTGCCCAAAAGCAATGTCGGCAAGATCCTGCGCCGCGTCCTGCGCGACGCCCCGCCCTCTGCGTGACGGATTGCACCGGCCCGGCCCTGGTTGGGTGGTGCGCTGCAAAATAGGGCTTGTGTTTTGCTGCCTTTGTGAGAATAATTCGCCGCTAGTCTTGTAGATGACCCAATGATCCTTTCCACATTCGCCCTGCCTGTCGACGTAGTAGTCGTAGTACGCGTAGTTAGCGTAGGTAAGCGCGCGTCGTAAGGGTCCCAGGTAGTCGATAAAGAATTTCAGACCCCCGCCGGCGCGCAACCGGCGGGGGTTTTGTTTTTGATGCACCCCGGCCTGGCCTGCACTACGGCTCTCAAGCCCCTAGGAGAATCTCGATGATGCAAATGACTGGAGCAGACCTGATCGTGAAGCTGCTCGAACGGCAAGGAATCACCACCATCGCCGGTGTGCCCGGCGGTGCGGCCTTGCCGATGTATGACGCGCTCTCCAAGAGCGAGCAGATCCACCACGTGTTGTGCCGTCACGAACAAGGCGCCGGCTTCATCGCGCAAGGCATGGCGCGGGTTTCCGGCCGTCCGGAAGTGTGTCTGGCCTCCAGCGGTCCGGGGGCGACCAACCTGGTGACGGCCATTGCCGACGCCAAGCTGGATTCGATCCCGATGATCGCCCTGACCGGCCAGGTGCCGCTGTCGATGATCGGCACCGATGCCTTCCAGGAAGTGGACACCTACGGCCTGACCATCCCGATCACCAAGCACAACTTCCTGGTCCGTTCGGCCAAGGATCTGCTGAGCGTGGTGCCGTCGGCCTTCCGCATTGCGATGTCCGACCGGCCCGGCCCGGTGCTCATCGACGTGCCGAAGGACGTGCAGAACCAGATGGTGAGTTTCGAGGAATACCCCGACGTGGTGGTGCCCGATGCCGCACCCGTCTTCGACATCGCCGCGATTGAAGAAGCGGCCAAGATGATCGAAGCTGCCGAGCGCCCGGTGCTGTACCTCGGCGGTGGCGTGATCCACTCCGGCGCCGCGCACATGGCGGTCACGCTGGCCGAGCAGGCTTCCCTGCCGACCACCATGACGCTGATGGCCCTCGGCGCGATGCCGATGGATCATCCGCTGTCCCTGGGCATGCTCGGCATGCACGGCGCGCGCTACACCAACTACGTGCTCGAAGAGGCCGACCTGCTGATCTGCGTCGGTGCCCGTTTCGACGACCGTGCCATCGGCAAGACGGCCGAGTTCTGTCCGAACGCCAAGATCATCCACATCGACATCGACCGTTCCGAACTGCACAAGGTGAAGAACGCCAACGTGGCCATCGCCGGCGACGTCGGGCAGGTGCTCTCCGAGCTGCTGCCGCGCATCAAGCCGCAACTGCGTAAGCGCTGGCTGTCGCACGTCGAAAGCCTCAAGAGCCGCTTCCCGCTGGCCATGCCGGGTGTGGACGATCCCCGTTCGCCCTACGGCCTGATCCATGCCGTGGCCAACTGTCTGGACGACAGCGCGATCATCACCAGCGACGTCGGCCAGCACCAGATGTGGGTGGCCCAGGCCTATCCCTTCCGTCGCTCGCGCCAGTGGCTCAATTCCGGCGGTCTCGGCACCATGGGCTTTGGCTTCCCGGCCGCCATCGGCGCCGCGTTGGCTGCGCCTGACCGTACCGTGGTGTGCTTTTCGGGCGACGGCAGCCTGAAGATGAACATCCAGGAAATGGCCACCGCCGCGCAGGAAGACGTCAACGTCAAGATCGTGCTCTTCAACAACCAGTCCCTCGGTCTGGTGCATCAACAGCAGAGCATGTTCTACGGCAAGCGGATCATGGCCTCCCGTTACGAGCGTCCGACCGACTTCCTGAAGATCGCCGAAGGTTTCGGCATGCGTGCAGTCGATCTGGATCCGGCCGCCAATCCGCGCGCCGTTCTGGCCGAAGCCTTGCAGACGCGCGGCCCTTGCCTGATTCACGCGACGATCGACCCGAACGAATTCGTCTACCCGATGGTGCCGCCGGGCGCCGCCAATTCCGAGATGATCGGCTGAGCGCAGAGGAGAGAACACGATGTCCGAGCAGAACACCAACCTTTCCGAGTTCATTCCCGATGTTCCCGAGCACGCCGGTTTTCACAAGGTCGTGCTGGAACTGGGCGTGGCCAACCACCCGGGCGTGATGAGCCACATCTGTGGCCTGTTTGCCCGCCGTGCCTTCAACGTCGAAGGCATCCTCTGCATGCCGGTCGGCGGTGGCGACACCAGCCGTATCTGGCTGCTGATCTTCGAGGACGAGCGTCTCGAGAAGATGATCAAGCAGGTCGAGAAGCTGGAGGACGTGCTCTACGTCACCAAGCACGACGGCGAGCATCCGGTCTTCGGTCGCCTCGACGAGTTCTTCCAGTAATCCCGTAGCTCCCGCGCCGCCGGCTTCCTGTCGGCGGCGTGCTAGACTCGGACGTCAGTCCGGTAGTCTTTTTTCCCTTTTTCACGTCTTCGCGAGTCTCCCATGTCCGGTAATACGCTCGGCACGCTTTTCTGCGTCACATCCTTTGGCGAATCCCATGGCCCTGCCATCGGTTGCGTGGTGGACGGCTGTCCGCCGGGACTGGCGATCAGCGAGGCGGATATTCAGGCCGAACTCGACCGGCGCAAGCCGGGTACGTCGCGCCACGTCACCCAGCGGCGCGAGCCCGATGCGGTGGAGATTCTTTCCGGCGTCTTTGAGGGCGTGACCACCGGAACCCCGATTGCGCTGCTGATCCGCAACCAGGATCAGCGTTCCAAGGATTACGGCAACATCGCCGAGAGCTTCCGCCCCGGTCATGCCGACTACGCTTACTGGCAAAAATACGGCATCCGCGATCATCGTGGCGGCGGCCGCTCGTCGGCGCGTGAAACCGCGGTGCGCGTGGCTGCCGGCGCCATCGCCCGCAAGTGGCTGTTCGAGCGCTACGGCATCGTGATTCGTGGTTACATGGCCCAGCTCGGTCCGGTTGAAATTCCCTTTGCCTCCTGGGATGACGTCGATGGCAACGCCTTCTTTGCACCGAACCAGTCGATAGTGCCCCAGCTGGAAAGCTACATGGACGATCTGCGCAAGTCCGGCGATTCGGTTGGCGCGCGCATCAATGTGGTCGCCACCGGCGTGCCGGTGGGCTGGGGCGAGCCGGTCTATGACCGCCTGGATGCCGATATCGCCCATGCCATGATGAGCATCAATGCGGTGAAGGGCGTGGAGATTGGCGCCGGTTTTGCCAGCGTGGCCCAGCTTGGCACCGATCACTCGGATGAAATGTCGCCGCAGGGCTTCCTGTCGAACAACGCCGGCGGCGTGCTGGGCGGGATTTCGACAGGGCAGGACGTGGTGGTAAGCATGGCGATCAAGCCGACATCCAGCACGCGCCTGGATCGCCACACGATCGACAAGGCCGGCGAGCCGGTGGTCGTCAACACCCATGGCCGCCACGACCCGTGTGTGGGCATTCGCGCCACGCCGATTGCCGAGTCCATGCTGGCCATCGTGTTGATGGATCACGCCCTGCGTCACCGGGCCCAGAACGCTGATGTGGTGTGTACGACACCAAAAATTGCAGGTTTGGCCCCGGCAGGCGTGCAATCCGTCCCCTCACCACGTTTCAAGGGTTGATTTTGGTCAACTTTTTGCCCGGTGCTGCGGCGTAGAGTGGTTTCAAACAGGTTTCGGAAGCCAATTTACGACGCTGGAGGTACTGCATGGAGCAACACGATCTGAACCACGAATTCCCCGAGTATCGGGACCAGATTCACACGATGAAAATGTCCAGTGGCCGTTTTTCTCGTTTGTTCGATGAGTATCATGAGGTCAATCGTCACGTCGTTCGCGTTGAAGTGAATGCCGAACTGGCAACCGATTTTGAGCTTGAAGACCTCAAGAAGCGTCGTCTGCAGCTGAAGGATGCTTTGTACGAGCTGCTGAAGGGCGCTTCAGTCAACTGATCCCCGCAGAGCCTGGCCAGAAAAAGAGCGCTTTCCGGCGCTCTTTTTTCATTGGCAGGTCGAACGCAAACTAGAATCCCGCCGATGATTCCTTACTGGCGCCTGTCCGGCTATTACTTTTTCTACTTCGCCTTCGTCGGCGCCTTTTCTCCCTACTTCGGCCTGTATCTCGAGTCCATCGGCAGTACTGCGACGCAGATCGCCGTATTGATGTCGCTGATGTCGGTCATGCGCATGCTGGCTCCCACTCTGTGGGGCTGGCTGGCGGACCGGCTCGGTGCGCGCATTCCCATCGTGCGCCTGTCGGCGCTGCTGTCTCTGCTGGGCTTTGCAGGCTTCCTGGTGAGCGATGCCTATGCCGTGCTGTTTGCCAGCATGGCTTTCCTGGCCTTTTTCTGGAGTGCCGCGCTGCCCCTTGTGGAAACCCTGACCTTTGCCCATCTGGATGGTCAGGCAAGCCGTTATGGCAACATCCGGGTGTGGGGGTCGGTGGGCTTCGTTCTGACCGTGCTGATTCTGGGCTATGTTCTGGATGATCTGCCGATCCGCGCACTGTTGTGGATTACGCTGGCCATGCTGGCGGGCATTCTGGTTTGCGCCATGGTCATCCCTGAGGCCAGCCAGCCGCGTGTGCCGGCCATTCCGGTGGCGCTCGGCGAAATCCTGCGCCGGCCGGAGGTGAGAGCGCTGATGATGGCGTGCTTTTTCATGTCTGCCGCCCATGGTGCGTTGTACGTTTTCTATTCTCTGCATCTAGTGGCGCACGGTTACAGCAAGTCGCTGGTCGGCTGGATGTGGACCCTCGGCGTGGTGGCCGAGATTGCCGTGTTCATGGGCATGCCGCAGCTGCTGCGGACGTTTTCGCTGCGCGGCCTGCTAGTGTTCAGTCTGGTCGCTGCCATGCTGCGTTTCATGCTGATTGGCTGGGGAGCGGATTCCCTCGTCGTGCTGATCTTTGCCCAGGTGCTGCATGGGGCCACGTTTGGCTCCTATCATGCGGCTGCGGTGGCTGCCGTCAATCGCTGGTTTGGTGCGCAGCACCAGGCCCGAGGCCAGGCCTTGTACGGAAGTATTTCCTTTGGCGCGGGGGGCATGATCGGCGGGCTGTTGAGCGGCTACACTTGGGAGTGGATCGGGCCGGCGTGGACTTACACTTTCGGGTCCTTGTTCGCCCTGTGCGGGTTGGTGGTATTGCTCCGAGGCTGGCCGGATCGTCCGGTGGAGCAGGCGGCGTGAGCCTTGAAACAGGAAATTTCGGGAGAAGCATGAAACTACGGTTCGAATGGTTGCGTGGAATGGCTCCGGTGGTGCTGGCAGCGGGAATGCTTACGGCCTGCCAGACCGTGAAGACGACGCAGACGGGCGCTGTCGGCATCGAGCGCCAGCAGATGATGATGGTTTCGTCTGGCGAGATGGAGAAGGCTTCGTCGCAGAGCTATCAGAAGATTCTTCAGCAGGCTGGGCAAAAGAATGCATTGAACCGGGACAAGGCTCAGGTCGACCGGGTCCGCGGAATTGCCCGTCGGCTGATACCGGCCACCGGATTCTTCCGGGCGGATGCGCCGGGCTGGAAATGGGAGGTCAATGTACTCACTTCCGACGAACTCAACGCCTGGTGCATGGCCGGTGGCAAGATCGCTTTCTACACCGGGATCATCGACAAGTTGAACCTGACCGACGACGAGATCGCTGCGATCATGGGGCACGAAATCGCCCATGCCCTGCGTGAGCACGCCCGTGAGCGCGCCTCCCACTCGATGGTGACCAACATTGGTGTGAATGTCCTGGGTGCCGCGCTGGGGGTTGGCCGGGCCGGTACCGACCTGATCGGCGGGGTCGCCAAGGTGAGTTTTGAACTGCCGAACAGCCGCGAACATGAAACGGAAGCCGATCGCATGGGCGTCGAACTGGCAGCCCGCGGCGGCTACGATCCACGGTCTGCGGTGACCTTGTGGCAGAAGATGGCCAAGGCGTCCAGCGGGGCACCGCCCCAGTGGCTTTCGACCCATCCGTCGAACGAGACCCGCCAGCAGGATCTGGCCCAGTACGCGGCCCGCGTGATGCCCCTTTACGAGCAAGCTACTCAGCGCGTAAAGCCTGTGAAATAATTAAAGTTTTCCCCCGTCCAACTCAGAGTTTTCTTTCGCCCATGCAAGCGCAAACGCTTTACGAAAAACTGTGGTCGAGCCACGTGGTGCACGTCGAGGATGACGGTACCGCGCTGATTTACATCGATCGTCACCTGGTTCACGAAGTCACCAGCCCGCAGGCTTTCGAAGGTCTGAAACTGGCCGGCCGCAAGCTGTGGCGCGTGGATTCCATTGTGGCGACGGCAGACCACAACACGCCTACCGATCATTGGGAGAAGGGCATTCTCGATCCGGTCTCCCGTCAGCAGGTGGAAACCCTCGACAGCAACATCCGCGAATCCGGCGCGCTCGCCTACTTTCCGTTCAAGGATGACCGGCAGGGCATCGTGCACGTGATCGGGCCTGAAAACGGCGCGACGCTGCCGGGCATGACCGTTGTCTGCGGCGATTCCCACACGTCCACGCACGGCGCTTTCGCCTGTCTGGCCCATGGTATCGGGACGTCGGAAGTCGAACACGTGATGGCGACCCAGTGCCTGCTGCAGAAGAAGTCGAAGACCATGCTGATCCGCGTCGAAGGCCGGCTTGGTGCCGGCGTGACGGCGAAGGACGTGGTGCTGGCCATCATCGGTCGCATCGGTACGGCCGGCGGTACCGGCTACGCCATCGAGTTCGGCGGCAGCGCGATCCGTAGCCTGTCCCTGGAAGGTCGCATGACCATCTGCAACATGGCCATCGAAGCCGGCGCCCGTGCCGGCCTGGTCGCGGTGGACGACAAGACCATCGATTACCTCAAGGACCGTCCGTTCTCGCCGCACGGCGACAACTGGGAGCGGGCCGTCGCCTACTGGCGCACCCTGCGCTCGGACGAGGGCGCGAACTTCGACGCCATCGTCGATCTGGATGCCGCCGCGATTCAGCCGCAGGTCACCTGGGGTACTTCCCCTGAAATGGTGGCCGCCATTGACGGCATCGTGCCGGACCCGGCCCTCGAGAAGGATCCGGTCAAGCGTGAGGGCATGGAGCGTGCATTGCAGTACATGGGCCTGACCCCGTGTACGCCCATCAAGAATATTGCCGTCGACGTGGTTTTCATCGGCTCGTGCACCAATTCGCGGATCGAGGACTTGCGCGCTGCAGCGGTGGTTGCCCGTGGTCGCCGCAAGGCTGACAACGTCAAACAGGTGCTGGTGGTACCGGGTTCCGGGCTGGTCAAGCGCCAGGCCGAAGCCGAGGGGCTCGACAAGATCTTCGTCGCCGCCGGCTTCGAGTGGCGCGAGCCGGGCTGTTCCATGTGCCTGGCCATGAATGCCGACCGGCTGGAGCCGGGCGAGCGTTGTGCGTCGACCTCGAACCGCAACTTCGAGGGCCGTCAGGGCGCCGGTGGTCGTACTCACCTGGTGAGTCCGGCGATGGCCGCAGCGGCAGCGATTGCCGGCCATTTCGCCGATGTGCGCGATCTGGCCTGATCCCGAGAGGAGCGACAATTGCGTAAATTAACAGCGTTGATTGGCGTGTTCGCCGTCGGCAAGGATAGTGAAAAGGGTGGCGAAGCCATCCAGAAGGCGGTTAAGCAAGCATGAAGCCCTTTACCAGACTCGACGGACTCGTGGCGCCGATGGACCGCGCCAACGTGGATACCGACGCGATCATTCCGAAGCAGTTCCTCAAGTCGATCAAGCGCAGTGGCTTCGGCCCCAACCTGTTCGACGAGTGGCGCTACCTGGACATCGGCCAGCCCGGCGTGGACAACACCGGCCGGCCGCAGAATCCCGACTTCGTCCTCAACCAGCCCCGTTACCAGGGCGCCCAGATCCTGCTGACCCGCGACAACTTCGGGTGCGGCAGCTCCCGTGAGCATGCTCCGTGGGCGCTGGAGGATTTCGGCTTTCGCGTCATCATCGGGCCGAGCTTTGCCGACATCTTCTTCAACAACTGCTTCAAGAACGGCCTGCTGCCGATCAAGTTGCCGGCGGCTGAAGTGGATGAGCTGTTCGCCCAGTGCTTCAATGCGACCGGTTACCGTCTCAACGTGGACCTGCAAGCCCGGACGATTACCCGGCCGGATGGCAAGGTGATCTCGTTTGACGTGGATGCCTTCCGCCGTGAATGCCTGCTCAACGGCTGGGACGACATCGGACTGACCCTGCGTCATGCCGACAAGATCCGCGAGTTCGAAGCCCGCCGCCGCATCGACCAGCCCTGGCTGTTCGCCTGATTGACTCCAACGAATCAATAGACAATGACGATGAAGATTTGTGTTCTGCCGGGTGACGGCATCGGTCCCGAAATTACCGAGCAGGCCCTGCGCGTGCTCGAAGCCCTGCGTGGCGATGGGCTGGACTTTACGGTCGAGAAGGGCCTCATCGGCGGTTGTGCCGTGGATGCCACCGGCTCTCCCTATCCGGATGCGACCGCCAAGCTGGCCCAGGAAGCCGATGCCATCCTGCTGGGTGCCGTTGGCGGCCCGCAGTGGGACACGCTGCCCCGCGAACAGCGCCCCGAGCGCGGCCTGCTGGCCATCCGCAAGCAGCTCAACCTGTTCGCCAACCTGCGTCCGGCAATCCTGTACCCCGAGCTGGCCAACGCGTCCACGCTCAAACCAGAAGTCGTGGCCGGGCTGGACATCCTGATCGTGCGCGAACTGACCGGCGACATCTACTTCGGCCAGCCCCGCGGCATCCGTGAAGAAAACGGCGAACGCGTCGGTTTCAACACCATGGTGTATTCCGAATCCGAGATTCGCCGCATCGGCAAGGTGGCTTTCGAGGCGGCTCGCAAGCGCGGCAAGAAGCTCTGCTCGGTGGACAAGATGAACGTGCTGGAATGCACCCAGCTGTGGCGCGACGTGATGATCGAGCTGTCGGCCGATTACCCTGACGTGGAGCTGTCCCACATGCTGGTGGATAACGCCGCCATGCAGTTGGTGCGGGCGCCCAAGCAGTTCGACGTGATGGTCACCGGCAACATGTTCGGCGACATCCTGTCCGACGAAGCCTCCATGCTTACCGGTTCCATCGGCATGCTGCCGTCGGCTTCACTGGATGCCAACAACAAGGGCCTCTACGAGCCCAGCCACGGCTCCGCGCCGGACATCGCCGGCAAGGGCGTCGCCAATCCGCTGGCAACCATTCTTTCCGTTGCGATGATGCTGCGCTATACCTTCAATCTCGAGGCGCCGGCTGCGCGCATCGAGATGGCCGTGAAGAAGGTTCTGGCTGCCGGCTACCGCACGGGCGACATCTACGAAGCGGGCACCCGTCGCGTGGGCACCAAGGAAATGGGCGACGCGGTTATCGCGGCGCTGTAAAAATTCAAAAAACAAATCAAGTCTGATCGGGGATCAATATGAAAAGAGTGGGTCTGGTTGGCTGGCGTGGCATGGTGGGTTCCGTCCTCATGCAGCGCATGCGGGAAGAAAATGATTTTGCCCTGATCGAGCCGGTGTTCTTCACCACCTCCAATGCGGGTGGCAAGGCGCCGAATTTCGGCAAGGAAGCGCCCGCACTGAAGGACGCGAAGGACATCGAAGAGTTGAAGTCGATGGATATCGTCATCACCTGTCAAGGTGGCGATTACACCAACGAGGTGTACCCGAAGCTGCGCGCTGCAGGCTGGAACGGTCACTGGATCGATGCTGCATCCTCGCTGCGCATGGAGCCCCAGGCAGTCATCATCCTCGATCCGGTCAACATGAACGTGATCAAGGACGCGCTCGCCAAGGGCGGTCGTGACTGGGTGGGCGGCAACTGTACCGTGTCCCTGATGCTGATGGCCCTTGGTGGCCTGTTCCAGCGTGATCTGGTGGAGTGGGCTACGTCCATGACCTACCAGGCTGCTTCCGGCGCCGGCGCCCAGAACATGCGCGAACTCATCTCCCAGATGGGAGAGCTGAACCGTTCCGTCAAGGAGTTGCTCGACGATCCCGCTTCGGCGATCCTCGACATCGACCGCGAAGTTGCCGGCACCATGCGTGACGATGCGTTCCCGGCGTCCAACTTCGGTGTACCGCTGGCCGGTTCGCTGATTCCCTGGATCGACAAGGATCTGGGCAACGGCCAATCCAAGGAAGAGTGGAAGGGCGGTGTCGAGACCAACAAGATCCTTGGCCGTGGCGAAGGTTTTGGTTCGCCGGCGGTGCCCATCGATGGTCTGTGCGTGCGCATCGGTGCGATGCGTTGCCACAGCCAGGCGCTGACCCTGAAGCTGAAGAAGGACATCCCGATCGACGAAATCGAAGCCATGCTGGCCAGCGCCAACGACTGGGTCAAGGTTGTTCCGAACCAGCGCGACATCACCATGCGCGACCTGACGCCGACCGCCGTGACCGGTACCTTGACGGTTCCGGTAGGGCGTTTGCGCAAACTGGCGATGGGCGGCGAGTACCTCTCCGCCTTCACCGTCGGCGATCAACTGCTGTGGGGCGCGGCCGAGCCGTTGCGACGCATGCTGCGGGTCCTCCTCGAGGATTGATCTGAAAAGGGCGGCTCAGGCCGCCTTTTTTCATTTTCGGATGGCATGAGAGCAAGTTGAAACATGGCTTGAACTTGCCTCTCCAAACCCATGATGTTATGTTCATCGACAACTCGATTTCGATGATCAGCCTTCGTGCATAAGAACCTCGTGAATAGTCGGCTCAAACGCACCCTGCTCGCAGCATCCATCAGCGCACTCTCTCTGAGTGCCAGCGCTGCGGGCTTGGGACGCATTACCGTGCTGAGCGGTCTCGGCCAGCCCTTGCGCGCCGAGGTGGAAATCGCCGCTGCCCCCGAAGAACTCCAGAACATGACCGCGCGTCTTGCGTCGGCAGAGGCATTCCGGCAGGCGGGTATCGATTACGCCCCGTCGGTCAGCGGCCTGCGTATGTCGATCGAGCGGCGAGGAGGCGGCGCCGTCGTGAAGGTCAGCAGTGACAGACCAATCAACGAGCCCTTCGTCGATATGCTGGTTGAACTCAACTGGTCATCCGGGCGGCTGATTCGCGAATACACTTTCCTGCTCGATCCGCCGGATACCGGTTCTGGTCGATATGCCGCACCGGTGGCGGCTCCTGAAGTCCGTCAGGACTCCTATGGGCGCAGGGCGGAGGCGCCGCAGGCACGACGTCCTGCTGCTGCACGCGTGGCACGACCGGCGTCGGCGACAGGGGCAGGGCGTACCTACATGGTTCAGCCCGGCGACACCCTGAATCGGATTGCCGCAGAGAACCGCCCAGAAGGCGTGTCGATGGAGCAAATGCTGTCGGCCCTGTTCCAGGGGAACCGTTCCGCTTTTGATGCCGAAAACGTCAATCGCCTGCAGGCCGGCAAGATATTGCGCATTCCCGACGCCGATGCGGTACGTCAGTTGGCCGGCGAGGGTGGGCGTCAGCAGGTGCTTGCCCATTCTGCCGACTTTGGACGCTACCGTCAGAAGCTTGCCGAGCAGGCCGCCGCAGCTCCGGCAAAGGAAGCGCCGGTTCGCCAGGGAAGTGGCGGGAAAATCGGTGCGAAGGTTGAAGACCGGGCTCCGGTAACGGCTGGCGCCACCGATCAGCTAAAGGTTTCCAAGAGTGATGATGGCTTGCGGGCTGGCGGCGCGGGTGGAGAGAAGTCCGTTGCCCGTCTGCAGGCTCTTGAGGAAGACCTCGTCTCCCGGGACAAGGCGCTCAAGGAGGCCAACACCCGCCTGGCTGACCTGGAGAAGAGCATCAAGGAGCTTCAGCGCCTGGTGGAACTGAAGAGCCAGGGCATGACCCAGGCGCAGTCCGAGGCTCAAGCCAAGCCAGCCGCTCTGCCGCCTGCCGTTCCCGAGGCCGTGCCGGCCGCTCCTGTGGTGACGGAGAAGCCGGAAGTACCGAAGGAGCCCGAGCCTGTCGCCGAAGTGAAGCCGCCGCCTCCGCCGGTTGCACCTGAGCCTGCGCCAGCACCCCCGCCGGTTCCGGCCGCGCCGGCTGAAGCCCAGATTTCCCCTTCGGAGGACATGCCCCTGCTACTGGGTGGTGGTGGCATCCTTGCGTTGCTGCTCGGCTGGGGGGGCTACAAGCTGTACCAGCGTCGTTCCGGTCAGGGTGCTCCGACCACGACACCTGCCTTGTCCGAGTTTGGCGACGGTTCGAACTCCGTTTTTGGCAGTGCGGGTGGCCAGAGCGTCGACACCAGCAACAGCAGTCAGATTCAGACTGATTTCAGCCAGTCGGGTTTGTCTTCGATCGACACCGACGAAGGCGTCGACCCTGTAGCAGAAGCCGATGTCTACATGGCCTACGGCCGCGATGCGCAAGCTGAAGAGATTCTTCTCGACGCACTCAAGACCGATCCAGGCCGGACCGGCGTGCACCTGAAACTGCTCGAGATTTATGCGCAGCGAAAGAACATCAAGCAGTTCGAAACCACCGCAACCGAGCTCTACTCCCTCACAGGTGGCAATGGTCAGGACTGGGAGAAGGCCGCGGCTCTTGGGCGCAAGGTCGATCCTGACAGTCCGCTGTACCGGATTCCTGCGCCGGGCACTTCGCCGGCGGAGGCGGTCAAGCCCGCTGCTGCGGTAATCGGGCCGCAGACGGTTACGGGCGGGGCTGCCGCTGCGACGGGCTTTGTCCAGGCAGGCGATTTGCGTCCCAAGGCGCCTGACTTCACACGGGCGAACGAACTGATGCCCATGGGAGGCGATGACCCGCTGGAGTCCCCGTCCCAACTGAAGGACACCTGGGCATTGCCGGGCGAGCTTAATCAGTACGCGAGTCTCGAGGACATTGAACGCGCTGCCTCGCCTGCGGCTCCGACGGCTGTGTCGCCGAGCATTCCTGACACGTCGGTGCTGGATTTCGATCTCGACCTCACCTCCGATGCCAGTCATGGTTCGGCCAGTGCAGGAACCGTTCAGGGCGGCGCACAGTCGGGCATGGGAGCGCTGGACTTCGACCTGGGCTTCGATCAGCCTTCCGCTCCTCCTGCCATGGGCGCAACACTGGTGGCGGGCGACGTGCTGTTCAGCAGCCTTGAGGCAACTTCGACCCGCCCGCAGCGACTGACTGACGATTTCAATCTTCCTGATCCCAGTGACCTCGATTTTGAAGTCAGCTCCGAGTTTGGTGAGCGTCAGGCCGAGCCGGCCCTGGCTCCCACCGTGGATGTTGATCTCACTGCCACCCTGGCTGACGAGGGGCTGCGTTTGCCGCTCGATACCGCTACCGTCGATCTCGAGCGGACAAGTTTTGACAGCAGTCTTCTCGACTTTGATTTCGAGCTTGACGAGAAGGCCGATGAGAAGATTGTGGCGCCCCGCCCATTTGTACCTCCTCCCATCAATCTGAGTGACATCGATCTGGATCTCAAGAAGCCTGGAAGCTCGGCCCTCGAGTTGCCGGATGCGGGGCCCCCCACCGAGCCCCCGCTGGATCTGGATCTGCAGCAGGAGGTTGCGACCAAGCTGGAGCTTGCTCGCGCCTATGAAGAGATGGGTGACAAGGATGGCGCACGGGAGCTGGTCGAGGAAGTGTTGCGTGAAGGTTCCGGTCGTCAGAAAGACGATGCGCGTGCCATTCTCGCCCGTCTTTCCTGATTGAGCCCCATGCGTCTGTCGACCGTCGCCTGACGCACTGGCCGGTCTGATGCACCCGGCGACGCGCTTGGTTGCGTGGGCGGCAGTGGTGGTTTTTGTGCAACTGGCCCGAGGTCCCATTCTGTGGGGCCTCGGGTTTGTCGTTATGGCAGCCTCCGCTTTGCTAGCCCGGCGGCGTGCCTGGCGACTGGTTCGCCGGATTCGCGTTCTTCTGCTGGTTCTGCTGATTTTATTTGCATTTTTTACGCCCGGCGAAGCACTTTTGCCTTTTCTGGGGGGCGTCAGTCCAACGCGGGAAGGGGGCGTGCTGGCCGTTCTTCATTGCACTCAGCTCCTCGTCGTTGTTCTGTTGGTGGCACTGCTGCTGGAACTCACCGACGAAAGATCCCTGGTGTCTGGCTTGATGTCTCTTGCGCGTCCCTTTGCGGTGACAGGCTTGTCTGTCGAGCGGATGGCGGTGCGCATGCTGCTTGTCTTCCGCTATGTGGAGGCGCCGCCGCCGGGGGGCTGGCGTGCGCTGCTGGTCGGTCCGGACGACGACGAGTCGCCGGGCGCCCTGAGCGTTGTCTTTGTGCCGCTGCGCTGGTGGGATGTGCTCGCCGCCTGCGGTTTTCTGGTTCTGATGGTGTTGGGGGCGGTTTTGTGAGAGTGGCAATTGGTGTCGAGTATGCCGGTAATGCATTCGATGGCTGGCAGACCCAGCCTGGGGGGAAGACGGTTCAGGACGCGCTGGAGCGTGCCCTAGCCGTCATTGCCCAGGCGCCGACCAAGCTGGTGTGTGCCGGGCGTACCGATGCCGGTGTGCATGCGACCACACAGGTGGCGCATTTCGATACCGTGGCCAACCGTCCGCTGGAGGCCTGGGTGCGTGGCGTTAACAGTCACCTGCCGGACAGCGTGGGGGTGTTGTGGGCGGTGGAGGCGGATGAGGCGTTTCACGCCCGTTTCAGTGCCGAGTCACGACACTACCGGTATGTGCTCCTCAATCGGCGGGTGCGACCCGCTTTGATGGACGGGCGGGTGGGCTGGATCCACGGATCTCTGGATCACGAGGCCATGGCGCGGGCTGCGGAATGCCTGTTGGGCGAGCATGATTTCACCTCGTTCCGGGCTGCGGCCTGTCAGGCCAAGTCACCGGTTCGTTTCATGCACGCCTTGCGAGTCCACCGGCAGGGCGATGTTGTGCTCTTCGATTTTCACGCCAACGCTTTTCTTCACCACATGATCCGCAATCTGGTCGGGGCGCTGGTGTATGTGGGCATCGGGCGGCGTCCGGTCGAATGGATGGCCGAGGTCCTGGCGGTCCGGAATCGCACCCTCGCGGCACCGACTTTTGCGCCGGATGGCCTCTATCTGTGTGGCGTCGAGTATCCGCAGCGTTGGCCGCTGCCCGGCGGGGGGCGTATCATCGCGCCTCCGCAACTTCTCCTTTCGTGACTTTCGTGCATCGCACCCGTATCAAGATTTGCGGCCTGACCCGCGAGGAGGATGTTCGGGCGGCCGTCGACGCTGGCGCCGACGCCATCGGATTCGTCTTCTATCCGCCGAGCCCCCGTTTCGTGAGTTTCGCGCGTGCGGCAGAGCTGGCGCGCCTGATTCCGCCTTTTGTGAGCACGGTGGGGCTGTTCGTCAACCCCGAGCGCAGCTATGTGGAAGCGGCGCTGGCTGCCGTGCCGCTGCAAGTATTGCAGTTTCACGGTGACGAGTCCGGAACCGACTGTCTGGGTTACGGTCTGCCCTTCATCAAGGCGGCACGAATGCGGCCGGGTCTTGATCTGTTAAAATACGCGGCTTCCTTCCCGGGCGCCCAGGGTTTGCTTCTGGACGCTTTCGTTGAAGGCTATGGCGGAGGTGGTGAAACCTTCGACTGGTCGCTCATTCCGTCCCGATTGCCCTTGCCCCTGATTCTGTCCGGCGGCTTGCATGCCGGCAATGTGGCCGAGGCTGTCCGGTGCGTTCAGCCCTGGGCTGTGGACGTATCGAGTGGCGTGGAGTCGGCGAAGGGAATCAAGGATGCCGCCCGAATCACCGAATTTGTTGCCGGAGTCCGACATGCACATGGCTGATGCCCCTTACGCTCTACCCGACGCACACGGCCATTTTGGTCCCTATGGTGGCGTTTTCGTCGCGGAGACCCTGATCCCGGCCCTGACCGAACTTCGGTTGGCCTATGAAGAAGCGCAGAGCGATCCGGCCTTCGTTGCCGAGTTCGAATACGAGCTCAGGCACTACGTCGGTCGTCCCAGCCCGATCTACCATGCCAAGCGCTGGTCCGGATTGCTGGGTGGCGCACAGATCTATCTGAAACGGGAAGATCTCAATCACACCGGCGCCCACAAGATCAACAACTCCATCGGTCAGGCCATGCTTGCCCGCCGGATGGGCAAGCCACGGGTGATCGCCGAAACCGGTGCCGGGCAGCACGGCGTGGCGACGGCGACCGTCGCCGCCCGTTACGGCATGGAGTGCGTCGTCTACATGGGCTCGGAAGATATCCGGCGCCAGGCCGCCAACGTTTATCGGATGAAACTGCTGGGTGCCACCGTGGTGCCGGTGGAGAGCGGTTCCAAGACCCTCAAGGACGCGCTCAACGAAGCGATGCGCGACTGGGTTACCAATATCGGCAACACCTTTTACATCATCGGCACGGTGGCGGGGCCGCACCCCTACCCGATGATGGTGCGTGACTTTCAGGCTGTGATCGGCAAGGAGTGCATCGAGCAGATGCCCGACATGGCCGGTCGGCAGCCCGATTACGTCATTGCCTGTGTCGGCGGCGGCTCCAACGCGATGGGGATTTTCCATCCGTACATCGAACACAAGCAGGTGCGCCTGATCGGTGTCGAGGCAGCGGGAAGCGGCATCGAAACCGGCCATCATGCCGCTTCGCTGACCGCTGGTCGTCCGGGTGTGCTGCACGGTAACCGCACTTACCTGCTGCAGAACGAAGACGGCCAGATCATCGAAACCCACTCGATTTCCGCCGGCCTGGATTATCCCGGCGTGGGCCCCGAGCATGCCTGGCTGAAGGACATCAACCGTGCGGAGTACGTCGGGATCACCGATGCCGAAGCACTGCAGGCCTTCCACGACCTGTGCCGTTTCGAGGGCATCATTCCGGCCCTCGAGTCGTCTCACGCCCTTGCCTACGCCGCCAAGCTGGCCCCGACCCTGTCCAGTGACAAGGTCCTGCTGGTCAATCTTTCCGGCCGCGGTGACAAGGATATGCATACCGTCGCCGAGAAGTCCGGCATCCAGTTCTGATTTTCACGGCCTTGCCGGGATTTCCCGGCAAGGCCGTCGACCATTCATACCAATCCATGTCCAGAATTCAAGAAACCTTCAAGCGGTTGGCGAGCGAAGGGCGCAAGGCGCTCATTCCTTTCATCACCGCCGGTGATCCTGCCCCCGAAATGACCTTGCCGCTGATGCAGGCGCTGGTGGCGGGCGGCGCTGACATCATTGAACTTGGCGTGCCTTTCTCGGATCCGATGGCCGATGGCCCGACGATCCAGCGTGCCTCCGAGCGAGCCCTGGCCGCCGGCATGAGCATGCGCAAGGTGCTGGATATCGTGCGCAGCTTTCGCGCCAGTGGCGATCAGACGCCGGTCGTGCTGATGGGCTACGCCAATCCGATCGAGGCGATGGGGGCCGAGCCTTTTACCCGTGCAGCGGCTGAAGCCGGTGTCGACGGTGTGCTGGTGGTCGATTACCCGCCGGAAGAGTGTCGCGGCTTTGCGCAAACCTGCCGGGCTGCCGGTCTCGATCCGGTCTTCCTGCTGGCGCCGACATCTACCGAGCAGCGTTACGACGATGTGGCTGCCGTGGGCAGCGGATACATCTACTACGTGTCGCTGAAGGGGGTGACCGGGTCGGCAACGCTTGATCTGGACGAAGTCGCGCAACGCATTCCGTTGATTCGCGAGAAGGTCGGCATGCCGGTTGGTGTTGGTTTCGGCATTCGCGACGGCGCCACCGCCGCCCGTATCGCCTGCCTGGCGGACGCGGTGGTGATCGGCAGCCGGATCATCGAGGAAATCGAACAAAGTAGCCGCGAGGACGCGCCCGCCAAGGTCACGGCCTTCCTGCGCGGCATTCGCGAAGCAATGGACAATGCCGGAGCGCCCCAAGCATGAGCTGGCTCAAGAAGCTGCTGCCGCCAAAGATCAAGCGCGATGTACCGTCGGCCCGGAAGTCGATTCCGGAAGGCTTGTGGAGCAAGTGTCCGGCCTGTGAAGCGGTGCTGTATCGCTCGGACCTGGAAAGCAACCTGAATGTTTGCCCCAAGTGCGGCCATCATCAGCGCATCCGGGCCCGCCAGCGCATCGACTTTCTGCTCGATCCGGAAGGCCGCTTCGAGATCGGCGCCGAAGTGGTGCCGGTTGATCCGTTGAAATTCAAGGACTCCAAGCGTTACTCCGATCGTCTGGCCGCAGCCAATGAAGATACCGGTGAAGCCGACGCGATGGTGGTTGTGCAGGGGGCGATCAAGACCGTACCGGTGATCGTTGCCTGCTTCGAGTTCGAATTTCTTGGCGGATCAATGGGTTCGGTGGTTGGCGAGCGCTTCGTGCGTGGCGTCAAGGCTGCCCTTGAGCAGCGCCTGCCGTTTATCTGCGTCACCGCCACCGGCGGCGCGCGGATGCAGGAAGGCCTGTTTTCACTGATGCAGATGGCCAAGACCACGGCGGCGATCACCCGCCTGGCCGAGCGCAAGCTGCCCTTCATCACGCTGCTCACCGACCCGACCATGGGCGGTGTGTCCGCCAGTTTTGCCTTCATGGGCGATCTGGTCATTGGCGAACCGGGCGCGCTGATCGGTTTTGCCGGCCCCCGGGTCATCGAACAAACTGTCCGCGAGACTCTGCCGGCCGGCTTCCAGCGTTCCGAGTTCCTCCTTGAGAAGGGCGCGCTCGACATGATTGTCGATCGTCGCGAACTGCGTGACCGGCTGTCCGAACTCATCACTCTCCTGACCCGTCAGGCTTCGGTCCGTAGCGCCTGAAATGCAATTGCCTGAAACATTAGACGGCTGGCTCGGCCTGCTGGAAGCCCGTCATGGCCAGTCGATCCAGCTTGGCCTCGAGCGCGTCCGCACTGTTCGCGATGCGCTGAACCTCCCCCAGACCTGCCCGGTTTTCACCATTGGTGGCACCAACGGCAAGGGCTCGACCTGTGCGCTGCTCGAATCCGTGCTGCTTGCGGCCGGTTACCGGGTAGGCCTGTACACCTCGCCCCATTTGCTGCGCTACAACGAGCGTGTGCGGATTGGCGGTCGGGATGTGGAGGATGCCGTGCTGGTGGACGCTTTTGCCGAGGTGGAGCGGGCCCGCGGAGATGTTCCGCTGACTTACTTCGAGCACGGCACGCTGGCTGCTTGGGCGGCTTTCAGCCATGCCGGGTTGGACGCGATCATCCTTGAGGTCGGACTCGGTGGGCGGCTGGATGCGGTGAATGTTTTCGAGCCGGATTGTGCCATCGTCACCAGTGTGGCGATGGATCACATGGATTACCTGGGAGACAACCGGGAAACGATCGGTTTTGAGAAGGCCGGGATTTTCCGGGCCGGGCGTCCGGCTATCTGCAGTGATCCGCAGCCGCCGGCCTCTCTCGTGGCGCACGCTGAGGCCATCGGTGCTCAGCTGTCGGTTAGTGGGCGTGACTTCGGCTTCTCGGGTGACCAGAATCAGTGGGCCTTCTGGACCGCTGGCGGCAGTCGGCGCGGTGGCCTGGCCTATCCGTCGCTGCGGGGCACCAATCAGTTGCTGAATGCGGCGGCCGTCATGGCGGCCTGCGAGGCCGTGCGGGCACTTCTCCCCGTGCCGATGCAAGCCATTCGCGAGGGCTTCATGCTGGTCGAACTGCCGGGTCGCTTCCAGGTTTTGCCGGGGCGTCCGACCGTGATCCTCGACGTGGCCCATAATCCGCAGGCTGCCGGGGTGCTCAACGAGAACCTCGCGAGCATGGGTTTCTTTCCGGAAACCTGGGCGGTTATCGGCATGCTGGCGGACAAGGACGTGGCTGGTGTGGTGCGCCTGCTGCGCGATCGGGTCGATCACTGGCTGGTGGCAACTCTGCCCGGGCCGCGCGGGCTGAACGCTGCCGGCCTCGCCGCGATTGTCCGGGAAGCCGGTGTGACCGGTGATGTTGTCGAGTGCGATTCGCCGCGGAGTGCGTACGAGGTCGCACGTGGCCGTGCTGCCGAGGGTGATAGAATCGTGGCCTTTGGCTCATTTCTGACAGTGGCTGACGTTTTAGCTGCCCAGAAAACGCCGCAATAGGTGTTGCTGCAAGATGGCGGATAACGATTCTCAGATCGACCTGAAAAAGCGCGCTCGGCGACGCCTTGTAGGCTCCGCGGCGCTAGCCCTGGCGGCAGCCATCGTCCTGCCGATGGTGATGGATCACGAGCCGCACCTTCCCAGCCAGGATGTCCAGATTCGCATTCCAAGCCAGGAAGGCAGTAATTTCACCTCTCGCGTGATTACCGGCAAGGCCCCGGCCCCCAGTCAGCCTGTTGCCGGTGCTGTCGCCGAGGAGAGTGCCGCGCCGGTGGTGGACGAGGTGGTATCCCGTCGCAGCTTGCCGGATGCGGATATGGTGAGCCCCGTATTCAAGCCCGGCGAGGAGCTGATCCCCCCTCCCAAAAAGGCTGAGCTCGTTAAACCCGAGCCCAGGCCCGAACCGAAAAAAGCCGAAGTCAAGCCTGAGCCAAAACCCGAGCCAAAACCTGATCCGAAGCTGAAGCAAAAGGAGAAGGAAAAAGAGAAGGCGGAGAAGGCGCAGGCCGATGCCGAGCGCGCCAAGGCCCTGCTGAGTGGATCCACGCCGAAGGAGACTGCCGGTAGCGGCCAGCATGTGGTGATGCTTGGTGCCTACCGGGAAACGGCAAACGTGGCGAGCCTGCGCGCAAAGTTGAAGGCCGAGGGCTATTCTTCATATACGGAACCCATGGGCGACAAGCTGCGTGTGCGTGCCGGGCCCTTCCCGAACAAGGCCGCTGCGGACAAGGCTGCGGCGCGGATCAGCAAGGTGCTGGGCGTGTCGGCGTCGGTCTCGTCGGGCAAGCCCTGAGAAGCCTGAGCCTTTGAACGGATTTGATTACGCACTCCTTGCCCTTGTCGGGCTGTCGGCCCTGCTGGGGTTTTGGCGGGGGCTGATTTCCGAGATTGTGGCGCTGGGGGCCTGGCTGCTGGCGTTCATGATGGCCAAGGCGTTCATGCCGCAGCTTCTCCCTTATGTGGCGAACTGGGTCAAGGAGCCGCTGCTGCAGGGACCTGTGGCGTTTCTGATTATTTTTGTTGCAGTACTTATTTTTGTGGCGATCCTGCGCTGGGCCTTGAGCGAACTGATTCGCGCGGCCGGTCTGGGGTTTGCCGACCGCTTCCTTGGCGCGTGCTTCGGTGCTGTGCGGGGTGGTGTGATTGTGTTTGCAGTGGCGTTGCTCGTTGGCATTGGCGGCTTCGCAAAGGAAGCATGGTGGCAGGAGGCGAGCCTTTCGGCCCCTCTCGAGACTGCTGCGATGGCTTCAAAACCATGGCTCCCCGAGCTGCTGGCAAAAAGACTTAGATACCGATAGGTGGTTTTAAATGTGTGGGATTCTGGGCGTAGTAGCGACATCACCCGTCAATCAGCTTCTTTATGACGGCCTGCAGGTGCTCCAGCACCGGGGGCAGGACGCAGCGGGCATTGCGACTGCGGAAGGCGGGCGTTTTCACATGCACAAGGCTTCCGGGCTGGTGCGTGATGCGTTCCGCACGCGCAACATGCGCGATCTGCCGGGCAACTGGGGTATTGCCCACGTGCGTTATCCGACGGCAGGTTCGGCCTCCGCCGCTGCAGAGGCTCAGCCGTTTTACGTCAATTCGCCGTTCGGCCTGATGCTGGCCCACAACGGCAACCTGACCAATGCGGAAGAACTGAAGCGGGAGATGTTCCTTTCAGACCTGCGGCACATCAACACCAATTCCGATTCGGAAGTGCTGCTCAATGTGCTCGCCCACGAGCTTCAGGCGGCGGCCAAGAGTTTCCGCCTGGACGAGGAAACGGTGTTTACCGCGGTGGCTGGCGTGCATCGCCGCTGCCGGGGGGCTTACGCGACCGTGGCGATGATCTCCGGTACCGGCCTGTTGGCTTTCCGTGATCCCTACGGGATCCGCCCCCTGGTGATCGGTCGCAACGATACGCCGAAGGGCACCGAGTGGCTGGTCGCCTCCGAGAGCGTGGCACTCGATGTGATGGGCTTCAAGCTGGTGCGCGATGTGGCGCCGGGTGAGGCGATCCTGATCGATACCGAAGGCCGCTTCCACAGCCGGCAGTGCGCCACGCATACCGTGCACGCACCATGCATGTTCGAGTTTGTGTATCTGGCTCGCCCGGACTCGCTGATCGACGGTATTTCGGTGTACGACGCCCGTATCAAGATGGGGGAGTTCCTGGCCCGCAAGCTGCGTGCGACCATGCCGCACCTGAAGATCGATGTGGTGATTCCGATCCCCGATTCGAGCCGTCCGTCGGCCATGGAAATGGCTCACCAGCTGAACGTGCCGTACCGGGAAGGCTTCGTCAAGAACCGCTACATCGGCCGCACTTTCATCATGCCGGGCCAGGCGATCCGCCGGAAGTCGGTGCGTCAGAAGCTGAACACCATCCATCAGGAATTCAGGGGCAAGAGCGTGCTGCTGGTGGATGATTCTATCGTGCGTGGCACAACCAGCCGGGAAATCGTCCAGATGGCCCGGGATGCCGGCGCAACCAAGGTCTACATGGCTTCCGCAGCGCCTCCGGTGCGTTATGCCAATGTGTACGGGATTGACATGCCGACCAAGGGCGAGCTCATCGCCTGTGGCCGTACCGAAGAAGAAATCTGTGCCGAAATTGGCGCCGATGGCTTGATCTACCAGGACCTCGACGATCTGAAGCTGGCCGTGAAGGCCCTGAATCCGGCGATCTCGGTATTCGAGACCTCGTGTTTCGACGGTACTTACGTGACTGGTGACGTGACTCAGGAATATCTTTCCGGCATTGAGGATCAGCGCAAGGATGCGGCGAGCAAGCCCCGCTCGGAAGACGGTGACGGACAGATGGATTTGAATCTTGTTTCGCGGAGCGAAAGTTGAGCACGAACTCCATGGAAGGCCTGGCGCTGGAGACCCTCGCCGTCAGGGCGGGGATCGACCGGAGCCAGTTCAACGAGCACTCCGAGGCGCTGTACCTGACCTCCAGCTTTGTCTTTGAAAGCGCGGCCCAGGCGGCTGCGCGTTTTTCGGGCGAAGAGGAGGGCAACGTTTACGCCCGCTTCACGAACCCCACCGTGACCGCGATGCAGCAGCGTCTGGCTGCGCTGGAAGGCGCGGAGGCCTGCGTGGCGACGGCATCCGGCATGGCGGCGATCATGTCTACGGTGATGGCCCTGATGCAGTCGGGGGATCACATCGTTGCGTCCCGCGGACTGTTCGGGGCGACGCAGCAGCTTTTCGGCAACATCCTGTCCAAGTTCGGCATTGAAACCACCTTCGTGCCTGCCACGGATCTGGAGGCTTACCGGGCTGCCGTGACGCCGAAGACCAAGCTGTTTTTTGTCGAGTCGCCGTCGAATCCGCTGACCGAGCTGGTGGACATCGCCGCAGTCGCCGCGATTGCCCATGAGGCTGGTGCTGTGCTGGCGGTGGACAACTGCTTCTGCTCGCCGGCGCTGCAGCAGCCCCTGAAGTTGGGGGCCGATCTGGTGATCCACTCGGCCACCAAGTATCTGGATGGACAAGGGCGGGTCCTTGGCGGCGCAGTGTGCGGCGACAAGAAGCTGATCGACGAAGTTTTCAAGTTCCTGCGCACCGCCGGTCCGTGCATTTCGCCGTTCAATGCGTGGATCATCCTGAAGGGCCTCGAAACCCTGCGCATCCGCATGGCAGCCCAGTCGGCCAGTGCGCTTGAGCTGGCCACCTGGCTGGAGGCACAGCCGCAGGTGGCGCGTGTCCATTACCCGGGCTTGCCGTCCCATCCGCAACACGCGCTGGCGCTGCGCCAGCAGAGCAGTGGCGGGGCGATCGTCAGTTTCGATGTCAAGGGCGGCCGCGAAGAAGCCTGGAAAGTCGTCGATGCGACCCGTGTTGTGTCGATCACGGCCAATCTTGGCGATACGAAGACGACTCTGACGCATCCTGCGTCGACCACCCACGGCCGGATTTCTCCGGAAGCGCGGGAGGCCTCGGGCATTCATGAAAGCCTGCTGCGAGTGGCTGTCGGCCTCGAGTCGGTTGCCGACCTCAAGGCCGATCTGGCCCGCGGCCTGGCCTTGATCTAAGCCGCGTTCGCGGTATCAGTAGAGGGGCTGACGGGACAGGTTTCCGTCGGCCCACACCAGCACTTCCCCCTGTGCGGTTTCCGTTTCATCACGCCAGTCGGCGAGCACCCAGCGCTCGCAGGCATGACCATCCACGTCCATCCGATTCATGTCGGGGCGATGGGTGTGGCCGTGGATGAGGCGCGGGAAGCCGTTGTCGCGGATCAGCGCAGCGACCGCATCGGCGTTCACATCCATGATCTCGGCGGTTTTTTCTGACTT
>ERZ724510.165-NODE-165-length-37235-cov-5.233217_pt1 | contig 37235 bp, 33 predicted proteins | sample MGYA00376043_ERZ724510 | MGnify/ENA primary metagenome ERZ724510 (study PRJEB28724, sample SAMN07190888) | wastewater metagenome | isolation source: influent of sewage treatment plant in Hong Hong | place: USA: Christiansburg, Virginia | collected 2016-03-01 ... | reverse complement strand
TGGGCAGCGGGCAGGGGCCGTCGCCGGTGCAGTTGCTGTGCGCGGCGGTGGGCAATTGCCTGTCGGATTCACTGCTGTTTGCGCTGCGCAAGTTCAAGCAAGCGCCCGAGCCGCTGCGCTGCACCATCACCGCCCAAGTGGGGCGCAACCCCGAAGGCCGCATCCGCGTGCTGGCGATGCACGGGGTGCTGACGCTGGGCGTGCCCGCTGCGGCCTTGGCGCAACTGGAGCGTGTGCTGGCGCAGTTCGAGTCGTATTGCACCGTCACGCAAAGCGTGGGGCAGGGCATCCCGATCAGCGTCGAAGTCTGGGATGCAGCGGGTGTGCGGGTAAAGTGAAGCACTTATGACCGCACACGCCACTCCGCTCAAATTTCTCACTCCTGCTTGGTTCGTCATCGTGATGGGCCTGTGCGGCTTGGCGCTGGCTTGGCAACAAGCCACGCCCTTGATGGGCGATTTGGCCGGGGCGGGGGCTTGGGTGTTGGGCGGCGTGGCGGCGTTGGTCGCGCTGGTGTTGACGAGCTTGTCGCTGCTGCGCTGGCAGCGCTACCCACAGGCGCTGGCCGATGACCTCAAGCACCCGGTGCGCCACGCTTTTGTCGCCGCCATGCCGATTGCGCTGATCTTGCTGGCCACGGTGGCGACGGCGCTGCTGGGGCCGTCGATGCCGGTGCGCTGGCTGTGGGGCGTGGGGTCGATTTGGCAATTTGGCGTGACGGTGTGGGTGTTAGCGCGTTGGCTGGAACCGGGCGCGGGCAAGGCGGGCGGGCCGCTGTGGCCCGGCATCACCCCGGTGCTGTTGCTGCCGGTGGTGGGCAATGTGCTGGTGCCGTTGGCGGGCGTGACGCTGGGTTTCCCTGGCTGGTCGGCGGCGCAATTGGGCATCGGGCTGCTGCTGTGGCCGGTGGTGGTGGCGCTGCTGGTGGTGCGCATTGGGCTGCACGGTTTGTGGCCTGAGCGCCTGCTGCCCGCCACCTTCATCACCGTGTCGCCGCCGTCAGCCATTGGGCTGGCGATTTTGCAATTGGGCGCGCCGCCCGTGCTGGCCTGGATGTGCTGGGGCGTGGCGCTGCTGTTTGTGGCGTGGGCGGCCAGCGTGTTCAAGCGGGCGTTGTCGCAGCCGTTTGCGCTGACGTTTTGGGGCATGTCCTTCCCGCTGGCGGCGTTTGCGGGTTTGACCTTGCGACTGACCGCCGACGCGCCCACGCTGTTTCAGTCCGTGGCGATGGCGGCTTTGGCCATGACCTCGCTGGTGATTGGCGCGCTGACGCTGGCCACCGTGAAGGGTTTGCGCGACGGTTCGCTGCTGGCCCCCGAGCCGGTGGCGATGCTGAATGTGGTCGGCACCGGCGCAACAGCTTCTTGAGGCGCAGGCGATTTCGCATCGCCTGACGCAAAACTGACATCGCTAAATTGTCGTCAAGACGGCAAAATAGCGCGCATGAACTCCTCTCTAGACCGGGCTTCCTCGCCGGATGCCGACCTTCAGCCCACTTTGGTGACCCCGCCGCGCACGGGCTCGTTGCTGCCCCCGGACGATGCCTTGCGCGTCACGCTGCACGACGAAGTCCACGCCCGGCCCTCGGCGCGGGTGCGTTTGCCTGCGTTGGTGGTGTATGTGGCCGTGCTCAACGAGGGCGTGAGCCGCGAGCAAGAGCTAGAGCACCTGCGCCGCTTGCCCGGTCAAGCTGATTTGCCGCCCGAGAGCGTGCAGTCCAGCTTTTTGCGACTGCGCTTTGCCAATCACACCTTGAAGTGGGAGCGCCACACCGAGTTCAGTCGCTACTCGCTGGTGCAGCCTTTGCCTGAAGGCATAGAGCTGGGCAAGGCCTGCCCTGACCTGCTGACCTCGCTCGTGATAGACCCCGAATGGCTGCGCAGCATTCCGGGCCGCACGGTGGCGGCGGTGGAACTGGCCTTGCTGGCCGTCGATTTGAAGCAGCCGGGCTTGATGCAGCAGGCGCAAGCTTGGTTTGGCGGACGTAACGTCGTGGCCTCGCAACTGGGCAACGGGCACTCGTGGGCCATGACCCAGTTCCGCATCGGGGACAACGGCTTTGAACGCATGCTGGTGCTGGCCCCGCCCGAAACCACCGAGCCGCGCGTGGGCCGCATCTTGCAGCGTCTGCTGGAAGTCGAAACCTATCGCCTGATGGCTCTGCGCGGCTTGCCGATGGCCAAGCGGTTGTCGCCGCTTTTGGGCGATGCCGAGCGCCAACTGGCCGACATCACCGCCCAGCTTGAGAACAAATCCGCCTCTGACGAGGCGCTGCTGGACACGCTGGTGTCGCTGGCGGCCCGCATCGAACGCGCCACGGCAGAGAATGTGTTCAGGTTCTCCGCCACCCGCGCCTACGCCACGCTGGTGCATGAGCGCATCGCCGAGCTGCGCGAAATCCCGATCTCTGGCACGCAAAAGTTGGGCGAATTCATGCAACACCGACTCTCGCCCGCAATGGCGACGGTGGCGGCCACGGCGCAGCGGTTGGCGTCGCTGTCAGAGCGGGTGGCGCGCACCAGCGCCCTGCTGCGCACCCGCGTGGACATTGCCACCGAGGTGCAAAACCAACAGTTGCTGGAAAAAATCAACCACGGCCAAGAGCTGCAACTGCGCTTGCAGTCGATGGTGGAAGGCTTGTCGATTGCGGCGATTTCATACTACGTGGTCAGCCTGCTGGTGTATGGCGGCAAGGCTTTGAAAGGCGCAGGCGTGCCCATCAATCCGGAAGCCGCCGCTGGCGCGGCGATTCCGCTGGTGCTGTGGGTGGTGTGGCGCGCCACGCAGCGCATCCACGCCAAGCTGCACGGGCATTGAGAAGGCGGTCAGTTCTCAGCCAATAAAAAAAGCCCGCTTCGTGCGGGCTTTTTTGCGGTGGGCGTTGCCGAATCAGGCTGATGCGCGGCCGTGCATTTGCACCGGCTGCCATTGCGCAGCAGTCGCGGTTTGGGTGGTGCGCGCTGGGCGGGCGGTGCGCATCGCGGTGGCTACGGCCCACACCAGCAGCGTGATGGCCCAGTGCGCCAGCACCACGCCTGCGGCGATGCGGTTGGCGGTGTGCAAGATGGCGACGGTGCTGGCCGACATGGGCAACGGTGCCACCATGTAGAAGCAGGCCAACACGCCCAGTGGCAACAGCGTACCAATGGCCCACATCAGCGTCAGTTTGCGTTTGAAAGCGTTGCAGGTGACAGCGGCGGCGGAAGCAGTGGTGCGTGACATGGCAGTGTGGCGTGAAGTGGGGTGGAGCAGGTCTATCCTGCCAAGTGGTTCGGGTGAACCCTGAGATTGTCGGGTAAACCCGCATTTCTGTACAGATTCGCCTCCACACCCTTCGCGGCTGATTGGCGCAAAAACCACGATCACCCAGCCACGTTGGCCCGCAGCCGCGTCAGCTCAGGGCGCTGTCAATCACGCCGCCACCTAGACAGACTTCGCCGTCGTACAGCACCGCGCTTTGGCCGGGGGTGACGGCCCATTGCGCTTGCTCAAAGTGCAGGCTGAATGCATCCGGCGTGGCTCCCGCGTGCAATTCGCACGCCGCATCGGCTTGGCGGTAGCGGGTTTTGGCGGCGCAGCGCCCGGCGACGGGCGGCTCGCCTGCGCACCAACTGGCGTTGGTAGCGCTCAAGCGGGGTGACAGCAGCCAAGGGTGATCATGGCCTTGCACCACCCACAGCGTGTTGGCGGTCATGTCTTTGCGCGCCACAAACCAAGGTTGATGCTCGCCCACACCGCGCAAGCCTTGCGCTTGCACGGCTTTGAGTTCCGCGCCTTTGGCCTTCAGCCCGCCGATGCCCAAACCCTGGCGCTGGCCCAGCGTGTAAAAGCTCAGGCCCACATGCTGGCCGATGGTGCGGCCTTTGTCGTCTTTGATCGGGCCGGGCTCGCGCGAGATGTAGCGGTTCAAAAACTCACGGAAAGGCCGTTCGCCGATGAAGCAGATGCCGGTCGAATCCTTCTTTTTGGCGTTGGGCAAGCCGATGTCGGCGGCAATGCGGCGCACCTCGGTCTTGTGCAACTCGCCGACGGGGAACAGCGTTTTCGAGAGCTGTGCTTGGTTCAGCCGGTGCAAAAAGTAGCTTTGGTCTTTGCTGGGGTCTAGGCCTTTGAGCAACTCATGGCGCTGTGTGGCCGTGTTCAGCCGCGTGCGGGCGTAGTGGCCGGTGGCGATTTTGTCAGCGCCTAGGCGCATCGCGTGGTCTAGGAAGGCTTTGAACTTGATCTCGGCGTTGCACAGGATGTCGGGGTTGGGCGTGCGCCCGGCTTGGTACTCGTGCAGGAAATCGGCGAAGACGCGATCTCGGTATTCAGCGGCGAAGTTGACGTGCTCGATCTCGATGCCGATCACGTCGGCCACGCTGGCCGCATCCACAAAGTCGATGTTGGACGAGCAGTATTCGCTGTCGTCGTCATCTTCCCAGTTTTTCATGAAGATGCCGACGACTTCGTGGCCTTGTTGTTTGAGCAAGTAGGCGGTGACGGCGGAATCGACTCCGCCGCTCAGGCCCACGACGATGCGTTGTTTGACTGTCATGGGCCGATTTTAGGAACTCAGTGGTGGTGGCCGCCTTCGCCGTGGGCGTGGCCGTGTTCGATTTCTTCAGCGGTGGCGGCGCGCACGTCGCTCACGGTGCAAGCAAACACCAGCGACACACCGGCCAGCGGGTGGTTGCCGTCGAGCACGACTTTGCCGTCTTCGATGCTGGTGATGGTCAACAGGCGTGCGCCTTCGGCGCTGTGCGCTTCCAGTTGCATGCCGACTTCAGCGCCTGCGGGCAGGTTGCTCAGGGCTTCAACGATGAGGTTGTCGTCGTTGTAGTCGCCGAATGCGTCAGCGGGTTCGAGGGCGATTTCCAGTGCATCGCCGATGCTCTTGCCCAGCAAAGCGGCTTCGATTTTCGGGAAGATGCCGCCCGTGCCGTGCAAGAACACGATGGGTTCCTGGCCCGGATCGACCAAGTTGTTGTCGGTGTCGGACACTTTGTAGTCGATGGTGACCACGGTGTTGGCGCTGATTTGCATGGAAGTTCCCGTTAAAAAAGGTGTCTATTGTGTGCGATCTTGTCCGGGCGGGTGCGCTGGGCGCAGGCTGACCCCGTGCTCATGGGCTGCGGGCGAAGAAGGCGGCGCTCATGCCCAACCCGGTCACGATCACCAAGGCGCGCACGCCTAGTGCGGGCAAGCGCCGCGCCAGTCGGGCACCGGCCATGCCGCCAGCGGTGGCGGCCAGCATCATCAAGCTGGCCTCGCGCCAAGCAATAGCGCCCGCCCACGCAAACGCCGCCACCGACAGCAGCGATAGCACCAGCGAGTTCAGATTTTTCAGGGCGTTGATGGTGTTCAGCCGCGACTCGCCCGTCAGCGTGTACAGCGCCATCAGCAAGATGCCCAAGCCGCCGTTGAAGTAGCCACCGTAAATCGACACCGCCAGCAAACCCGGTACCCGCCAGTGCGGCCAACCGGCCCCGGCGCTGCGTCGCACCAGTGCGGGGCCCACGGCAAACAAGGCCGTGGCGGCCAGCAGCAACCAAGGCACCACGCCCGCAAACACCTGGGCTGGTGTGATCAGCAACAGTCCTGCTCCGAGCACGCCGCCCAGCGCTGACAACGCCATCTCGCGCCGCAGTTGTGCGGGTGGCAGGGTGCGCAGCTCGGTTTTAAAGCCCAGCGTGCTGCCCCAGTAACCGGGGCTGACGGCCAGTGCGCTGGTGGCGTTGGCGGCGATGGGCGGCACGCCCGCCCACACCAGCGCCGGAAAGGTCAAAAAGCTACCGCCACCGGCCAGCGCGTTCAACACGCCCGCGCCGAATGCAGCGGCAGCCAGCACGGCCCACGTGGCCCAACTGGCGGCTGCATCCATCAATGGGGGTGGACGATGCTGGGATCGGTGTAGACCAGCGACAGCGCAAAGCGTTGTCCGGCCAAGTGGTCTTCCATGCAGCGCACGATCAGCGGACTGCGGTGGCGATGGGCGCTGGCGCGCACTTCGTCGGGCGTCATCCACAGGGTGCGCACGATGCCGTCGTCCAGCGTGCGGCTGCTGTCGGCTTCGCCCAAGTCGCCGCTGAAGGCCATGCGCAGGTAGGTGATGTCTTCGCCCGTGTCGCTGCGGATGGTGCGCGACAGGTACACGCCCACCAGCGCCGTGGGCGTGAAGCTGTGGGTGGTTTCTTCCAGTGCCTCGCGGGCGCAGCCTTCTACCGGGGATTCGCCCAGATCGAGGTGGCCTGCCGGGTTGTTCAGGCGCAAGCCGTCGGGTGTGTGTTCTTCAACCAAGAGGTAGCGGCCATCGCGTTCGATGATGGCGGCCACGGTGACGTGGGGTGTCCAGCGTTGTGTCATGTCGAGATTATCTCGCCCACAGAATTGCAGAAATCCTCCAAAATGGCGCGGCTATGTAAGCTTGCCGACAGAGATGGTAAAGATAGTCGCCCTAAAGCAACTATGATGACAATCATCTTTGATTTCATTCCATTACTTTACTTGAGGAGTTGCCCATGCTGATAGGCGTACCTGCCGAAACGACGGCAGGCGAGACCCGCGTTGCCGCCACCCCTGAAACGGTGAAAAAGCTCAAAGCTCAAGGCCACACGCTGCGCGTGCAGTCTGGCGCTGGCCTGAGCGCCAGTGTGACGGACGCGGCTTACACCGCCGCTGGGGCTGAAATCACTGATGCTGCCGGTGCCCTGGGTGCCGCGCTGGTGCTGAAAGTGCGCAGCCCGTCTGAAGCTGAAATCGCCTTGATGCTTGCGGGCACAGCGGTTGTCGGCATGCTCAACCCCTTTGACCGCGACGGCTTGCAGTTGCTGGCCAAGGCGGGTTTGACCAGCTTTGCGCTGGAAGCGGCCCCGCGCACCACCCGCGCGCAAAGCATGGACGTGCTCTCCAGCCAAGCCAACATTGCCGGTTACAAGGCGGTGATGATGGCGGCGGACAAGTACCAACGCTTCTTTCCCATGCTGATGACGGCAGCGGGCACGGTCAAAGCCGCGCGCGTGGTGATTTTGGGCGTGGGCGTGGCCGGTTTGCAGGCGATTGCCACGGCACGCCGTTTGGGCGCGGTGATTGAAGCGTCAGACGTGCGTCCCTCGGTGAAAGAGCAAGTCGAATCTTTGGGGGCCAAGTTCATCGACGTGCCCTACGAAACCGCTGAAGAAAAAGAAGCCGCCGAAGGCGTGGGCGGCTATGCGCGCCCCATGCCGCCGAGCTGGCTGGAGCGCCAAAAGGTGGAAGTCGCCAAGCGTGTGGCGCAAGCCGACGTGGTGATCTCTACCGCGCTGATTCCGGGCCGCGCTGCGCCGGTGCTCATCACCGAAGAGATGGTCAAGGCCATGAAGCCCGGCTCCGTGATCATCGACATCGCGGCTGGCAAAGCGGCTGACGGCATCGGCGGCAACTGTCCGCTGACCGAGGCGGGCAAGACGGTGCAAAAGTACGGCGTGACCTTGGTCGGCGAGACCAATCTGCCCGCGCTGGTGGCCGCAGATTCCAGCGCGCTGTATGCCCGCAACGTGCTGGACTTCCTCAAACTGGTGCTGCCCAAAGACAGCGCCGAGCTGAAGATCGATCTGGAAGACGACATCGTGGCCGCTTGCCTGATGACGCAAAGCGGCAGCGTCCGCACCAAGTAATCCCAGCATTAACCTAGCATCCACCGAGGACTACCACCATGGACGCAGTGTCTCCCACACTCATCAACTTGATTATTTTTGTGCTGGCAATTTACGTGGGCTACCACGTGGTCTGGACGGTCACGCCCGCGCTGCACACGCCGCTGATGGCAGTGACCAACGCGGTGTCGGCCATCGTCATCGTCGGGGCCATGCTGGCTGCCGCGCTCACTGAAACCCCGCTGGGCAAAACCATGGGCGTGCTGGCCGTGGCGCTGGCCGCCGTGAACGTGTTCGGCGGCTTTTTGGTGACGCGCCGGATGTTGGAAATGTTCAGGAAGAAAGACAAGAAGGCACCCGCTGCCGCATCAGGAGCCGCCAAATGAGCATGAACCTTGTCACGTTGCTGTACTTGGTGGCCAGCGTCTGCTTCATTCAGGCGCTCAAGGGTTTGAGCCACCCGACGACTTCGCTCCGAGGCAACCTGTTCGGCATGATCGGCATGACGATTGCCGTGCTGACCACCATCGGCTTGATCTTCACGATGGCTGAGCACGCGAACCTCAATGGCATTCAAGGCTTGACTTGGGTGCTGGTGGGTTTGCTGGCCGGTGGCAGCTTGGGCGCGTACATGGCCAACAAGGTCGAGATGACCAAGATGCCCGAGTTGGTCGCCTTCATGCACAGCATGATTGGTTTGGCGGCGGTGTTCATCGCCGTGGCGGCGGTGGCTGAGCCTTGGGCGATGCTGCACGGGCTGGAAAAGGGCGCGCCCATTCCGACCGGCAACCGCTTGGAGCTGTTCTTGGGTGCGGCCATTGGGGCGATCACCTTCAGCGGCTCGGTGATTGCGTTTGGCAAGCTGTCGGGCAAGTACAAGTTCCGCCTGTTCCAAGGCACGCCGGTGAGCTTCTCGGGTCAGCATCAACTGAACTTGGTGTTGGGCTTGGCCACGGTCGGCTTGGGCTTGGCGTTCATGTTCACTGAAAGCTGGCCCGCTTTCTTCGCCATGCTGGCGCTGAGTTTTGTGATGGGCGTGCTCATCATCATCCCGATTGGCGGGGCCGACATGCCGGTGGTGGTGTCGATGCTCAACAGCTACTCGGGTTGGGCTGCGGCGGGCATTGGCTTTAGCTTGAACAACTCGATGCTGATCATTGCCGGTTCGCTGGTGGGCAGCTCGGGTGCAATCTTGAGCTACATCATGTGCAAGGCCATGAACCGCTCGTTCTTCAGCGTGATCTTGGGCGGCTTTGGTGGCGAAGCGGGCACCGCAGTGGCGGGCAGCACCGAACAGCGCCCCGTCAAGAGCGGCAGCGCTGACGACGCGGCCTACATCTTGGCCAACGCTGAAACCGTGATCATCGTGCCCGGCTACGGTCTGGCGGTGGCGCGCGCCCAGCACGCAGTCAACGAACTGGCCGAGAAGCTGATGCACAAAGGCATCAACGTGAAGTACGCGATTCACCCGGTGGCGGGCCGCATGCCCGGTCACATGAACGTGCTGCTGGCCGAAGCCGAAGTGCCTTACGACCAAGTGTTTGAGATGGAAGACATCAACGGCGAATTCGGCCAAGCCGACGTGGCCATCATCTTGGGCGCGAACGACGTGGTGAACCCCGCTGCGCTGCAAAAGGGCAGCCCGATCTACGGCATGCCGATTTTGGAAGCCTTCAAGGCCAAGACCATCATCGTCAACAAGCGTTCGATGGCCGCCGGTTACGCCGGTCTGGACAACGAACTGTTCTACATGGACAAGACCATGATGGTGTTCGGCGATGCCAAGAAGGTGATTGAAGACATGGGCAAGGCGATTGAATCAGCCTAGCGTCGTTTGGGGCGGGTCAATTTCCCGGTGCGTCTGGTGTGGCACGCGGCGGCAGGAAGAAGCTGCGCGGGTGCTTGCGCCAGCGCTCACCCAAGGCGGCGTAGAGTCGGCCACGCTCTTGCACGCGCAAGCCGCGCGAGGCCAGCGCCACCTTGAACGCCAAGCTGAAGCTGACGCCTAAGTTGAGCAAGCCAATCACTGGAATCGCAGCCACGCACCACCAAAAATCCGGTTGCTGGAAGATGCCGGTGCCCAGCGCGCCAATGGCGGCGGCCAGTTGTCCGGCGGCCAGCGTGACGTGGCGCACCTCCAGCGGCAGGCCCACAAAGCTGCACACGGCAGGAATCACACCCAGCATCATCCCCAGCGACACATTGGCGGCCAAGCCTGAAATGTTGTGCCGCCACCAGTGCGCCCAGCGCTGCGCCCGGCGCGGGCCGAGCACGGTAATAAAACGCGGATTCCAAGCAATGGCGCTGTCGAGTCGGTGGTAAACAAACCAGTTCTCGACCCAGCCCGCGATCAAGCTGGAGGCAAACAGCAGCACCCCGGTGAAGGCGGCAAACAGCGCAGTCGGCCCCAGCAGCGTCAGCGAGTGCAGCACGTAGTGGCCGCTGTCTGCCCCGATCAGCGGTTTAGTGGTCAATGACCACATCAAGCCTTGGGCCAGCAGCACCACTGGCATCACCAGCAGCAAGTTGCCCACAATGCCCGCGATTTGCGAGCGCAGCAGGTGCGCCACCTCGTCCACAAAGCTGTCGATGGTTTCTTGCGCGGCGGGGTTGGCGGCATCGGTGCGGCCCACGTCTTCCAGCTTGGCGGCCAGGGTGGGGGCGGTCATCGCGGGTTGTTTGGTGGCCACCGTCAGGTGCAGCAACTGCACCACGACAAAGCTGACCGCGTAATTCACGCCCGCCCAAAACCCGAACCAAAACACCGGCAAGCTGAATGCGCCAATGGCGAACTTCATCAATGTGGTCAGCCCGATGATGGCTCCGCCGCCCGAGGCTTCGCGCAGCATGGTGCGGTATTCCACCAAGTCGCGGGTGATGTAGTGGCCGCCCGTTTCGGCGCTGCGTTCGGTGACTTTGCGCGCCAGCAGCCCGTAGTGCTGCGTGAACAAGGCGCGGACGCTGCGCCGTTCCTGCCCGGCTTGCACCAGATGCAGCACCAGCGCGCGCAGAGCGGTCGCGCTGGTTTCGGGGCTGGCGATCAGGGTGTCGAGCAAGACGTCGATGCGGCGGCTACGCGAGTGGATTTGATCCACTTGAAACACCAAATCGACCGAGATGCCGTGCTCGTCCAAATGGCTGCGCACGCTGTCGGCTGCGGTGCAGCAGGCGTGCAGCACGTCGCGCAGGGTTTGGGCGCAGGCTGGCAAATCGGAGTTGTCGCGCAGTGCTTCAGCCGCCTGCACCACGCGGTGAAACGGCTGGCTGGCCAGCAGACCTCGGTCCATGCGCTGACGCATGGCGGGTGACAGCCCACCCGCCCGCATCTGGCTGGCCAGCAATTGAATCGACTCAATTGCCGACGCTTGCCAAGGTGGATTGGTGCCAGCTTTGGGGGTTGAACACAGGGCCACCATGCGCTCGACCGTGGCCGGGTCTAAGGCGCTCAGCCAAGCCATATCGTCTGAGCGTGACAGCAGCAGGTGAAACAGCTCGCCCAGATCGTTGGTTTGCGGCGTGCCGGGCAGGCAGACCAAGCGCATCCGCTCGGCCAATTCGCTCAAGAAGCCTTGGCGCGGTGCAAAGCCGTAGTCGGCCAGCAGCCCGGTGGCATCAAGCCGACTGAGCGTGTGGCGCAGCAAGGCGGAGATGTGCAGCCGATCTTGCGGGCGCTGCTCCAGCACATCCAGCAGGTGGCGCAGGCGGCGCACGGGCCAAGGGCTGTACTCGACAGGGTCGGGCCAGTCGCCTGGGGTGTAGGGGCTGGGCGGGCCGGGTTGGCGCAGCCAGTTGAGCAAATGAATCAGCCACAGGTGCCGCTCGGGAGCGGGAGCCTGGGTGTCGGCTTGAGCGAGAAGTTCGCTCAGCGTGCGAGGTTGTGAAAATTGCATCGTCCGGGGCCCGGTTCGGTCAGACACGCTAGCGACGCTATCGAGCCTGACGGGTGGGTGGATGACGTTGCCGCCGGAGAGCGCCTCAGGCGCAAGCCGCAGGGCGCGGCAGAGGTGGAGCAACATCGGCGAAGGGTCTTCATCCTAGCGTGTCATGCAAGTCCACGTCAGTTGTACCGATGAAAGCGGTGTGCATCACGGGCGGGCAGGTCATCGCGCTGATACCGGCAGTACCGCCACTGGCATCAGGGAAACACAGGTTGGCTTGCCGGGTGTGTGGCGTGGACAATGACTGCCATTCAAGGAGACCACGATCATGACCCTTTTGACCGAGCGCCCCTGGCTCAGCAGCTACCCCGAAGGCGTGCCCGCTGACATTGACCCGGCGCACTACGCCTCGCTGGCCGCCTTGATGGACGAGAGCTTCCAGCAATACGCCCAGCGTACGGCCTACAGCTACATGGGTAAAGACGTGAGCTTTGGCCGCACCGACAAGCTCAGCCGCTCTTTGGCGGGCTATTTGCAAAGTCTCGGTCTGACCAAAGGCGACCGCGTGGCGGTGATGATGCCCAACACGCCGCAATATCCGATGGCCGTGGCTGCCATCTTGCGGGCGGGGCTGGTGCTGGTCAACATCAACCCGCTCTACACCCCACGCGAGTTGGAGCACCAGCTCAAAGACAGCGGTGCCAAGGCCATCATCATCATTGAGAACTTTGCCAACACGCTGGAAAAGTGTTTGGCTGACACGCCCGTCAAGCACATCGTGCTGTGCGCTTTGGGCGACCAACTCGGGTGGTTGAAGGGCGGGTTGGTCAACTTCGTGGTGCGCAACGTCAAAAAAATGGTGCCTGAATACCACTTGCCCCACGCGGTGCGCTTCAACGATGCGCTGGCTTTGGGGCGCAGTGCGGGCTTCAAAGCCCCCAGCATTCAGGGCGACGACGTGGCGGTGTTGCAGTACACCGGCGGCACCACCGGCGTGAGCAAGGGCGCGGTGCTGCTGCACCGCAACGTGGTGGCCAACGTGCTGCAAGCGCAGGCTTGGTACAACCCGGCGATGCAAAAAGTGCCCGCAGGCGAGCAGCCCACCACCGTGTGTGCGCTGCCGCTGTACCACATCTTCGCCTTCACGGTGGGCATGATGCTGTCGCTGCGCACGGGTGGCAAACTGGTGCTGATTCCCAATCCGCGCGACTTGCCTGCGGTGCTCAAAGCGCTGGCACCTCACCACATCCACAGCTTCCCGGCTGTGAACACGCTGTTTAACGCGCTGGTGCATCACCCGGATTTCCACACCGTGGACTGGTCGCACCTGAAGGTGTCGGTGGGCGGCGGTTCTTCGGTGCAAAGCGCGGTGGCGCAGCGTTGGTTGGAAGAAACCGGCTGCCCCATCTGCGAGGGCTACGGCCTGTCGGAAACCTCGCCCACTGTGAGCTGCAACCCCGTGACCTCGCACGAATTCACCGGCACCATCGGTTTGCCGTTGCCCAGCACCCGCATGAAATTGCTGGATGACGCGGGCATGGAAGTCACCACCTTGGGCCAACCCGGCGAGATCGTGATTCACGGCCCGCAAGTCATGGCCGGTTACTGGCAGCGCCCCGACGAAACCGCCAAGGTCATGACCGCTGACGGCTACTTCCGCACCGGCGACATCGGCATCATGGACGCGCGCGGCTACTTCAAAATCGTTGATCGCAAGAAAGACATGATCTTGGTCAGCGGCTTCAACGTCTACCCCAATGAAGTCGAAGAAGTGGTGGCCGAATGCCCTGGCGTGCTTGAATGCGCCGCTGTTGGTGTCAGCGACATCCGCACCGGCGAAGCCGTGAAGTTGGTGATCGTCAAGCAAGACCCCGCACTCACCGAAGCCCAAGTGCGCGAGTTCTGCAAGGCGCGCTTGGCCGGCTACAAGCAGCCCAAGCTGATCGAGTTCCGCGCTGACATGCCCAAATCTCCCGTGGGCAAGATCTTGCGGCGCGAGTTACGTGACAAAAAGTAAATCAGATACACGTTAGCCCTGCCATTTCTACGTCTAATTCGAGCCTTGAGCTCGATGGTTTATCAATCTCCCTGATAAAAAGCGCTCTTTAGCGCTCATTTGTCACCAACTCCGGTTTGGTCTATATGTGTGAGGCCGGATCTGGTGGGCGAGTTAGCTGATTAAAGTTTGGTTGTTATCTAAAATGGTAAGATTGATCCTTAAAGTTGTTACATGAGGTGGCGCTAGAATAGTCAAATTGCTGCATTGCAGCAGTTTGACTGCTTGTGATTTATCGTCAAGTCGTCTATGGCATCGTGTTATTTTTTGCCGAGATCTGTACTTACTGTGCCCACTCTTGAATCATCTTTTCGTTATGGTCAAATTGATCAGACCACTTCTTCCAACGAAACCTCTTTACTGACCCCGTCGCGCAGTCCAAATGCCCCTGTATTCGCCTTGGGTGGGTTGGCTGGAGGCAATGGCTTTGGTGCAGGCTTTTTGGAGGCCGTGCGCCAACATGGCATCCGACCCGTTGCCATTTCATGCACCTCTGGCATGATCATGTGGACGGCGCGCTTCTTGGCTGGTGAAGACTTGCGCGAGCACTTTCACCGCGAGGTTGCTGCCACGCCTGTGGGGCAGGGCGTACCGGCACCCGTGGCCTCCGCCTTGGTGGGGATGACGGGGTTGCAAGGCGTTTTTCGCCCGGCGATGCAAGAGTACTGGCGGCGCTGGTTTGAGCCGCCAGCTGAGCTCTCGTTGCAGGTGCTTGTAGATCGACTGTTGCCAACGCAAACCGCTTGCTCGACCCGGCCCGACTCTTTTTTTGAGGATATGGCCGACGTCCTCAATGACAGTGACATCGCTGTGATGTTTAATGCGTTCTCACCGCCGCAAGGCATTGAATATTTGTTCATGAATCCGGCGGCGATGCGTTTGTTTGGCCGCAATCACAATCAAATATCGGGTCAGCAAACTACGCAAAACATTGATGCTGAAGCGGTGCGTGCGGCTTTGCATTTGTATGCTTATGGCCATGAAGATGATTACGGTGGTCGCCATTTAATCGATGGCGCTTACCATCGTCAGTTTATTTTGGACGAGTTGTGTAGCTTGGCTGCTCAGGGTGAATTGAGTGATTTGTGGATGGTTCGACCACAAAATAGCCGCTGGTCAGGTCAAATGCCATCAAATTATTTTGACCAACGCGATATGGAAACTGCTATTTCTATGAATAGCAGTTACATGAGCCAGCTGCGGCGAATTGAATTGATTAACCGTCTTTTGGAGCAGGGGCAGTTAAATGGTGCTCAGTATCATCCGATCGCTTTGCGATTGTTTGAGTATGAAGGGCATCGAGGTTATTTTGGTTATTTCAATGAGAGCCGTGATGTGTTTGAGCAGGGATTTAACCGTGCAATGCAGGCTCTTGATTAGGCTTTCTTGATTTGATATTTTAATAAGGACTTTATGACTGATTTTTATTTGACGCGTCGCCATGCTTTGACGACGGTTGCTGCTGCAACGGCGGCTTGGGCCTTGCCTGGGCGAGCGCAAACTGCGGGCGGCTCTTTGGCGGTGGGCATCGTGCGTCCCTACACCGGGCCGCTCAAGGGAGTGGCCGCTGGCTATGTTGAGGCACTGAAGGCGCTTTTTGACAGCGTCAACGCGCAAGGCGGCATCAATGGCAGCAAATTAGAGTTGATAGAAAAAGATGATGAAGGTGTGCCTGCTAACACTGAAAAGCAAGTGCGTGCTTTGGGTGATGACCCTCGTCTGTTGGCTGTCCTTGGCATCGCTGGCACGGGCAACATACTGGCGGCTTATCCCGTTTTAGAAGCGACTCGCCTGCCTTTGATTGGCCCATTCAGTGGGTCACCCGCACTGCGTGAAGCCAAATACCGTCAAATTTTTCACGTTCGCGCCAGTTATGAGGGTGAACTGGAAGAAATTGCCAACAACATTTCGGACAGAGCTCCCAAAGGTAAGGTTGTCGTTTTATATCAAGACGATACATTTGGAGCGGGCTCATTTGCTGTTTTGACAGCCCGCATGAGCATCAAGGCTCCTGGTGTAGTTCTTTCAGGCTACAAATTTGATCGAAATACCGGCGCTTTTTTAGATGCCGCCACCGCTCAAGCGGCATTGCACCAAGCTGATGCAGTGGTTTTTGTGGGCGCTCCGAAATCGGTTGGAATGTTGCTCAAGTCCGTGCGTGCTGATAATTCCCGAGCCACGGCATATACCTTGTCAGTCGTCGATGCGCTGGGGCTCGTTAAAGATGTGGGTGCTCCTGTCGCGCATGGTCTGTTGATCACGCAAGTGATGCCTAATCCGCGCAAGAGCTCCTTTAAATTGGTACGTGACTACCGTGCTTTGATGGAGGCCACCAAGCAATCCATGAGTTATGCCGGATTGGAGGGTTATCTGACCGGGCGCGTGTTGCTGGATGTATTGGGTCGTATCAAAACTGCCCCCACCCGCGACAAGGTGTATGCCATGTTGGAGGATGGCAGCAGGATGGATCTTGGTGGACTGACTGTGAGCTTCAGCCGCAAGAGCCATGAAGGTGCCAAATTTGTGGATCTGTCGATGGTGTCTTCCACGGGCTCCATCATCGACTGAGGTTGAATTTCATGGCCCGCATTGCTTTGATCAGCGCCCTGCACGACGAACTTGCCGCCGTGCTGGCGCGATTGCCTGATGAACACCGCACGGTGGTGGCGGGCCGTGAATTTTGGATCGGTCACTGGCATGGGCATGAAGTGGTGGCCGGGCTGTCGGGTATCGGCAAGGTGGCGGCTGCAACCACAGCCACGCTGCTGATTGAGCGCTTCAAGGTCGATCGCATCGTGTTCACCGGCGTGGCGGGTGGGTTGGGTGCGGGCGTGCGCGTGGGCGATGTGGTGGTGGCGAATGGCTTCATGCAGCACGACATGGATGCCTCGCCGCTGTTCCCGCGCTACCAAGTGCCGGGTTACGCCCGCGCCGTGTTTGATGCCGACCCGGCACTGACCGCCGCCTTGGCGCAGGCGGTGGCAGCCACGTTGGTGGATGTGCCGCAGTTGCTAGAGCCCGGCGTGGTGGCCGAGTTTGGTTTGCACGCGCCCCGTTTGCACCAAGGGCTGCTGCTGAGCGGCGACCGCTTCGTCGCCACCACCGCTGAAAGCCAAGCGCTGCAACAGGCGCTGCCCGAGGCTTTGGCGGTGGAAATGGAGGGCGCAGCCTTCGCGCAGGTGTGTCACGACTATGGCGTGCCGCTGGCCGTGGTGCGCACCATCTCAGACCGCGCCGACGACGCGGCGCACGTCGATTTCATGCGCTTTTTGCGCGCCGTGGCTTCGCGCTACAGCGTGGCGGTGCTGGAGCGCTTGTTCGCGTCGCTGTAGCCGATCAGGTCAACCAGCCGCGCTTGCGGAAGTACCACATCGGCACCAGCGCGCTGGCGACCATCAGGCCCACGGTGTAGGGATAGCTCCAGCCGCCCAGAAACTCCAGCTCAGGGAACTTCAAGTTCATGCCGTAGACGCTGGCGATCAGCGTCGGCGGCAGCAGCGCCACGCTGGCCACCGAGAAGATCTTGATGATCTTGTTTTGGTTGATGTTGATGAAGCCCACGGTGGCGTCCATCAAGAAGTTGATTTTGTCGAACAAAAAGCCGGTGTGACTGTCGAGCGAGTCAATGTCGCGCAGCAGCTGGCGCGCGTCTTCAAACTGCTCGGCGTTGAGCATCTTGCTGCGCATCATGAAGCTGACGGCGCGGCGCGTGTCCATCATGTTGCGGCGAATGCGGCCATTCAAGTCTTCTTGGCGGGCGATGGTGCCCAGCACTTCGCTGGCGATGGCATCGGTCACGTCACCGGACAGCACTTGCTTGCTGGCTTTTTCCAGTTCGTCGTGAACGCCTTCGAGCGTGTCGGCGGAGTATTCGGCATCAGCGTCGAACAGCTTGAGCAGCACTTCTTTGGCGTCTTCGATCAAACCGGGCGCGCGGCGGGCGCGCATGCGCAGCAGGCGAAAGACGGGCACGTCTTCATCGTGAATGGAAAACAGCACGCCCTTGCTTTTGAGTTCGGCGTTGTGCTGGTTCAAGATGAAGGCGACGCGCACTTGGCGGGGCTCGTCTGCATCAGCGATCAAGAAGTCGCTGCGGATGTGCAGCTCGCCGTTGTCTTCTTGGTAGAAGCGGGCGGATTCTTCGATGTCTTCGGCCATCGCATCTTCGGGGATGGACAGGCCGTAGTACTGTTTGATCCAACGTTTTTCTTCCAGCGTGGGCGATTCCAGATCGACCCAGATCGGTTGAAAGTGCGACAGCTCTTCCAGGGAATCGATTTCTTCCTGAAACAGTCGTCCGTTGGCGAGCGTGAAAATATTGAGCATGGCTCACTCCCTGCAAGTTGGCGAATGGGGCGGGTGATGATGGGTTGCACGCTTTCAACCCCCAAGCCAAAGGGAGTTGAAAGCTACCGACTAGGGTAGGTTTCCATGGCGTATAGCTCCAAAAAGAAGTGCGAATTATGGCACTGCAACATGACAATCTGGTGCCAGCAGGGCCAGCAATTCGGCCTTGTGCGCCCAAGCATCGCGCTCACCCAAGGCGATCAGGGTCTGGGTGTAACCGGGCTCGAACAGCAGGTAGCTGGCCAGTGCTGCGCCGCCGCCGTGCAGCGCGCCCAGCCCACCCAGTGCGGTGCGCATGCCCCGGGGCAGGGCGCTCGAGTGGGCGTGGGCTAATGCGTCCAGTGATGCGCTGGGCTGGATGCACAGCACGTCCATCGTGCGGTAGGGCAACCGCTCGGCCACTTCGGGCGGCAGTTGGCGCAGGTTTTGGTTGATGCGCTGGGCCAGTTCCACATCGGCGCGCAAGGTGTCGTGAAACACGCTGGCCATGGCGTGACCGGCAATGCTGCCCAGTGTGGGGGCCGGGGTGGGCGCATCCAAGGCTGAAGTAGGGCCTGGCACCAGTCCCAGGCGCTGGGGTTGGCCCACGCCGATGGCGAGTACCTTCTGTGCCCCCAAGTGCAGCGCACCAGACAGCGGCGAGGTCTGCCGCATCGCGCCGTCGCCAAAGTACTCGGGCTTGCCATCGACCCACAGCGGTGTGGCCGGAAAGATGAACGGAATCGCGCTGGAAGCCATCAGGTGTTCGATGGTGATGGGCTGAAATTCAGCGCGGCGGCCCGGGCGCATCCAAGGCGGAATTTGGCGGTGAGGTGCGGCGTGGCAAAACGTCCAATGCACGCCGCTGGTGTAGCTGGAGGCGGTGACGGCCAAAGTGTGCAGATCGCCGTTGGCCAAGGCTTGGTCGATGCCAGGCAGCGACACCGCTCGGTGCAGTGTGTCCACCAGCGGCATGTTGTCCAGCACGGCACCATAGTGCTGCGCCCGCTGCGACAGATGGAGCGCCGTGAGCCAGCGGCTGAAGCGTGCAAATCGGGGCACGTCCAGCGCGTACACGGTGGACGTGCGCAGGCCGCGCCAAAACCAAGCCAGTTCCTCAAAGGCGGCCAAGCCCCGGTGAGCGCAACTGGCCAAGTAGGTGGCGTTTAGCGCCCCAGCAGACGTGCCGATCAGCACCTTGAACGGGAAGGTCTTGGGCGCGTGGGGCAGCATTTCCAGCATGGCGGCCAGTGCCCGCAGCACGCCGACTTGGTAGGCGGTGCGCGCCCCGCCGCCCATCAGCACCAATGCGGCCAAGGGCGGTGCGTCAGGATGCGAAGGGGCGGGCAACGGATGCATGCGTAGGGATAAGGCGCTGCGCAAGCAGTGGCCGTTCAGTGGATGGTAGAGTGGGTTTTACTTCGATCTTTCCCATGTCACAAGTCCTTACCCCGCAGCGCGAGCGTTGGCTGCTGCTCACGCTGGCTGGCGTGCAGTTCACTCACATTCTCGATTTCATGATCATGATGCCGCTGGGGCCACAGCTCACCCAGATGTTCAGCATCACCGACGCGCAGTTTGGTTTGCTGGTGTCGGCCTACACCTTGGCGGCGGGTGCATCGGGGCTGGTGGCCTCAACCTACATTGACCGTTTTGAGCGCAAGCGCCTGCTGCTGGTGCTCTACGGTCTGTTCGGCTTGGCGACCTTGGCTTGCGGTTTGGCACCCAGTTACATCGGGTTGATGCTGGCGCGTATCGCTGCGGGTGTGTTTGGCGGGGTGTTGTCAGCGCTGTCGCAAACCATTGTGGGCGACGCGATTCCCTTTGAACGACGCGGACGGGCGATGGGCGTGGTCATGACCTCGTTTTCGGTGTCGACCGTGGCGGGCGTGCCTCTCGGCCTATTTTTGGCCGCGCACTTGAGCTGGCACGCGCCTTTCATCGGCATTGCCGGGCTGTGCGCCGTGCTGGGCTTGCTGGCCGCGTGGTCGCTGCCGTTGATGGGCGCGCATTTGGTCGATCAAACCGGGCGCTCCATCTTGAGCAGCGTACGGCAAGTCTTGGCCGACGTGAATCATCTGAAGGCATTCGCGTTTTCTGGGCTGATGATGTTCGCGGGTTTCACGGTGATTCCGTACATCACCATCTACATGCGAGCCAACGTGGGGATGCAAGCCGAGCAGGTGCCCTACATCTACCTGTGCGGTGGCGTGGTGACGCTGTTCACAGCGCGCTTGTTTGGCCGCATGACTGATGGCTGGGGCAAGGTGCCGACCTTTCGCTTGTTGGGTGTGGCGATGCTGGTGCCGCTGATGGCCTTGACGCTGCTGGGGCCGCAGCCCTTGTGGCAGGTGCTGGTGGTGTCGACACTGCTGTTCGCGTGCATGAGTGGCCGCATGATTCCGGGGATGGCCATTGTTGCGTCAGCAGCGCAACCGCCGCTGCGCGGCACGTTCATGACGCTCAATGCCTCGGTGCAATCGGCGGCGATGGGGCTGGCGGCGTTTGTGGGCGGCTTGATCATTCGCCGCGATGCCCAAGGCTTGGTTGAGCATTACTGGATGTCTGCGGCGTTGGGTGCCTGTGCCAGTTTGGCCGCCGTTTGGCTGGTTGGGCGCTTGTCCTTGCATGGAATGGGGACAACCGCCACGCCAGTTGAGTAAAAAAATTGATAGAAATCAATGAGTTGCAATCGTATCTGCCAGCATAGGTACAAGCCTTACCAGCTTGATGTGACAGCGGGATTGCAATTGCGCCGCAGAGCGTGCATAGTGAACCACAGGCGAAGGAATTGATTCCCTAAGCCGCTCAACCCAAGCGGCTTTTCAACCCAGAGAGCAACAGGAGGCTACTCATGAACCTGACGATCAGCGGTCACCACCTCGAAGTCACCCCAGCCCTGCGCACCTACGTGACCACCAAGCTTGATCGAATCACCCGGCATTTTGACCAGGTTGTAGACGTCAAAGTGCTGCTCACCGTGGAGAAGCAAAAGGAAAAGGAAAAGCGCCAACGCGCCGAGTGCAACATTCATGTCAAGGGAAGTGACCTGTTTGCCGAAAGCTCCAGCGAAGACTTGTACGCCGCTGTGGACGATCTGGTCGACAAGCTCGATCGCCAAGTGGTACGCCACAAGGACAAAATGCAAGACCATCACCATGATGCAGCCAAGCGCCTGATGTAAATTCAGCACTTGGCCCCACCCGAGCCGCCTGGGCAACCCGGCGGCTTTTTTCATGCCTGTGAGTGCAATCCATTAGCCTATGGCTCGCAGTGCATAATGTGTTTTTGTCCGACCATGAACCGTCTTGCATCCATCCTTCCTGCCACACAAGTCCTTGTGAGCGTTGATGCCACCAGCAAGAAGCGCGCTTTTGAAGAAGTGGGCCTGCTGTTTGAAAACCTCCATGGCTTGAGCCGCGCCACCATCACCGACAGCCTGTTTGCCCGCGAGCGCTTGGGGTCTACCGGACTTGGACATGGCGTGGCGATTCCGCACGGTCGCATCAAGGGACTTAAATCCCCGATGGCGGCGGTGTTCCAGCTTGCCCAGCCTATCGGCTTTGATGCACCCGACGAGCAGCCCGTGGGCTTGCTGATCTTCCTGTTGGTGCCCGAAGCTGCGACGCAAAAGCATTTGGAAATCCTGTCTGAAATTGCCGAGCTGCTCAGCGATATCAGCTTGCGTGAAAAAATCAAAACTGCGCCTGATGCAGCCAATTTGCACGGGTTGATTGCCAAATGGCAGTCCGCCCACTCCGACTGGATTCACTGAAACCCCGCCCTGTTTCCCCGTCCATTGCGCCTCGGGGACTGCTGGGGTGCAAGCAGCTTGGATGACACGGCGACCTTCTGATTTGCCATGAAACCTACTGTGGTCAGCGCCGATGTCATGTTTGAGCACCACCGCGCCACCCTGCGCTGGGAGTGGGTGGCGGGTTTGGGTGCTTCCGAGCGCCGCTTCGACGAGGTCGCTATCCGTGCAGCCCGTTCCGGTGCCGATTTGGTTGGCTATCTCAACTACATCCATCCTTACCGCGCGCAACTGCTGGGTGAGCGTGAAGTCGCCTACCTGACCAACGGCACGCCTGAAGACTGCGCTCGCCGCATCTCACGCATCGTCACTTTGGAGCCGCCAGTGTTGGTACTGGCTGACGGTCAACAAGCGCCTCCGGCACTGCTGTCAATGTGCGAGCGCGCTGAAATCCCCATGTTTGCGACCCGCGAGTCCTCAGCGTTTGTGATTGACGTGCTGCGCGCTTACCTGTCCAAGCACTTTGCCGACCGCACTTCCATGCACGGCGTGTTCATGGACATTTTGGGCTTGGGCGTGCTCATCACGGGTGAATCCGGCTTAGGGAAAAGCGAGCTGGGGCTGGAGCTGATCTCGCGCGGCAACGGTTTGGTGGCCGATGACGCGGTCGATTTGTACCGCATCAACCAAACCACCATTGAAGGCCGTTGCCCCGAGTTGCTCGAAAACTTGCTGGAAGTGCGCGGCATCGGCTTGCTGGACATTCGTGCTATTTTTGGCGAAACCGCTGTGCGCCGCCGTATGCGGCTCAAGCTCATCGTGCATTTGGTGCGCCGCGAAACCATGGAGCGCGAGTACGAGCGCCTGCCCTACGAGCCGCTGACGCAAGATATTTTGGGCGTGCCGGTACGCAAAGTGGTGATTCAGGTGGTGGCCGGGCGCAACATTGCCGTGTTGGTGGAAGCGGCTGTGCGCAGCACCATCTTGCAACTGCGCGGCATCGACACCTACCAAGAGTTCGTGCAGCGCCACCGCCGCGCCATGGAGCGCGGCTGAGTCGCTGCCATGCGCCTCAAAGACCGCCGCGCAAAGCTGGTGTGGGCGCGCAAGTGCGACTGGGGCAGTCGGTGCGATTGCAGTGGGCGTACAGGCTCAGCGCGTGATCGGCGATGGTGAAGCCCTTGGCTGTTGCAACATCGTGCTGGCGTTTTTCGATTTCTGCATCGTAGAACTCCTCAACTTTGCCGCAGTCTAGGCACACCAAATGATCGTGATGCTGACCTTCGTTGAGTTCATAAACCGCTTTGCCTGATTCAAAATGGCTGCGGCACAAAATGCCTGCTTGCTCAAATTGCGTCAGCACCCGGTAGACGGTGGCCAAGCCGATGTCGGCGCGCTCGTCCAGCAGCACCCGATATACGTCTTCGGCTGTCATATGGCGTTGAGCGCCGTGTTGGAAAATTTGCAAAATTTTCAGACGGGGCAGGGTGGCCTTGAGTCCGGTACTTTTGAGTTCGTCGATGTTGACCATAAGGGAGTTCTCCGGCGGGGCGGCAAGGATGCGACTGGCCGTCGGGCCGGAACCCAGCCGCTACAATGGGCCGATCATATCGTTAGCGTCATGCCCATGTTTGTCACGTTCTCTCCCCGTGCCCGCCGCACCGTCACTTTGGTTTTGGCACTGGCCGGTGCCGGAGTTCCGCTGGCAGCCAGCGCTGCTTCTGGAGCCACGACCGATGCCCCATCTTTTTCTTGGCGCAGCGTCACCAGCTGGATCACGCCTTACAAAGCTGACTTGGTGCAAGGCAACTTTGTCTCGCTAGAACAAGTGCAAGCGCTCAAACCGGGCATGACTCGCCAGCAAGTGCGTGACATCTTGGGCACGCCGCTGTTGACCAGCGTTTTCCATGCCCAGCGTTGGGACTACGTGTTCATTTTGGAGCGCCAAGGTCTTGAGCGCCAGCAGTTCAAAACTACCGTGTTCTTCAACTCCGCCGATGTGTTTGACCATATTGAAGGCGACACCATGCCCACGGAAGTTGAATTCGCCGCTCGCATCGACTTGCCGCGCAGTCACGGCAAATTGCCCGTGCTCGAAGCCACCGAGGCCGAACTCGCCGCTTTCCCTGCTCCCGCGCCTGCACCCGCCACCGCTCCAGCGCAGGGCGAGCCACCCGCCAGCTACCCGCCGCTGGAGCCCTTGGCTCGCTGAGCCGCCATTGGGCATTCGTTGGGTCAGCCTCGCGCTGCGTTCTTGTTTTTATTGACGTTGTTAGTCTGAAGTCCTCATGACCGTGAATTCTCTCCATCAAATCGCTGTGGCTGGTGCCAGTGGCCGCATGGGCCAGATGCTGATCGAAGCCATTACCGCCGCTGACGACAGCCAACTGGCTGGCGCGTTAGATCGCGCCGAAAGCCCCAGCATCGGCACGCCCGCCGCTGCCTTTTTGGGCCGCGCTGACAGCGTGACCATCGCTGCTGATCTGCGTGCCGGCTTGAAAGACGCGCAGTTCTTGATCGACTTCACCCGCCCCGAAGGTACGCTGGCCCACTTGGCCGTCTGCCGCGAATTGGGCGTGAAATTGGTGATCGGTACCACCGGCTTCACCGATGCGCAAAAGGCTGAAATCGCCGCTGCCGCCAAGGACATCGCCATCGTCATGGCTCCCAATATGAGCGTGGGCGTGAACGTCACGCTCAAGCTGCTCGAAATGGCGGCCAAGTCGCTGGCCACCGGCTATGACATTGAGATCATCGAAGCGCACCATCGCCACAAAGTCGATGCGCCGTCGGGCACCGCGCTCAAAATGGGTGAAGTGATTGCCGACGCGCTGGGCCGCGACCTGAAGGAATGCGCCGTTTATGGCCGTGAAGGCGTGACCGGCGAACGTGACCCGTCCACCATCGGTTTCGCCACCATCCGGGGCGGCGACATCGTGGGCGACCACACCGTGCTGTTTGCCGGTATCGGCGAACGCATCGAAATCAGCCACAAATCGTCCAGCCGCGCCACTTATGCGCAAGGCAGTCTGCGTGCCGTGCGCTTCTTGGCCGACAAGCCCACCGGCTTGTACGACATGGCCGATGTGCTGGGCTTCAAGTAAACCGGGCGCACCATGAACTTGGGGCAGCTCTTTTTGCAAGGTGACGCCATCAGCCGCAGCGTGGCCTTGCTGCTGCTGTTGATGTCGGTGACAAGCTGGGTGGTAATTTTCTGGAAAGCCTCGTTGCTGTGGCGCGCGGTGGCCGATGTCAGCCGCAGCGTGGCCGCGTTTTGGCAAGCTGCCTCAATGGACGAGGCGCAGCACAAAGTCGCTGCGTTTGACCGCGCCACCTTGGTGCTGCCGCTGCTCACCGCCACCCAAAACCCCGCGCTGGGCACACTCGCCGCCGCAGGCGAACGCACCCAGCAGCTGACCCGCGTGCTGCGCGATGCCCTCAACGCCGGACTGCACCAACTGCAATACGGCCAAGTGCTGCTGGCCACCGTCGGCTCGACTGCGCCTTTTGTGGGTTTGCTGGGCACGGTTTGGGGCATTTACCACGCGCTCACCGGCATTGCGGGCGGCGGGCAAATCAGCATCGACAAAATTGCAGGCCCGGTGGGTGAGGCGCTGATCATGACCGCTGCTGGTTTGGCGGTGGCGATTCCGGCGGTGCTGGCTTACAACGTGTTCGGGCGGCAAATCAGCCGTATCGAAGCCGAGTTAGAAGGTTTCGCCCACGACCTGCGCGAACTGTTGGCGCAACCGACCTGAGCAGCGCACATGGCCTTTGGACGTTTTGAGCGCCACAGCGGGCCGCAGCCCTTCAGCGACATCAATGTCACGCCGCTGGTGGATGTGATGCTGGTGCTGGTGGTGATTTTCATCATCACCGCGCCGCTGCTGACCAGCTCAATCCAACTGAATCTTCCCAAAACGGCGGACGCCCAGCCCAGCACACCACCTCAAGCGGTGACGCTGGCGATTGATAAAGCCAGCCAGCTGTTCCTGAACGACCAACTCGTCAGCGCTGATGAATTGAAGCAGCAACTGACCCAAGCCGCCACCCGCAGCCCCGATACCGAAGTGCAACTGCGCGCCGATGCCAGCGTGCCCTATGGCCGCGTGGTCGAGGTCATGGGCTTAGCTCACCAAGCTGGGCTGACGCGCATTGGATTTGTGGCTGAGCCTGCGGCTGCTCTAGCGCCCCCACTACCCCTCTCGCATTGAGTGCCGGGCGGCGGGCCTAAAATCCGCACAGACCTCTCACTCATTTTCGCCGCTCGCCGGGCGGCTCATCTCCAGCTTTCGAGTTCCCATGCAAGACAAGTACAACCACATTGACGTGGAGCGCGCCGCGCACAGCCACTGGATCGCCAACGACGCTTACCGCGTCACCGAAGACACGTCCAAGAAGAAGTTCTACGCCTGCTCCATGCTGCCTTACCCCAGCGGCAAGCTGCACATGGGCCACGTGCGCAACTACACCATCAACGACATGCTCACGCGCTACCTGCGCATGAACGGCTACAACGTCTTGATGCCTATGGGTTGGGATGCCTTTGGCCTGCCCGCTGAAAACGCCGCGCTCAAAAACGGCGTGCCGCCCGAAAAGTGGACGCGCGAAAACATCGCCTACATGAAAAAGCAGATGCAGGCGATGGGTTTGGCCGTGGACTGGAGCCGTGAAATCGCCACCTGTGACCCCGAGTACTACAAGTGGAACCAGTGGTTGTTTTTGAAGATGCTCGAAGCCGGTATCGCCGAGCGTCGCACCCAGGTCGTCAACTGGGATCCGGTCGATCAGACTGTGCTGGCCAACGAGCAGGTGATTGACGGCAAGGGCTGGCGCTCAGGTGCGCCCGTGGAAAAGCGCGAGATTCCGGGCTACTACCTGAACATCGTCAAGTACGCCGACGAATTGCTGTCCGCCGTGGCCGACCCCGAGGACAAAAACTACCTGTCCGGCTGGCCCGAGCGTGTGCGCTTGATGCAAGAAAACTGGATCGGCAAGTCCGAAGGCGTGCGCTTTGCCTTCCCGCACCAAATTCAGGACGCCAACGGCGTGCCGATTCAAGACGGCAAGCTCTACGTCTTCACCACCCGTGCCGACACCATCATGGGCGTGACGTTCTGCGCCGTGGCCCCCGAACACCCGCTGGCCGTGCATGCGGCGGCGACCAATCCGGCCTTGGCTGCGTTCATTGCCGAATGTGCCCAGGGCGGCACCACCGAAGCCGAGCTGGCCACCCAAGAAAAGAAGGGCCAGCCCACAGGTTTGTTCGTGACGCACCCGCTGACGGGCGCGCAGGTCGAGGTCTGGGTCGGCAACTACGTGCTGATGTCGTATGGCGACGGCGCAGTGATGGGTGTGCCTGCCCACGACGAACGCGACTTTGCTTTTGCGCTGAAGTACGGGATCGTGATCAAGCAGGTGGTGGGTTTTGCCGCTGCGGACGCAACGGGTACGGCAGCGGGCGGCACGGGGGATACCCTTACGCCTTCCACTGCCGCACCCGCCGCATCCTCCGCTACGCCGCTGACTCCCGTACCCAGCACAGCTAAAGCGCCGGGCGATGCTCAAGAAGCACTGGCTGCGGCGGATTCCGGCGTAAGGGTATGCCCCGTGCCGGAAGCTGCCGTAGCCAGTGCTTCCGGCGCGGTGACTGCGCTGGTGTTCGATGCCACCACTTGGCACGACTGGTATGCTGACAAGACCGGCGCGCTGGTTTGCGTCAACTCCGGCGAGCTGGACGGCCTGAGCTACAAAGCCGCCGTCACCAAAGTGGCCGAACTGCTGGCCGCCCAAGACTTGGGTGCAAAAAAGACCACATGGCGTCTGCGCGACTGGGGCATCAGCCGCCAGCGTTACTGGGGCACCCCCATCCCCATCATCCACTGCGACAACTGCGGCTCGGTGCCAGTGCCCGAGCAAGACCTGCCGGTGGTGCTGCCCATCGACTGCGTGCCCGACGGCTCGGGCAACCCGCTGAACAAGCGCGAGGACTTCCTCCACGTCGCCTGCCCCTGCTGCGGCGCACCCGCCCGGCGCGAAACCGACACGATGGACACCTTTGTCGATTCGTCCTGGTACTTCATGCGCTACTGCGACGCCCGCAACGACCAGAAGATGGTGGCTGAAGGCACCGACTACTGGATGCCGATGGATCAGTACATCGGCGGCATCGAACACGCCATCCTGCACTTGCTGTACGCCCGCTTCTGGACCAAGGTCATGCGCGATCTGGGGCTGGTCAAGGTCGATGAGCCCTTCACCAAGCTGCTGACCCAAGGCATGGTGCTGAACCACATCTATTCGCGCCGCACCGATAAGGGCGGCAAAGAATACTTCTGGCCGTCTGACGTGGAGCATGTGCTGAACGACGCCGGCAAGGTGGTGGGCGCGCGCCTCATCAACCCGGTCGGCGATCTGCCCGTGGGCACCGCCATCGACTACGAAGGCGTGGGCACCATGTCCAAGTCCAAGAACAACGGCATCGACCCGCAAGAGCTGATCGAAAAGTACGGCGCAGACACCGCCCGCCTGTACACCATGTTCACCGCCCCGCCCGAAGCCACGCTGGAGTGGAACGACGCCGCCGTCGAAGGCAGCTACCGCTTTTTGCGCCGGGTCTGGAACTTCGGCGTCAAGCTCGCCGCAGCGGGCATCGGTGGCGCGCAAGCCCAGGCCAGTGCCGACTTTGGCAAGGCCGCCAAGGCGCTGCGCTTGGAGCTGCACACCGTGCTCAAGCAGGTGGACTACGACTACCAGCGCATGCAATACAACACCGTGGTCTCCGGCGCGATGAAGATGATTAACGCCCTGGAAGACTTCAAGAGCGACGGCAGCGCCGCCGACCAAGCCGCGCTGGCCGAAGGTTTTGGCCTGCTGCTGCGCTGCCTGTACCCGGCCACCCCGCACATCGCCCACGCCCTGTGGAGCGACTTGGGCTACGCCGCCATCTACGGCGAGTTGCTTGACGCCCCCTGGCCGCAAGTGGATGCTGCCGCGCTGGTGAAAGATGAAATCGAGCTGGTACTGCAAATCAACGGCAAGCTGCGCGGCGCGGTGGTTGTGCCCGCCACGGCCAGCAAGGCTGACATCGAAGCCGCCGCACTGGCCTCGGAAGTGTTCATCAAACAAGCCAACGGCGCGGCACCCAAAAAGGTCATTGTCGTGCCGGGCCGCTTGGTCAATGTGGTGGTTTGACGTGACCCACCGCGCTCAACCCTCGCGCGCTGCCGCGCCAGTCTCTGCCCGCCGCTTGCTGTTGGCGGCGCTGCCTGTGCTGGCGCTGTCGGCCTGTGGTTTCCAGCTGCGGCAGGTGCCGGAGTTGGCCTTTCACAGCGTTTACCTGAACGCACCGGCCAGCTCGGTGCTGGCGGTCGATGCCAAAAGCATTTCCGAACTGGCGCAAGAGCTGCAACGCAGCTTGGCCAGCAGCGACGGCGTGCGGGTCGTGACCGATGCCAGTCAATTCCACCGCGTGGATGTGGTGCTGGACTTGATCTCTGAGGGGCGCGAGAAAGTTGTGGTCGGCTTGAACGTCTCGGGGCAAGTGCGTGAGTTTCAGTTGCGCTCGCGCCTGAAGTTTCGCCTGCGCACGCCCCAGGGCAAAGAGCTGATCGCCGACACCGAGCTGGTGCAGCAGCGCGACATCAGCTACACCGAAACCTTGGCGCTGGCCAAGGAAGTCGAAGAAGCCCAGCTCTACCGCAGCATGCAAACCGATTTGGTGCAGCAGGTGTTGCGGCGCTTGGCGGCGGTGCGTCAGCTTTAAGCGCGCCGCTTCATTTCTATTCACCTCACTTTGGTTTTCTCATGCAGCTCAACCCCGCCCAACTCAGCACCCACTTGGGCAAAGGGCTGCGTTCACTGTATGTGCTGCACGGTGACGAGCCGCTGCTGGCGCAAGAGGCCGCTGATGCCATTCGCGCCACGGCCCGCGCTCAGGGTTACACCGAGCGCACCAGCTACACCGTGGCGGGCGCGCACTTTGACTGGAGCGAGGTGCTGGCCGCAGGCGGTTCACTGAGCCTGTTTGCCGACAAGCAGATTGTGGAAGTGCGCATCCCGTCCGGCAAGCCGGGCAAAGAGGGTAGCGTCGCTATTCAGCAACTGGCCGAAAGCGCCCAAGGCAACGACAGCACGCTGCTGCTGTTCATCTTGCCCCGGCTGGACAAAGCCACCAAAACCGGCGCGTGGTTCATGGCGCTCGACAACAACGGCGTGAGCCTGCAAGTCGAACCCATCGAACGCGCCGCGCTGCCGCAGTGGATTGCCCAACGGCTGGCCACCCAAGGCCAGCGCGTCGCAGCGGGCGAAGCGGGGCAACGTGCGTTGCAGTTTTTTGCGGATCGGGTGGAAGGCAACTTGTTGGCGGCGCACCAAGAAATCCAAAAACTCGCGCTGCTCTACCCCGCCGGGGAATTGAGCCAAGAGCACATCGAAAGCGCGGTGCTGAACGTGGCGCGCTACGACGTGTTCAAGCTCTCAGATGCGGTGTTGGGCGGCCAGCTTGTGCGCGTGCAGCGTATGCTCGACGGCTTGCAAGCTGAGGGCGAGGCCGAAGTGCTGGTTCACTACACCTTGGCCGAAGACATCCGCGCCCTGAAGCGCGTGAAAGATGCCATCAACGCCGGTCGCCCGCTGCCGATGGCGCTGCGCGAGCAACGCATCTGGGGCAACAAAGAGCGCCAGTTTGAGCGCGTGCTGCCCCGCTTGACCGATGCCGCACTGGCCGCGCTGCTGCAAGCCGCGCACAAGGTGGACGGCATTGTGAAAGGTCTGAAACAACCCGATTGGCCTGCCAGCGGCTGGCAAGCGCTGCACCAGTTGGCGCTGATGCTGTGCCGCGAGTGCATGGCCCCAGCCGCCGCCACCCGACCCGGCCCCGCGCGTGCGCCCAGCCGTCTGTCATGAATCTGACTGAGAATAGCCCTATGAACGCCCTGAACATCGCCGAATACATGCAGACCGTGGGTCTGCAAGCCAAGACCGCTTCTGCGCTGATGGCCAAAGCGCCCGCTGCCGTCAAGAACGCGGCCCTCAAAAAGCTGGCGGCGCTGCTGCGCGCCAACGTGGACGCGCTGCAAATCGACAACGCCCGCGACCTGGATCGCGCCATCGCCGCCGGGCTGTCCGCACCGATGGTCGATCGGCTCAAGCTCAGCCCCAAGGTGCTGGAAACCTGCGCCGAAGGCTGCGAGCAACTGGCCGCCATGCCCGACGTGATCGGCGAAATCGTCGGCATGAAGCAGCAACCCAGCGGCATCCGCGTCGGTCAGATGCGCGTGCCGATTGGCGTGTTCGGCATGATCTTTGAAAGCCGCCCCAACGTGACCATCGAAGCGGCCAGCCTGTCGATCAAGAGTGGCAACGCCTGCGTGCTGCGCGGCGGCTCGGAAGCCATCGAATCCAACAAGGCGCTGGCGAAATTGGTGCAGCAAGCGCTGGTCGAATCCGGCCTGCCCGCCGACGCCGTGCAACTGATCCAGACCACCGACCGCGAGGCCGTGGGCCACCTGATCGCTATGCCGCAGTACGTGGACGTCATCATCCCGCGCGGCGGCAAGGGCTTGATTGAGCGCATCAGCCGCGACGCCAAGGTGCCGGTCATCAAGCACCTGGACGGCAATTGCCACACCTACGTCGATGACCCCTGCGATATCGAAATGGCCGTCAAAGTGGCCGACAACGCCAAAACGCAAAAGTACAGCCCCTGCAACGCCAGCGAGAGTTTGCTGGTCGCCGCTGGCGTGGCAGGTGACTTTTTGCCGCGCATCGGTGCCGTGTACGCGGCCAAAGGCGTGGAAATGCGCGCTTGCCCCGAGGCGCTGCGCATTTTGGCGACCGTGGTGCCGGGCGCGCTGCTCAAAGCCGCCACCGAGCAAGATTGGTTTGAGGAGTACCTCGCGCCCATCATCAGCATCAAAGTGGTGGCGGGCGTGGACGAGGCTATTGCCCACATCAACCACTACAGCAGCCACCACACCGAAGCCATCCTGACCCGCGACCACATGCACGCGCAGCAGTTTTTGCGCGAGGTGGACTCGTCCAGCGTCATGGTCAACGCCAGCACCCGCTTTGCCGATGGCTTTGAATACGGCCTGGGTGCCGAGATCGGCATCAGCACCGACAAATTCCACGCCCGTGGCCCGGTCGGCATCGAAGGGCTGACTTCGCTGAAGTACGTGGTGCTGGGGCAGGGCGAAGTGCGCGGCTGAGTGCTCACACAAACTGGTTTCTGACAACTTTCAAAGAGGGCCGTCATGGTGCCAATCGAGATGAAGCGAGTGAAAAAGGCCCAGCACAGCGCGGTGCAAGCCTGTGTGCTGCTGGTGCTGAGCGCATTGGCGGGTCAAGCTGCCGCGCAAAGTGAGATGGATTCAGGCGGGCCCAAGCCGCTGTGGGAAGTCGGCGTGGTCGCGGGCGCGATATCGACCCCGGCCTACCCGGCATCGGCTGATCGCAATTCGCGCGCGTTGGTGGTGCCGTTCTTCATTTACCGTGGCGAGGTGCTGCGCGCTGAGCAAGGCACGATGGGCGCGCGCTTGCTGCGCGGTGATCGCTACGAAGTGGATCTGGGCTTTGCCGGTTCGCTGCCTGCTGCGTCCAAAGATGTGGCGGCTCGCAGCGGCATGTCGGACTTGGGCTTGCTGGTTGAGTTGGGCCCACGCCTGAAGGTCAAATTAAGCGACGACAACCCCGATCAGCGACTGAGCTTGGAAGTGCCGCTGCGCGCCGTGCTGGAACTCAAAGGCGGCGTGAATCCGCAAGGCGTGGCTTTTGAGCCTGAGCTGCATTGGAGCCAGCGCCTGCCCGGCAATTGGAATTTGGGCACCAGCGCTGGCGTGGTCTGGGGCAGCCGCAAGCTGAACCAGTACTTCTATGGCGTGAGCGCGGCGGATGTCAATCCGGCGCTCAATCGGGGGCTGTACAACGCTCAGGCGGGCCTGATTTCTACCCGCTTGGGCCTGACGCTGACGCACAAGCTCACGTCTGATGTGCGGCTGCTGACCTTTGTACGCTTCGATCACTACGGTGGCAGCGCCAACCAAGACAGCCCGTTGTACAAGAAGAACAACGGCACTTCTGCCGGTGTGGCGGTGGCTTGGACGCTGGGCCGTTCCAGCCAAGCTGGGCGTGACTGACGGCACGCCTGCCGCAATTCGCAAAACAGTTTTGCATCAAGTTCGCGCCATTGCGCGCGGCGGCAGTCTTGCAAACCGTCGATTCGCCCCTATGTCCTGAAACCCGTCCATCAATTTGCGAAAGAGGGCCGCATGGTTCCGAATCTCATCACGGCCCTGACTGGGCCTATCAACGAACTAGAGCAGCGCGTGCTGGACTCTATGCCAGCCATCGAGCGCTGGTTCCGCCTGGAGTGGATGGAGCACACGCCGCCGTTCTACAGCTCGGTGGACATCCGCAACGCCGGTTTCAAACTCGCGCCAGTGGACACCAATTTGTACCCCGGCGGCTGGAACAACCTCACGCCCGAGATGCTGCCGCTGGCGGTGCAAGCCGCCCAAGCGGCCATCGAGAAGATCTGCCCCGAGGCCAAAAACCTGCTGATCATTCCCGAGAACCACACTCGCAACCAACATTACCTGAGCAATGTGGCGCAGTTGCGCCGCATCTTCTACATGGCCGGGCTGAATGTGCGCATTGGCTCCATCAACCCGGAGATCAAAGAGCCCACCACCATCACCTTGCCCAACGGCGAAGAGGTGCTGCTGGAGCCGGTGATTCGCAGCCAGCGCCGCTTGGGGCTGAAGAACTTCGACCCCTGCACCATCTTGCTGAACAACGACCTGTCGGCCGGTGCGCCGGGCATCCTGGAAGAGCTGCACGAGCAATACCTGCTGCCGCCGCTGCACGCGGGCTGGAGCGTGCGCCGCAAGAGCCGCCATTTTCAAAGCTACGAAGAAGTCTCCAAGCGCTTTGGCAAGCTGCTGGGCATTGACCCGTGGCTGATCAACCCGATGTTCAACAAGTGCGGCGAAGTCAATTTCGCCGAGGGCACGGGCATGGAATGCCTGAAGACCAATGTTGATGCGCTGCTGACCAAGATCCGCCGCAAGTACAAGGAATACGGCATCAACGAAAAGCCGTTCGTGGTGGTCAAGGCCGACAACGGCACCTACGGCATGGGCATCATGACGGTGCGTGACGTGAAAGACTTGGACGTGATCAACCGCAAGACGCGCAACAAGATGAGCGTGATCAAAGACGGCCAAGAGGTCAACGACGTGATCATCCAAGAAGGCGTGTTGACCAATGAGTCGGTGAACGGCGCGGTGGCCGAGCCGGTGGTGTACATGATGGATCGCTATGTGGTGGGCGGTTTCTACCGCGTCCACAGCGAGCGCGGCGTGGACGAGAACCTGAACGCCCCCGGCGCGAGTTTTGTGCCGCTGGCTTTTGAGCAAAGCAACCACTTGCCGCAACCCGGTGTGAAGCCCGGTGCCAGCGCGCCCAACCGCTTCTATATGTACGGCGTGATTGGCCGTTTGGCCATGTTGGCCGCCAGCTACGAGCTGGAAGCCACCGACCCGGAAGCCGAGATTTACGACTGAGCGGGTACGTCTAGATACAGTTGCTGCACCGCAACAAGGCCCGTGCAGCCGCCTGCGATCTGTGACCTAACTGACAGGCGCAGTTTGCAGGCGGCGGCGGCGAGCGCAAAATACCGGCTTCTCAGCTTTGGAGCCCCGCTTTTGCGGGTGGGGCTAATCTGTGTCTGCATCCAAATCATCTCTCGGCGCCTTGACGCTGGGTGCCATCGGCGTGGTCTATGGCGATATCGGTACCAGCGTGCTTTACGCGGTCAAAGAAGTGTTCGGCTCTGGTCATGTGCCCTTCACACCTGACAACGTCTACGGCATTCTTTCGATCTTCTTTTGGACGCTCACCGTCATCGTCTCACTGAAGTACGTGGTGTTGGTGCTGCGTGCCGACAACAACGGCGAAGGCGGCTTGGTCGCCATGCTGGCGCTGGCCTCCCAGTCGGTGAAAGACAAGCCCCGCTTGCGCAGCGTGTTGCTGATCGTCGGCATTTTCGGCACCTGCTTGTTCTATGGCGATGGCGTGATCACCCCGGCCATCTCGGTGCTGTCGGCGGTGGAGGGGGTCGAGGTGCTCTCGCCCGCGTTCAAGAAGTACGTGATTCCACTCACGCTGGTGATTTTGTTTGGCCTGTTTGCAGTGCAAAAGCGCGGCACGGCTGGCATCGGTAAGTTCTTTGGCCCGATCACGCTGGTCTGGTTTGTCGTGATTGCGCTGCTGGGCGTGATGCAAATCGCCACGCACCCGACCATTTTGTGGGCGCTCAGCCCGCACTATGCAGTCGGCTTTATCTGGAACAACCCCGGCACCACCTTCATCATTTTGGGCGCGGTGGTGCTGTGTGTGACCGGCGGCGAGGCGCTGTATGCCGACATGGGACACTTTGGCAAAACGCCGATTCGCTTGGCTTGGTTCTCAGTGGTGATGCCTGCGCTCACGTTGAACTACTTTGGCCAAGGCGCGCTGCTGCTGAGCGACCCGTCTGCGGTCAAAAATCCCTTCTTCATGATGGCCCCCGGCTGGGCGTTGGCCCCGCTGGTCGGCTTGGCCACAATGGCGACGGTGATTGCCTCGCAGGCGCTGATCTCGGGTGCATTCAGCGTCACCAAGCAGGTGATTCAACTGGGCTTTTTGCCGCGCTTGCAAGTGCTGCACACCAGCGTGAAAGACACCGGCCAAATCTACCTGCCGTTCGTGAACTGGGGCTTGTTTGTCACCATCGTGCTGGCGGTGGTGATGTTCAAGTCGTCAAGCAACTTGGCGGCGGCGTATGGCATCGCGGTGTGTACCGACATGCTGATCACCACTGTGCTGACCTTCTTCGTGATTCGCTACAGCTGGAATTACCCGCTGGCACTGTGCATCGGCGCGACGGGCTTTTTCTTCATGGTGGACTTGGCGTTTTGGGCCTCCAACCTGCTCAAGCTGTTTGACGGCGGCTGGTTCCCGCTGATGATTGGTGCGGCCATCTTCACGCTGATGCTGACCTGGCGAGACGGCCGCTCACTGCTCAACGACTCGTTGCGCTCAGACGCTTTGAACTTGAACGACTTCTTGGAAGCGGTTTTTGTCAGTCCGCCGGTGCGAGTTGAAGGCACTGCCGTGTTCCTGACCGCCGAGCCCGGCACCGTGCCCAACGCGCTGCTGCACAACCTCAAGCACAACAAGGTGCTGCATGAACACAACCTGTTCGTGACCGTGCGCAGCCACGAAGTGCCGTGGATCGGCATGCACAAGCGCACGGAAATTGAGTCGCTCGGCCATGACTGCTGGCAAGTCATCGTGCATTACGGCTTTAAAAACGACCCCGATTTGCCCAAGGCGCTGCAACATTTGAAGGGGCGCGGCTGCTCGCTGGAGCCGATGAGCACCAGCTACTTCTTGTCGCGTGACATCGTGATCCCCTCGATCGGCGGCGGGATGGCGCAGTGGCGAGAAAAACTTTTCGCCCAGATGCACCACAATGCCAGCGCCGCTGCCGAGTTCTTGAACCTGCCCAACAACTCGGTGGTTGAGCTGGGCTCCAAAATCGAAATTTGACCTGATACCTCACGCCCGCTGCCCGTCTGCTGCCCACGCTGCACAGCGGGCGGCGCGGCGCAACTCCCCAAGGTGCGTTTGATGAATCTGCTGTTTGTGGCCGACCCCCTGGCCAGCTTCAAAACCTACAAAGACACCACCTACGCCATGATGCGCGAAGCCGCCCGGCGTGGTCACCGCATCAGCGCCTGCGAACCCACAGGCATCGCATGGCAACGTGGTGGCGTGGTCACTGCGCAAGTGCAGCAAATTGTCCTGACTGGCGACGCACACGACTGGTACAGCGTCGAATCCGAAGGCCCGCAAGCCCTCAAAGACTTCGATGCCGTGCTGATGCGCAAAGACCCGCCCTTTGACAGCGAGTTCTTCTACGCCACCCACCTGCTGAGTCAAGCCGAGCGCGAAGGGGCCAAGGTCTTTAACCACCCCGGCGCGCTGCGCGACCACCCGGAAAAACTCGCCATCCTCGAATTCCCCGAATTCATCAGCCCCACGCTGGTCACGCGCAGCGCCGATGACATCCGGCGCTTTCATGCCGAGCACCGCGACATCATCCTCAAGCCCCTGGATGGCATGGGCGGCATGGGCATCTTCCGCGTCACTGACGACGGCCTGAACCTGGGCAGCATCATCGAAACCCTGAACCGCCACGGCGCGCAGACCGTGATGGTGCAAAAGTTCATTCCCGCCATCGCCCAGGGCGACAAGCGCGTGCTGGTCATCGGCGGCAAGCCTGTGCCCTACAGCTTGGCGCGCATCCCGCAGGGTGGCGAAGTGCGCGGCAATCTGGCTGCCGGTGGCAAAGGCGTGGCCCAGCCGCTGTCCGAGCGCGACCGCCACATCGCCGAAACCCTGGGCCCGATCTTGGCCGCGCGCGGCCTGCTGCTGGTCGGCCTGGACGTGATTGGCGAGTGCCTGACCGAAATCAACGTCACCAGCCCGACCTGCTTTCAGGAAATTACCGACCAAACCGGCTTTGACGGGGCCGCCATGTACCTGGATGCCTTGGAAGC
>ERZ724510.164-NODE-164-length-37636-cov-7.133631_pt1 | contig 37636 bp, 33 predicted proteins | sample MGYA00376043_ERZ724510 | MGnify/ENA primary metagenome ERZ724510 (study PRJEB28724, sample SAMN07190888) | wastewater metagenome | isolation source: influent of sewage treatment plant in Hong Hong | place: USA: Christiansburg, Virginia | collected 2016-03-01 ... | reverse complement strand
AGCCAACGCCAAAGTCATCAAAGACGCACACATCCGGATGGATTGATGCGGGGTTCCTGACATTCATCAAACGACGGCCTGATTGGCAGGCATACCATGAGTTTGTGATCTCAAAACAAACCAAGGATGTTCTATGAGCCAAGAATCCAGCACCCGTTTAAGAAGCATTGCCCTGGTCGGGCACGGCGCGTCCGGCAAGACCACTTTGTTGGAAAGCCTGCTGGCGGCCACGGGCGCAATTGCCAGCCGTGGTGCCGTTGAAAAGGGCAACACCACCAGCGATTTTGATTCGCTCGAGAAAGAGTTGGGACATTCGCTGCAATCGTCGCTGGCGAGCTTTGATTGGACTGGCACACGCGTGCACGTGATCGACACGCCCGGCTACCCGGACTTCGCGGGGCAAGCCATCGGTGCGCTGGCCGCTGTGGATACGGCGCTGGTGGTGGTCAATGCGCAGGCGGGGATTGAGCTGTCCACCGAGCGCATGTTTAACTTAGCGGGTGAGCGCGGCCTGTGCCGCATGATTGTGATCAACAAAATCGACGCTGACAATGTGGACCTGCCTGGCCTTGTGAACAGTCTGCGCGAACGCTTTGGCAAGCAGTGTTTACTGCTGGATCTGCCCGCTCACCATGGTCAGGATGTGGTGGAACTGCTGGGCCATGATGATGGCGAAAGCGACTTTGCGTCCGTTGCCGCTGAGCACCGCGCGCTGATCGACCAGATTGTCGAAGAAGACGATTCGCTGATGGCGCGCTACCTAGAGGAAGGCAAAGACCCCACCCCCGAAGAATTGCATTCCCCGTTTGAGGCGGCGCTGCGCGCGGGGCACTTGGTACCCATCCTGTTTGTCTCCGCCAAAACAGGCGCTGGCGTGCCACAGCTTTTGGATGCGCTGGCCAAGCTGGCCCCTAACCCCGCAGAAGGCAACCCACCACCGTTTTACCGGGGCGAGCCCGGCCAGGCACCGCAGGCCTTTCAAGCCCAGCCTGACGACGCACTGCACGTTCTGGCCCATGTGTTCAAGGTGGTGGTGGACCCGTTCATCGGCAAGGTGGGCGTGTTCCGCGTGCACCAGGGCACGGTGCGCAAAGACCAGCAACTGTTTGTGGGCTCGGCCAAGCGGGCGTTCAAGGTGGCGCACCTGTACCAACTGCAGGGCAAAGACTATGTCGAAGTGCCGCAACTGGTGCCCGGCGACATTGGCGCAGTGGCCAAGGTGGACGATGTTGAATTTGACTGCGTGCTTCACGATTCGCATGACGAAGACAACATTCACCTGAAGCCGCTGCAGTTCCCGCGCCCCATGCAAGGCCTAGCCGTGCAGACCCGCAAAAAAGGCGATGAGCAGCGCTTGTTTGAGATATTGCACAAGCTGGAGGTAGAAGACCCCTGCTTTGTGGTGGAACGCCACCCCGTCACCAACGAGACCGTGATCCGAGGTCTGGGCGAGATGCACCTGCGCGCCAAGCTCACCCGCATGCAGCAGCAATACAAGCTGGAGCTGGACACCAGCCCGCCGCAAATTGCCTACCGCGAGACCATCACCCGCTTTGCCGAAGGCCACTGCCGCCACAAAAAGCAAAGCGGCGGCGCGGGCCAGTTTGGCGAGGTGATGCTGCGCGTGGAGCCGCTGGCGCGTGGTGCGGGGTTTGAGTTTGTGGACGTGGTCAAAGGCGGTGCGATTCCCGGCGTGTTCATGCAGGCAGTGGAAAAAGGCGTGCGCCAGGCGCTGGCAGACGGTGTGGTGGCCGGTTACCCCGTGCATGACATCCGTGTCACGGTGCATGACGGCAAGACCCATGCGGTAGACGGCAAAGAAGTGGCCTTTGTGGCGGCCGCCCGCAAAGCCACGGTAGCCGCCATTTTGGAAGCCAGCCCCATCGTGCTGGAGCCCATTGTCAACATCGAAATCGTGGCACCAGAATCGGCCATTGGTGACCTGACGGGTGACCTGTCTGGCAAACGCGGCCATGTGACGGGCACCTTGCCCCGCCCAGCGGGTACGGCCGCCATCACGGGCCAAGCGCCTCTGGCAGAGTTGGACGACTACCTGGTGCGACTCAAATCCCTGACAGCAGGCAAAGGGGCCTATACCCTGGACTTTTCGCACTACGCCCAGGTGCCACCTGACACCCAGGCCAAACTGGCTGGCCAGCACAAACTTGCCGATTTGGACGATTGAGCAGGCACAAAACCCCGTGCTTTTTTCATGGTGAGCGGCATAATAGGATAGACATTTAGCTACTACTTTGATAGCTATCAATGCTTATCCCTATTGCCGTAACCACCCAAAAAGCCCAACATGAAGAAGACAAGCAGCCCCCACCGCCCGCCTCTAGCAGGTAAACGCATCCTGGTCACCCATGCCAAGGCCTTCATGGCCCCGGTGCTGTGCGAGGTGCTGGTAGAGCAAGGTGCGGAAGTCATCCTCAGTAACGACGCCCTGCTGGACCCCGAAGCCCCCGGCGCGCTGGTGGCATCCACAGGGCACATCGATATCTTGATCGCCAACTTGGCGCTCGCTGCGCCCACCACGCCTGCTGACAAGGTGGCCGACACCGAATGGCGTGACATGTTTGCCGCGCTGGTAGACCCCCTGCCCCGACTGGTGCGCGCCGTGTTGCCACAAATGATGGCGCGCCGATCAGGCAAGATTTTGGTGATGGGCAGCGCATCGGCCTTGCGTGGCATGAAGCGCGCCTCCACCTACAGCGCCGCGCGGGGTGCGCAACTGGCTTATGCGCAAGCGGTGGGCGTGGAGGTAGCGCCCTACCAAATCCAGGTGAACGCGATTGCCCAAAACTTTGTGGACAACGCCACCTACTTTCCGCAGGAGGTGCAAAACAATCCGCGCTTCAAGGAACGCCTGCAAAACGAGGTGCCCCTGGGCCGACTGGTCAGCGCCCGCGAAGACGCCGCATTTGCAGCCTATTTGTGCAGTGACGCCGCCAACTGCTTTGTGGGGCAAGTGTTCCCCGTGTGCGGGGGCTGGGTGCCGCGTTAAGTCAGCTCAGCGCGCGGTTTGGCGGCCTTCTTGCTCGCAGCCTTGGCACTGGCTTTGTCCAGGTTCTGCTGAACACGCAGCCGCGTGATGCGCTCGATCAGTTCAAACGGCATCGGCTGGCTGTAGGGAAAGCGCAGGTTGCCTTTATCGCCCGCATAGGGCGCAATGTCCTGCATCAGTTGGGCATCGCCCTTGACCGGCGGATAAAAGCCCAGGTGCTGCTTAAACGCCGCAAAGTACACCAGCATGCCCGCCTGCCGATAGGCGGGAATCTGGTAACTGATGACTTCCTCAGCCTCTGGCGCAGCGCGGCGCACCACAGCACGCACGGCCTGCAACAAGTGCTGAACCTCTGGCGAAAAGCCAGCGATGTAGTCATCGACGGATGCGGGTTTGGGACGCTTGTTTTCCATACAAAATACCTGCTTACGGCATATTCTATGGGCTTATCTTGCTATGTTTTTTGATATTCTGGCATCCCAAAGTTTCAGGATTTATTGCATTTACATTGGCATAAATGTGTACACGGCGTCGTTTGGATAGTCGCCGTTGCTGCGTTCGGAATGGACATGCAGCCCATCGTCTTTGATAACGCCGTTCAATTTGAATGAGCCGTACCCGGCTTTGGTTCGCGCGCTAAACGAATTCGCACCTGGTTTGTACTTGCCTTTGGCGACGAAGGAGTCGCAGGCAATCAAGCTTTCCATCGCTGCACGCGCCGAATATCGCCCCTTGGTGCTTTGCCAAAATATCTGGCCATCAGCGGTGAAGCAAAGGTAGCGCCAGCTTTCCTTGCCTTTCGTTTCGTACACACCGTCGAAGCGCACACCAGATTTACATTGCAGGGCTGCGTCGGGCGCGGGGACTGCCATCGGCGCACCGCTGGCTTCGACTCCATTGGCAAGATACAGCACATGGCCTTGCGGATCGAAGACATGCAGGCCGTGTTGCGAGGCGATTGCGCGCAATTGCTGCAAACGATCGGCGTTGATTTCGCTGAGTTCGAACGTCATTGCCAGCAACGAACCTGCGGGGGTGTTGTGTTCGAAGTCTTCGTACCAGACAGCACCTTGCGAGCCGTCCGTGGGCCAGGTCTGCAACAGGCGCTCGAAGAAAGCTGCAATGCCTGGCGTCGGCGCATCCTTGCTGTCTTGCCATTTATCGACGAATCGTGCTGCCGCATCGGCGTCCTTCACGCGTGGCGCATCAAGCGCATACAAAATGGCTTCGCTCATCACTCCTCCTGTTTGTACAAATGTAGGAGAAATATTATCGTTTTTAGGGCATTACCTCAGGCGTGCAGTTGGCAGGTATTGAGCTTGCCCGTCATGGGCAAAGGCGGTATTGACGCATTTGTGCAACGTTTAGGCGCCCGCCGTAAACGCCGCCCTGCTCTTTTGCGCGCGCTCCATCTGCCGCGCGATGTTGCCGCAGACCAAATCACACAGCGCGTAAATGGATTCGTCGGCAATGCGGTAGTACACGCTGGTGCCCCGTCCTTCGCGGGCGACCATGCCTTGCTTGGTGAGCAGCGTGAGGTGGCGCGACACGTTGGCGGCGGTGAAGCCACAGTCTTGGGCAATTTCGCCCACATTGCGCTCGCCCGAGCGCAGCAAGTTCAGGATTTGCAGCCGGGTGGGTTCAGACAAGGCCTGAAAGTAGGCCGCAACCTCCAGCAGAGCGTCTGGCGGCAGGTTTTCCATATGAGGGCAATCGGTAACGGTTGAAGTCATCATCATGCCATTTGCATGGGTGGGCAGTTGCGTTGGTCTGCATTATTTCACCACTTGACTAATTGCGCAATTAGTTAAATAATAGATTACTAATTTGATTGATGTCGCGATTGACTACGTCATCCCTGTCGATGACGCCGGAGAACCCCATGTTGAAAACACCTTGCACAACCAAACTGGCGCTGTCTGTGCTTCCGGGCCTGATCGCCCTTGCCATGTCCGTGACAGTTACAGCGGCGCATGCGCAGCTTGCTACGGTTGCGGTGCAAACCACAGGTACTGCAGGTGACAGGGCGAGTTTTGATGGTGTGATTGAGGCCGTCCGCCAGACCAGCCTGTCAGCCCAAGTGCCCGGCAGCATCGTGGCGCTGAATGTGAAGGCGGGAGATGTCGTCAAGGCCGGGCAAGAGATTGCACGCATTGATGCCCGTGCTGCCGCGCAGAACGCCACAGCATCTGCTGCACAGGTGGACGCAGCTAAAGCGCAGCTGAACGTGGCCAGCAAAGACCTAGAGCGCCAAAAGCAACTCTTCCAAAAAAACTACATCAGCCAGTCGGCACTGGACCGCACCCAGGCACAGGCGCAGGCGGCACAGGCTCAGGTCAATGCCTTGCAAGCCCAGACCGATGCGGCGCAAACCCAGACGCGCTACTTTGTGCTCAAAGCCCCCTACAGCGGCGTGGTGGATGAGGTGATGGTGGCGCTGGGTGACATGGCCATGCCAGGCAGGCCGCTGGTGGCCATGCACGACCCGTCAGCCCTGCGCATCACGGTGGCCGTGCCGCAGACGGCTTTGCCAGACGCCAGTGCAGCGCAACACGTGCAGTTCGAGGTGCCCGGCCTGGCTGGGGCACAAACGCCGCAGCCTGCCCAGTCCGTACAACAGTTGCCCTTGGTGGACGCAGCCACCCACACTGCCCAGCTCAGACTGATTCTGCCCTCTACGCTGAAAGGCGCAGCACCCGGCATGTTTGCGCGGGTCTGGCTGCCCAGCGCCAGCAAAGAAAGCGCGACTGAGCGGTTTTACGTGCCCCGCACCACCCTTGTGCGCCGCGCCGAGATGACTGGGGTGTACGTGCTGGACGACAAGGGCCGCGCCCTGCTGCGCCAGGTGCGCCTGGGTGCCACACAGGGCGACCGGGTAGAGGTGCTCAGCGGCGTGCAAAAGGGTGACAAGCTGGTCGCCGATCCACAAGCTGCAGCCAAGGCCAAATAACATGCAAGCCGATACATCCAAGATGGGTATTTCTGGCCGGATTGCGGCGCTGTTCCAGTCCGCGCAGATCACGCCTTTGCTGGCCTTGATGGCGCTGCTGCTGGGTGCCTTTGCCGTGATGGTGACCCCGCGCGAAGAAGAGCCGCAGATCAACGTCACCATGGCCAATGTGATCGTGCCGTTTCCCGGTGCGGCTGTGGCCGACGTGGAAAACATGGTGGCCACGCCGGCAGAGCAAGTGTTGTCACAAATGGTGGGCGTAGAACATGTCATGTCGCTGTCGCGCCCTGGCGTGGCGGTGCTGACGGTGCAGTTCAAGGTGGGCATTACCCGCACCGAAGCGCTGGTGCGCTTGCACGACACGCTGCGCAGCAATGCCGACTGGCTGCCCAAAGGCCTGGGTGTGCTGGACCCGATCATCAAGCCCAAAGGCATTGACGATGTACCCATCGTCACGCTCACCCTGTTCAGCAAAGACGACAGCGTGGGCCCGTTTGATCTGGAGCGCATTGGCCACAGCGTCGAGGTGGAACTCAAACGCGTGCCCGGCACGCGTGAGGTCAGCACCATTGGCGGCCCAGGACACGCTGTGCTGGTGCAAATGGACCCTGCCCGCATGGCGGGTGCGGGCATAACCGTAGCCGACCTGCGCAATACTTTGCAGGGCGCAAATCTTGGCTTGCCCGTGGGTGAATTGCTCGCAGGTAACCGCTCTGTCAGCATCGAATCTGGCCCCTTCCTGCAAAACGCACGCGAAGTGGGCGATCTGGTCGTCGGTGTTGCGGGTGGCAAACCTGTGTTCTTGAAAGAGATTGCGCAGGTTCAAGACGGCGCTCCACCTGCGGCACACCATGTGTGGCATGGCATCGCGGGCAAAGACGGTGGCTCTGAGCACCCCGCTGTGACGCTGACCATTACCAAAAAGCCGGGCGAGAACGCCATTGATGTGGCCAACGCGGTGCTGGCTCGTGCAGAACAGCTCAAGAACGTGGTGATCCCTGCCAATGTCGAGGTCGCGCAGACCCGCAACTACGGGGCCACAGCGGACGACAAGGCCAAAAAGCTGATCCAAAAGCTGCTGTTTGCCACGGCGTCTGTCGTGGCGCTGGTGTTCATTGCCCTGGGCAAGCGCGAGGCCGCCATCGTCGGCACAGCGGTGATTTTGACCCTGACCGTGACACTGTTTGCGTCCTGGGCCTGGGGCTTTACGCTGAACCGCGTGTCGCTGTTTGCGCTGATTTTTTCGATTGGCATTTTGGTGGACGACGCGATTGTGGTGGTGGAGAACATTCACCGCCACCAACAGCATCACCCTCACCGCACACTGGCGCAAATCATCCCCGCAGCAGTGGATGAGGTGGGTGGCCCCACCATCTTGGCCACGTTCACCGTGATCGCAGCGCTTCTGCCCATGGCGTTTGTGTCCGGCCTGATGGGGCCTTACATGAGCCCCATCCCCATCAATGCCAGCATGGGCATGCTGCTCTCGCTCGCCATCGCCTTTGTGGTCACACCTTGGTTGGCACGCCTGTGGATGAAGGCCACGCCACCACTTGATACAAAACACGACACAGCCGCCCACGCTGGCGGGCATGGCATGGCGGGCAAGATTGCGCCGCTGTTCGAGCGCGTCTTTAAGCCACTGTTGGACGACAAGCAAGGTCAGCGCAACCGTCGATTCTTAGGGCTGGGCATTGCGGCTCTGATCGCGATCTCTGTGGCCTTGCCCATGGCAGGCTTGGTGCTGCTCAAGATGCTGCCCTTTGACAACAAGTCAGAGTTCCAAGTCATTGTGGACATGCCTGCTGGCACGCCGGTCGAGAAAACCGCAGCCGTTTTGCACGAACTGGGGGCGCATCTGGCGACGCTGCCCGAGGTGACTGATTACCAAGCCTATGCTGGTACGGCTGCGCCCATCAACTTCAACGGCCTGGTACGCCAGTACTACCTGCGCGCGGGTGGCGAAGTCGGTGACATTCAGGTCAACTTGGTGGACAAGCACCACCGCAGTGAGCAAAGCCACGCCATTGCGACCCGCGTTCGGCCCGCCCTGCAGGCCATTGGCCTGCGCTCAGGGGCCAATGTGAAAGTGGTGGAAGTGCCCCCCGGTCCGCCTGTGTTGTCACCCATCGTGGCCGAGATTTATGGGCCCGATGCCGAAGGCCGCCGCAGCGTGGCCAAGGCCGTACGCGCACTGCTGAGCAAGACCGCAGGCATTGTGGATGTGGACGACAGCTCCATTGCCAGCGCCCCGCGCAAGCTGTTGCTGGTAGACCGCCGCAAAGCCGCCATGCTGGGCGTGCCGCAGCAGGCCATCGTCAGCACCTTGCGTGCAGGCCTGACGGGGGACGCCGCCACCTATTTGCATGACGCCAGCAAATATCCGGCGTCCGTCTTGTTGCAGTTGCCTGCCAACAGCCATGGAGATTTGAACGCCCTGCTGGCCTTAAGCGTGCGCAGTGCATCGGGCAAGATGGTCGCTATTCGTGAACTGGTGACCGTGAGCGACACCGAGCGCGAGCAACCCGTGTATCACAAGGATTTGCTACCCGTGAACTTTGTCGTCGGCGACATGGCGGGCAAACTAGACAGCCCGCTTTACGGCATGTTCCAGATGCGCGGTGAACTCAAAGACATTGCCATACCGGGTGGCGGCAGCTTGCAGGAATACTTTATCAAGCCACCGCAAGACCCGCTGCGCGACTACGCCATCAAGTGGGATGGCGAATGGCAAATCACCTATGAGACCTTTCGCGACATGGGTGCGGCCTATGCCGTGGGTCTGGTGCTGATCTATTTGCTGGTGGTGGCGCAGTTCGGCTCATACCTTACGCCGCTGATCATCATGGCACCGATTCCGCTCACCATCATTGGGGTAATGCCCGGCCACGCGCTCTTGGGTGCGCAGTACACGGCCACCAGCATGATCGGCATGATTGCGCTGGCGGGCATCATCGTGCGCAACTCCATTCTGTTGGTGGACTTCATCAACCTGCAGGTGCGTGAGGGCGTGCCCTTTAAGCGCGCCATTGTTCATTCCGCCATCACCCGCGCCCAGCCCATTGTGCTGACCGGTTTGGCGGCCATGCTAGGAGCCTTCTTTATCCTGGATGACCCGATTTTCAATGGCTTAGCCATCTCGCTGATCTTTGGTATTTTTGTGTCGACCGTGCTCACCTTGGTCGTGATCCCGACCCTGTATTACGCGGCTTACCACCGAACCCTGGGCAAAGTCATGCCCGCAGTCTCTTAACTTTTTTCTCAAGGAGCTTTTCATGAAATCATGGCAAATCGTTCGCCTCGTTGCAGGCACATTCATTCTTCTGTCCCTGGCATTGGGCATCCCTGGCAGCCCCATTTTCATGAGTCAGTGGTGGTTGGCGTTTACCGCTTTTGTGGGTGCCAATCTATTGCAAAGTGCGCTCACGCATTGGTGCCTGATGGAATCCATTTTGCGCAAGTTTGGCGTGCAGCCTGGCTGCTGAGAGTTGCAATTTATGCGCCGCATCGTAAAACCCTTGGCCTCAGTGGCAATGCTGCTGGCCAACGCAGCACACGCCACCGACTTGCTGGAGGTCTGGCGTGCTGCCAGCCAGCATGACCCGGTGGCAGCCATTGCCCAGGCTGAGCGCCTGAGCGGTGACGCCCGCCGCGCCCTGGCCAGCGCGTTGTGGCGACCCACCGTGGGCATCACCGGTGCCGCTGGCGTCATGAGCGCAGACACCCGAATGACTGGCGCGCAGTTCTCTGCGCCAGGCTTTGGTGAATCCACTGGCGTCGGATTTGGCACATCGGTGCGCGGTGGCACCAGCACGCGGCTTGCGGTGCAGGCGCGCCAGCCCTTGTGGAATCCAGAACGCACGGCCCAAGAAAAACAGCTGAATCTGGCCGCCGAGACCGCCACATTAAGCTGGCAGGCCGCGCAGCAGGATTTGATGCTTGCCAGCACCCAGCGCTACTTTGATCTGACCTTGGCCGACGCGCGGCTCAAGCTCTTGCAAAAACAAAAATCTGCCGTCGACAGCGCCTTGGTCGAGGCCAAAGACCGCTTTGCACTGGGTGACAAACCCATCACAGACACCTACGAGGCCGCCGCCCGCGCCCAAGGCCTGCAGGCCCAGGTGTTGGCCGCACAAACCGAGCTTACCCTGGCACGCCATGCACTGGCCGATGCCACCGGGTTGCCCGACGGCAGCTTGACAAGCCGTGCCCCAGCGGCATTGACTCAAAGCAGTTTGACCACCGAAGGCCTGGAAGTCTGGCAGTCGCGCGTCGCAGAGAGAAACCTGGGCATACGCATGCAACAGGCTCAAGTGCAGGCCGCAGCACACGAATTGGCCAAGCATGCCCCAAGTGCCAGCACCACGCTGGACTTGGTAGCACAAGCAGGGCGCGAGCGCCTGAGCGGCAACGGCAGCTACGGCTCGGCCAGCAACACCGCCTCGCAAGGCATGGTGGGCGTGCAGCTCAACTTGCCCTTGTACACAGGCGGCTGGCGCAGTGCCAAGCAGGATGAGGCCCTGCACCAGCAAGAAAAGGCGCAGGCCGAGCTTGATCGCGTTCGCCAGCTTGCAGGTCAACAGACCCGCGCGGTTTGGATGGGTTTGCTGACAGGGCAAGCCCGCCTGCAAGCGCTGCAAGAAGCCAGCAAAGCCAGCCAAGCCCGGCTGGACGCGACGCGCCTGGGACGCCAAGTGGGAGACCGCACCACGCTGGAGTTGCTGCAGGCAGAAAACGATGATGCTGCGGCACAGCTGAATCTGGTTCAGGCCCGTCTCGACCTGGTGATGGCCAAGCTGCGCTTGCAGGCCTTGGCGGGGCAACTGGACGAGGCACAATTGGCCAGCGTTAACACCCTTTTTCAGCCCTGATTGCCTTTGCCCCGGAAGCCGCTTGCTTATGTCACCACATCACCCTACACCGCTCAAGTTCCTGATGCCCGGCTGGTTTGCCATTGTGATGGGGCTCTCGGGTCTGTCGCTGGCTTGGTTGCGCGCACAGCCATTGATGGGTTCGGCGGCTTTGGCTGCAGGCTTGGCCATTGGCGTTGTGGCGGCTGTGGTGTTTATCACCTTGCTGGTGTTTTCGGTGATTCGCATGCAGCGATACCCGCAGGCGCTGGCGGAGGACTTAAAACACCCTGTGCGCCACGCCTTTATCGCGGCTGTGCCCATTTCGGTGATTCTGTTGGCAACCGTCACCCACGCGCTTGATGGACCGCATGCTGTGGCAACGGGCCTGTGGATGCTGGGATCCATCGGGCAGTTTGGCGTTACCGTTTGGGTGTTGTCACGCTGGCTGAAAGGCAACAAAGAAGGTGGCCTGGTTTGGGCTGGCATCACGCCAGTGCTGTTCATCCCCGTGGTGGGCAATGTGCTGACGCCATTGGCAGGCGTGTCTCTGGGCTATCCAGAGTGGTCTGCTGCACAGTTTGGCGTGGGCCTGTTCTTTTGGCCGATTGCACTCACGCTGCTGCTGGTGCGCATGGGCACGCTGGGGATGTGGGCCGACCGTCTACTGCCCACAACCTTCATCACGATTGCGCCACCCACAGTGGGCGGACTGGCAGCACTTCAATTGGGTGCGCCCGTCACCATCGGTTGGATCTGCTGGGGCATTGGACTCTTCTTTTTGCTGTGGGCAGGCTCGCTGACCAAACGCATCCTGACCCAGCCTTTCGCGATCACCTTCTGGGCAGTGTCTTTTCCCTTGGCCTCATTTGCAGCCTTGACACTGCGACTCTCCCCCACCACGGGTCCATTTACGCTGGTCGCCATGATGGCGCTGGCGCTGACCTCGGTAGTGATTGCAGGTCTGTCGATTGCCACCTATAAGGGCTTGCGCCAGGGCCAGATGCTGATGCCTGAGCCTGTGGCCAACATCATTCCGGCGTCGGCTTGATCGATTCCAAGGCTTTGAGCTTGCGGTAAAGCGAACGCTCGCTGATCCCCAGCTGAGCCGCCAGGGCAGCGCGGTTACCGCTGTGGGCCGCCAGTTGGGTGACCAAGGCGTTGCGCGCCATGTCACGCAGTGACTGTCCGGTAGCGTTTGCGGACATTTCGGCTGCTTTGTCTGAGTTCAATGTTGGCGGCGTATTTGAAGGCGCACCGCGAACCAGCAAGCCACTGGCAGCCAATGCACGCTCAATATGCTGAGCGTCAATGTCCTTGCCGTCACACAGTAAGGCGGCCCGCTCCAACACATTGCGCAGCTCACGCACATTGCCTGGAAATGGGTATTCGCACAGCCGAGCTTGCGCAGCATCACTCAAGGCCAAATGCCGCTGAGGTGTCAGGCGTGCAAGCAGTGAATTGGCCAGCAGTGGGATGTCATCACGCCGATCCCGCAAGGCCGGCAGCTGAATCGGAAAAGTGCTCAGGCGGTAATACAAGTCCTCCCGAAACTGCCCCTCGGCCACCATGCGCCCTAAGTTGCGGTGTGTCGCAGAAACCACCCGCACATCGGTATGGCGCAGCTCGGTGCTGCCCACACGGCGGTAGGTGCCGTTCTCAAGCAGTCGCAAGAGCTTGACTTGCATGGACATAGGAATGTCGCCCAGCTCATCCAAGAACAAGGTGCCACCGCTCGCAGCCTCTACCAACCCCGTTTTGGCCGCATTGGCCCCCGTGAAGGCCCCACGTTCATGGCCAAAGAGTTCGCTCTCAAACAAGGTTTCGGTCAAGCTCGCACACTCCACCACCACCAGCGGCCCCTTGTCGCGGCGGCTGGCCTGGTGCACCGCCCGCGCCACCAGCTCTTTGCCTGTGCCGGATTCGCCCAGCAGCAAAACGCTGGCGTCGGATGGCCCCACGCGGCTGACCAGTTCCAGCATGTGCTGAAACGGCGCCGAGCGCCCGACCAGGCCCGAGGCATTCGCTTGACCTTGCGCCAACTTTAAAGAGGCCATGCGCTCGATAAAGTAAGCCTGCTGGCCAGTGCTGTCCAACACAGGGGTGAGTTCAATGTTGACGTAAGCCTCGCCCTGCGGGGTGTGATGCAGGTGCAGCACGCGCTCGCGTTGACCAGATTCACGCGCCCGAGCAAGAGGGCAGCTCTCGCCCGCCTGATTGCAAGGCACCGTGAAATGGTGAGACACCTCGTAGCAGGTACGCCCGACGATGGAGCCGTGGGGGCTGAATTCGCTTCGATACGCCGCATTGGCCGCGATGATGCGGTACTGCTGGTCAAACAGGATATGAGGCTCGCTCAAGCCTTCCAGAAACGACACCAGCTCAGGCAAGGGACGGCTCATAGGGTTTCTTTAAATCCAGACAATGGCTGGTATACCTGCAAATTATGCCAATATGACTGCCAATTTGGCAGTCATATTGGCACAAAACACAGAAACAATGAATATCAATGATCAGGAATGACGTAAGCAATTGATTTTTATGGACTTTTCTTATTCGCTTTGATGGCACAGAAGATGCAATGCATTGGCTGTGGGTGCGAATATCTGCGCACCCGAAAAGGCACCATGTCCCAATTGATCAGCAGCGCCCACGCGCTACACACTTCCGACGCAGAACGTCGCACGCTCTTGTATGCCACCGCAGCGCTGGGTGGGGTTGCCGTCCTGGGAACGGCTGTCCCTTTGGTGTCCACCCTCGCCCCCAGCGAGCGGGCCAAAGCCCAAGGCGCGTCAGTTGAGGTTGACATTTCTGGCGTGCCGCCAGGCGGCATGATCACCGTGGAGTGGCGCGGCAAACCCGTCTGGATCGTGCGCAGGACGGCTGACATGTTGGCCACGCTGCCCAAACAACTGGGCCATTTAGCCGACCCGGACTCCCGCAAAGACCAGCAACCTGACTACGCCCGCAACGCGCACCGTTCAGTCAAACCCGATGTTTTTGTGGCCATTGGCATCTGCACGCATTTGGGCTGCTCGCCTTCCGAAGTAGCCTCCGGCTCCGCTAACCCAAGTGTCGGCAGTGACTGGCAAGGCGGCTACCTTTGCCCCTGCCACGGCAGCACCTTTGATGCGGCAGGCCGGGTCTTCAAGAACAAGCCTGCGCCCACCAATTTGGAAGTGCCACCCCACTACTACGTCAGCGATACCCGCATCGTGATTGGTGAAAACGCACCCGCCTGAGGATTGAAATCCACGCCATGTACTTTAGGTTTCTCATTGACGACGCCACGGGCTGCGCAAGCTACCTGTTGGCCGACAGCACCCAACGCGAGGCCGTGATCATCGACCCACGCGTTGAGGACATGGCCGTGCTGCACAGCATGCTGGACGAACAAAGTCTTGACCTCACGTGGGTGATCCGCACCCATCACCACCCATCGGATAAAGCACTGACTGCCATGGACTGGCCGCTTCCGCCTGCAAATCTGATCGACAACGCAGTCCAGCCAGACCACCCGACCGAACTGCGCTTTGGCAGCCAGCGCTTGCGCTTGATCTCAACGCCCGGCCACACTGCCACCTGCATCAGCTGCGTTTGGCGTGACCGCGTGTTTTGCGGTGGCTTGCTGGCGCCCGACGCCTGCCCCCATCAGCCCTGGCCCGCCAAGCCCGCCAGCCTGTGGGACTCGGTTACCCGTGAGATATTTACCTTGCCCAACGAGACCCTGCTGTTCAGCGGCCACTCCCGTGCAAAGCGCCTTGTCAGCACAGTGCAGGAGCAGCGCAGCACACATCCTTGGTTTGCTGGCAACAGCCGCGACGAGTTCCTTTCACGCTTTACGCCTCATTCTGGTGTAAAACCCCTTCAACCGTTTCTATCCGTCACGCCATCAGAACTGAGCAATGTCCCATGAAACCTATTGACGCCATTGACGCCGCCGTAGAAGAAGAGAAAACCATTTCGCTCTACGCCGCCTCCAAGAAGATCCAACCGCGCGCCGTCAAGGGGCAGTACGCCAGCCTTCGCTGGGCGGCTGTCTTTCTGACACAGATCGTCTTTTACGGACTGCCCTGGCTTGAGTGGGGGCAACGCCAAGCAGTCTTGTTTGACCTAGGCGCGCGGCGCTTCTATCTGTTTGGGCTGGTGCTGTACCCGCAGGACTTTATTTACCTGACCGGCTTGCTGGTGATTGCAGCGCTTTCGCTCTTTCTGTTCACGGCGGTGGCCGGGCGGCTGTGGTGCGGCTACGCCTGCCCGCAGACGGTGTACACCGAAATCTTCATGTGGATAGAGCGAAAAATTGAGGGCGACCGCCAGGCCCGCATCCGCTTAGATGACGGCCCCATGACCGCCAGCAAGTTCGGCAAAAAGTCTGCCAAGTACAGCATCTGGATTTTGGTGGCCTTGTGGACAGGCTTTACCTTCGTGGGTTACTTCACCGCCATCCGAACCTTGGCCCCAGCCATTTTGGGCAACATGCTTGGACCGTGGGAGACATTCTGGATTTTGTTCTACAGCTTTGCCACGCTTGGGTTTGCTGGCTACATGCGCGAGCAGGTCTGCAAGTACATGTGCCCTTACGCCCGCTTCCAAAGCGCGATGTTTGACAAAGACACGCTGATCGTGACCTACGACCAAGCACGTGGCGAACCCCGTGGCGTGCGCAGCAAAAAGGCAGACGCCAACAGCCCCAAGCTGGGTGACTGCATCGACTGCAACTTGTGCGTGCATGTGTGCCCCACGGGCATTGATATCCGCAAAGGCCTGCAATACGAATGCATTGGCTGCGGTGCCTGCGCCGACGTGTGCGACACGGTGATGACCAAGCAAAAACTCCCACTGGGTTTGGTGCGCTACACCACGCAGGCAGCGCTAGACACCAAGATGAGCAAGGCCGAGACCATCCGCCATGTGTTCCGCCCTCGCATTTTGGTCTACAGCACCATCTTGCTGGCACTCACCGTCGCCTTGTTCACCAGCCTGGCGCTGCGCATCCCGTTGCGTGTGGACGTGGTGCGTGACCGTGGTGCACTGTCACGCATGGTGGAAGGCGGGCAAATCGAAAACGTTTTCCGACTGCAAGTGATGAACGCCACCGAGCAAGAACAGGAATACCACATCAGCGCCAGCGGGCTGGACGGCCTGAACGTGGCGTCAGAAAGCGTGGTAAAGATCGGCCCTGCCGAGGCCCGCTGGGTGCCCCTGCGCCTGCGCGTGCCACCCGGTGCCGCAAGTGGCTCGCACACGATTCACTTTGAGATCAGCGACGCCCAGGGCAAATCCAAGGTAACGGAGAAGGCCGCCTTCATGGTTCCGCGCTAAGGCCGTTGCTTACAACAAGCCTCAAGCATGCTTGAGGCTTTGTTTGCGCAGAGGCAATTCACGAATGCGTTTTCCCGTGGCTGCAAAAATTGCATTCAGCACGGCGGGGGCAGCCACCGCGATAGTGGGCTCGCCCACGCCACCCCAAAACCCACCAGACGGCATGACGATGGTTTCAACAGGGGGGCAGGCATCCATCTTCATCACAGGGTAGTCGTGGAAGTTGCTTTGCTCGATGCGCCCGTCTTTCAGCGTGCACTCGCCGTACAGCGCGGCTGACAAGCCATAAACAAATGAACCCTCCACCTGCGCCGCGATTTGCTGCGGGTTGACGGCATAGCCGCTGTCGGTGGCCGCCACAATGCGGTGGATTTTCAGATCCCCAGCCTTGTTGACGGATACTTCAGCGCACGCTGCCACGTAGCTGCCAAACCCGTGGGTTTGGGCCAAGCCTCGGTATACCTTTTGTCCGTTCACATCCTTGGGCGGGGCATCCCAACCCACAGCTTTGGCGACGGCATCAAGCACCCCCAAATGCTTGGGCGAGTTGCCCAGCAGCTTGCGCCGCAAAGCCAGCGGATCTTGCCCCGTCGCGTGAGCGATTTCGTCCAAAAAGCATTCCACGTAAATCGTGTTCTGGTTCAGGTTCACTCCGCGCCAAAAGCCGACTGGCACAGGTGGGTTGCGCATGGCATGGTCAATCAGCAAGTTGGGCACAGCGTAGCCAAACGAAGCCTCTGGTCCGCCCCGGTTCAAGCCCTGAAACACCACGGGGTCACGCCCGTTTTGCATACTGGCAGGGGCTACCCCCGCCAATATGGATTGACCCGAAATGCGCATGTGCAGGGCAGTCAGGTTGCCCTGAGCGTCCAATCCGGCTTGCAGCTTGCACTGCGTGACCGGGTGATAGCGGCCATGCTGCATGTCTTCCTCGCGCGTCCAGATCAGCTTGATGGGCGTACCCGGCATCGCTTTGGCGATCAGCACCGCTTGGGTCACAAAGTCGGACATGCCACGGCGTCCGAACCCACCACCCAGGTGGATTTTGAACACGTCGCACTGCTCGGGCTTCAGGCCTGCGGCAGCGGCCGCAGCCGCCAAAGCCGCCTCGCCGTTTTGGGTTGGCGTCCAGACCTCGCAGCGCTCGGGCGTCCCGGTTGCAGACAGCGTGATCTTTGCTGTTGCGTTCATGGTTTCCATGGTCGCGTGGTTCTGGTGGGGATAGGCGTAGACGGCGTCAATGCGCTTGACGGCCCCGGCAAATGCCGCTTTGATGTCCCCGGATTGATTGCCGACGATGGCGTCATCCGCATCCAGCCCGGCCTTCAACATTTCAGCCACATCGGCGCTGCTGCGCTTGGCATTGGGGCCTTCCTCCCATTGAATGGGCAGAGCATCCATGGCAACTTTCGCGCGCCACCAGGTGTCAGCCACCACGGCGACAGCACTCTCACCCACTTGCAGCACCCTTTTGACGCCGGGCATGCCCTGCACCTTGGCAGCGTCAAAGCCTTTGACTTTGCCGCCAAAGACGGGGCAGTCTTTGATGGCGGCATTCAGCATGCCGGGCAGCTTCAAATCCATGCCATAAATTTGTGAGCCGTCCACCTTCGCCAGCGTGTCCAGACGCGGCAATGGTTTACCGGCAAGCTTCCAGTTCTTGGGGTCTTTTAGCGCCACATCTACAGGCGGTGTCAGCTTGGCTGCCTCTGAGGCGACCTTACCAAACGTGGTGCTACGCCCACTTGCCGTGTGGGTGATGCGGCTATTGGCGACATGGCAATCAACAGCAGGCACTTGCCATTCGTTGGCCGCCGCCTGAACCAGCATCATGCGCGCGGCTGCGCCACCTTTGCGCACATAGTCGTGCGACTCGCGAATGCCACGGCTGCCACCCGTTGAAAAATTTCCCCAGACGCGTTTGCGGGCCAGATTCTGGCCCGGCGTGGGGTATTCGGTCTTGACCTTGGCCCAGTCGCACTCCAGCTCCTCTGCCACCAATTGGGCCAGACCTGTGAGCGTGCCCTGCCCCATCTCAGACCGGGCGATGCGCACGATGACGGTGTCGTCAGGCTGCACCACCACCCAAGCATTCACCTCTGGCGCCATGGTTTGGGCCAGCAAGCCTTTGATCGGCGCATGAAAGCCAATCACCAAGCTGCCCGCCATCACACTGCTGCGACTCATGAAGGCGCGGCGCGAGACCTTTGCGCCTGTTGTCAACGTGTTGCGGCTCATGCTGCACCTCCGTTCGCGGCCAATTTGATGCCCGCGCGTATGCGGTTGTAAGTACCGCAGCGGCAAATATTGGTGATGGCTTCATCAATGTCGGCATCGGTCGGCTTAGGCTTCTTCTTGAGCAGTGCCGCTGCCGCCATCAACATGCCCGACTGGCAAAACCCGCACTGGGGCACGTCCAGTTTGACCCAGGCTTTTTGCAAGGGGTGCGCGGCGTTGGGTGCCAGCCCTTCAATGGTGATCACTTTCGCTTTGGCCCCCACCGTTGACACAGGAACCGAACAACTGCGAACAGCCACGCCATCCACATGCACGGTGCATGCCCCGCACAGCGCGATACCGCAACCGTATTTGGTGCCGGTCAGGCCCAATTGTTCGCGTAGCACCCACAAAAGCGGAGTATCGGGTTCAGCGCTATGCGTCTGCACGCTGCCATTGACATGGAGTTGGGCCATCAGAAGTCTTTCACAATGAAAATTTCACTGAACAAATTGTGGGGGCCTCTCCCTCAGGCGTCAACAGCGTCTACCTTGAGTGAAATGCCCCGCTGAATTGCCCACCCTGATAATCAAGCCATGCTAGACAAACTTAACCATCTGACCGAAAGCCACGGGCCGCTGAAGCCAGGCGCAGGCTTGATCACCGGGGTGATCGCCCTGGTGCTTGGCATGCTTTGCTTTCTGGGGGTGCTGGCTTTTCATTTTCCACAGTACTTAACTACACCTGAATTGCGCAAGAGCTATGACGTTGACATGATTCGCCAGCTTATGTTTGGCGCGATGGTTTTGAGCGGCGCACTGGCCGTGATGAACATGGTGATGAGCAGAGCAAGGTGGCTATCGGGGGCGGCATTTTTATTGGTTGCAGCCACCGCTTTATTGGGTGGGCATAAAGTGCCCGTCAATGACTTTGCCGACCACACGCCTTACATTGGGCTTGACTGGTTCATTCTGGATCTGTTGGGATCGTCTCTGATCTTTATTTTTATAGAAAAACTTTTCTCGCTGCGAAAAGATCAGCCGGTTTTTCGCCCTGAATGGCAGACCGATCTTTACCATTTTCTGTTAAATCACATGGCTGTTGGCTTCATCTTGCTGGCTACTAATTTGTTGGTCCACAAGCTCTTTGGCTGGGCGTCCAACGATGGGCTGCGGGGCTGGGTTGCCAATCTGCCTTTTTGGGCTGGCGTGATGTTGATTATTCTGGTGGCGGACCTGGTCCAGTACTGGACCCACCGCGCGTACCACGAAGTCCCGCTGCTTTGGCGTTTGCATGCGGTGCATCACAGCGCCAAACACATGGACTGGTTGGCGGGGTCACGGCAACATATCTTTGAAGTGCTGATCACGCGCACGATGGTGCTGGCACCCATCTATGTGATGGGATTTTCCAAGGAAGTGATTGATGCTTACATCGTCATTGTGGGATTTCAAGCTGTCTTCAATCATGCCAATGTCAGCGCACGGCTCGGCCCACTGCGTTACCTGATCGTCACGCCAAACTTTCACCACTGGCACCACAGTCAAGACCAAGAAGCGCTGGACAAAAACTATGCTGCCCACCTGGCATTTCTAGATTACCTCTTTGGCACAGCTGTGAAATCCGACCGCACTTGGCCAACGCATTACGGCGTATTGGGCGACTATGTTCCGCAAGGCTTTGTCGCCCAGTTCAAGTTTCCGTTTAACTGGAAGGGCTGAACGGTGCAGTTCGACGTCACCATCATCGGCGCAGGCGCTGCTGGCCTTTTCTGCGCAGGCGTAGCCGGGCAGCTGGGATTGAAGGTTTTGCTGATTGACCACAGTGCGAAGGTGGCCGAGAAGATCCGCATCTCGGGCGGAGGGCGCTGCAATTTCACCAACCGCGACTTGGACCCCAAGACGCCGCACAAGCACTTTATCAGCGAGAACCCCAACTTCTGCCGCTCGGCGTTGGCACGCTACGCCCCGCAGGACTTCATCGCCTTGATGCAAAAGCATGGCGTTGGTTTTCATGAAAAGCACAAGGGCCAGTTGTTTTGCGACCGATCAGCCGAAGACATCATCGCCATGCTGCTGGCTGAGTGCGACGCGGGTGGCGTGACACGCTGGCAGCCTTGTTCAGTGAAAAATATTGCCGTTTCGGCAATACAGACGGACAAAGTTAGCTATCAAATTGATACCGATCGAGGCCAAGTAATCAGCCAATCGGTGGTGGTCGCCACGGGTGGCCTGTCGATCCCACAGATTGGGGCATCAGATTTTGGCTACCGATTGGCTCAGCAGTTTGGGCTGAAGCTGGTGGAGCGTCGCCCAGGTTTGGTGCCGCTCACGTTCGATGGTGCCCAGTGGCAACCGTATGCGGGTTTGGCAGGCCTTTCGCTGCCCGTGCAAATTGAAACAGGCGCCAAGAAGAGCAAAACGGTGTTCGCTGAAGACCTGCTGTTCACCCACCGAGGCCTGAGCGGCCCGGGCGTGTTGCAGATTTCCAGCTATTGGCGAGAGGGCCAGCCGATCCGGATCAATCTCGCACCGGACACTGACATGCCCGCCACTCTGGCGCGCGCAAAAGTGGCTTCACGCAAGCTGATTGCGAACGAGCTGGGCGCTTATGTGCCCAACCGTTTGGCTGAGGCGTGGTGCAGCCAAGACAGCGCCTGGCAGCGCCCGATTGCCGAGTCCAGCGACAAGGCTTTGAACCAACTTGCGGAGCGCTTCAAAGCCTGGGAGCTGACGCCCAACGGCAGCGAAGGCTACAAAAAGGCCGAAGTGACACTGGGCGGCGTGGACACGCGTGAACTGTCGTCGCAGACCATGGAATGCACGCACCAGCCGGGTCTGTACTTTATTGGCGAGGTGGTCGATGTGACAGGCTGGTTGGGTGGCTACAACTTTCAGTGGGCCTGGGCCAGCGCGTTTGCCTGCGCGCACGGGCTGGCCGCAAAGTTCAAGTCCGAAGTCCCCAGCACTTAGCTGATTCAGACGACAAGATCTATTTGCTGAACCGTGCCCGCACTGCCGTTTTCCATCAAATACATGCCCGTGCTGCGCACCGTGCCCAGGCTCTGATTGGCGTTGTTGCGTAGTTCAAAAGGGCTGGCTGTGTTGCTGAGCGAAATGGCACCTACGCCCATGCTTGCGGCACTTTGCAAGTCATTGCCTGCAGGTTTCCAGATTTGCAGTTTTTTGAATACCGCGTCGCCTTCGTCGATCCACCCATTGCCGTCTTGATCGTAAGCCGCCAGCTCCTGAAAGCCCTGACCTGTGGCTGGGCCAAAAAGCTCTTTGCCTGAGTCAATTTTTCCATTGCCGTTGGTATCTATGGCCAAGTAACCGCTGTTGCCCCCCAGCATGGCCACGTTTTCAGCTTTGCCGTCACCGTTCAGGTCAAAGCTGAAAGTTTCACTCTTCAGTTGCGCGGCCTTGCCATCAAAGTTCAAAACCAAGGGGTCTTTCGCTTGCGGCTGGTTGCCCACCTGAATGGTTACTGTGCTTTGCTCGCTGTAGCTGCGTGCCATGGCGACAGACACGTCGATTGAGAGGGTTTTGCCGTCAGCCGTATGGACCGTGGCGCTTCCTCGCACGGATGTTGATTCCTGCTCGGTGTAGGTTGATACGGTTGACACCGACATACCTGCGCCGAGGCGAGGCGGTGTGGCAACAGTACGCGCCCCCTGCACCGACGAAGACTGCGCCGCTGAACGTGGCCGATGCGGCTGATCGCCTGTCAAATCAGACGCGCTGATCGTGTTCACGGGGCGGCCCGAAAGCATTTCCACCACGGCCCTGATCAGGCGGATTTTGGGGGAGTTTTCCGCAGCATCAGCCGCTGATGGCACGGCATCATCGACGGTTGAAGCGTCAGCTAGGTTGATAGGCGGCGGTGTGGCCTGATCTGCTTGCGCTGCCTGCAAAGCTTGCGCATTGATCGACACCCGCACCGCTTCGGCCAAGGCAGTGTTCACTGTGACTTGCTGACCGCCTCGCCAGGCGCTGATCTGCATTTGGGTGCTTTGTGCGCTGCTGGCGCTGTGCTGGCTTTGCCAAGCCACGCTGGACGAGTCGATTCTCATGCGGCCACCTCATTTGGCGACAATAGGCCGCCTTAAGGCTTTTTCGGCACGGCGCGCGAAAACTTAAGTCGGCAAGTGGATGATTCTTGCGTCAGAACGTCCGCACTGGAAGAGTTCAAATCCTCGGGCTATAATGTTCGACTTGCTGGCAAACCCCAACGGCCTGATCAACATACAGTTGGGGATATTTCGCAAACAATGCATCGGTGGTCTGATCTTCCCTGGTGCGGCAGTTTGTACATTTCGGAAAACATTAGCTAATGACAACCATCCGTGTTAAAGAAAACGAGCCATTTGATGTGGCTCTGCGTCGCTTCAAACGTACCATCGAAAAACTCGGTCTCTTGACCGACCTGCGCGCCCGTGAGTTTTATGAGAAGCCCACCGCTGAGCGTAAGCGCAAGAAGGCTGCCGCCGTCAAGCGTCACTACAAGCGTGTTCGTAGCATGCAGTTGCCCAAAAAGATGTACTGATGTATTCAGCATGGCAAAGGCCTTTATCGGCTTTTGCTCCGCACTGAATCAGCCTGCTGGGGACGCTCAAGCAGGCTTTTTGCATTTTGGGCCACCCTGATTTCTGTATCAACCTCCTTTGAAAGTAAGCCATGAGCCTCAAAGAAAAAATCACTGAAGACATGAAGGCCGCCATGCGCGCCAAAGACAGCGAGCGTCTGGGCACCATCCGCATGCTGACCGCCGCCATGAAGCAAAAGGAAGTCGACGAGCGCGTCGAACTGGACGATGTCATGGTCATCGCCATCGTTGACAAACTGGTCAAACAGCGCAAGGACAGCATTGAAGCCTTTGTCAAAGGCGCACGCCAGGACTTGGCGGACAAAGAAGCCTCAGAGATGAAAGTGCTGGAGGCCTATTTGCCTCAGCGCCTGAGCGCAGATGAAGTCACCGCAGAGGTGAAAGCCATTGTCGCGTCGCTGGGTGCTTCCGGCCCTGGCGACATGGGCAAAGTGATGGGAGCGGTCAAGGCCAAGCTGGCAGGCAAGGCGGACATGGGCATGGTCAGCGCTGCGGTTAAGGCTGCGCTGACACCTTCGGCCTAACTTCCAGCAATTTTCATGCGGTTGACCAAGATCGATCCTACGGTCTTGGCACCGTAGTTGTAGGCATCAGCACCGACGGCCTCGATGCCTTGCAACATGGTCTTGAGGTTGCCGGCAATGGTGATCTCTTGCACAGGGAAGGCAATCTGCCCGTTCTCCACCCAAAACCCGCTGGCGCCGCGTGAATAGTCGCCTGTCACGTAGTTCACGCCCTGCCCCATCAGCTCGATCACAAACAAGCCTGTGCCCAGCTTTTTCAGCATGGCGTCCAGGTCGTCACCGGGCCGCGTCAGGCGCGAGGTCAGCGTCAGGTTGTGCGATCCGCCTGCATTGCCTGTGGTCTTCATGCCCAGTTTGCGCGCGCTGTAGGTGCTCAAGAAATAACCTTGCGTCACACCAGCCTTAACGACCGTGCGGGCGTGGCACTTCACCCCTTCATCGTCAAACGGGCTGCTGCCTTTGCCGCGCATCACAAACGGGTCTTCCTGAATGTCGATGTGCTTGGGCAACACACGTTTGCCCAAACAGTCTTGCAAAAAGCTGGTCTTGCGGTAGAGCGACCCACCGCTGGTCGCCTGCACGTAGGCACCTAACAAGCCTGCCGCCAAAGACGACTCAAACAGCACCGGGCATTCTGTGGTGGCAATCTTGCGCGACTTGAGCCGGCTCAGCGCACGTTCAGCCGCGTAGCGCCCCACCGCCGCGGGGCTGGCCATCTCGTCCGCACGGCGCATCGAGGTGTACCAGGCATCGCGCTGCATCTCGCGTCCCTTGCCTGCAATGGGAGCCACCGACATGCTGTGACGTGAGCTGGCATAGCCCCCGCGAAAGCCATGCGTGTGTGCGCTAAAAAAATGGCTTTGCTGGGCAGACACGCCAGCGCCTTCGCTGTTGCTGATTTTCTTGCTGGTGGCAAATGCCGCAGCTTCGCATTCCAGTGCCAGCGAAGCCGCTTGTTCGCTGTTGATAGCCCAGGGATGAAACAGGTCAAGGTCCGCGTGATCATGGGCAATATCGTCCAGATCGGGCAAGCCCGCCACCGGGTCTTCTGCGGTAAAGCGCGCAATGTCGTAAGCGGCCTTCACCGTGTCTTGAATGGCTTTTTTGGAGAAATCAGATGTGCTGGCATTGCCGCGTCGGTTGCCTTTGTAAACCGTCACACCCAGGGATTTGTCGCGGTTGCGCTCTACGGTTTCCAGCTCGCCTTTGCGCACGGAAACACTCAGGCCGCAGCCCTCAGACGCTTCAGCGCCGGCGTCTGTCGCACCAATCTTTTTGGCATGCTTGAGTGCGGTGTCAACCAGGTCCTCAAAAAATGATCTTGAGTACTGAAACCCGCTGAACGGGGCTTGTTTGGGGGTACTGGTGTGCTTGCTCATGTCGGCGGCTATGATACTTGGCTCTCCTGATACCCCGGAATCTGATGTCGCGCAAACTCAAAAAAGGCTATTTCGTTAAAGGCGTCTTCGTCGCCGAAGGCAGCGAAATGGACATTCAACTCAAAGCCGAACTCAAGGGCACCGAGTTTTCGAGCCGCACCGATCTGAAGCGCGAAAGCGACGCCTTGCAAAAATTGGGCAAAGACATGCTCGACATGCGCGCTGAAACTTGGGCCAAGATTGGCTTCACTGAAAAGCTGATGGATGCCATGGCAGAAGCCAAGCGCATCACCAACTTTGAAGGCAAGCGCCGCCAAATGCAGTTTGTGGGCAAGCTCATGCGCCTGCAACCCCCCGAAGTGTTGGACGCGGCACGCGAGGCCTTGGCCGAGCAGCACCACGGCTCTGCCGCGCAAACTCTGGCACTGCATCAGGCCGAGCAGTGGCGCGCTGATTTGGTGGCCAGCGACGACGCCGTGGGCCGCTGGATGGACGCCTTCCCTGGCACAGACAGCCAGCAGCTTCGCGCCCTGGTGCGCCAGGCCCGCAAAGACAATCCACCCGATAGGGCTGCGGAATCCATGGGCTTGGCACCGCGACACAGCAAAGCCTACCGCGATGTTTTTCAGTTGGTGCGCGAGCATCTGGACGACGCGTCGCCGAGTGCGCCCGACACTGGCAACGACGCCAAGGAGTCTGACGAATGAGCAGTTTTGAGCCTGTTCGCATCGGCATCGTGTCCGTCAGTGACCGCGCCAGTACGGGGGTCTATGAAGACAAAGGTTTGCCCGCATTGCAAGACTGGTTGACACGCGCCTTGCTCAACCCGATCAGCTTTGAGTCACGCCTGATCCCTGACGAGCAAGCCACCATCAGCCAAGCCTTGATTGAACTGGTAGACGTCGGTTGCAGCCTGGTGCTGACCACAGGCGGTACAGGCCCCGCCCTGCGCGATGTGACGCCAGAGGCCACACTCGCCGTTGCGCACAAAGAGATGCCCGGCTTTGGCGAGCAAATGCGCCAGATCAGTCTGCGCTTTGTACCGACTGCCATTTTGTCGCGCCAAGTGGCGGTGATTCGTGACAAGAGCCTGATCATCAACCTGCCCGGGCAGCCCAAATCCATTCAGGAAACCCTGGAAGGCCTGAAAGACGCCGAAGGCAAAAGCGTGGTGCCAGGCATTTTTGCGGCGGTGCCCTATTGCGTGGACCTGATCGGTGGCCCGTACTTGGAAACCGACGATGCGGTCTGCAAGGGCTTCAGGCCCAAGTCGGCCATTCGACCCAAAACGGTCTGACGCTGCGGCCTAAAACTACGCTGGCGGCCTGCTCTTACGGCCGACCGCTTACTTCCCCACCAGCTCATTGAGCTTGTCGGCTTCAAAGCATTCTTTACGCGCCGCATCCTCAGGCACGCAGTCGCCGCAGTCAGCGCCTTTATCGCGGGCTGACAGGGTCTCAATGGCTTTCCACAGCAGCGCAATTTGGTGGTCCTGTCCGTTGGCGTTATCAATCAAACCGCGAAGCGCTTGGCTGACCGGGTCATCGTCTTGCGTGATGCCGTAGGCCGAAAACTTGGTCTCCGTCACGTCGGCACTCTCCCCCGCCTTACTGGGGATGATGCGGGCTGGAATGCCGACCGCCGTGGCCCCAGGCGGCACAGGCTTGATTACCACTGCGTTGCTGCCGATCTTGGCACCGTCACCCACCACAAAGCCACCCAGCACCTTGGCCCCTGCACTGACGACCACGTTTTTGCCCAGTGTGGGATGGCGCTTGGCACCCTTGTAAAGCGATGTGCCGCCCAGCGTCACGCCTTGGTAAATGGTGCAACCATCCCCTACCTCGGCGGTTTCGCCAATAACGACACCCATGGCATGGTCAAAGAACACGCGCTCGCCAATGACGGCTCCGGGATGTATCTCGATGCCCGTGGCAAAACGCCCAATGTGCGAGATAAAGCGCCCCAGCCACTTGAAGTCATGCGTCCAGCACCAATGCGCGGGCCGGTGCAGCCACTGTGCATGCAAGCCTGGGTAACAAGTGATCACCTCCCAGGTGCTGCGGGCAGCGGGGTCACGGTCTAGGATGGTCTGGATGTCAGAGCGCAGGCGGGCAAACATGTGATGGCTTGAAGTTCAAATTGAATTGTGCATGAAGGGGCGGTTTGACGTCAGATGCGGCATCAGATACAAGCCACCACCACATTGCTCACGGCAGTCGACGCAGCCGTACCGCTGCCATTGGTCACGGTACACGTCTGTCCCAGCGGTTGAACGCTCAACTTCACGCTATACGCCGTGCCCGTGCTGACGGCACTGGGGAACACGAAGCTGCCGTTATTGGCAATCGGGAGCGTGACGCCGTTGTTACTTAGACTCAAACTGCGCCCCGTCGCTAAGCCCGAGACCGTCCCGCCCAGCGTGATCGCGCTTACGCAGGTCACGGTGACACTATTGACTGATGCGCCGTACAAGTTGACCTTGCCGCTGCCGTTAGCCACGGTACAACTTTGTCCTGAAGGTTGTGACGACACGGTCACGTCATAGGCTTCAAGCGCGTCAAGTTTGTTGGAAAACGTGAACGATCCGTTGCTGCTGAGGGAAAGGTTATCCGTCAACCTGTTTTGCAGCACGACTGTGTTGCCTGAGGTCAGGCCCGACAACGTGCCACTCAAGCTAGCCACATTTCCGCCGCCGCATCCCAGCAGCGCACCAACGGCAATGAACGACGCCAACGCGGTGCGCTTTAGATTTCCCATGTGTTGCTCTTTCATTTTTCTATTCCGAAGGTGCAATGATTTTTGGCCTTGGCATGGCGGCAGCCTTGGCAATGCCACGAAGAATATGAATTTCTTCAGAGGTCAGTTGGGTCCGGTTGGCCAGTTGTGCAAGGCGTGGCATCAGTTTTTTAGGGGCTTCAGGGTCAAGGAAGCCAATATCGACCAGGGACTGCTCCCAGTGGTTCAGCATGCCCTGCACGGCCACTGCATCGGCGTAAGGTGGCGGCACATCATCACGCTGGCCTTCAAAGCCACCCAGCGCCATGCGCCATTCGTAGGCAATCACCTGAGCAGCAGCGCCCAGATTGAGCGAGCCAAACTTCGGGTCGGTCGGAATACTCAGTGCCACATGGCAGCGGTAAACATCTTCATTGCGCATGCCAAAGCGCTCGCTGCCGAACAAAAACGCCACCGCGTTGTCTGTCTTGGCCAGCGGCTCCAGGTGCTTACGCGGACTCATGGTGGGTGGGCCAAAGTCGCGCGGCGTCATGGCGGTGGCGCACAGGTGGGTGATGCCGTCCAGCGCTTCATCCAGGGTTTCCACAATCCTTGCGTTGTTCAGCACGTCCAGCGCGCCGCTGGCACGCTGTATGGTTTCTTCGCGCCGCAGCACATTGGGCCAGCGTGGTGCCACCAGCACCATGTCGTCAAAACCCATGACTTTCATGGCGCGGGCCACCGCCCCCACATTGCCTGCATGGCTGGTATTGATAAGCACAAAACGGGTTTTCATCACAAGAACTTCTAGCGCGGTAAAATGCTGAATTGTCGCCGGGCGCATCGTCGCTGGCTTTTTTAGCTCCTCTTCAGCCTCTATGTCGTCCAATCTCCACCCCATGCTTAACGTGGCCATCAAGGCTGCGCGCGCCGCCGGCGCCATCATCAACCGCGCCGCACTGGATGTGGAATCGGTCCGCATCTCGCAAAAGCAGGTCAATGACTTTGTCACCGAAGTCGACCAGGCCGCGGAAAAGGTCATCATCGAGACCCTGCTCACCGCCTACCCCGGTCATGGCATCCTGGCCGAAGAATCGGGCAATGAGCATGGCGCTAAAGACTCCGAGTTCGTCTGGATCATTGATCCGCTGGACGGCACCACCAACTTTATCCATGGTTTTCCGGTTTACGCCGTCAGCATTGCCCTGTCGGTTCGTGGCAAGGTAGAACAAGCCGTGGTGTACGACCCCAGCCGCAACGACCTCTTTACCGCCACAAAGGGTCGCGGTGCCTACATGAACGAGCGCCGCATGCGCGTGTCCAAGCGCGTGCGCCTGTCTGAAAGCCTGATCTCCACGGGCTTTCCTTTCCGTCCGGGCGACAACTTTCAAAACTATCTGGCCATGATGGCCGAAATCATGCCCAAAACGGCTGGTATGCGCCGCCCTGGCGCTGCCGCGCTGGACTTGGCCTATGTGGCTGCGGGCTACACCGAAGCCTTCTTTGAAGCGGGCCTTGAGCCATGGGACATGGCAGCGGGCTCCCTGCTGGTGACCGAAGCCGGTGGCTTGGTGGGCAACTTTACGGGCGAGGCCGAGTTCTTGCACCATAAGGAATGCTTGGCAGGTGCACCCCGCATTTATGGCCAACTGGTGCCCCTGATTGGCAAATACAGTAAGTTCGCAACCGCTGGCGAAAAAGCCAGCGTTCGCCAAGCCGGACAAATTCAGGGCACCACCGCTGCGCCCGAGGCTGGCGCCGCCGAGTAAGCCGCGAGGCACACCAATCCCCTTCGCCAGCGTGGCTTATTGCCTTCGCCGTACGATCCGCCCTGAGCGCAACAGCATGGTTGCCAGGGCACCCCTTGAACAAAAACCCTCCGTTAACGGCAGCACCCCGATCGTCACGCCTGGTGATGGCCAGCGCCGCTGTATGGGTGGCGCTGATTCTGGTGTTTTCTCTGGGATCGGTTTACTACCTGCGCGGCCAAGAAATCGCCAATTGGCGTCACCAACTCGATACCTTATCGCTGGTGCTGGCGTCGCAAACCGATCAGTCCATGGCAGCGGCAGAGATCGCGTCCAACCACATCGTTGATCACGTCAACAAGCTCAAAGCCGAAGACTCAAAAGCATTTGCGGCAGCGGTGCGCACCGAGGCGTTTCACCTGTTTTTGCGTGACACCATTTCCGGCCTTCCCCAGGCGGATGTGGCCACCTTGGTCGATACCAACGGGGATGTCATCAATTTCACCCGCACCTATCCCACGCCAGCCATCAATTTGGCCGACCGCGACTACTTTAAAGCGCATGCCCAGACGCCAGCCCTGGGCTTGTTCATCAGCCTGCCCGTCAAGAACAAAGGCAATGGCAAGTGGGTGTTTTACCTTAGCCATCGGCTGAACGATGCCAAGGGCAACTTCATGGGCTTGGTGCTGGTGGGCGTCTCCGTAGACCAGCTGTTTAACTTCTACCGCGACATTGCCAGCAATCTGGGCGAAGGGGCAGCCATCACGCTGTACCGGGATGATTTTTCGGTCCTGACACGGTGGCCTGCCAGCGAGGATGTGATCGGCAAGAAGAACCTGACCGGCTCTACACACACGGTCATTGCTGAGCTCAACAAACGCTCAGACGTGCTGTACACGGATAAGCCACGCTTTTTTGAGGGCGGTGCGCAGGTTGCGCGCTTGGGCGCAGTGCGAGCGGTAGAGCAGTTTCCGCTCATCATCAACCTGACGGTCACGGAATCGTTGTTCCTGGCCAATTGGGGGCAGACTGCCAAAACCATCCTGGCGCTGGCCCTGGCCAGCATTTTGGCTTTGCTGACTGCCGCGCACTTTTTGCTTCGCATGGCCCGCGAACGCGATGCCAGCATGGTTGTGCTGACCCAGCAAGCCGACCAACTGCAGCAAGCGGCTGGTGTGTTTACCCATGCACGAGAAGGCATCACCATCACCTCGCTGGACGGCCAGATACTGGACGTCAACGCTGCTTTCACGCAGATCACGGGCTTTGAGCGCGACGAGGTCATTGGCCGCAAGCCCAGCATGCTCAGCTCTGGCCGACATGACAAGGCGTTTTTTGAAACCATGTGGAAGACGCTTTTAAGCGACGGCCATTGGAGCGGCGAGATCTGGAACCGCCGCAAAAACGGTGAACTTTATGTCGAAATGCTGACCATCAGCACCGTGCGCGATGCCCATGAGATCCCTCAGCGGTTCGTGGCGCTGTTCTCTGACATTACGGTGGCCAAAGCGCATCAATACCAGTTGGAGCACATCGCCCATTTTGATGCCCTGACCGGCCTTCCCAACCGGGTACTGCTGGGCGACCGCCTAGGTCAGGCACTGCTGCAAACCCAGCGGCGCAAGCGCCTGCTGGCCGTGGCCTATATTGACCTGGACGGCTTCAAGCAGGTCAACGACACATACGGCCATGCCGAGGGTGACCAACTGCTGATCACCGTCACCCAGCGCATGAAACAGGTGCTGCGCGAAGGCGACACCTTGGCCCGACTGGGTGGCGACGAATTTGTGGCCATCTTGGCCGACCTGTCCGAGGCAGCGGCTTGCACCAATACCCTCAGCCGCTTACTGGAAGCCGTGGCACAGCCCGTGCGCCTAGGCAACGCTGACGCTTACGTGTCCGCCAGCATGGGCGTTACTTTTTATCCGCAAGCAAATGAGGTCGACGCCGACATGCTGCTGCGCCAATCGGATCAGGCCATGTATCAGGCCAAGCTGGCCGGCAAGAGCCGGTTTCACTTCTTTGACATAGCGCAAAGTCAGCATTGATTTCAACGGCACCATCGACAGGCATTGCCCTTGTATGGGCCTAGGTTACTGCAATGCGCCTACCATTGATTCACGCGATTTGCTAACACAAAGCCATCAACGCCACGAGCTTCGAACTATCACGTGCGAGCACCCTAACGGCATTTGATTTGTTTGGTGTCGAATCGCCTTGGAGACCAACATGAATTTGACCGACATGAAAATTTCAAACCGGCTGTGGCTGGGTTTTGGCGTGCTTTCCTTGCTGATTGGCATTTTGGGGGCGCTGGCATTGGTCAAAGCCGATGCCATGAACTCGCGGGTTGACTACGTTATTCACAACCGTGTCCCCGCAATTCTGCAACTGGCACACCTGCGCGACGAGGCCAATTTGCAGGCACGCGCCTCACGCAACATGTTGCTGATGACGAAGGCCGATGAAATTCAAAAGCAACGCAACGAAATACTGGACTCTCGAAAACGTGCTGCTGACATTTACACCGAGCTCGAAAAGTCAATTGCGTCTGCGGCGGGCAAAGAGATTCTGTCTCGCATGGTTGATTTGCGAGCACAGTTCAAAAATGGCATGGATACCTTTTTAAAGGCCAGTGAAGCAGCAGATAAGAAGCAAGAAGCCGTCGACACATTGTTGCTGACGGTGCGCCCCGTCCAGCTCAAATACTTTGACGCGATTGAAGAGATGTACAAGCGTCAGATCAGCACAGCTGAGGCAGCGGGTCGCGAAGCCAGCAGCGCCGCCACGTCACTGCAACAGACGGTTTTGGCAACGACCATCGTGGCCCTGCTGTTTGCGGCGTTCATGGCCACGTGGATCATCCGCGCCATCACCCGCCCCCTTAGCCAAGCCGTGGACATCTCCCGTGCGGTAGCCTCGGGCAACCTCAGCACCCACATTGAAGTCAGCGGCAACAACGAAACCGCCCAACTGTTGCATGCGCTGAGCGACATGCAAGACAGTTTGAGCAAGGTCGTGTCCGGCGTGCGCCAGGGCTCTGAGAGCCTGTCGATTGCCAGCGCCGAGATTGCCCAGGGCAATAGCGACTTGTCTGCCCGCACCGAGCAGCAAGCCAGCGCGCTGGAAGAGACCGCAGCCTCCATGGAGGAACTGAACGCCACCGTCAAGCAAAACGCTGACAGCGCACGCCAGGCCAATCAACTGGCCATGAGTGCATCCACCGTGGCGGTGCAGGGCGGCAACGTGGTGTCGCAAGTGGTGGAGACCATGAAGGGCATCAATGATGCATCGCGCAAAATCTCGGACATCATCAGCGTGATTGACGGCATTGCCTTTCAGACCAACATCCTGGCGCTGAATGCCGCTGTGGAAGCCGCCCGCGCAGGCGAACAAGGCCGTGGCTTTGCGGTGGTGGCATCTGAAGTGCGCAGCCTGGCAGGCCGGTCCGCTGAAGCTGCCAAAGAGATCAAATCACTCATTGGCGCCAGTGTGGAGCGCGTAGGCCAAGGCACCACTCAGGTGGACCAGGCCGGTGCCACCATGGCCGAAGTGGTCAGTTCTATCAAGCGGGTGACCGACCTGATGGGCGAGATCAGCGCAGCCAGCGTCGAGCAAAGTGCAGGTGTATCGCAAGTGGGCGAAGCCGTGACGCAGATGGACCAGGTCACGCAACAAAATGCTGCGCTGGTCGAAGAAATGGCCGCTGCTGCAAGCAGCCTCAAATCTCAAGCGCAAGAGCTGGTGCAAACCGTGGCGGTGTTCACGCTGAAAGGTGGACAAGCCAGCACAGCGCCCCAGCGCAGCGCGCCTGTCAAAACATCGCTCAACACGCACGCCTACCGCCCAAGCCCTGCCCCGCGCAAGCTGGCAAGCAGTGCAGCGTCTAAACCGGCTGCGCCTAAGCAACAGCTCCAATCCCCCAGCACGAAGGTGGCTGCTGCTGCCCCCGCGCCCGCTGCGGCAGGTGGCGGCGATGATTGGGAAACCTTTTAAGTCACCTTCCAACCCAGCGCTGAACTGATGACGTGTCAGGCCTGAACGATAGCCCCTTCAAACTCAATGAAGACAAGATCGCCCGCGAAGTGAACCTGCGGCGCGTGGCGGTCTTTAACGACCGGGCCATCGCTGCTGCGTATTCATCTCCGCTGGGCACCTTGTTGCTAGCCTGGATTGCGGCCTATACCGCTGGCTGGCAAGCTGCCGTTGCCTGGCTGTGCGTGATTAACCTGTGCGAGCTCTTGCTGCTTGGCGTGGCGCACTACTTTCCCAAGCGCGAGGCCAGTGAGGGCGTCATCAAGAACTGGGCACGTTGCCTGGTGCTTGGCGAAATGCTGATAGGCCTGGCCTGGGGCTCATCGGTATGGTTCTTTTGGTCTGACGGGCACTTTCTCACCTATTTGCTCAACCTCACCGTCCTGGCGGCAGTGGCAGGCATCTGCGTGGTGGTGATGTCGCCGTCGCGCAGCGGACTTTTTCTGTTCATGGCGGGCGTGTTGTTGATGCCCGTGCTTCACCTGAACTTCGTCACGCATGACTATGAGGTTGAGGCAGCCCTGGGCTTCTTGATCATGTTTGCGGTCGTCCTTCAATATGGCCAGGTGGCGGGACGGCAGTTGATTCGCGGCTTGCAAGGCGAGGTGCGCGCCGAAGAACTGGCCGCAGAACTCTCGCGCCGTACCGAAGCCCTGGAGCAAAGCCATGTTGAATTAAACCTGGCTCAGGCCGCAGGGCACATCGGCAGCTGGGTGTATGACCGGACCAGCAGCAGCATTCGCCTGTCGCCCGAAGCCTGCCGCCTGTTTTCGCAGCCGCCCGGTAGCGTGGTGTCTGCGTCAGACTATCTCGGGCTTACCCATGAACTAGACCGGCCTGCGATGCTCGATGCTTGGCGACAGGCCGTGATCAGCGGCGTGTTTGAACACGAGCACCGCATCGACACCGGCAACGGCCACCAGTGGTTCAAGCAAAAGGCCAGACTTGAATTTTCTGCCGCAGGCGACTGGCAACGCGCCGTAGGTACATCGCAGAACATCACGCAAAGCAAAGAGGCCGAAGCGGCGCTGCGCGAGAGCGAGGAGCGTTTCCGCACGTTGATTGAATGGTCGCCAGAATGCATTTGCGTGCTTCGCGGTGGCAAGATCATTTACCTGAATGCTGCAGCCCTGCGAGCCCTGGGTGCCACTGCTGCCTCTGAAATGGTGGGCCGCCCCTATATCGACTTTGTCCACCCCAGCTTCCGTGCCACAGCCCTGAGCCGCGCGGCCACGCCTTTGCGCCCTGGCGAGTCGCACCCTATGGCCGAAGAGCGTTTTCTGAGAGCAAATGGCGAGCCTTTTCATGCCGAATTCCAAAGCATTGGCATCTTGTTTGATGGCAAGCCGGCAGTCCAGTTGGCATTTAGAGACGTGACCGAGCGCAAGGCCGCCGCCGATTTGATTGAACACCTGGCGTTTTATGACGCGCTGACCGAGCTGCCCAACCGCCGCCTGATGCTGGACCGCCTGGGACTGGCATTGACCCAAAGCGCCCGTCACGCGTCGTGCGGCGCGGTCATGATGATTGACCTGGATAACTTCAAGAGCTTGAACGACAGCTTGGGTCATGCGGTGGGCGACCAATTACTGATCGCCGTGGCGGCTCGCCTGAAGCAGCAGGTGCGACAAGGCGACACCGTTGCGCGCTTAGGCGGCGACGAATTTGTGATTGTGCTGAACGATTTGGGCGAACAACAGGTGGCAGCCGTGCACGCCGAAGAAGTCGCCTCAAGCATCCTGCGCGAACTGCGGCAACCCTTTGCATTGACGGTTCACCCGGACGAGCACGACGGCGGCCTTCGCCACCACCACTGCTCTGCCAGCATTGGCATCACCGTCTTTAAGGGCAGCGCTGTGCCCATCGACGAATTGATGAAGCGCTCTGATGTGGCCATGTACCACGCCAAGGCCTCGGGCCGCAGCACACTGCGCTTTTACGATCCTGCACTGCAAGGTGCGGTGGAGGCGCGTGCCACGCTAGAGGCAGACATGCGCCGCGCCATTCAGGACGGGGATTTCGTGTTGCATTACCAGGCGCAGGTGAATGCGCTGGGCGTGGTGGAAGGCGTCGAGGCCCTGCTGCGCTGGCAACACCCCACACGTGGCCTGCTAGAGCCAGCAGACTTCATCCCGTTGGCTGAAGAGACCGGCCTGATCCTGACCATTGGCGACTGGGTGCTGAAAAAGGCCTGCACGCAATTGGCGCTGTGGGCCAAACAACCCGCCTTGGCGGCCCTGAGCATTGCAGTCAATGTCAGCGCACGGCAGTTTGCGCAGTCCGCCCTAGGTGTGCAGATCCAAGCCATGCTGCGCGAAACGGGCGCGCCCGCCGCCAACTTGAAACTTGAATTGACAGAAAGCACCCTGATTCATGACGCCGATGAAGCCAACCTCAGCATGCGCGGGCTCAAGGCACTGGGTATCAAAATTTCGCTGGATGACTTCGGCATGGGGTACTCGTCGCTCGCGTACCTGAAAAACCTGCCCATTGATCAACTCAAAATTGACCAATCCTTCGTGCAGGACATTGAGGTCAACAAATTTGACTGCGCCATCGCACGCACCGTGCTCACCTTGGGTCAGAGCCTGGGCTTGGAGATCATTGCCGAAGGCGTTGAGCAACGTGGCCAGCGCGACATGCTGGTCAGCCTGGGTTGCAAGTTGTTTCAGGGCTATTTCTTTGCGCGCCCCATGCCCGTGGAAGGCTTTGAGGCATGGATGCAAGAGCTGTCCAGCGCCCGGGCGGTCGCTGGCCCTGCGCTTGCCCCGACAATCCCTGGATGAGCACATCCCCCCTGGATTTTTTGGACGCCCAGACCTTCACCGCATTGGCCACGGCCGCGCCGTCTGCAACCTGCCCCCAATGCACGCCCCTGAGGTGCGACGGGTGGGAATCACTCCCCGCCACGTTTGACCAAGCGCAACTGCGCTGCGTCGGCACGCTTTGCGATCCACACATCGAAGACCCCACCCTGCTGGAATACCACCCCGCCAGCACCCACGGGTGGTCTGCCGACGCCCCCATCGCCCTGGCCTACTTTCCCTACAACCGTTGTACGGTGTGGGCTTGCACCGCATGCGCCAAGGTGTTTCTGCGTTACACCGAATACGGCGGCTACTACGTTGATGAGCGCATCCGCGCTGTCAACACCGCCCTGATGGCCACCGACGCCCCCAACATTGAGCGATAGACTCGGCAAGATGACAGACGCGACGACAGAAAAAGCCCCCGAGGCCAGGGCGCCTCACACGCCCATGATGCAGCAGCATTGAAAAAATTGAATTTTTCCCTGTGAAACGGGAGATTTTTGAGTTTTCTTGCTACATCCTGGCTACACAGGAATTCCGGTCCTTTCCGTTTCTTCACTTTTAGGACCCGCAGGTCAAAACTTCATCCTGTCATTAACTTGAAAGGATGAAAACATGACAAACAAAAAAGCTCTTGCGACTCTTGCCGCTCAACCGTGGAAGATCAGTGACATGCGCAATCCAAGCGCTGAGATGGAGGCGTGTGCACTGCGCCGTATTCCATGCATGGTGTACAGGAACCGACAGTGGAAAATCGACCCAGAGTACGTGTGCCCAGGGATTACTGTCTGGTCAAAGACGTTCAGAGACCCAGACGTGACCAAGAACCCAGACATGACGGACCAGGAGCTGCTGAATAGCATTGCAGACTGGATGCCTTTCGGTGCACTCGCTTTCATGCCACCTTCTCACATCCACAGCACGGTGAGAGCAGCCCTGCGGACATCCGACTTTGAGGCAGCCAAATTGACTGCCACCAAGCTGGGCATGCTGTATTGGGGCGTCGATTTAGCGCTAACCTATACCTTTCCGAAGGTGGACTACAACCCATTGCCTTAATGTTGTGTGCCCCCTGTACTGGGCCCTGGTGCAGCATGCTCCGCTAGCGCCTCGGACACGGGCACAAAACCATGTCGCCGTACGGCGGTACCACGTCGTGCGGCCTTCCGGGCACTCAATAGCAGGCCTTCCACTCCCGAAGCCACCGCTTTTGGACAAAGGTTTGCTGAAAGCATGGCGGGTGCTGAATCAGATGCAGGCGCTGCTATCACTGGGGCACCGCCCCGCCCCATTACGAAATCCACCATCCGACGCGCATCTTTGGCGGCCCGGAACACCTCGAACTTGTCCTCCCGGAGCTTTTTCAGCCAGGCGCCAACATACGCAGCGTGGTTGTCCATCGGAGTGGCGACCCCAAGCTCAGCGCAAAGGCAGGCGCTAAAAATCTCGGCCCTCAGCTCCTCCTGCA
>ERZ724510.163-NODE-163-length-37778-cov-7.064602_pt1 | contig 37778 bp, 58 predicted proteins | sample MGYA00376043_ERZ724510 | MGnify/ENA primary metagenome ERZ724510 (study PRJEB28724, sample SAMN07190888) | wastewater metagenome | isolation source: influent of sewage treatment plant in Hong Hong | place: USA: Christiansburg, Virginia | collected 2016-03-01 ... | reverse complement strand
GGACGGTAAAATTTATGGGATACCTCTCAATTCAGCAGATATATTAATTATTGATCCTGTGGCAGGTACGGCAACTCGATCTGCTATGGGTGCGTCACTGAGTGGTAGCGCTAAGTGGTATGGTGGTGTATTAGGACCGGACGGTAAAATTTATGGGATACCTCTCAATTCAGCAGATATATTAATTATTGATGGATCAGAGGCTAAACTTCAGTGGATGCTGAAAGGACCGTATTTGAACAAGTTTTGAAGGTGACGATATGGATTTAGAAGAAATATATGCTCTCAAGTACCATGAGAATCATCCGCTTAGGCGGAAGTTCGTTGCTGCCCTGGTAGAGCAGGGTAAAACTGAAGAAGAAATAGCTACTCTTTTGCCAGGGCTGATAGATGATGCTATCACAGCAGGCAATGTAAAATCTATAGATAGCGATATTAGAACGCTTGTAAAAGCAAAGATTGAGAAAGCTTAAGGAGGAAAGAATATGGTTGAGGAAGAGATGAAAGATTGTATTGATGTTGTTGGATACAGGATTTGTGGAATAAGAACATTCATCATAGCCCTTGTAGTTCTCATTCCGTTCTCTGTTCTGGCATATCAGCAGCAGGCTACAGATCTGTTATTTGCTGCAGCAACAATGATCCTATCATTCTTCTTCGGAATGAAGAATGAGGAGAAGAACAAAGAAATCGCTCAATTAAAGTCTCAATTGAAAGAGAAGCTTCAGATGGACCTGGTAAGCGCTACTTTCAGTCAGCCTTTGCCTTTGGCAGGAGAAGCAATAGGAGAAAAAGAGAATGGGCCGGATAGTCAAAGTTAAATGCCCTTACTGTGGCGAAATCAGCCAGGGAGACGTAAAGGAAGTTGTAGATGATTGGCTCCCTGTTGACCCTGTAATGACTGAGAAAAAAGAAAAAAGAAAGAAGAAGAGGTAGTATGCCAGTCATGAGCTGCCAGTCTGGAGGACGGCCTGGTTACAAATATGGAGATGCTGGATACTGTTATACATTTAGAAATGGAGATCTTAAAGGAGAGAAAGATGCTTATGATAAGGCAGTATCTCAAGGCAGAGCCATAGAGATCTCCAAGCGGAAGAGAGGAGAATAGCTCTCTTCTATTTTTCTGTCGTTAAACTTTTATACTATAACCTCCTATAGTACTGATATGGGGATTTACTGGCTTGATGCTGTGACTGTTGAATTTGTAAGAGCTGGATACAAGCGCCCTTGGGCAAGGGATGTAGCCTTAATAAAGGAGGTAAAATATAGATGGGGACGAAATTTTATTGTTGACTTAGAACTAACATCAATCAAACATAAAGGCTATTCCTATAGAGAGCTGAGTCCTGATGAAGAAAGTTATATAGAGTTGAAGCCAATGAAATTTAGAAGATCAAATAATACTGCAGATCTTCTATGCATGCGCGATCCTTGTCAGAGCTGGCTGCAAGACGACTTTAAAAACTTAACTCTTCATCCAGTAGGAGCAATTTTAGGCCATGAGATAACTATCTTCGGACAAGGTACTTTCCAACCCGAAGGTAAGAAGTGAGTAGATTTAGGAGGAGATTAAAATGCAGATGATGATACTGTTGAATTTGTACGTAGTCTATGGGTGATTAAATGATCATAGGGATTTTAAAGTATAACGACACTCTTTGCCCTTTATGGTCTCTTGTAAGAAAAGAAGAGACTAAATGCTTAGGGATAAAGTGCAGTATGTTCAATACAGATAGCTACGTTTGTTCTTTTAGAAAGGGAGATGATATATTCCGTCAGTTAGCTAATCAAGGAGGAGACTAAAATGCAGATGATGATAGAACATACAGAAAAATGTGTTATGGTATTTTTTCCATTGCTAGATAGAAAGACATTTATGTTAGACTTTCCATATAATTGTCTAACTCTGATGGATATGGCTTCGAAAGAGGATCTTCAAAACAATATGTTAAGTCCGTATCCCTGTGGCGATTTTGATAAGATACTAAATAAAAATCGGCCTATAGGAGTTGTACCAAAGTTTGAGCTAGAAGCAAGAGGTTTTGCAGTCCCTGCAGGTATAGTAATTGAGATAAGAGATCATATATCTGGAGAGATAGCACGATCCAAGGCCATCCCTAGATCAGCATTCAATACAAGTTGCAAGATGGAGGTCTGAAAATGGTAGAGGAGATATTGGATATAAAGGGCTATGGCATTGCAGAAGTATGGGGATGCTGCCTAAAACATATTTGGGACTATGGAAGCTTGGTAAATATAATATATGGCAAGAATCCTGTCGAAACTGTAGAGCTTATCGGCCTTAGATCTGAGATCAAGAAGCCAGGAAATAAGAAGGAATTAGAAGGTTACATCTGGAAAGCTGACTCTGAAGCCTGGGAGATCTATAGAGAAGAACTCTTTGACAAATCAAAAAGGGATTTTGAGTACACTTACGGGTCTCGATTATTGGATTGGGGTGTAAAATATTTATATCCTCCAAGAGAGGTAGACCTTAAACCTATATCTATAAACCAAATAGAATATATAATAAACGAATTGAAAAGAGATCGATCTAGCCGAAGAGCAATAGCACCTACCTGGATACCTCCTATAGATGAGAAGACCGCAAACTCTCCTTGTTTAATGAATTTTCATTGCTTCATTAGGGATGATATTCTGATAGGTATTTGCAATTACAGGAGTCATGATATATTTGGGGCCTATCCCGCAAATAGCTATGGTTTGGCCGGGATGTTAGAATACATAGGAGATAGGTTAAATTGTCCAACTGGAAGCTTAACATTTTTCTCTGAAAGTGCTCATATTTATCAGTATGATTGGCCTAAGGTAGCATCTATCATAGGCTCAGAAGCACCAATACCAGTAGCAAAACAAAAAGAGGAACAGGCTAAAGCTTTACGAGAATGGAGAAGACATTGATAAATGACTTTAAGATGGTTAAAACCAAATCTACAAAAGCTGATGGTCCTAAATACATATATAAAGTCTATGAAATATTGCCCGATGAATCATTAAAACTATTGGGCATGTTCCGCTACCAGAGGCATGCTAAAGCTTTCCTAAATTATCTAGAACAAGGCCATAGGTGATAGGATGATACTGGAAAATCTGATAGAGAAGAAAGATATCAATGCTTATATAGATGGGAGAATAGCTAGGCTTTTTGCTAATATGCATAGGAACATTTTAAACGTAAAACAAGAAGATAGGGAAAAGGCAAGAGCAAAGATCTATGGACGTATTGATGAATTAAGATGCCTAAAAAGAGTGGTCAATAGCGGAAAGCTAAAAGAGAAGTCTAAGGCTCTATGGAAGGCTAATCAAAAACAAATCTAATCCCTCTTTTTTCTAATTTGACTTGCTAGCAATTCTTTTAACAGACCTGGAGGCTCACTACTCAATTCCCACTCTCCGCTAAGATTCTTTTTGGCCTCAATAGAGATTGTTCCTTGTATTGTCAACCTATAATTCTTTATTATCATTTTATAAACTCCCAAAAAATACTTGCAAAACCTGCAGATTGTTCATACTCTTCATAATGAGGAAAGCCTGCTCTAGGCTGTATGACAAATCTTTCTAGATATCTACATCTCGGGCAGAATGTTCTCCATTCTAAGAATTCATTAGGCAACTTTAAGATAAAGTACATTACTAATTCATTGCATGAAGAGCAATTTTTATATCCTGCATTCTCAGGAACAGAATCCTTGAGATTAATCTTCCTATAGGGAGCATGTTCGTCTCCTATAGATCCCCATCCCTTATAAAAATCAAAGTTCATATTCCCTCATAGATAGAATAGCATTTCTCTTAACATTTTCATCCTTATCTATCAGATCATTTTGCCTGTATATTTTTTCTCCTGCAATAATAACAGGAACAGCCAAAATGGTAATTCCTCTTCTTCTCAAAGATGCTTTGTAAATTCCCGAGTTCTGCTTATCGAGATATGCTTTAACATATTCAATATTTAATTCATCAAGAACGGCTTCTACCTTTTTGCAAAGGTGACAGTCCGAAGTTGAATATAAAGTTATCATTTTAATCTCTCCTGTTGGCGGTAATTCTATTTATACAGATTTCCATCGCTTCATACAAAAGCTCTTCTGTACTCTTCTCTCCATCCAGGAGAACAAAATCATGGAGACAGCATAATTTATCATACCTCTTTGCAACTCTATCTAAAAATTCTTCCTTTTCATAATCATGTAGTTCCTCTGCTCTGCTCTGTATCCTGCTCATTGCGATATTTACAGGTAGTTTCAGATAGAATGTAGCATCTGGTATTACATCCCATCCTTTGTGAAGCTCGCGAAGGAACTCTAAAGGCTCTGGATCGCCTACTTCTTCTAACCTTTCAACTTGATAGCAATAGGAAGACCAAAACCACCTATCACATATAACTATCATACCTGCAGATAAAGCTGGGATAACAATCTTCGCCAGGTGGATTGCGTGGTCCATAGAGAGCTGTATGGCCTCAAATCGTCTATCCATTGGATGTTTTATAGCATGCTTTCTGGTTAAGATTGCCAGTCCGCCTTTAAGGTTAATTGTAGGCTCTGCTGTCAGAAGTACATGCTCGTTTAGGAAACCTGATAAAGCTCTGGCAATTTGGTAAGCTAATGTCGTTTTACCGCTACCATCAATACCTTCCATAACAAGTAAGGTGCCTCCCCTGGACCCATTCCAAATGCAATCAGAGAAATTTAAATCTTCAAATGGCTTATTAAGCTCTATAGGACTGTCAACAAATACAGGTTGCTCTATTCTCATCTTTTTATCATCTCCGTTTTCGCATACTAGCGGCATCGTCGTAAAGGCCCTTTATAGGCCCATACAGCGATTATTTTTTCGTCTTTGATACAAACTAAGGGGCGGTTTTAGGAACCTTCTGAAATTTCTGGATATATGCTTGAGATTATCTTTATCATGGCGTCTTCAGAGACAATTCCACTCTCTCTCACTAGAGCTAATCCTTGCATGATACCAATGAGATATGCCGACATAGCCAAAGAAGCTAATCTATCATCTTCAGGTAGATCCTTAACTTTTATACTATCTCCTATTAGATCATTAATTACATCTTCCATACATGCATCTTCTTTTCTTGCAAACCTCTCCATAATAGAATCTGTCTTCATTTGAGCTATTCCTTTCACTACCCTAGTTAGATAATTCTTTTTCATTTATTTATATCTCCTAATTGTTGTTCATACTCCCATCTAAAGAAGCCATTGCCATAGCTTCCTATAAGAATTACTCCTCTCCGGATTTTTTTAAGATACTCTTCCGGAGCCATAATAATAGCTTCAACAATCCTTACTTCATTGTTATTTAGAGGAGTCTTCATCAATGCCAGAACATACCAATTTCCTGCTTTTGAGTTAATTGGCTTCGTTGCATAGACTACTCTAAATCCTAATGGTGTAGGATCTACAGGTCTTTCTGGATTAGAATAGTTCTCTTTTTCAATAAGATAGATCTTATCATTCTGACCTTTGAATATTAAGCCATTAATCAAGCCTGACTTTAAATCTTCTTTTGTTATAGGGACCCCCTGGGAATATAGGCGGTAAGCTCCGCTATTATCCTCTAATTTTACAATATGATCTAGCCCTTCATAAAGTATCAATGTCATTCTACTTGAATCCCCAGGAGACATATCTGATATCGAAGGCTGGTTAAAGTTGTACGTATGCCAGGGTACAACTTCTACACTTTCTAAGGGTAATGATCCTGAAAGGAAAGGCCTATCAGAGGGTCCTATAAATCCAGATCTCTCCAGAAGTAAGACCTGGCGATCAGTTAATTCTTTCTCTTCTGAAAGCTTCTCTGCTATCTTCATGGAGGTCTTCTCTGCTAAACCTTTAACTGTATTAAATCCCAGGATTATCATATTCTGGTCTTCCAAAGCTATTGATGTTTGATAGATGATAAAATTCTCTCCATGAGAATAAGCAGCATTAGGTCGAACTATAGATATACCTCGATCTCGGGCCTCTCTAAGGGCTGCCCTCCTTTTAACTTTATCCGTCTCCAGATTTAAGACATGAGCATAAAAGGTTGCTGGCATACGATCTTTAGCCCATATAGTCATCATACTTAAAACTGCATAAGCAGTAGCATGGCTTCTATTGAATCCATAAGCAGCCCAATTCATCACCTGATCCCAAATAACCTTTCTTTCAGGATCAGCAAGGTACTCTGTAATCCCCTCCTCGATCTCCTGGAGCTTTTCTAATTTCTTCTTTGAGATATATCTCCTAACTTCATCTGCCTGTCCTAGAGACATTCCAAAAACCTTATTTAAGATTACTAAGATCTGTTCCTGGAAAATCGGGCATCCGTAAGTCTCTTCTGTTGAGACTAGAGGAACATAAGGCTCATTCTCAAATTTCCTCTTTTTATAAAGGTCTACCATTCCAGACTCTCGCGGGCCTGGTCTATTGATAGCAAGAACATGAATAAGCTCTTCAAAGGTGGAAGGTTTTAGCTCATTCATTGTTCTATTGCCTGCTGACGTTTTTATCTGGAAGAGGCCAACAGGATACTTAATAGCCAAATCCAGTAATCTTTTAATCTCTTCAGCAGATAGCTTTCCTACTTTGAACTCATAATTGTCCCACAGGCCTTCATCAATCATCTTCTGCAAGATAGGGCTTTCTACATAATCTCCCTGATAAGAAGCCATATCTAGAATCGGCTTATGGGTCCTGGGGTCTTCCATCATATAGATATTGTCCAGCTCAGTGAGTCCCAGGATATCAAACTTAGCAATCCCTAATTTATTCAAAGTGTTTAATTCAAATTCTATTGAAGGAATCTCTCGATTAGCTGCTAGCTTTGCCAGGGGAAATAAAGAATCCAGATTATCAAAACCTACAAATCCCGAGGCGTGAGTCCCCCTGTAGCGGATATGGTCAACAATACCGTTGATCATAGGCTGTATAATCTCTGTTCCTGCACCGCTATGCTCAAATTCATATTGATCCTCATCAAGGAGCCAACATACATCCCTGGCAGCCATATCCTTTTTCCATCTGCCATAGTCCATGATGTTAGCTATATCATGTAATCCCAGGATTTCAGATAGGATATCTATTGCCTCTGATCTTCTGGAGGTAGCTACATCCAAATCAATGTCAGGGGGATCATTTCTTTCTTCAGACATAAATCTGTCAAATAGAAGGTTATGCTCTATGGGATCGATATGAGTAATACCGAGTGCATAAGCAATTAATGACCCTCCAGCGGAGCCCCTGCCAGGCCCGACAGGTATCCCCTTTTCAATCAACTTGTCAGAGAACCTTTTCATAATCTTAAAATACCAACCAAAGCCTTTTCTTTTGATCCTGTCAACTTCAAGCCGAAGCCGATCTTCATAAATTTGAATAATCTCCTCATTATCAAATTTAGTCATCTTCAAAAAATTCCAACCTGCCCAAACCTCAAAATCAAAATCTATCCCAGGATCAATATTCATTGGAGTAAATGCTTTTGGCAGTCTAAAATCTAAAGATGCCATCTTAGAAGCAAATAAATAAGAGACATGTACAATATTACCTACTTCATCAGGCATTACTCCTATTGCTTCCTCTCCTATGCTAAGCGCTTCTATGATCTCTGATTTAGTCATAAAATAATAGCTATTGCCTAAAAAGTAATCGCTATTTGGGCTAATTATATTTTTATCATGGTATGCCATAGCCATAGCCTGCATTTTGATTTCTTTATCCTCAGGCCTATTATAATGGCTATCTGTAGTCGCGATTACATTCAGTCTTAGCTTCCTTCCTGCATCTATAAGGAAGCGATTTAGTTCTGCCTGGGAGAGTCCATTGTGACCCTCTCCTGGCGGGATTCTCACCTCAGGGTGAGGCATCACTTCCAGCATGATAGTAGATCCCTGGCTTCGCAGAGCAGTAGCCAGATCATCCAGCCATTTCAGAGCTGCCTCCTCTCCATAGTGCAGCAACTGTTGAGCCAGGAGGCCTCCTATACATGCAGATCCAAATATCAAGCCTTTAGAATGCTCTTTGAGCGAATTTAAAGATATGGTAACTTTTCTACTGGTGGACTTTCTCGCTCCTTCATTATGAAGATAAAGCAAGTTTTGCCATCCTTCAGGAGATGTAACCCATATATTCATATGGCCTGACTCGATTTTATTGTTCTTTCCCCATTGGACAGTAAACTCTTTTCCTCTAATACCATCGAATTTTTTACTTTTAGATTTATTTATGAATTTATGTATAATATCCTTCAAATGTATTTCCAATGCTTCCATTAGCTGTTGCTCAGTGCTCTCAGGAGATATATCACCTAAATAATTCTTTAAATTTATATCGTGACTATTAAATGAAGAATGGCTTATAGATAATATCCATCCAGAATCCTTACTTTTTAAAGAGCAGGCTAAAGATATTCCCTGATCGTTATCTTTCAAAGCTACATAAGCTTCATAGCCTATAATATAAGGTATTCCTGCTTTTAGTGCCGCCTCTTCAAAGTCATAAACTCCCGCTAAGGTTCCGTGGTCTGTCAAAGCTACAACAGGCATCTCTCCAGCTTTACAAAAATCAATTATCTCCTCAGGAGAACGGACGGAATCACCTACAGAAAAATGAGAGTGGTTATGAAATGCTGGGAATAGATCTAAAACTATCTCTTTCTCCTTCTCTTCATAAAGAACTCTAGAGATTTCTACAGAGTATTCTTCTGGTTTTATCTCTTTTCTAAGAGCCCATGCAGGATGATTCAAAGAGACATGCTTGATTTTCAAAGCCTTCAGAGCTTCATCTGCTATCTTTCCCAGGGCTACAATCTTCTTAGGCTGAAGAATATCTATTTGATTTTTTAGAAAAGGATAACAATTCTTCATCTCAACAAATGATGGATCTCTATTGTTTGGCGGCCTGCATTTTAAGACATTTAACAAAGTATAATTGCCTTCATTTATAATTGCTAAAGATTCTCTGAGAAATTGACCTGAAGGTCCACAGAAAGGAATCCCCTTTTCGGCCTCAACTTCGCCAGGTGCTTCCCCTACAAAAATAAGCTCTGTAGGGTCTTTATCATCATTTAGAGATACTATTGAACCTACTACATGACATAGCTCAACCTGGGGACATATAGAGCAAGCTCTTATTGCCTTTGATATATCAGTAATTTCCATTTTTATACATCCTAAAAATAAAAGAATAAAAGAAAAGATCTCTACAGGATCTTCTCTTCTACTTTATCTTCCAGGAATCTAGGCCTCCTGGACTTTTTCTCTTCCTTCTTCTCCTCTTGAGGTGCTTCTGCTTCTGCAGGTGTAAGGGGAGCTTCCAGAGATTTAAGATTTGCTCTATCAAATGGTTCCGGAATTTCCGGCAGATCTTCAGGGTTGCTATTATCTGGAAGTATGATATCCTCTTCGGCCTCAGAATCATCTACAGCCCAAATAGCATAGGCAGTCCTTGAGAGTCTGATCTTGTCTCCCTTGCTATATTGCTGGATCTTGGTTAAAATACGGACTCTTGAAGCATTGAAGATAATATTATCTTCTGCCTCTTCAATGATATCTCTCTGCACATCTGCACTATCTAGAATCCTTACTGTTGTAGAATCTGAGAAGAAGCTTTCTACCTTCAGGAGCTGTATAGGTCCCTTTTCTCCCTCAGCAATCCAATAGCGGCCCGGAATTGCATCATAGATAACAAAGTCTTCCAAGTGAATCTCTGCAGTCTCATCAGACAGATCTGCTAAGATAGGAATGTCAGATGGATATCCTATCGGAGATTGATCCTTAGCTTCATGCCAATCTCCAATATTGATGAAGCCCTTGTTCTCCACAATAGTAGTATTGATGATCTTGCCATGAGGAGCTTTAAGCCAGGCATCAGGCTTAAGGCTGGAGCCTTCGACAAGTGAGGTGCTTCCATCCTTATTGCTCACCAGCAGAGTTACATATATACCCTCAAGCTCATATTCTCCTCTCTCAGTGATACCTCTCCTGACATATGGCTGTCCTGTGGCTATCAACCTGCAGCGAGCCCTGATGTCTCCAGGGATGATATCAGGCAATTTCTTATCAGACAGAGCCAACTCAGATAGAGTAGTGAAATCTCCTTTCTGAGAGAGCACTACATTGTAAGGCGCGCCAAATTCAATATTAGGAGCGGTGCCCCAATGAATTACCCTCATCAATTCCCAGGGTTTCCCAGGCTGATCAGGCTCCAGCATCATCTGCAGCCATCTAAACTTAGCATTCTGAGGCCCGTTAGCGGTCTTGGTTTTGTCCATAGATATGAAGAAAGCAAGCCTTACGGTTTTTCCTACATATCTCTGAGCCATTATATTTCTCAGAGAATTAATAACCATTTCTTCAGGTGGAGTAGGTATCTTCCATTTGGCAAAGGCTGATCTCCATTTGCTAAGCTGTCCTATGAATTCACTCCAGACAGCTTTACTATCCTGGGAGAGGTCTCCTGCAATCTTCTCACAAGCTTCTCTATCTCCTGAAATTGATTTCTCGATAGAAGTCTTATCCGCGCCATATCTCATGACTTTCAGAGCCACATAGAATTGTGGCTGCCCTAGGCTCTCTGCTAACTGCTTTAGCTCTTGATTGTCCATAATATATCCTCCATTTGTTGTTTCATTGCTTCATGCCTGTAAGGATCAACCTGAGAAGATAAGATTTGTCGTCTTCCTCAGGTAGCTTTTCCAGCCCATTGAATGATAAATTGTCTCCGGACCTCAGCTTATTTATGATCCTCTCAGCATATTGTTCTACGTTCTCATTCTCTTCCGGATGAGCCCATTGGAAGCCATCCGAAGCAGAAATTCTCTGAAGAACCTTCACCGTTGCTATTTGCAGCATTGCAAACGGACAATTTATATAATGATCGCTTAGCCTTTTTATAGTATCATCATATCGTTCGCTAGGGAAGCCAATCTTTTGCAAAAGGTCCCTAGTAGCAACAGTTAAGGCAATAGTTGTACTACATGTACCTGGATTTTCATCTTTCATAATATCTCCATCCTTACCATAATACCATAAATAGCAGCTATGGCATAATATTTATAGTTTCCGGGACGAATTCCAGATAGACTATAACGCGGCCATAACTATAAATAGTATAGCTGTCTATTTGTAATTGTTAAATCAGGGGAGGTAAGATGATAAAATCATATAGCAGAGATGTTATTCCAGGCCTGGAATGCGAAAAAATAAGAAGCATAGATGGGCCTTATCTAGCATTCTATGATGATGAGGAGCCCAAATGGAAAGTAGTAAAAACTAAAACGGGAAAGTTCTCCCTTTATCACCAAAATCAAAGAGGAGAATATGGCTGGCATTTTCAAGAAGTGGTAGGTAGGTTGCCAGATGTACTCTTTCAAATAGCTATGCATGAGGCCTTTGAAAGACAGCTTATCAAGCCTAATAAAAAATATAACAACTGGAGTCTAAATGATATGATTAGACTATTAAGAGGTAAAGTGAGGGAGGTTTAGGGATATGGACATACGTAAAATAAAAATTAGAGAATTAACAAGGTCATCTCCTTTTAAAGATTACAGCGGATTAATAACAAAAGATGCAACGCTTCAAGACAAATTCAAAGTCTACAGAGAGAAAATAAAGCAATCAATGGCTACTCGGGGATTTGACCCTTCTAAACCTATTGATGTTTGGAAAAATTTTAATATTCAGCAAAATATAGTAGTAGACGGATATACCAGACTAGATATAGCAGAAGAAGTAGGTTTAGATGAAGTCTATGCTGCACTTCATGATTTTGCTTCTGTAGAAGAAGCGCTAGCCTATGCAATTCATAACCAAGAAGCAAGGCGGCCTTCAACAGACTACACTATTCTGATTGGCGTGCAAATGATGGATGCCTACCATAAGCTCAAAGAAAATGAACCTACAGATAGGAAACCTCAGACAATTAAAGAAGTCGCGAAGACTCTCGGAGTGAATAGGAATACAGTAGAAAAAGCAAGGACAATTATCTCTGATACAGAAAGGAAGAAAGATAAAACAATAATAGAGGAAGTCAGAGAAGGAAAGAAGACAATCAACTCAGCATATAATGCTACCATGTTGGAAAGGCTACAGAACTATGCTAAGATGAAAAAGGATTTAGGGATAACTGCATGGAAGAATCCTAAAGATAGAAGCGAATTGGCGGCAAAGGCTCTTATCGGGGACGGAACAGCTAATAGATTTGATTATGTGGCAGCAAGAGACTTAAAAACTGCCCAAAAGGTCTTGAAGGGAGACATGACCTGCAACTCAGCTTATAAACTGCTGAAAAGCAAGGAACCTCCTGCAGGCCAAAAGGAAGCAATTAATAAGTTCCTAGATACTATAAGAGATCTCAAATGTCCAATTTGCGGCGGGCCTGCAGCTAAATGTATCAGGTGGATCTGCAACGAAAAGGTTTAAGTTCTTTTAATTTTATTCTTTTCTTAAAGGATTGATTAACTTGAATACTACTAACGGACTAGACCATATATCAGCATCGCAGATCCATACATGGCTATATTGCCAAAGATCATATCATTTTAAGTACGATCTAAAGTTGCCTCAGGCATCGAGTTGTGCAATGTCGCGAGGGAAGATCTTTCATGAGCGAATTGCAAAAGCTCTTCAAGAAGGTAAGGAGCCCAAACTGCCTAAAAAATGGCTGGCGAATTATAGAGCTATAGCCGAAAGGATAAACTTCTCAGATAAGCTATTAGTTGAAGAGAAGGTAGAGACAGAGATAGATGGATACAATATATTAGGGTACATAGATGTCATAGATTATAAAAAGAGGCTTATTGTAGACTGGAAATTTGGCAAAAAAGTTTCCAAATATAACGTCCAAGGATATTTGTATAAAAGATTAGTAAAAGAAATATATGGTATAGATTGTGATGTAGCATTTTGCTTTATACCATCTCTATCTATCAACCCTATGTATCCAGCAGACTATGCTGATGGTGAAAGTATCTTTAACGCTTTTATAGAGAGACCTCAGGATAGCATTTTTAAATTCTATCCTGGATCGCGAAAATGCCAGATGTGCGGCTACTATATGTATTGCATGAATCCTGAAGTGTTGAAAGCTCTAGGGTAGACCAAAAGATATTTAAGCTATGCCATACTAAATAGTGGCTATGGCAAAGGATGTGTGTTCGATCTGCGAAGTCTGGAGGCTTAAACTGCCAGGTAAATTTTGCCCTCCTTTGCCAACTGATATAGAGCTGTCCCTTCAAGGCTCTTTAGCAGTCCCTGGCTGCCTTCGGACTTCATCTCTAAAAGGCTAGGAGGTATAATATGAGATGTATATATTACCTACAATCAGATGCAGGCGGTAAATTGTGCTGCCATCCTGATAACCCTTCAGTAGAATGCACAAATAATGAAGAAGAGTGTTTATTTTTTGAAGGAATAGAACAATGATCGACTTTGAGTATCCAGAGAATATATGTGGATGGATTAATCTAGACAGGCTAATTCAGATAATTAATAATCCCGAAGTTAAGATCCTTGATTACTACAAAGGGAAAAATGAGTATGATATATTTAGAATAATTATATTAGAATCTGATATTGTATATACATTCTATGGCAATGGATATCATAATATCAAAAAAGAATATGTCCATGATAAATGGTACTTTGATATTTACCTCAATTATAAAAGTAATATAAACAACGACTATATTAAGAAAAGTATTATAAATTCAATTAATGTTGAAACATCTTGGTTCAAGAGAAGAGGCTTTCGGAATCAAAATAATAATATAGATTTGGATTATTACCAGGAGGTGTAAAGAATGCTATGTAAATATCTAACAACTGGAAAATGTGCTAAGTTCAAACTGGATAAAGCATGTCCTTATACGCCATATTCCTTTAGCCAATGCATAGAATCAGAATCAGCAAAGGACATATTAAGGACAGATCAAGAGAAGTATCAAGTTTCAAGGAGGTAAATATGGATCTGACTCCAGATAAGAAGGAAATATTAAGTTGCTTTGTCAAAAAGGATAAAGTAGAAGGGGTGGTACTCCTTGATGTAAACAACATATTACCATGCATGGTAGCTTTTAGAATAGGATGGTTCATAGAAGGGTCTTTGGAATATTACACTCCTTGGACTCCGGTAACACCAGATTACTTACAAGTAGTAGCTACATATTTAGCATGGGTAGGATCTCTCAAAAATCTATCAATTAAATGTCAAGTTAAAGCTATAGATGAGGATACGAAAGACACAATATACAATTCTATCCATAATGTATTCTGCAACTTTGCATATTCAGTAACTACTCAAGAGGGTATTGTATCCCAGGATGGAAGAGCAAAGATGGGGAATGAAAATTCATTTGTTACAGATAAACCTGCTCCACCTAGGGTAAATGTATCATTTGAGCAGAGAGAAGTACATTCTGCTGATGATGATCTTATGGAGGTTTTGAATGAAGCGCTTGAAGACTTGCTCAAGGAGGAAAAATGAAATTTCTTAGAGTATGGACATGCAGCAGAACTCATGATAGGATATACATTAAAAGTGAGGAGCTTAAACCTCTATGTCCTATCTGTGGTGGTCTAATGTCAAAAGCCAGAGGAGACGGATTACCAGCCCTCCTAGCCCAAACGCAAAAGATAGACGTTGAAGTATTCGATGAGGAGGAAGCCGAAGAGATCCTTCAAGAAGAAGAGCCCTTTGATGCATTTCCTGAGAAGCTTCAAAGGATAACTCCAGAAGAGCCAGAACAAGATGAAGAGAAGATCCAATTAACTCAAAAAGAATCTTTCTCAAAGAAGAAGAAAAAAGAGGTTAGACTATGAAAGAATTTGACCCAATGGTAGTTACAGGAGCCAAATGCATCCTATGTGGTAGTCCTGTTGTAGTTAGATTGCCTATTCGAATGTACCTTGAGAAGAGAATGATCGGAGAGGTAATTATGATGTGTACCAACCCTGAATGCCAGGCTATAGGTACTGCAGGAGTAGAGATAAAGAGATGTGACTTTGTACAGCCTAAGAAAGGTCCGGTCCCTGAGGAGGTTTGATGGTAAGAGTAGACATGAGCGTTCTATTGCATTTCTCAGGGCCGGATTGCCTTGATTGCGGATGCCCTATGCTTCTGGAGAATCAGAAGACAAAAGAGCTTACAGAGGGCAATCCTGTCATGGGGCTTCAATCTAATGCTGATGGAGAGTGCGTTTTTAAAGGCATTTTCTATTGTCCTGAATGTGGAGATGAGATCGATGGAATGGCAGTCCTAAGCAAAGCATGGCTGCTAGGCTAGAGGGGATATTATGGATAAAAAAGACAAAGGGTTATCCAAAGAAAGGAAAGAAGTAAAGCAATTTAGAGAAGATCTTCAAGCAGGAAAGATAACAAGCTATGATCAATTCCCGAAAGAGTATTGGGGCCTGGGGATGCTCCTGGAAGTATCTTTTGTAGATGAGATGAGCATCTTCAATAGAATCAGAGAAAAAGGGCAAGAAATCGGAGTAGGAAGAGACTTTGGAGCCTATTTTCTGAAAGAAGCAAAGGATATGATGGAACATAATCGAGAAAAAGAGGCTCTGATCATCGCCTATTGGTTAGGGAAGATATTTGGATCTCTTCAAAGAGACCGTGATAGAACAATAATGCCAGGCCTCGGAGGATAAAAGAATGTCACCACAAACATTAAAAAAAGAAGATGGTTGGTTGTTCTGCGAAGTCCTGGGAATGGATATGTCAGGAGAAGAAGAGAATAAAATCCTCGATCAACTTACAGAAATGAAAGATGAATTCTTAAGCCCTAAGGATTTTATAAAAAGTGTCTTAGCTATGATAGAGGAGGAAGAAGATAAAGATAAGAAGCTAATTATAATGGCAAATGCCGGGAAAGTAATTGGCTTCTTCTCTAGATAAGGAGGATAGAAGAATGAGCGGATGGTCATTAAGCGAATTTTTTGGTCTCGATAAAGAAAAGGAACAAGAGATATTAGAAAAAGTTCATGAAAAAATCAACAGTAACGAAAAGATAGCAGATGGAGGAAAAACAAGTATCATAGAACTTATGGAAGATATGAAGGAAGCTCCTGTAAATGAAGGAGCTTTTACCCTAGTAGTCATAGGCAGGATCATGGGATTAGTAGAACGAGAAAAGTTATTTGGCCCTTCGCCCATAATAAAGGAGGAAGAAAAATGAGTTTGTGGAGGTTCTGCGAAGTCCTGGAGCTCTCAGTAGAGGAAGAAGATGAGGTATGGGACTTACTCATAAAGATGAAGAAGGAAGGAAAGCAAACAGATGAGATAGCAAAGATAGTCTTAGAGAAATCCAAGGAATTTGATAGAAATAAAATGTACTTGTGGAGCCTTGTACTAGGCAAATTCTTTGGATTACATGGAGTATAAAGGAGAGATACAAGATGAGCGATAGACAGGAAGGAAACAAGGAAGTCTATGAGACGGATGTCTACTACAATGCGAAATGGAATCCTAACCAAGAAGTAGATCTTAGAAAAGCCAATGTTAATGGCCCTGCATGCACTAAAGAAGATGGTTGTGGATTTAGCTCTCATGTTGCAAATTGCCCTGCAAATAGCCCTGCAAATAGCCCTCCGAAGTTTAAAAACAGTTTTAAATCCAGAATAGCAAGGAAGATCCAAGCTGAGAAGGAAAGGCAGAGAAGAGCTGCAAAGACAAAGCCAAAGAAGAATCTGAATTTTCGAGAGCTAAGGGAAGGCAGGAGAGTATACGTATTCCCAGGGAACAACAGAGTAATAGTTGAGAATGTATGCCGTATTGCTATCATGGATAGCGGTATACATCGACTAGAGACGACTACAGGAGAGAAGCATATAATCCCTACTGGCTGGCTGCAAATTAAAATCAGTAGCGAAGAGTGGAATTTCTAAATCCACTCTTATTTTATAGAGGGATAAATGATAGAAATCAGATTAGGAGTTACAAAATTACCAGGCAAGAATGATAGATACTTCCTTTTTACTAAAGGAGAAAATGATAAACTTAAAGAGCTAGGATTCTATTATGATCCTGCCAGAGAAGGATTCAGGAGACCATTTGATACGGAAGTGATAGAGGAATTGAATAAGCATCCTCTAAAATATCAGATAGCAGAATCCGTCTTAGAGCAATATAAATATGAAAAAGAAAAAATAAAACCTTACCCATATTTTCATGAATCTGATCTAAGAGTAAAGCTATTACCTTTTCAAGAAGAAGGTAGAGACTTTATCCTTAAAACCGGAAGCTGCATAATAGCTGATCAGATGGGCCTGGGAAAAACTCCAATGGCTATTGCTGCTGCAGAGAAATGGGGAGCTAAATGTCTAGTGGTCTCTAGGTCTGCTCTCCTCCAGCAATGGGGATCAGAGATTGAAAAATTCACCAATAGCAATTATGAGATCATCGAGGGACCAGTTAAAAAGAGAGAAAAAGCTTGGGATTCTGCTATTCGAACTCCTACTCATTATGCTATCGTATCCTATGACATGCTTCGATCCAAGAATGATAGAGATGCTGCTCAAAAATATATCAGCAGCAATGGGATATGTATATACGACGAAATAACAATGATAAAAAATAAAAAAACCAGCAGAGCAAGAGCTATCAGGAGCTTGAAGCCCTACCACATTATAGGACTGACAGGTACTCCCTATGAAAATCATTTAGATGAATATTATCAAATTTTCAGTTTAGTAAAGCCAGGGCTATTGCCTCCTTTTGAAGTCTATAAAGATATGTTCACTATCAGGAGTAGCCAGGTAATAAATACCAAGAGTGGCAGGTCTTTCATCCTGGAGAGGATTGAAAAAGAGATTAATCTAGACGTTCTGAAGAAAATGGTAGCTCCTGCAATGATCAGGAGAGAAAGGAAAGACGTTTTAAGCCTTCCGCCATCAGAGCCAGTGGTTCACAAAGTAGAAATGAGCAGGCTTCAAAGGGAGATCGAGGTCATGCTTATAAGAGGAGCTAAGAAGCATGAAGAGCTCAAGCTTCCATTCTTTACCTTCGGATTGGAGAATACAATCTCTCCTGCATTAATAAGATCAAATCAGATTACAGATTATATAGATCTGCTTCCTTTGATTGAAAAACTAGATGAGATAGAGGCAGGTAGTGAAAATTTAAAGCTAACTCCCAGGATAGAAGAGATAGGCTCTATCATGGATGAAGCAGAGAATCTAAAGATCGCCATATATAGCCGCTATACAAGAGCCCTGGCTCTTGTAGACGATCTTATATTAAAGCCAAGAAATATAGATGCTGCATATTTTACCGGAAGCTTAAAAGAATTAGATAAATTCAATGATGAAAATGGTAGAATTCTGCTGATGAGCGGAGCTGGAGCATATGGCCTCAATATCCAACATAGTTGCCATATCATGATATTGGTCGATAAGCCTTTCAATCCTGCAGTACTAGAACAGGTGAAAGGAAGGATTGACAGGATAGGCCAAACTCATGCTATGCAATACCATGAGTTCAATACAAACTCAATTATAGAACAGAAAGCATATGATATTATCAACAGGAAAGGAAACACCTCAGAAGTATTGTTGGCAAAGGATGTGATGTAAACGATAGAAATAGATATCATCTTGTGGATTGCTCTGCTAGATATTGGGCTACTTACTATAGCAATAACTGTAGTATTTATACAACAAATAAGATTATCTAGAAGAGTTAAGGAGATACAGAGGTGGATCGTCTTGTTCGACAATCTTGTAGATCCTGATAATACAGGAGATTGGTATATAAAAGGAGGGAAGGAATAAATGAGCATTGGATGGGAATACGAAAGGCCTAACGGCAATGTAGAAAAAATAGTAATCTCAGAAGGTTTTGTAGGTAAGAGGATATATGCTCTAATATGCCCTCATTGTGGCTCCCACAGATTAAGATTAATAGGCTTCGGAAAAGAAGCAATAAAAGGCAAGATAATTGAGGGAATAGTAGAAATAGATACTTCTTCTGATGAAATAGAGACGTTGATTTTTGAATGCGAAGAATGCAAAGAAGAAGTAAAATATGGAGCTGATAATGCTGTCGGTTTGCTGAATAAGTTTGCATCTGCTATAGATCATGAATGGGAGGAGCTAACTGTAGGAGTCTGTAATCTGCTCCCTGAGGTTAAGATGAATAAGAATCAAAGAGAATCTATCTTGCCGATCATCCAGGATTATGCTCTTATCCTGCAGGAAGCAAAAAAGCTCTTCAATCTAGAGACAACAGATAAAACTACTATCGTAAAGCTATTAAATGATCATGCAGCATTATTAAAGATAATAGAGTCAGGAAGGAGATAGAGAGATGAATAAAAAAGGGTATCACCTAATTATTCTAACCTCAAAGTTAGAAATAATTGTATTGTCTGCAGCATCTAAGGAAGCCGCCAGAGCTGCAGATCTCCTTATAAGAGGAGAAGACAGAGAGAAAGCTGAAGCTGGAGATCCAAAGAAGTTAATAGGCTCATGGCTGATAGATCTAGATACAGGTAATGTAGAGGAAGCATATGGCCTGAGATGCAGGAATGTAGATCCTGAGGAATACGGCTATATAAGGATGAATACTCAACCCAATGGAACAATAGACAATCCACCGATCTTTATCTAAGATATCTTTGTGAGGTTCCTATGAGAGCATGGTGCCCTGTCTGCAAAGATCATGTAGATCTTATACCTGAAAAAGGAGATCTAGAGCCTAAATGCTCTATATGTAAAAATAGAATCCCTGCTGGAAACCAAAAATGGGACCCTCGATATGTGGACACTAGATAAAGATAAGGATCTAAAGGATTTCCTTTCTTTTTATTGTAATGAAGAATGGAAATCCTTCTATGAAAGCTCAATATGCCCTTACATTCTAGGAGGTATTGCATGAAAGTAATGGGAATTGTAGACCTATCTACTATAGATTGGCCTGGTAAGTCAGCCACTACTATATTCTTCTTTGGCTGCCCTCTTGCATGTCCAAGATGTATTAACAAAAACTATATTGGGGAGTTGCAGGATCTCTCCAGGAAGCAAATCATAGATATAATCAAGGAGAACTCAAAGGTAGTTGAAGCTGTAGTATTTTCTGGAGGGGAAGCTTCTCAACATGCAACAGATCTATCTCACATAGGCCGGGAAGCAAAAGATATGGGACTAATGGTAGGCATAGAGACTTCAGGTATTTATCCGAACAATTTAAACCTAATGCTTGAATCTAATGCATTAGATAAGGTATTTCTGGATGTAAAAGGGCCTCTTTACGAAGGAGGGTTATTGCTTAAGCAGCGTACAGGTGGTACATTCGAAGATCCCGCCTTGCCTATAGCAAGGTCCTTAACTAATATAATCAGAACAGGGACTCCTCTAGAACTGAGAATGACAGTATTCCCGGACTATCCTAATGAAGAAGAGGTAGAGAAGACATTCCGTGATATAGGTACTATCTTCTTAATGAATAAGAGGAAAATAGAGTATAGGCTTCTTCGCGGGATGCCTATAGATGGAGATTTTGAGCCCTTGTCAATGCAAGAGATAGCTGATATGGCTGCCAGGATAGAAGAACATCTATGGAGACTGTCTGCTAAGATAGCTGTTGGCTCCAGGTAGGCCTTTATGAAATCAAATCTCAGAGACTTCCTAACCGTAAGGGACGGATATTCTATATTAGGATTTTCGTCTCCTATTATTTCCTTAAATCCGTATAAAAGCTGTGATTATGGTTGCCTTTATTGCAAACAGTGTAAGCAGAAAGGAAATAGTACCATTGCCAAAGAAGAGCTCTTAGAGAAGCTAGAGAAGGGACTTGAAGGAAAGCTAAGAGCTGGGAAGCTAAAGGGTGCCTTTAGAAGCAAAGCATGGCTCTTCATAGGAGACCATGTAGAGTGTTTTGGACCTTCCGAAGAGCAGCATAAGCTTTCATTAGAAGCTATGAAAATATTGAATAAATATAATTATAGATATGGAATAATAACTAAATCAAATTTGATAGGTACTGATCGATATATAGAACAGCTAAGAAAGGATACTGAAATACAAATTTCAGTAAGTACTCCAATGGACTATTGCAGCAGGATAATGGAGCAAGGCGCTCCCACTACAAGCCAGAGATTAAAAGTAGCTGGAATAATAAAAAATCTAGGGTATAATGTTATAGTCAGAGTTGAACCAGTTTTTCCAGACAGGCCCGATTATTTTTATAGCCTTGGAAGAAATCAGAGTACAGCATCTAAATTCGTATATTGGAACAATATTTTAATATACCAAATATTCGATAGAGGCATAAGAGATATAATCGTGAACATGCTACAGGCCCACCGATCCATGTTTCCGGATATTGAAAAAGCCTTCGGCTTTGATTTAAGGCCATTTTATAAAGAAAATAATACACTACCTTACTGCTCTACTTATTATTCCTGTTTAGAAAAGCAATATTATTATCATCAAATTGAATCACTAGCTAAGCATTATAAAATACAGGCAACAATATTGAGGAATATGAATGAAAGATAAAAGCTGTTTCAACTGCAGGTATGCACATATATATCCTGGAACTCCGGACGTATACTATCTGCCAAATGGGGACCCTGGATATCCTGGGGACCCTCCAGAAGCCATATGCACAGATCCTTTGGCCTCTTCATTAGAAGAGGAATATGAGACTATCATGTATGAATTCTATGATCTGGTGGAAAAATTATAACGTCGGGGTGTAGGGGCAGAGAAGACCCCTCTCCTTCAGGGGAGGAGATGAATCGTGCTCCACTATTATGCAGAAACTATAAATATAATCAACTGCATAACTAATATCTATGCTCAAGGCATACAAGTTTAGGATCTATCCAACAAAGTCCCAAATGACGAAGATGGAGCAGACCCTAGATCTATGCCGATGGACATACAATCAAACATTAGCCTATCGAAAGAATGCCTGGGAGAAAGAAGGCAAATCCATCTCAAAATACGAGACTCACAACCTTCTTCCAACTTGGAAAGAGATGAAACCAGAACTCGGTGGTGTCTTTTCCCAAACCCTCCAGAATGTCCAAGAAAGGGTGGATCTCGGCTTGAAAGCGTTCTTCCGAAGAGTCAAAGCCGGAGAGAATCCGGGATATCCAAGATTTCGGGGTAGGGGTTGGTACGATTCTTTCACATATCCTCAGAAAGGATTTAAGATCGAATCTGGGAAGCTGCATCTCTCCAAGATCGGAGACATCAAGATCAAGCTTCATAGACCCATAGAAGGCAAGATCAAGCAACTAACCGTAAGGAGAGCCGCGACAGGTAAATGGTTTGCATGCTTCACCGTCGAGATGGAAGATCAACCTAAGCCCCCCTGGAAAGACGGTTCTCTCGTTGGTGTAGATGTTGGTCTGGAAAGCTTTGCGACTCTTTCCAATGGTGAGACGATAGCTAATCCTCGATTCTTCCGAGAAGAGGAAAAGGAACTCGCCCGAGTCCAAAGGAAGCTCTCAAAAGCACCGAAAGGCACTCCAGAAAGAAAGAAAGCTCTTCGGATGGTTGAGCGGGTCCATGAAAGGATCGCTAACAAGCGATACGATTTTGCCCATAAGGTTAGTCGATATCTGGTTAACAGGTTCGGCTTGATTGCCTTTGAAGATCTTAGTATTCAAAATATGCTCAAAAACCATTGCCTGGCAAAATCCATCTCAGACGTGGCTTGGAATATGCTTGTGACTCTGACCTCGTACAAGGCTGCAAGTGCCGGTTCGATGGTAGTACTGGTAGATCCAAGAAATACGTCCAAGATGTGTTCCAGGTGTGGCATTCTGGTTGAAAAGACGCTTTCTGATCGCGTCCATAACTGCACTCAGTGCGGGCTATCCTTGGATCGAGATTGGAATGCGGCAATCAATATACTCAGATTGGGACTACAATCTGTCGGAATAAAAACCGTAGAAGCCTGCCCCTTTTAAGGGGTGGGAGTAGTCACTGCCCTATGTACGAGTATGAGAAAAAAGGATGGGATATAGAGAAAGAAGAGGAAGAAGAGGAAGATGAATGCTATGGTCATGCCTGATGTAATATGGTCCTTAACCCCTTTTTCATTAGATGAAATGAGTCCTTATATTGCATGGTCCACAATAAAAAGAAAAAGATATTTTTACATAAGGGAAGATGAAAAAGATAACAGCCTAAAACTTAGAATTGCAACACTAAGGTCTTGTGGACAAAAAACATCTTTAGATTTAAATAATAGATATTTGAATATAAGCGATCTTGAGCTAGCTGAATCTGTCGCGATGTCGAAGATGAATGATGAATCATATAGAAATGATCATAGTATAAACAAAAGAATAAAAATCGCATTAAAAAAGGCATTAGAAGAGAATCTAATATAGGGAAAAGTTTATAAACTTATAGCGTACACTATAACTACTATAGTAAAAAGAAAAGAGGTGAGATAAAAAATGAGAAGATCATCTATATTGGCGATCTGTATGGTGTTGATCATCCTTGGTGTAGCTGGAGCTACAAAAGATGTTCAAGTCTACGCTAGGTATTCTATAGATGGTCATGATACGATAAACGATTACCTGAATGTATCCTTCCTTCTGAAGGATGAAGAGAAGAACATTGCTGCAGATGGTAGCTACATCATAATGGTAAAAACAGATAGAGGAGCAGTCTATGCAAAAAAGGAAGGTGTACTTAGATCATCTGATTTCATCCAAAAGGTAGTTAGATGGCCTACAGACCAGGAGATAACTACCACAACTATACGGTCTCCAGAAGTTAGTATCAATGGGTCTGAATTTGTCAATATAAAAATGAATGAAACAACTGACAAATATGAAAATCTCGGACATAAAACTCCATATGGATCGGGAACAGTATCTGTACTCTTCATAGATCAAGAAGGATCTCGATTTGTAGGAATATCTTCCATTGAATTCAGAGATCGAATAACAGGAGACTATAACGTCGAGGTGTAGGGGATGAATCTGCCCTACCGTTGCGGCGATCAATATACTCAGATTGGGACTACAATCTGTCGGAATAAAAACCGTAAAAGCCTGCCCTTTTTAAGGGATGGGAATAGTCACAATCACCAGAGGAGATGAGAGGAAATGAAAGCAATAGAAGCAATAGTTGCTATGGCTCTGATGTTTGTCATAGCTATGCCAGGTATAGCCGCCGATTATGATTCTTTTACATGGACCACAAGCGATGGCCTGACGGTAACAGAATGCACTATAATTGGTGGGAAGTTGACTACTGCTGAGAAGTGGCTGAAGGCCTCAGATGGAACGGTAATCTATGAGGGAGCTTACAGGAATGGCGGGCAGGTTCAATGGTCCGTGCTTCCGCCAAAGAAGCCTACAAGCATCTTTGACAATACCCCTCAGATATTCCAGCAGTCCGTATCTATCTCAGGCTTTCCAAATAGCTACAGTCCTAGCTCCTGGGGAAATACTGCAGTCTCAGGCAGTGGGGGATCTTCCTTAGAAGCTTACAATAGCTTCGTCTCCAAGCCTATAGCTCCTGCCTCAAGCGGCGGAAGCTCGTTTACAGATAGGTTCAATGCCTTCGGAGCAAAGTATGGAGGATCTAGCTTTAAACCCCTAAGCCTTAACATAGGCTAATTTTTCTTTTTTATTTTTGTTTTTATTTTATTATGGAGGTTTAATAATGAAAGGATTTGAAGAGGCAATCAAGCAGGCAACAGCAAGAGCAAAACATAGATTCGTTAGATGCCAGGGTAAAGGTGGAATGTGCCCTCAGGCTGCGACACAAAGAACAGATAGAGTTCCAGGAGCCTACTGTGATATCTGCACCTTAGAGGTAGATAGAGTCCTTCAGCATATGAAAGACTACGTTCTGGAGCATAATCTGATAAACCAAGATAGCGTAGTTGAAAAGCTAAGATCAATAGGCTTAATTGTAAATGAGGTTAAAAAATGATATGTTCTATGAATGGCTGTAGTAGGGAGGCAACAGTAAGGGCTAGAATCTTAGGAGATATCCCTCTCTGCGATGAACATAGTAATGAACTTTACGAAGTAAGAGAAAAAGCTTACCGTAAACATAACATTCTTTTAGTTGAAAATACACAAGGTACTATGTAGAGAGGCCTTATCTCTCTAAAGTTTAGGTAACATGAAGCCAGGACCATCCTCTCCTATACCTTCCTGCTGGTTTTGGCTTCAAGAATTTTTGTATACAATAAGGAGGTAATACATAATAAAGATTTTTTACAACATAGAAAAATAGTTAAATTTAAACTAATAAATAGGTCTCTTGATATTGATTTGAGACCGGAAGATTTAAGCATATATAGAGCAAAGAGCTGAATTTAAAGAGAAGACAGAGGTATTATATGAAATCAAATAAATACTTAGAAGGCCTTATTCACGGCCTTCAGGAAAGAACTAAATGTTCTATGGATCTTTTTGGTATTGAACCTATAAGCCGCGCAGAAGCAGAGCAAGTAATAAAAATTGCTAGAAAAGTTGCTAATCAATTGCCATTCATAGACATAAATGAACAGCTAGAGAATGAACTAATATGTCAAACCTTAAGGAGCAGAGGACATGAAGAATATGCAAATATGTATAGTATTGTAGGAATACCAGTAGAAAGCCTAATAAATACAATAAGCGGAAATGGTTTTGAATCAAAAGAGAATGCAAATCTACAGAATAATGCCGAAACATCTCACAAGAAAGGTGCAGACGATTTATTTAAAAAATTTTACCTGAAATTATTGCCAATAAAAATCAAAGAAATGCATGAAAATGGAGACCTTCATATTCATGATTTAGAGTACTTTGGAACTAGGCCCTTTTGCATTCCTAAAGAAGAAATAGTACTGATGAGAAGAGAAGGAAAAATAACAATAACTTCTCCTCAAAAATGTAAAACAGGTGATGAACTATATACTCCTGATGGATGGAATAAAATAAAGTTCATTACACAAAGAGAATACAAAGGAGATTTAATTACACTAACAACAGCTCGCGGTGGTATAGTAACAACTACAACAGAACATAGAATACCAACAACAGTAGGAATAAAACAATGTCAGGAGATTCAAAAAGGAGACGAACTTCTTTCTGTTGAAATGATAGACACCTCAAATTTCAATGAGAATTCATCTTGTAGCGAAGAGATATCAGAAGCTAAAGCATTATTCTTAGGTAGCTATATTGCTGATGGGCATTCTAGATGTGATGATGGATATTATGTTATCATTTCTGACGAATCATCTCTAGTAGAACGAATAGTAAATAAATTTGCTGATGAGGAAGGTTACTATGTAGGGATATCAAAGTATCCCGAGAAATGCCCTCAATATGGAATCTATAACAAGAAACTTTATTTTGAACTAATTGAAAAATATAGTCTAAATACAGGTAGTTCAAATAAATCTTTGCCAAAGAATATCTTTGATATGCCATTAGAAAGGCAAAAAGATATTATTGCTAGTATATTCTATGGCGATGGGAGCGTATTCTATCAGCCGGATAAATCAAGCCTTACCGTTTACTACCGAACAACTTCAATATTATTGGCAAAACAGCTAGGACTCTGGCTTACCTTAAACGGTATATCTCATAGAATTAGAAAGAATCCACCTGCTGATAATGGAAACTATGATATTTATACTATTGATATAAATGTCAGTGGATTAGATAAGATGAGGTTCCTAGGAGAACAAAGGGAAACCATTGATAAATATTTAAGTAACACAAAACAAATAGAAAGAAAGAGAAAAGAAAATATTGTTGTTTCAATAGAAAGAGAATGTTATGAAGGAGATGTATACGATTTTGGTTTAGAAGGTCCAAATGAAGATATAAATAAACATATGTTCCTCGCGGGATCAGGAATTTATATCCGAAATTGCTTCGATTGGGATTTGCGCTATTTCTTCTATTATGGTTTAATGCCTGACGGAAATGGAACGAAAGCTTCTGTAAGCGGGCCCGCAATGCACCCTGAAGTAGCTGTTCTACATGCTGTTAAGGCCCTAGGAAGCGCTCAGACCAATTTTGCCGGAGGGCAAGGCTATTACAACTTCCTGACATTCCTCGCTCCCTATTTTCATAAACTCCCTTACAATAAAATCAAGCAACTCATGCAAATGTTCGTCTTTGAAATGACTCAGATGATGGTTGCTCGCGGTGGACAGCTAGTATTCTCTTCTGTACAGCTATCTCCTGGGGTCCCTAAGCTCTGGCAGGATAGGCCTGTTGTAGCCTTCGGGAAATGCTTTGATGGAAAAGGGAAGAAAGAAGTAAGGTGGGAGTATGGAGAGCTGGAAGTTGAAGTAAGATTAATGTTCATGGCTCTGATGGAAGTCTTCTTGCAGGGAGACTATTGGGGGAAGCCTTTCACTTTCCCAAAGCCAGAGATTGTGTTAGATAAAGAATTTGTGGACAATCTGGATAAAGAGTTTGTACTAGATGAATTACAAAGCTATGAATCTTATGGAGTCAAAAAGGTTCCAACCTTTAGAGATCTATATCTGAAGGCTTTTGAGCTGTCAGCTAATACTGGTTCTCCGTATTTTGATAACTGCATTCCCGATTATAGATCTCCAATGGGAGGGGAGGGTATCTCATGCTATCAATGCTGTAGCTATCGCTTTTCTACTTCTGAAGAAGCTGATCCTGATTTTAATGATAAGCTTAACTTTAAAGATGGAAAGCATTTCAGCATGGGTAGCTTCCAGGTAGTAACAATAAACATCCCCAGGATAGCATATAGATCTAGAGATTTAAATGAATGTATGCAGAATATAAAAAGTATAATGAAAGAATCTATGCAGGTCTTTTATGCAAAAGCATACTGGATGAAAAAGATGAAAGAAAGTAATCGGATGCCATTCATCTATCAGAGGCCTCATGACCCTATCTGTAAGTCAATCAAAGGGCCTGAAGCTGCAGATCTGTCAGCGTTGACATATACCTTCGGTATAGTAGGCTTAGAAGAGGCCGTACAGAGCCTATCTCATCAGAAGATGGAGAATTCTATCGATGGCTGGGAACAAGGGCTCGCTATTGTCTCTGAGATGGAGAGCTACTTGGAAGAGCTGGAGAAAGAGAGTGGGCTCACATTAGCTCTTGCAAGAACTCCTGCAGAGACTGTAGCAGGCAGGTTTGCAGCTTTGGATCTGATGGATAACAACATAGCTTGTCAAGCTATGGATGTTATAAAAGGAGATGTTGAGGGATGTTTGGCTAAAATACATGCCTGTGGAGATACAAGTACAGATCAGCCAGTTTACTACACAAATGGGACTCATATGCCAGTGTCTGCAAACATCTCTTTAGGGAAGAAAGCCGACAGAGAAGGAGCCTTTTTCCCCATTCTAAGCGGTGGAAATATCATGCATATATTCCTTGGTGAGGAAGCTCCTAACCCTGAGGCATTGATGAGCTTTGCATTTAAGTTAGCCAAAGAGACTCCAGTAGGCTATTTCTGTTTCACCAGAGACTTTACCATATGCCTCGATTGTGATAGAATATCTGCAGGTCTAAAGGATGAGTGTCCATTGTGCCGGTCAAAAAATATAGACCACATAAGCAGAGTGACAGGATATAATCAGGCAGTTAGTGGCTGGAACAGAGCAAAACAGCAAGAGCTGAAGGACAGGATGAGATATAAATTATGAGGCTTATATATGCTAAATAAAGTCAAAGACTTAGTAAGGGACCTTCTTCCAAAGAAGGTTCCTCGAACCTGTCAAACCTGCCAAAATTGGAAAGCTGATTTTGAAATCAGTAGCTATGGAATTTGTGAAGTAAAATATGATAGGTTTACTATACTCAAAATTCCATTAACTGAATCAATAACACTACATTCTCATGAATGTGATGAGGAGAAAAGGTACAGAGCTATTGATGAATAAATAATTACTACTTTTTACTTTTTGTGAAAGCATTCCATTTGAGAAAAGTTAAATAATAGATATGCAAATATAGTGGATACTAAGAAAAACATCATATTACATAATTAGGTAATCTTATTTTCCAAGATCGCTTGTTATTGATTTTATCATAGTTTATAATATATGCCCGCCCATAAAACTTTATTGGGTTTAGGACGATCTCAAGGCTAATCCCCGCTTTTTCAAAGGCGGGATACAGCCCGTGCCTACCGATAGATATATATGCATATGGTCACTATATGCATAGTACAGGATGAATAAACAAGGGCATTGGATACGCGCAAGAGGATGCGTCTATAATGTGTATTACCACTTCGTATGGTCAACAAAGTATCGAAGGAAGGTTCTTATTGGTTCAATCGCCGAAGACCTTCATTGGTTGCATGAATTGATAGCAAAGCAGAAGGGTATTACATTGATCAATCAGGAGATTATGCCCGATCACGTTCACCTCTTTGTGACGGCTCCTCCTATATTTGCTCCTGCTAACATTGCCAAGATCTTCAAAGGCATTACGGCAAAAAAGCTCTTTGAAAAGCATCCTGAACTAAGAGATCAGCTTTGGGATGGACATCTCTGGAATCCGTCTTATTATGTTGGCACCTGTGGAGATGCGACCAAAGATATAATAGAACGCTATGTAGAGATGCAAAAGGTGAAGTGATTTGCTGAAGGTGCTTCGCTATAGGATCTATCCTACAAAATCTCAGAGAACCAAGATGGATGACACCTTGGAGCTTTGCAGATGGACCTATAACGAAGTAATAGCCATCAGGATGAACGCTTACGAGCAAGAAAGCAAATCTCTCTCCTATTACGATACCAAGAAGCTTTTGCCAGGATGGAAAGAAGAAAAGCCCGAATTGAATGAAGTCCATTCTCAGGTTCTACAGGAAGTCGTCAAAAGAGTTGATTTAGCCTATCAAGCCTTCTTCCGAAGAGTCAAGGCAGGAGAAAACCCAGGATATCCCAGGTTCAAGGGCTATGGCAGGTACGATAGCTTCACCTATACTCAATCAGGCTTTTCCCTGAAGCCTGGCAAACTATGGTTATCCAAGATCGGAGATATCAAGATCAAGCTTCATAGAGCTGTAGATGGAGAAATCCAGAGGCTTAATATCAGAAGAATGCCTACTGGGAAATGGTTTGTATCCTTCCTGGTTGAAGTTGAACCAGATGAACCTCTTCCTAAGACGGGATTATCAATAGGCGTTGATGTGGGTTTAAAAAGCTTCATCACCCTATCCAATGGCGAGCAGGTAGATAATCCAAGATTCTTTGTTCATGAAGAAAATGCTCTGGCAAAGGCTCAGAGAAAGCTATCAAATGCAGAAAAAGGAAAACCGGAAAGGGCTAGAGCCTTAAAAGTGGTTCATAGGGTTCATGAAAGAATTACCAACAAGAGGGATGATTTTGTTCAGAAGCTCTCCATATCCCTGGTTAAATCCTATGACTTGATAGCCTTCGAAGACTTGAATATCAAGGGCATGGTCAAGAATCATTGTCTTGCAAAGCATATTACAGATGCTGCTTGGAACAAACTGATAACTACCACGTCTTACAAGGCAGAATGGGCCGGTAAACGTGTCGAACTAGTGAATCCCAATGGCACATCTCAAATATGCTCTGATTGCGGTCAAGTGGTTCAAAAAGATCTATCAGAAAGAGTCCACAGATGTTCTTTCTGTGGTCTGACTCTGGACAGGGACCATAACGCCGCTATAAACATTCTCAGACTGGGGCTACAGTCTGTGGCGAAAGCCTAGATGCCCGCCAATTTATTGGTGGGAGTGGTCACAATGTTACAAATCTACAAAAAGAATTAAAAGATAAAGCGGATTTTTTCTTATGTTAAATTTGAAGTACAAAACTCCTTACCGAAAGCTTTTAATCATAGCAACGCTATATTACTGCTATAGCGGAAAAGGAGGTAAAATAATGATGATAAATGAAAGGCCTGTTCGTCCATCTTATAGAACTTATTTTATAGATATATGTAACGTAGTTGCCTCAAGATCAACCTGCATAAGGCATCATGTAGGAGCAATAATCGTAAAAGACAAAAGAATTTTATCGACAGGATACAATGGTGCTCCTGTTGGACTGCCTCATTGTATAGATATTGGATGCCCGAGAAAAGATGTACCTTCAGGAACCATGCATGAACTATGTAGGGCGGTGCATGCTGAGCAGAATGCAATTATTCAAGCGGCATTGCATGGAATATCCACAAGAGGGGCAACGCTCTATTGCACCCATCAACCTTGTATTTTATGCTCAAAAATGATAATTAATGCCGGAATTGTAGAGGTAGTATATAAGACAAGTTATGATGAAAAGACCGGACTAGAGATGTTAAAACAATCAGGCATTAATGTTTCGCAATACAATCCCTGCGAAGACATAGATCCTGAACCTATTTTAGTAGATCATCCGTGTAATGGAGACAAAACTCCTCATACTCATAAGTTCTCACCTATCTATCAATATGATGATACCAAAATCGATCATCCCGCTAGTGGTAGGCATGTCCATAAAGGATTAATTTTTTCTCCTTTAGAAGAAAGTCATGATTATAAATTTACTCTTCTTCAAGTTGTCCCTACCAATTTTGAACATGGATATAAAAATAAAGGCTTAATGATAGACTGTCAAAACGTGCCTATTCCCGCATGGAAAAGATTAGAAGTTAGAAGAATAGAGGAATTCTAATGGAAATTGAAATACCTGAGAAGACAAGGAAAGCAAGGGTGAAGATTCACCTGGGATCGAACCTAATTGGAACTTACATTTGTGTGGATAATAAAAGTCTACCATATCGATCTTTTATACTCTACCAGATGCATAAAAAGACATATCTAATTCTGGAGAGATGCTGTGATGATTCAGGAGTTTTTACAGAAGAATTAAGTGAGAATCCAATTAGAGAAGCTATTGAAGTAATAGATCTCATAGTTTGCCCTTCGATTGATGATTGCTTAAAAAAGGAGGAATAAAAATGATGAAATGCAAGACCTAGGAAATTACTGAAGAGAGGAAGACAGCAATTGCTGCAATATCCAATTTAAGAACAGAGATCGACTGCCCTAATTGCGGTGCATGGCTAGGCATCGACGACATTAAGCCACATATAGCAATCCTTCATGATATGATCTACGCCTCTGAGTTCGACACTCTAGAGAATGCTCCTATACCTATCAATGATCTGGTTGAAATACTAGCTGCTGGAGAGCATGAGCAATGGGCGTATTGGGCTAAAAACATCCTGGAGACAGAGCCGGGGTTATCACAAGACAGAAAAGAAAGATGGCCTGCCATAATAGCAACTCCTTACAAGGAGCTACCAGAAGAACTCAAAGATCTAGATCGTCGAGAGGTACATAGACGGTCTAAGGCTGCTCTGAAGGAGATTAGAAGATTGTCCAACAGAAATGCAGAATTAGAGGCAGAACTAGCTCTATTACAGAGCTGAAAGAAAAGTATGTTCCTCAGGGAGGCGAAGCAGGAATGAACAGCCTATATGGAAAGTATAAAATTGAGAAAACAGACGGCTCTGATGTAGATCCAGCAGCGAAATATTTCATTCTGCGATTAGATACCGACAAAGCCGCCAGATATGCACTGCTGGAGTATTCCCGGAATTGCACAGACATAGATCTACGTGCGGATCTTCTGAAATGGTTAATACAGGTTGATCCGATGTTTAACAACTTCCTCAACCCGCAAGAAAGAGAGCTAACGGAATCCCGGCCTCTGGTTGATGATCTACTGACAAACAGGAATAATTATATGACTATGTATGAGTTTGCAAAGAAAGAGCTTGAACTTACAGGATACTTTGATAAAGACCTAAACGAGATGGTAGCAAATGATATTCTAGAACTCATCAAGATATTCAGCAAGCAAGGACATTCTGAACTTTCAGCTATATTTTGTATCCAGCTATTTAGCCAACTTGCAGCCTTTAAGCCATTAACACCACTCACAGGAGAGGATAATGAATGGAATGAAGTTGAACCTGGAATGTATCAAAACAAGCGATGTTCAACTATCTTCAAAGAGAAAGGTGAAGCATATAATATCAATGGGAGGGTGTTCAGAGAACCAAATGGTTTGTGCTACACTAATTTTAAAAGTAGGACTCCAGTAACATTCCCCTACGAAGTCAGAGATCCTGAAATAGTCGATGTTCCGGCGGAGGTCTGCGCTAAGGATGCCAGGATCGAAGAACTGGAGACCGCCCTAATAGAAGAACGAGCTAAGACAATTACATCAAAACCAATAACAAAAGTAATTAGTGAAGATATGAAGGAGGCCCGTCTACAACTTCAGGAAGAAGATAAGATTGGTAATGGGAGATAAGTAGATTAAAATGGTTAGCAGTGACACTCCCTGTATAAAGTGTGGAAAGCCTGGAGCCTATTGGTCTAGTTTCCAGGCAAATTTATGCCCTGAACATGGACGCGAGGCAGCAAATAACAGAGAGAAAAGATTACCCTGGAATGTAGAAAATAAAAAATAAAAAATAGGTTATATCTTTTTTACCTGATGGTAGTCCTGCCTCCCGCGCCTAGTACTACTGGAGGAATATTCTTTTTCTCAGCCTTGCTATCCTTCCAAAAGAGTCTCATCATCAGAACGACAGCTAACCCATCTGTCTTGAACTCTTCCTCCCATTGCTGGAGAGTATAGAGCTTCTTCTTGTTGTTTGGAGCCGCCAGCAGAATCCCTTTGCCATCATAGGCTTTCTGCAGGAAGTCTATGGTAAGATCATTCTTGATGAATCCTATGACATTCTCATACCTTTTTAAAGGATCGTATGGGATAACGCTGGGACCATCCTGAGTAGATACTACAATTGACTTGATCAGGTTCGTAAATCCCAGGTATGGGCTCGCGATCCTCAACTGAGATGGCTTATCTGCTGCATCTGCAGGAAATACGCACAAACCATCTAAGTAATCCTCTTCCTCTCCTTCTATTTCCTCAACAATATCGTCTTCGGACATGTTTCCTTCCTCACTTCTTACATAAACTGCATTGCATAAGAGCTATATCCATTCTGCCAACTGCCTATAGCCTGGCTGCTGATGAATGCCAGCCATGAGCGATTGCAGTATGAAAGAACGGGGACCTGCAGCTCTTTTTGATCTTCTTTCTTCTCAACACCATGGGACTCCATTCTTATATAGTCTGGATTATTCCAGAATTCTCTGACAACAATTAGGGAATCTTCTGATGCTGTTTTTATATCAATGTGCTTTGAGAATTTGCTATCTGGAAATCGATCAAAGCCAGAAGAAAGAACGCTGCTGGCAACAACGATTGCTACCAGCAGCAGTATTCTCTTCATTCCAATCCCTTCCTATCTTCTCTCTCCCCTATATCTACTCAGACACAAGGCAGCCAGTCAACGCTGATTGCGCCGCAAGTAGAGTTGCCCCATAGCTGGATGAACTTATTGATAGCGAATACGCCAGTAAGATCGTCTACAGATCGTCCATACTCAGCATGGCGGCCTTTGAGCAGTCTATCAGGCTCTGGATCTCTGGATATCCATCCGATATGAGCAACACCTATGACATTGCTATTGATATTGGCCTCAAGAACTCCAGTACAGCAATTCTCTACGCAAGCATCGTCATAGCCTCTGGTCTTTATCTCTGTACTGCGAGCAAGGTGCTCAGCATGGGAATACATCTCAGTAAGAACGGCTCCTATCCTGTAATTCTGAACGCATAGCTTATCTACCCATTTTGCGTCATAGGTGCCGGTCTGATAGGATACAGGCATATATTCAAACTCAGCATCCTTAGTGAAGTTGATATAATCCATCCCACAGGTGTTAGGATAGGTACAGTTCATCTTACTTCCATCCTGACTTAACTGTCTCTCAACTTCCAATTCAGTTCTCAAGGCAATCACATTACCGGAACCTGAAACGCGTTCTACTAGTTTTTGACTCTTGTATCCAGGCTGAGTGCTAGCTATCTTCTCCTGTTCAAGATAGCCAACACCTTTTATACTAGCTTTCTCATACATATAATTAGCTGCTCCTGAGACGCTTATCCCAATAGCAAAGAGAGATAATAGCGTTAGGACTATAAGCATTTTCCTCATTCAATTCATCTCCTTATCTTGTTTACTTCTCATTGAGAAGAGCTTATGATATTTATTCTTTGCTAACGTTTATTGCCGAAGTAAAAAGTTAGATACTCGTTTATCAACTAATTGTAGATATCTATTTATACAGGATAGTAGTACTGTTATCTTGTAGAAATCAAGGAGGACTTAAATGCTACCAACATATATTGGGGGAGCTGTATTAAAATCTAAGCTCCTGGATGAAGCTATCAGCTTTGCTATGGCTGCAGGCAGTTTGGGATCTCTAAAGCTGATTGAAGATCTGAATTGGACCCTTGAAGAAGATGATCTAGGAAGTAAATATAGGCTTCAGGTAGAGGGTATTGCCTATCCAATAGAAGATATAAGCAATATCCCGAGGATCTATGAGATACTTTCTGTATCTGGATCATATACAATTCCAGTTATAAATCTCCTGCCAGACAACGACTTTAAGCTTTCAGGAAAGAGTGTCTTCTGCGATCTGGTCGCCCTGCAGAAGATAACCAAAGCAGCAAAGACCTGTACAACGATTTTTTTAGAAATGGATACTAAGAGCATCAATATCAGAGGGTGCAATTTTAGCTATTCCCTGGGGACTATCAGAAAGAAATGGGAAAAGGATGCTATAATCCTTCGACAACTGGAGAGGATGTATGGAACAGGGGCATAGCTATGGATAAGGTAGATATCAGGAGATTCAGGAAAGCTTTTGGACTTGTTATAGGAGATGAGAGTAGTAATCCATTGGCTGTAAGCATGGCAAGAAAGGAAGTTGCCAGTCAAATGCCTCTCATTTTAAAGGAGCTTCACAGATGCAGGAAGCTAGAGAAACTTCGGGAAAGCGAAAGGGCAAACATGGTTCATGGGGCAATAGATGTAGGACCGTACAAGATCCCGATAATGATCCCCCTGGAGGAAGAGCTCGCCCAGGGGGAGATATTGATGTATGGGAGGCTGACTATTTTAGATATCACAGATGATCAATGCAATATCATTCTCAATGATGTTGAATATATAGGCGATATAATAGAGAAAAGCAAAGAAATGGAAGATAAAGTAGTTGGATTAAGAATTAAAGAATACAGGAAAGGGAGCGCTGCAAATGAACTATGATTTAGGCAAGTACCTGACTGCTGACAGGGTGCATGAAGAAGTGATGAAGATAACAGAAGTTATGAAAGAGAGGCTGAAGGAAGGGGAAATAGAACTCTATACTCCTATAGCGGTCAATGCTATGATGGATATGTTCATCGAAACAACGAAGATAAATGAGAATGAGGATCATCTAAATGGATTCCTGGAAGGATTCATATTTGGATTGCATATCGTTGAAGTAGCTAGAGATCTCGGTCCTGTAAGGTGTTCAAATCCAGAATTAAATTAAGATATAAGAAATAATATTTTTCATTAGTTTATAGGTCTCAATATGAAAAAATATGAGGAAAATTTTGCAAAAGGGAGAAAATGGCTGTTTTTTGAAAATAGACAGATTTTGAAGATGGGATGAAGATGGGAGGGAGAAGAGGATGAGAAGAGAGGGAAAAAGAGAGGAAGAAGGGAATTGAAAAAGGAGATGAATGAGAAAGTAAGTGAAGAATAAGATATGATAATAGGTCTTAAAAGTGAATAGTAGGGTATTGATAAAATAGTACAGAATAAATATCCGATCAAATGAAGAAATACAGAGAACAAAAAGTTAGGAAGCTCGTAAAATGCCCGTAAATCGAGGATCTTTCTATGGGAGTATGGTAGAACCGTCCAAGAGAGGAATATGGGCGTTTTAGGGGAACTAGAGTGGTAAGGTGAGGAAGGTATGAATATAGATATGGTCAATAGATTGACTGCTGAACAGATAGCTAATATGCCCGAGATAAGAATACCAATTGCTTTACAAAGGCCCGAGTTTCGATTTGTGAAGCTCATTATGTGGGAAAAGAAGGCTTTTGAACCTGGTTGGACAAGGACAACAAATTATACTCACGATGCCGAAGGGCTGAAAAACTGGTTGGCAAAAGGCGGGAACTATGGAGTCAGTACAGGGATAGGCGGCCTTCTGGTAGTGGATATCGATAATGTAGGGCGTATGGAAGAGCTAGGTATTTTGAGCAGAATGCCGGAAACCTATACAGTCAGAACAAGAAGCGGGGGACTGCATTTTTATTACATATGTAATGATTTTGATAAAAAAAGGATAATGTATGATCTAGTTAAAACTGAGAGCTACATAAGTAATGGCAGGAAATCCCAGGGGTATATGCATCTAGGAGAGATGCAATGGCTGGGGCAACAGGTGGTAGGACCTTCATCCCGATATAGAGAGATAGGAGAAGATTCTTCAGTTCGGATTCAGAGCTGGAAAGAAGAGAATTTGACAGCAATAAGGGAGATTGGTGCTGAAGAAATTATGAAAGTGTTCGCCGGGAAGGTCCGGTTTAGCAGGAAATTGGATGCTCCAGCTACAGAGGAAGATGATATTGAGAATCTGGAGAAAGAGAGTAAGACCAGAGCAGGAAAGATCAGGAAGACGCAAAAGAGTTCAAAGATAGAGCCGATTAAGATCGGATGGCTTGATAAGATCAAGATAGCTGATATAGCTCTGCCAAATCCAATTGTAAAAAGCGATCCTCTTGGAACCGGAGAGATCCAGGGCGGGCATCCTCTGCATGGATCGGATAACGGTTTGAACTTTTCTGTCAACGTTAAAAAGAATATCTGGCATTGTTTC
>ERZ724510.156-NODE-156-length-38320-cov-8.162263_pt1 | contig 38320 bp, 52 predicted proteins | sample MGYA00376043_ERZ724510 | MGnify/ENA primary metagenome ERZ724510 (study PRJEB28724, sample SAMN07190888) | wastewater metagenome | isolation source: influent of sewage treatment plant in Hong Hong | place: USA: Christiansburg, Virginia | collected 2016-03-01 ... | reverse complement strand
CAGGAGCCTTCTAAGCTCAAGGTCACAGGTTCGATCCCTGTCTCGGGCACCATATATACTTCATGGATCATTAGCTCAGCCCGGTTAGAGCACTTGCTCGACATGCAAGGGGTCACTGGTTCGAATCCAGTATGATCCACCATAAGATATATACAATATAAAAACCCTTTCAAAATTGAAAGGGTTTTTATAGTTCTAGTCTTGAATAGTTACCTCTTTGATTGGATGTTTTCTTGAGAATGATGATCTTCCAAATTCCTTTTTAATATGTGCTTTGATTTCTTGTCTTGTTGCTTCGAGATCTCTCTCGCCTCGATGAGCCTCCCTCATTCGATTCTTGTAATCATATTGATCCCAGTCAACCACGCGCACGAGGCCATCTTCTTGTGCTTTGTGATAACACTCCTCACTACAGAACCCTCCATGAGATCGAAATGCCTTCTGTGTTGCTAGAAAATGAGCATTGCATGGGGCATAGCGGCAGTTGTGTATGAGGTCGGTAGCTTCCTCGGTATATATACACTTTCCAATGGTTGTATGCGTTGTTTCATCGCCTACTTGTGTCGAGATACGATCATCGAAGGTATAGAGGTTACCAAGCCAATTTCCATCGTTGTATTTATTCACATATTTGACCACGCCTCATTGAAGTGAGTAGAGTTCATCGAATCATTCTTGGGTCATGAGAACGGAGAGTTTTTCACATCGAATCCCTCCAGTACAATAAAATATTACTTTCTTCTTTCCGAATTCATCTTTGTATTTTTCAAGCAATTTTGGAACTTCACGAAAATTGAGGGTTCATGCTGGAACAGCATTCTTAAAGTGCCCAAGATCATATTCATAATCATTGCGCATATCGAGAATAACATAGTCGTCAGTTTTTCCACTATCGAGAAGTGCTTTGAATCCTTCTGGTGATATTTCTTTATGAAATTTGAGTACTTCCTCTGCTGTGACCTTCGATCCGAGTGTGACAATTTCATCGCGAACTTTCACGCTCATTCGAGGAAACTGGTGATCATCGACAGGAGTTGCCTTGGCATCAATATCCTTGATATCGCGAAAATAGTGAGAATTTTCAAGATAATGCCGATATGACCAGAGTTGCCACGTATTCCCAGTTACGGTTGAGCTGATACCTTCTGTTCCAATATAGACACGTCACTTGAGTCCGAGATCGCGACAAAAACTAAGATGTTCGAGTGCAATATCCATAACTTCATTTTCTGGAATATTGACGAATTTATAGAAGGTAAGGAGTGAAAATTTTGGTTGATGTTTTGCAGTGAGTGGATTGGTCATAGGACAAAATAATCAAAATAATATGGTACGAAAATTTTGCCGATTATACAAAAAAAGAGCCTTTTTGCAAAAGCTCTAAATAGTGAAGATGTAGATGACGGATGTAAGTGTGATAGAGAGTAAGAGAATTACTACCACCACTCCAACTACTACTTTTCTGAGGGTATCTCGTTTCATAGATTTAATAAGAATAAGTCTTGCCATCTAATGTAAACGAATGTTGTGATATATCAAGTGGAATTTTCACATTTTCACTATTTTCTTGCATTATACCGACTATTTTTTCCTGAATCTTTTTCAAATCAACTGTCATAAATGCTACAAATTCATCAAGTTTCCCTGAATTTCTTATCTGAAAGGTGATATTGGGTTGCTTGAGTGATATATTTGCTGCTTCGATGGATCATGATGCAGATTTGATACTCAGAGTCGTATTTTCATTATAAACACTATCCATTGCTCTTTCAGAATTACCTAATTCATCCATTTTTTCAATAGATCCAGTGCTGATTTTGAGTGATTCAAAGGCTTGTGTCAGTGTGGTAATTGCTTGCACTGTTCCTGAAGATGATTTTGTATCCTCATTTGACCAGTTCACTTCATATTTTTTGTCCCTATACTCTCAGAGATGATTGATGATTCCTAGAGTTCGCTCCATGTCTTTGAGGTTTCATTTGAGAAGTTTGAATGGATCGAGTGCATCGTTGTTGTATGTATCGGAAATAGTATAGAAGTTTGATTCTTCATTTTTGAGAAATGCATTCAGATTCTTTATAACATTATCAATACTCTGAACTTGTGATGGAGGAAGTACAACTGGATTGCGCTGTTGACGATCGAGAATGATATAGGGAATCTCATCAGGAAGAAAATACTCATTCTTCAGAATTTTGTGATAGCTACCAATAAGAGTATTCCCTTTATCAAGGAGATATGAGAGGGTCGCTTTTCGTTCATCGATGGATGATATGAGATCGACGAGATCTTTGGTGAGACGAGCCCACAGTTCGATATTTTCACTGCTCGTGAGATTGCCTCCATTAGTAGCATATTTTGCCAACTGCTCTGCAACAAAGGTTTGAGTGATTGCTTGATCGATGGTTTTTGCTCGACTACTTTCACGAAGTTGTGTGAAGAAATTGGATCGATTTTTTGAACTCATACCTTCTTTACTATTGAGGTTATCCCGAGCGACAACGCCGAGATAATCGGAAAAAGTTTTTGGAACTCTGCGGTTGTCGATACTAATTTTGACGGATTGTTTGAGTTTATCAATGAGAGTAGTGATATTTTTTGCACGATTTTCGTCAATTGGCGTGAGTTTTTGTACTTCGTTCTCAAGATTCAAGATGAATTTAGTGCTATCTTGCGTTGATGATTTTTTATATGATTCTACCAAGGTGCTGAGTCTTTCCCCGATTCATTTTTTCTCTATAGTCTCGGTTTTTCTTTTATTGACCATCAGACTTGATTCGATCGGATCTATATTCTCCTCGAGTACAATTTGTTTGAGTATATCAGCTTGTTCTTGGATTTGATCCAGATATGTACCCATCATAGATTGTTGTGATTGTCTTGTGCGGCTGATGAGTGATTCGAGATCATATCATGGAGCTGCATTTCGAATCCATCCAGATTGAGTAATATCAGCCATCTCAACGGAGAGGAGTTGAGTAACACGAAAGAAATCAACTCATCGTAGATCGCTCAATTGTGGATTATGAGTCAGACTCATACCTGGGAGAAGCACGACACGTGTGAGCGATACATTATTGGTATCTTTCAGTGTGATAGTAATGGGTGCTGTGAGCGCGGTAATTCGAGGGAATCCATCAGTAGTGCGTGTCGTGATGAATACGGCATCTTCATCACTCACGACGTCGATTTCAGGAGAAGAAAATATATTTCCCATGGAGAGTGAGACAACCCCATGAGTTGGTTTTTCGAATTCCCAATTCTTCGATGTGAGATTTTTTGGAGCTTCTATTTGAGAAATACTCCAGAACGAGAGACTATTGCCACACTGAAGATAATAAATATCTGCACCGCTGAGGGTGATATTCTGGCAGAGACTCTCAGCTCATTGATTGGCTATTGTATTTTTTTGATTGATCTTCTCGAACGAAGCGGTATCAACACCAAAAAAAACAAGAGATCAAAGTATCGTGACGCTCACTACAAGGGCGAATGTGAAAAGTATTTTTGTATGCATAGATCTATCATGTCATATATACCATCATTTTGTCAAAAAAATCAACATATTTTCTATTCATTTTATTCACGACTCAAATATAGAAAAAGGCAAGTGATAATATTGGACAGAATGGGGTATGATTTGATACAATGCGAGAAGTTTCTTTATTAATTTCTATGAATCTAAAAGATCAAAAGGATACTACCTCTGATACACAGGTATCTCCATGGTATACAAATTTTCTCTTACCTATCGGCTTGATAGTAGCTATTTTGTTGATTGGTGGGTTGTATTTTGGCTATCAATCGTATTCCGCAAGTAAGGCTCCAAAGCTCCCAACTGAGTCACCGTCGAATATTAATTACCCGCAAGTTTCGGCGAGTGGGGTAAATCTTGGAAAGAGTGAAACGGCTATGAACGCTGGATGGTATAATGATGCCTATAAAACAGGGAATGCAGCCCTTTGTGAGAAAATTACGATTGAGAAAGATAAAAAATCTTGCTTGGATAGTATTTTTGAGAAGGAGGCATGAAAAAGTGGTACAATAGCAACTTGTGATAAAATAGCTGATGAATCTCGAAAGAACCGTTGTAAGGAGTGACTTTATTATCGAGAGGCTATCGTAACCAATAATAATGAAATCTGTAAAAAAATATCAGAACCAACTTTACGTGAGCAGTGTACTAATGAATCTACGTTTGCTAAAATCCGATCTATGGCAAGTTGATCAGAACTTAGTGTACAGATGTGTGATGCTTTGATGGAAAAGAATGAAAAAGATAGATGTGTAAATCAGATAAATGCAAAAAATTCTTATGATTCTTTTCTAGTTGCTCAATCTTCCAATGATACTGATGCCTGTTCTAAGATTGCAGATACCACCCTCAAAGCTTCTTGTACTAGTCAGATTGCAATGGATCAGGCGATGAAAAATAAAGATATAACTCTTTGTGCCAAAATAAAAGATGAAAATACAAGATCCACATGCCAAAAAGAACTTGGAAGTATTCTCGATGAGCAAGCATATCGCCAAGCATGAGAAAAATCAGACATAAGTCTTTGTGAGAAAATATCAAATACGTGACTCAAGATTTCATGTAAAAATGATATCTTTATGAGTAATGCTATTAAAAATAAAGATCAGAGCTTGTGTGAGAAGATTACACAAGAGGAGCAGAAAACACAATGCCTTACATTTACTAGCAAATAAACACGAATATGAAAATCAATATTTTATTAGGCATTGCTCTGGCTCTATGAGTGGTCATAGCGCCAGAAGTTAGTCTTGCTGCAAATTTCTTTACTAGTACTACTGCTTTTGATAACATCGCTTCAAAAATCCCAGTTATTGGTCGTATTGATAATGCAACACAATCATGGAGTGGATCTCTTATCACAAATTTCGATGTTTGAGCTGGACATACGGTAAATGGTAGTGTACCATCTCAGGAGATGTATTTTGATAATGTAAATCAATCTTTTTCTGGATTCTTTGTGCTCACTGCTGCATGTGCAACGACCGATTGCAAAAAAACAGATGGATCAAATAATTGGGATGATAGTGCATTTGTAACTTTTCTGAATGACGCAAACAAAGCGTATCTTGTACAATCCTGATCGACAGATATCTATAAAATGAAATGATTTGCTTGGTCAAAATCTTCCGGATGGATCAGTTTTGATACTGGTAGAACAGATACGGTAATATATGATAGGTCTACCTGATCATTCGATGGTTTTGCATGGTCAAAGAATCTTTGATATATTAGTATGAAAGGGTTGGTTATGTTGAGTAAGGCCCCGGATATTAATATGTCACATGGCGTAATGGTTGCATATCATGATGCTACTCTTGGAACTGGGTCTATTGTGATACCCGATGGATTAGGGGAATATAAACTTGAGTTCACAGGTACACCAACGCCAAAAGATTTGTTATGATCTGATAAGCCGATATGGACTGGTTCTACAGCAGTTGTTGAACATATGGATTTTCGATTAGCTTGAAGCTATAATTATACCTATACTGATCCATTCGGAAATAGTTCTGGATGACCATTAAAGGTAGTGGCAAATATTCCAAATGCAATCTTATACGCTGGCGGAAGCGATCCTCTATTTAAAATTGATTCAGCAAACCCTAAAGCAAATGGATCTGACAAGCAATCTATTATTGTAAATCTTCATGATACATATGGAAATATGATTAAAGAAGAGTTACCATACAAGAAAGTTAATTTTACTCTTGGAATTAAGAATACTATTTCCCCAAATCAGACAAACTTTTCTGTAGTTGATACTGATAATGATACATCCATCGCAAAAAATTGATATTCGAAATCTATTCAATTTGGGGGAAATTTGGATGCTACATCTGAATTTAGCATTCAGCGTACATCGTCTGTAAATTATACTAATAGCGGTTATTCTAAAACATATACCAATGTAAATTCATGAACACTCAATATTGCTAGCTATATGTCTACTGACAGTACTAACAAGCTTGAAATAACTACTGCAAGTTATGTAGTTGAATCTCTTTTGGGGGATACTACCAATGTTTGACAGACTGTTGTTACAGATTTTGTGACACTACCACAAGATATGAATTTCACTCAAGTAGGAAGTGGTACTTTTACACTGAGAAGTTGAGCTCTTGGAAAATTTGGTCTTGGTTTACCATTTGATACAGATCCAACTTGGACTCAGCCACCAAATGTTTGATCATCCCTAAAAACATATCATTTGTATAACACACAAACAGGTAGCATAAGCCTTGGATGAGTATTGAGTTTTTCTGGCATAGCAACCTGATCTACTGTGGTAGATCAGTCGTACACTCCAAGTCGTACCTGGAGATATATTAAAAAACCAGCAACGGATGATGACTTTACTCTTATTCCTCAGGTAGATAGCGCTCTCACGCAGATTGATTTTGATCTACAACATCAAGTTTTGCATACATTTAATGCCGGATGATTTGATTTTCTTTATAAGGTAGGTGGCGCAACGTCTACGTGAGCTACACAAAACCGTTGAATAAAGATACTTGGTAGTGCATCATCTGGGAATAAAGATGCAATCTTTGCTCTCAATGATACTGATACCTATGCAAAGGTTGGAAACTTCCGAAAACCACAAGTTCGAGATATGGTTACACAAAATGTAGAAGCTCTTAAGCGAAATACACCGAGCGATGTTGCAATTATTACAACTCCAGGTGAAAAATTAAGTAGTTATGTATCAAAACAAGCCATTATAGTAGTTAATCATGATTTTACTATCGACACGAATTGGTGATCTAAAACCGATTCACCGAGAGCGATCATTGTTATTGGTGGTGATGTGAAGATTGATAGTGGTGTACAAACGATCTATGCAAGTATCTTTACGGATCATGGAATTAAAGCAAGCGCATCATCAGACAAGCAGCTCTATATATATGGCACGCTAATTTCTGGAAACACGATTGGTACGACTGCAAAACTTGCTAATACTGTTTGTCCTGATTTTCTTACTAGTTGTACAGAACAACAGAAAAAAGACTATGATCTTAATTTCTTACGATCAGGCTCTAGTAATCCAGTTGCTCCTCTATCCTCGGAATATTCACTGGTAATTGAATACAATCCAAAGCTTACTTCTGATCCACCTCCAGGATTCAAGAAGATTGCACGTTAATCTTGAAAATCTCCCATTTGTGGGAGATTTTCTTTTTGTAAAATGCATCCAAGATGTATGATGATAAAAACATCATATGTACGCAAAAATCAAAGGGATACTCTCAGATATTACCCCATCGAATGCAACACTCATGGCAAGCGGGACAGGAATAGGATTTGACCTTCTCCTCTCTCCTCTCGCATATTCCCTCGCGAGTCAGGTGGGCGATGGTGGTGAGTGTGAGATGAGAATCTATCATCATCGCACGGAGGTGAGTGAGCTTCTCTTTGCATTCGGATCTACTGAAGAGAAGGCGCTATTTCTAACACTTCTCAAAGTCTCATGAATTGGTGCGAAGACGGCTCTCTCGATCCTCTCACTCTGAGTTGATACTATTATCCAGGCGATTGAGTCTGGTGATGATAAGACACTTGCATCGGTCTCATGACTGGGGAAGAAATGAGCTCTCAAGATTATCGTCGAACTGAAAGGTGCTGTGAGGAATTATGATAATCTCGATACACAGAAAACATCTTCGTCTACGAAAAAAACAACAGCTCAATTGCAAACACCTCATCAAGAAGCTTTTACTGCTCTCATTGGTCTCGGATACGACCGATCACGAGTGGAGGCAGCGCTTTCTCAGATTGATGAGACTAAATCGCTCGATGAAGTTATCAAAGAATCGATCGCAAAATTATCCTATCGAGGATAGTATTTCCACGCTTTCTTGCAGTCGATTGAATAGATTCATGTGACTCGTCCGATGAGAAGATCCCCGCCTGCGCGAGGATGACATAACAAATGGAGAACAAATACTACAAAAAAAAGATTCTGAATCAAGTTCAGAATGACATATTTTTATATTTCTCATGAGGAATAACTATTTGTTTTGAGAAGAGTGAATATTTTGCATTTTTTGATGCTTATGATATACTAAATCCGAACCTCGCCAGAGGCTCCATATCTGCGAAGAGGGGAAGTAAATCTCCCAAAATAAAAGACCCATTGGTAGTGGGTCTTTTATTTTTTCTGAATTTATCGCTTGTCGCGATTGTTTTTTCTCGTCAGAATGAGTGAAAACTCAAACCGAAAGAAAATTCTTCAGATCCATGATTCTTTTAAGAATCTCATATCTGTGAAGATTACCAAAGTAAATCTCCCACTCCCAAAAAAGAATGGGAGCGATGGGATTATAGAGAAGAAGATATTTTACACAAATCATCCATGAGGTAATTACAGATCTAAAGAGTCAGAAAAAAGAGTTAAAAAATCCAGAGCGTACGCTCTGGATTTTTTAACTTTGCATCACAGCCTGTGCAACTGCACCTACGACTCTTCGGTCAAAAGCATCGGGTAGGATCATTTCTTCATTGGGATCTTCGACGAGACTCGCAAGTGCATTCGCTGCTGCGAGTTTCATCGTGTCGGTTATCTTTGTCTTTTTTCCATCGATAGCACCACGAAAGATTCATGGAAAGGCGAGTACATTATTGACTTGGTTTGGATAGTCACTTCGCCCGGTTGCTACGATCCTTGCCCCACCTGCTTTTGCTTCTTCTGGGAGAATCTCTGGTACAGGATTCGCAAGAGCAAATACAACTGCATCTTTTGCCATGAGCTTGATATCTTCTTTTGTTGCAATATTTGGTCCAGATACACCGATAAATACATCAGCATTCCTGAGTGCGTCTTGAAGATTACCAGAGATATTTTCAGGATTTGATATTTCGAGGAGTTTTTGTTTGTGTTCATTGAGATCATTCCGATCATGCGAGAGAATTCATTTTGAATCAAGAAGGACAATATTCTTCGCTCCAGCGAGTGAGAGAAGCTTTGCAACGGCAGTACCTGCCGCACCGGGTCCTGATATCACAATTTTTACATTACTGAGTGTTTTTTCGACAATTTTGAGAGCATTGATAAGTCCAGCAAGCACGACGACAGCGGTTCCATGTTGATCATCATGCATTACAGGAATATTGAGTTCTGCTTTGAGTCGTTCTTCGATCTCAAAACATCGGGGCGCAGATATGTCTTCTAGATTGATACCACCGAAGGTTGGTGCTATTGCTTTGATAGTTCTGATAATCTCTTCAGTGTCTTGTGTATCGAGGACAATAGGAAATGAATCAAGCCCTGCAAATTCTTTGAAGAGGAGTGATTTCCCCTCCATGACTGGCAGTCCAGCAAGTCCACCAATATTTCCAAGTCCAAGCACGGCAGATCCATCAGAAATAACTGCGATGGTTCGCCCTTTGAGAGTGAGGTTATTTGCTTCTTCTGGATGTGCTGCGATGATGAGGCACGGCTCAGCAACACCTGGAGAGTAGGCAAGTGCGAGATCATGTTTGGACGTGACTGATATACGAGAGGCCGTCTCGATCTTCCCTTGATGTTCACGATGAAGTATGACGCTATCTTGTTTGAGTTGTTGGTAGTCCATGGTTGTTTTTAGGAAAATGCTTTGAGCAAAGCTTGTCATTATACACGAAAGCTTAGAAATACAAGAAGATTTGTGATACTTTGGGCTTGTTCATTCCGAATAATGTGAGAACCTCTTACACTTGAAATTTGGTGAAGATATTTTGCATAAGGGATCTCTCCTAACGTCGAGATGACAAGTATCTGTCATCCTCGCGGAGGCGGGGATATACCTTTCAAATAAAACTCCCACTCAAATTTGAGTGGGAGTTTTATTTGATTATCTATGTTTTCCGTAATCTCTATCGGCGAGTTCACTCTCTCCTGATTGATCTTGGATAAGTCATCTTGCTGCATTTCCTCCAGCATCTGGGGTAAAATTTCCTTTCACGTAGACTTGACTATCAATCGTTGTTGCAACCTGAAGAGCTGAATTTGTACGCGTGGAAGCATAACCGACAAGCGGTTCATTCCCGTATTGATCTATCATATTATCTCGTGATATATTATTGAGAGCGATCCAGTTTAGATCTCAAGCTTTTGTTATCAATCTTTCTGTACTTGCCTCTCAGAAAATAGTTTTCTGAGGACTGACTTGAATAGTCTTGTCAACTGAGCCAGTATTAATAAGAGTCGCGAGATCAGTACCATAGGCACTATTTTCTGCTATTACCTGTGTTAGGATGCCTATATTTTCTCTGAGTGACGCTCCTCGTGCATCTTTTGTATAACTCTGAAGTGATACGAATCCTACTGTTGAGAGTGGAACAATCAATGTTGTAAAGAGAAGTGTGGAGAGTAAAAGTGATCCACGCTTTTTAAGGAATTGGGAAGTTTTCATAGAGGGGTATTGTATTTAATAACCAGATATGACACAAGTTCCGTCGTTCATGAATGTTTGCAGTGGATTTGCTCACGTCATATTGTTGTAGTATCTTGCTGCTGCAGTTCTTTGATCATCCGTATAGTTGCACTCCATTTTTCCATTGTTTGGCATCGATTCAATATAACTACATTTTCCATTAACTATTCCAAGAATTTTTCTTTCCATCATTTCGTCAGTAAACGGATGTGTAAATTGAGATTGATATGGTGTGCATGAGCTGAGTTTCTCAGCGAGTGTTTGATATCATAGACCATCCACATTTATATCACCATCTATGTTTACTTGGATCCCTGAATTTTCAGTGTTAGATATATCTGGATAAGAGATTTCTTGGGTACTTCATTGTTTTGAAATAGCATCTTTGATCGTCTCAATTACATCGATGCTCTCACTTACAGGATCAATAACTCTCTTTCCTACCGTTTCAGTTGTTTGTGATCCGTCGAGAGAGAATTTGATATTGGTATTTACCTGTTCAATGTGTGTATTGACATTGAGGTTTATCTTTTGTGTGAACTTTGTCGCTGTATTGTCAGAAGTTGCAACATTCATATCAAATTTGATGAGACCAAGTTTTTCATCGAAGCTCTTTTTCTCATCATTATAACCGAGAATATCTACATTTCCTGAAAGTGAGAAATTCTGAGGTGCAAGCGTTGCATTTGCTGCATAGACAAAATTTGCGCCTGGCTTTGCATAGCCTTCTTCATCACATATAGATTTTGTTGTTCCACTTTGGGTTTTTGTGAGACCACAGAGAGATCCATTTTTTGCGACTTTTATAACATTCTCATCTCTCTCAATTTTCGTTTTCATAAAATCGTGAAGAGCAAATATAGGGCTACTCTCATCTTCATGAAATGTGAATTTCTTAAGTTCCATATCACCATGTTTTTTCATATCTCATGAGAGGACAAACTCAAGTGTGATACCTTTTATAAATTTTTGAAATTCCTCTTTTTCCTTTTCAGTAACATTTTCCATGCTGTACATCACTCCAGCAGTCTTTCACTCTCCCACGGGAGTATCTTTTGCCCATCCATACATATCGAGAAGAAGTGCACTGAGACCTTCTTGATTGAGCGATGCGTCATAGGTTATCGATCGTGGATCGAGATAGGATTTCCATCCTGTATCACGAGCAGTTGCTTGGATAAGTGTATGTTTGTCAAAAATTGCTTGGAGTTTTCCAAGGTGATCTTTCATTTGTTTTTCTGCCTCTTGTTGTTGTTTCACAAATTTTTCTGTATCGATTGATTCTGTTGGTATTCCATAAGGTATACCTGGGATTTCACTCACAAGCTTTGGAAGCTCTTCACCTGCTTTTTTGAGATCGATCTTGTACCATTTTCCAAGATAGGTTTTATTGAGGTTGTTAATTTCTTGAAAAGGAACATGGCTACCAATAGGAACATCAAATACTTCAGAAATATCAGAAATATTAGGAGCGACGAGTTTGATACTATTTGGTCGAATGTAGAGTGTCGTGTCACCAGTGCTTTTTGCATCAACACCAATAGCAAGAGATCACTTCATTCATTTATCCCCTGATCATTCGAGAGACAGCGTCATCGTAAAGCTTCCGTCGAATACCGGGAGACTACCTGATGTGGTCATGGGCTCCATATAAGCACTTCCGCTCATATTGAGGGTTGCATTTGGGTTTTTGAATCCCGTTACTTCAAGCCTCTTACCTTCTCACGAGAGCAAATAATTTGTATTGATGGTTGTAAAAGTTGGTTCACTTCCACTCAATGTCATAGCATGAGATGCGAGTGAGTCGATGACTCCATCACGGATAAATACCCCAATTTCGGATGCGGTCCAATCTGGATGAGTGACGCGTTCATAGTAGGTATATCAGGCAAATCCTACACCACTGAGCATCACAAGTCCAAGTACTCAGAGTGTTCCGAGGAGGAGCCCTTTTCACTTTTTTGGAGTGTCTGGAGTATTTGTAATGATTGGAGAATTTGTTGTCTCCATTGTTGGAATAGCGGGTGCTACCTCAGTTGGATTTGATATTGCAATTGGAGTGAGTTCGGCAGGAAGTGATTCCACAACTGCCGCTGATTCCATAGCTGAAGTTGGATCGATCACTGTATTGTTCTGGATTGATTCAATAACGTTAGTAGGTTCAACCGTTGTGAGTACAGGATCAGCAATAACGCTCGATTCAATAGTATCAAATGTTGATGTTGGTATGACTTCAGGAGAGGCGATTTCTTGAGTTGCATCTCACACTGGAGATGCAGTTGGTTCAATAACAGACTCAGTTGATACTGGAACTGTCTCATCTGTGACAAGAGGATTTATATTTTCTGATGATGTTGGAGTGCTATCAGTTGGAGTATCTGGAGTATTTGGATTCATAAAAGAAAAAAGAGAATACTAATGGAAGTATAGCACAACTCGCGCATTGCTTCAAAATATTGATATTGACGATCGGAAAAATAAGGAATGACTCTTTTTGCTCTCATTTCTCACACAATTTCTACGAGAATATTCGACTATTTCTCGTGTTTTCTTATACTGACCTCTCTTCATTTTACTCTATGTATATTGTTCTGGAATGAATGGTTGGCACTGGAAAAACGACTCAAACCAAACTTCTTTTTGATGCGTTGAAACGAGAATATCCAGTTCGAGAAGTGCTCATGGTGCGTGAGCCAGGATCGACTGAAATTGCTCAAGCGATCCGCCAGGTAGTGCAATGAACCAAATTTGATGAGGTGATGCATCCCCTGACTGAGGCATATCTCTATGCTGCAAGTCGAGCGCAACTACTACATACGGTTGTTCGCCCCGCACTTGATCGTGGTGCTATCGTCATCTCGGATCGATCAGTACTTTCATCACTTGCCTATCAGGGTGGAGCACAAGGTGTGTCTATCGAAGATATATTATCACTCAATGAGCTCGCACTTCGAGGTTCTGAGGCGGATATCATATTTGGTTTGAGTGTCGATATTGATACAGCACTGAGTCGAACATTCGATACAGCGGGTGACAAGTTTGAATCCTATGGTAGAGAGTTCTTCGAACGAGTTGTATCAGCCTATGAAAAAGTATCTCAAATGCCCATCTTTGCGAATAATTGGCAAAATATTGATGCAAGCTGAGACATAGATTCCATTCATAAAATTATGTTTGGATTGGTACAAACAAAAATCGAGTCGTAATGACGACTCGATTTTTGTAAAAAATATATCCGTGAGGATATATTTTTTGATTATATTTTCTTTCGGAAATGCATACCTGAAGCAATAGCAAGACCGACAATGAGTGCAACAATGAGAAGAAGCGTCTCCTTTGCTCCTGTTTGAGGGAGTACTGGGGCACTATTGAGTGTGCCACTCATACTTCCTGTAGCAGTTGTTGATCCAGTCTTGATTGTCATTACGCCTGTCATAGCACCTGGAATTGGTGGTTTTGGAATACTCGTAAGAGCAAGTGTTTCAGCAGAATCTGGAATAGAAGGTGGAGTTGTAAAGTCACGGAAGCTACTATTTCCTTGAGTCAGTGTTTCACCTTGTGCTCATTTTACTGATTTTGCGAGAGCTTGATAACTCGTAGCATCACTGAGAGGCATATCAAGCTTTACTTCGATTTTGCTTGGGTCAATTTTTGAAACAACTGCATTGAGAACTGTGATAGATGAATTATCTGTTGTTTTTTTCACACTAATACCTACAGGTCCAATTGCGAGAGGTCGAGTAAATGAAAGTACAATATTTCGATCATCTTGTACTTTTACATCAGAGAGAGCAAAGTTCATTGCTGGAGTATTTATACTCGTGCCTGATCCGACCATGACTTGAAGCTCCTTTGATAGCATATCACCTTCATCACCATTTGCGGCAACAGGAGTAATAGCGAAGTAGTATGTTCCACCTGTGAGAGATTTGATGGTTGTCCCTGTTGCCGATACAGGATCGCTCTCCATATCGTATGTTTTTGCTGTTGATCCACTTGCTTGAACAGATTGGGTGCCATAGTGGACGATATATTTTGTTGCGCCTGATACAGATCACCAATTGAGTGTTACACTCGTTGCATCCTTATTCACCAAAGATATATTGTTCACAGCAGAAAGTGCTGCAAATGTGATACCAGTAACTGTCATACCGATGAGTCATACGAGACTCATAGCAACTTTTTTCATAGAGGTAAGAAATACGAAATCAAACGGACTCTCATGAAGAATCTGGGTGATTGTATAGAGAGATGGGATTCTTTCAAGTTATTTTGACATATTTTTGACATATTTTGCACGAGAATTAGAAATATCTTAAAAACTTGTTATGATAGAGAAAAAATATGGCACTCTCAAATCACTGATGATTCACGCTCATCGAACTCATGGTTACTATGGCTATCATCGGTCTTGTTATCACACTTTTTAACTATGATGGGGTAAGTAGCCAGAGAGCAGCCCAGAGTAGTCAAAGAATAGCTCACGCTCTTGAGGGTATTCTGCAGACAGAACGACTCACAACCACACTTGGTAAAACACAGGGGAACGTTATTATTTCTATCTCTACTGGAGCGGTGAAGCGAACTGAAGGAGGAAATACTCAAACTCTTCTTTGAGGTACATCTCCATTTTTTGACAATGATCCAAGGTATCAAATTATCGATATGGTCGCAAGTGGTACTTCGTATAGTGGTACATCATTTGATATTATTTATAGCCAAGGTGGCGCAATTTCTTTTTCATGAGCTGCAGGGACTGGTGTAACTATTACCACGGGATACCAAGGTGCAAAATCATACAAAGTAAATCTTGATCGGCGAAGTGGGGTAGTGACTGTTGATAGGTAGTTGCTTTTTGATGACATATTGTATAATCCACTGAACCTTTTGGTGAAATAAGGAGGATAGGATTATGATGTATGTTATTGGTGTCATAGCCGTATTGTGGTTCATCTGCTTTTTTGTAGATATATGGCAAGCTTCAGAGAAAACGCTTCATTATGAGTGTCACCGCAAGCTGTTCCAAAATGGATTTATGGATGCAGCTACCGGTAATGCACGGGTTGATCGTGCACAGTCGATTCAGGTCGACCAGTTGGTAGATTCATCTGATGTTCACAACCACTTGCCATTAGGAACGTATCGAGTAGGTTTGCGGTGGGATGATACGATAAAGGACTATCGTGCCACCGCTCAAATTGCTACTTGGGTACTTCATCGGTGATATGAGGAATTACTGATGAAAAATCCCCGCACATGTGCGGGGATTTTATTTAGTTAACAAGTGCGAGTACAACAGGTTCTTTACCGATTTCATCGAAGAAGATATCACATACTTTGCGAGCGATCTGAGATCGAGCAAATTTTACATCTTTTTCTCGTTCGATTATATCGAGTGCTCCACCAGCCAGAAACTCTTTGAGTTTGCGCTCAAGTGATGGAAATTCACTCAGACTTGGGAGACCAGCGAGGTCATATCGATATGACCAACCCTTTCAAACAGGTGCAAATGATACAGCAACCGATCCATTGAGTTCCATCTGGTAGCGATCATGGAGATGGACTTCGTTTGTATATCCAGTTGTATAGCCATCTACTGATTTGATCTCATGCGGTGCAAACATATGAGTTATTCGGAAGCTGTCCTTGGTGAATTCCATAATTTGCCCGTTTCGAGATATGAGAACATGCTCATGATCATAGCCCATTTTGTATGCATTTTTCGCATTTCCATAGAGCATATGAGGGTATCCATAGATTGGGACATATACCTCTGGCTTAATGAGAGAAATCATTTTCTCAGTATCTTCTTGTCTTGCATGACCACCAGCATGTACTTCTGATTCTCGGTAATGTTTGATAATTGGTCCTTGTGCCATGATGATATCAAATATCAACTGTACAGCACGTTCGTTACCAGGGATGACTGATGATGAGAAGACAACTGTATCGCTTGGTTTGAGTACGGTATCTTTGTGTTCACCAGTTGCCATGCGCATCATAGCAGCATATCGCTCACCTTGTGCACCAGTACAGCAAATACATACCTGGTTATCAGGAAGGCGCTTTGCCTGCTCCATGGAGATAATAGTTCCAGTTTTTGGACGAGTATAGCCAAGTTTGAAAGCGATTTCGAGATAGTTATTCATAGACCGCCCCATGAGCACTACCTTTCGATTGTATTTTTCAGCTGTAGCAATGATGAGCGCTACACGATCGATAATTGATGAAAATGTTGCAGTGATAACACGTCCTGTTGCATCCTCGAAGATGTCTTCCATAGATCGAACAATCTCCGATTCTGATATAGATGATCCTGAGAGATGAGCATTCGTTGAGTCTGAAAGAAGAGCACGAACACCGCGATTTCCGATCGATTCAAGAAGATTGTAATCAGTGGATGGTCGGTATGGAAGAGGGTTCTTATCGAATTTCCAATCACCTGTATGAATAAATCGCCCAACGGGAGTCTCAATTAAGAGTCCAACCGAATCAGGGATAGAATGATCTACCGTGAATGGCATCACCTGAAAGTATTTCCCAACTTGTATTGTTTCATTGCGACGATACTCGTGCATGTTCGTCAATGTTGCATTATTCTCATTTTGTCGGAGAGCGATGAGTTCGTAGGCCATAGGAGTTGCCCATACAGGAATGTTGCGACCAAGTTGCTCAGCAAAATGTGGCATCGCACCAATATGATCGATATGACCATGAGTGATACAAATACCGACTACTTTCTTGTCTCGAACATAGGTGAGATCCGGCACTGTTCCATTGATACCATGTTGATACGGATCACTAAATTGAATACCTGCATCGACGATGAGAATCTCATCTTCATACTCAAATCCAATACAATTGAGACCAACTTGTTCAACCCCACCAAATGGGATAATACGAAGTGTTTCTTTTGGGATTTCTGTTGGTGTTTCTTCATGAAATTCATAGAGAAATTTCTTCACCGCTTGTTGTGGAGTGAGAAATGGGAATGATTTTTTGTTTCGGAATTTTGGAATACTTACAAAACTTGCTCCTGCGCCCAGAGCCTCACTCTTCATATTGCGATTGTTCCCTTGAAAAGGTCGCGGAGCTTGGTGATCGTTGGAATAAGGTGATTTACTCGTTCCTGGTGAGAACTTATGCTCTTGATTGCGAACACCCTGAATAAACTTCTGGTGCTGATTTGCATGCGGAGTATGTTTAGTTTTATTTTGTGATACATCATTTCTATTGTAGGGAGTCCGTTCCACAAGTGTTTCAATTGGACGAGTATTGTTGGCTGGTGCCCCATTTCTCGATGGATTTTGACTTCCTTGAAATGAACTTGGTCGCTCTCTTCACTGGTTGTTATTTCATCCATTATACCCATCTCGTTGAGGATTACGAACGGTTGAGACAATATTGCCAGGTATATCACGAGGATCTTGCATAGCCATTGGATTGATGCGAGGTCTCTTAATATAAGCTGGTTTTTCCACAGCTTCAGTTGAAGTCACGATTTCTGGTGAATTATCTATATTGCTGGTGGCTTCCATGATGCTGCTCTCTCAAGTAGTCACATCTTGGTTGATGGATGGGGGAGGTATAATATCCTCTTTCTTTTTTCGTCGAAAAAATACCATAAATTTTTAAAATTATAAATCAAATATCATCTGTTTTGAATTGTTCTCGCTACTCATTTCTCGTTTTTATATCTTGAAATCGAGGAGAAGAAAATGAGTTGTTTCGGTTGTGAGTATGAAGAACCAATAGTTCGAGAGAATACGGATTATTATCTCTCTATTTTGGTCATATATCACTCCGAATAGCTTTGCCGAATCGAAAATTATTGTGTCACTACTGAGTTGGGAGAAATCAACTCAAAACAAGAAGAGGTCATTATATTTGCTTTTGCGAGATTTGCATATTTTTTTTCATCGATTGCGATACGAGTCATATCCCAATTATATGATTCTAGCGATCCTGATGCATAATTAGTACCGATAAATTCTCCTTGTCAAAAAACAAAATCTTGGAGAAAAAGATATTTTTTCTTGAGAGATTCATTTGTTTGACTTCTTTGTGCAAATTCTTCATTGGATAAAACAAACATCGTGAGTGACTCAGCAAAGTCTTCGTAGTCGTTCGTTAGGGCATATCCTGATACAAAATCTTCAAGTTTTGCATTTGTTTTCTTGATGTCTGATGATTGCCATGAAATCGATGTAAACTGAGCTCTTACAGGATTATTATGAAACTGTGTGAGATCAAAATGATGAGCTCATTCATGAATGAGGAGAGCACTCACCTCACTTGGCCCTATATTGGCAACTGTTAGAGTGATTCCTGATCCATTGATCCAAGCTCTTGGCTCATGGGGAGTCTCAAGAATCGTGATAGCATTTCCTGCAAAAAGCTTTTTAAACAAGGGATTGCAAATAGTATTAGTGATAGCTTCTGAGTTTTGAGGGAATCTTTGTGTGTATCATGAAGCAGCAAATACTTGAATATTTGCTGCTTTTTTCTCTATAGGTAGAGGTGTTGATTGTTCAGAATTTTTGAGGTAGATAATGCTATCTTCGCCATTTTCCATGATCAAAGAAGAAGTAGAAGAGATTTTATTCTGACTCATCCCATTTGTTATTTTCTTGGTCGTTTTTGGAGGTGCACTATTGAGATTGAGATAGTCATCGTCTAGCGTATCTCTACGAAAAGTATGCGCAGTAAAAAATAGAGATCCACAAAGAATAATTATGAAGAGAGATGAAATAATGAAGTTCCTCGGCTTGAAAGTCATATTATGTAGCAGATATTTCATCTATAATACTTGACTATAATATATTTTCAAGTTTTAATAATATTTCTGAGAAAGTTTATTAAAACGAGATTCACGCAATTATTGCTATCCGCGTCTATGTGGTTCGCTCGACCACTAAGGCTTGCCCCCTTCCGCGAGGATGACAAATATAGAACTGTGTCATTCTGAATGTATTTCAGGATTTTTGTTCTCTTGTATTTGTGTTTGTCATCTCGAATTTATGAGTGACCCATTATACCTCAAGTTTCGTAATAAAATCCAATGTAAGAGATTCGTGATTCAGAGCGTCTGTATGCTTCGTTCTATTACTGAATCTGATCTTACTTTGCTCGGAATACGAATGTTAGAGCGCAACTTCTCCTAGTACTCTCAACGTGGTGGAACAAGCGAAAGAGGTTCGCATTCTGGTCATCTATCTCTCTGGTTTAACCGCCTAATTGGTATACGAAGTTGATCACTGCATTCATGAGTGGGTATGAGAATATGAGGACGATCATCCCGATCACTGACCATTTCACAGCATCTTTCCCCTTTTTCACTTTTTGATCATTTCCAACGGAGCTTGCCATATAGCCACCACCAACAACGAGTCATCCAATAGCGAGAAGCATGCCGAAAGCGATGAGTCTATCAACAAAGTGTTTGATTCGCTCCCTTCCATCTCATGAGAGAGAGGCACTTGCTCAATCAGTATTCACAAGGTTTTTTGTATAACTTAAGTCTCATCATCCAGCAAGACAGTTATCTACGTCCTCAACGATAGATACGCGACCGGCTGAAAAGCTACATGGTTCTGCTCATACTTCTACGGAGAAGAAAATACTTGAAAAAAGAAATACTCAGAAAACTACACCAAGTTTTGTTCTATGTGATCGAAGGAATGTAAGAATATTCATACAATGGATAGTTAAATCTGAAATCGTGATGCGACTTCGACGAGCGTATAGGAAAATGATATAATCAAGAAAGCAATGCCAGCATAGATCATACCCTTAATTGCTTCTGAATGCTTCTTTGGATCTCATTCACTCGTGAAGAGCTCATATGATCCATAGATAAACATGGTAACAGCAATGAACATCGATGCCATGAGAACATAACTTGTTATGACCGATAGAAAACTCTTAGCATCTTTTCATTCTATATCCGATCCATTTACTTCGTTAATACTACTCATAGTGAGATCTGCTTGAAGAGCTGCTTGTTTATCATTGCCTGCAAATACACTATAGGTTCATGAAAAGGCTGGTACATGAGAAGAAACATTTGAGAATATTCCAAATGAGAAGAGTGTGATTATCCCAAGAAGCGTTCAGAGAAGAATGCGAGTCATAATTATACAGAAAGAGAATTAACAATATTGGCGATGGTATAGGCGGAGGTAGTAATGATAACCCCAATGATCGTATAGAGGAGTGTACTCTTAGCTGTTTTCACCTTTTCTTCATTTCCCCATGAGATGAGATAGTAGATACCAGCGCCTATGAGACTGAGTACCGCGAGAGCAAGGACGTAGGGGATGAATTTGAGTATCGATCCAGCAATAGCGGTAGTAATGCTATCTCCTTTTGTTGGATCAGTATTCGTATATCGTTCAAATGGGAGTCAAATTTCGACAGGATCAGTAACATTATCAGCACCAAATGTCACAATCGATGAGAGACTGAGAAGAGCTATACCAATGATGGAAAGCAAAAATTGACGAATGAGAAGGAATTTATTCATATATTATGGAGCAATGAGGTAGAGGACAACTCGGATGAGTCCATTTGATAGGAGAGCAATGATGAGTGCTGATCCACAAGTAATCAACATAGATTTTCCTTTTTCTGCTCGATCAGTGTTACCTGAAGATGTGACCATGAGAATACCAGCAACAGCGGTCATCACGAGACATCCGAGTGTGAGCAGATTCAGGATAGTTGTTGCAGCAATACGTCATAAGTTTTTTGCCTGTGTTTCTGTGCTTGCCGCACTACCGTCTCCTGGACTACTAAATCATGTTGCTGTTAAGCCACCACCAAGATATTCTCCAGGCTTGAAAGTGAAATTGGTTGACATGAGATTGTTTTCAGGATCTGGTGGCTCGGCATAGAGTTTGTCTTGATGTACGAGAGTGCTCACGAAGAGCATCCCCACAATAACGAGAGCAATGCATAAAAATCGTAATCCCGTTGATGGTTCACGAATCGTGAGGCGTGCGTAAAAATATTGAAACATAGGTACTTTTGAATACTCTATCATATATCACCCCGATCAGGCAAACATTCGCGTTAATAATATCTTGACATCATCCATCTCTATGAAATTATTTATATTTCTTCTCCTCTCCCTATGCTATTGGATCACGATCAAATTAGTTTTTGATAGTGTGAATATTGATGGTGGTGTTGAGGCTCTTGGAGCGCTTTCATTGGTGACGGGAGGTGGAGGATTTTTGCTTGAGTCATTTTTCACGAGAAAATCACTCCCATTTGCAACTCGATTGGCATTGTGTGGTGGCGGTTATTTCTTCCTCTTTGCTTTTCTGGAACGTCTCGTTGCATGATTCAATATTCCTGGAGTCTCATTCTCCTATCAGGGGCAATTTTCTTGACTTATTATTCTCTTTGGAATTTTTGTAATTTTGCATACAATCCTTTCTCTTCTCTATAGTTTTTCTTATGAGCCTCTCTCACATTCTCACCACTCTTCTCATCATCACTAGCATTGTACTTGTACTTCTTGTGCTCCTCCAGCCAAAACAATCTGGTCTCAGTCTCGGTATTTCGAGCTCTGGAGAATTTGCCAAGTTTGAACGACGCGGGGTGGAAAAGATTCTCCACAATGCGACTATTGTCATCACGGTTTTCTTTGTACTAGAGATTCTTGCGGTATTTTTCTTTGTATAGTTTCTTGAATTTTTCTTTGGATAAATTCATATCTCGTCTTTTGATGATATTTTCTTCATTTCTATGAACAATCGAAAAGCAATTCAAAAGTATATAACCCTTTTAATGGGGTTTTTTGCTCTTCTTGGTGCCCTCTTTCTGATTTTTGCGTACATCTACCAAGGAAGTAAGGTGACGCCAGAGTCTGGTGGTCAGCTCATTGTTGCTCAGCTCGCACCTCCTCCATCGCTTTCCCCACTCGCTTATGGAACTGATGATCGTACAAATATTATCAATCATCTCATGTTTCGGTCTTTGATGAAGCCTGATCCAATCAATCAAGAGCTCAAACAAGATCTTGGATCATGTGAATTTGGCCGTGTTGTTTGAGAGGTATCGTGTACGATTCTTCCGGGTTCCCTTTTCTCCGATGGATCTGCTATTACTCGAGAAGATGTTATAGCATCATTTGTACTCTACCGTGAACAAGCACGATCCCAAGATATTCTCGGAATATTGAGTCGTACTTCTATTTCGGAAGGTCCATCCTGAGAGATAGTTTTTCGTACAAATTCCAGTCGTATCAAGGAAATTAGTGAATTACTGGTACTTCCTATCCTTCCTCAGTCGAAGCTTGAACTTGTGAAGTCTGCATCTATTTCTGAGAAAGTACCCGTGAGTGGCATGCTCAAATATACTGGGCGCGAAACAAATGAAACAACAGGAGTGACAAAATATTTTTTTGAAAAAACAACGACATCGTCTTTTCTTGCTTCCAAACTTGTTTTTACATTTTATGGTGATAATGTAGCTGCATTTCAAGATAATGTAGGACAAGCATCATATATACTTCCATCAACATGAACAGGGGTTGGTAGTATGGGTGATTTTCAGGAAATTACTCTCGAGATTCCAGAGGTGCTTGCAGTTTTCCCGAATATAAAAACTCTTCCATTAGCACTGCGAAAACCGCTTTGAGAGAGTATTATGCTCTTGAAGAAATCATTCCCAGATCGTATGTTTTCTTCGAATCTTCCACCAGTTATTGCGAGTACCCTCTTGCAAGATGAGACAATTTCTCATTCTGGAGTGATTGCACATATTCAAGAATGATTGCGAACGGTAGGGAAGTATCCGAAGAATGATATTCTCATGACGTTGGAACAAAGCAAAAACAATCTCCAGACACAATCATGATCAACTCTTTCGAATCCTGGATATAGTACTGTTATCACTATTCCCACTAATCAAAAACTCTTTGTTGCAACCTGATCATTTGCATTTCGTGGCCAAGCCCCTATTGGATCAGATTCTGTAACGGTCAATGGATTTCGACTCACAGAGTTCCATGGGAGGGATTTTGCTTATCGTGCAAGCAAGGATATTGGCACTCTAAAAAATGGTTCAAATAGCTATGAAATAGTGTTCTGGAAGAAGAATGCTATCATCTCTCGAGAGAATATAGCTGTAGAAATGATTATTGATGCAAACAAGGCTCAGATACGTTCGGATGAAATCTCTGAACTCTATCATCCTGAGATTGCTCTTGCTCGACGCGAAGCAGCAATAAAGAAAATACAAGATCTTATTGATACCATCAAAACATACCCAGAAACTACATATCTCAATGAACTTTGAGAAAAAGCAACCATTACACTCGCATCGCTTGCTCAAGAGCCGATGAGTGATGTTCTCTGGCAAAAGTTGGAAGAAATTCTTGTGCAATCTTGATTTGAAGTTGTACAAAAAAAACTCAGTATCGATGAGCTCAGAGATATGGTTAAAAATGATAAGAGAACCTATGATCTCCTTTTGACTGGTATTTATCTTGGGAAAGAAGGAAAGGATATTTTTTCATTTCTTCACTCCCATGGAATGGAGAGTGGGTATAATTTCTGATGAGTACACGATACAAAACTTGACTATGCGCTCTCTGAATTCCGCAACGCAACCAGTGATAATTCAAATTTCCCGGTTTTTATGAAGCGAATTGCTGACAAGATAGCAAAAGAGTGATACCTCTATCCTCTTGATATGCGCACCCAGATTGCTTATATTCGTAAGGACATAATGAATCGATCATGAATTACTCTTCGTCGCTTCTCAAGTCTTGAAGATGTAGGATTGCTATTTCCAGAGAGTGGTCTGAATGCAAACTATACTATCGATATGAACACAAAATCTCTACAAGGATTCTTCCAATTTATTGACTCCACCTTTCGTAAATAGATCTCTATGTCTGAACACATAATCGACCACCACCAAGTTGAGACCCATCATACGAATGATGGGTCTTTGGTCGATCATGAAGATACTCTGAACCCTCATGATCATCATGATGACGCACATACATCGACACATGATGATACACAGAAACATCGAAAATGGGATTTTCGCAATGAGGTTGCTTATCCAGCTTGGGAATTTTCTGCGACGAATGTTGGGAATACGGCAAAAAAATTTAATTATTTTCCTTCATTAATTGCTGCTGTCTACCTCACGGCTGTTCTGTTCTATCAACTCTTTTCGACCTACAGTGTTGTATTTGGAAAAGGGAATCAGATTATTGGGATTATTCTTCAATTTTTCCATACCATTACCGTTTGGGAGATTCTCTCATGAGTTGTGATATTTTATTGCCTTATGTTGTTTTTTGGTCCCATTGCTCATGCTGGAGTAATCTCTCTCATTGACTCTGAAGAACATCACCAGCATCAAAGCGCTACAAAGGCTCTGGGTATAGGATTATCACATTTTTTTGATCTTTTTGAACTTCATAATCTTGTTGGAATCTTCAACCTTCTCTCGGTAATTACGTTCTATGTTTTTCTCCTTCGGCTCTTTGATTTTACCTACATAGGCCCTATTTCTTGGTTTATTTTTATCTATTTTATACTTGCAAATATTGCGAATATGTTGTTCTCGTATGCACCATATCATATAGTATTTGGCAAGAAAACCTCGTTTCAGGCGCTCACTGCATCAGCTATTCAGGCGATCACACATCTCGATGTCACGCTCAAGGTATACCTCAACTATCTCATCATTAGCGCACGTACGATTCTCATAGGAATCATGATTCTTCTCTTACCATTTCTTACTTCTTGGTTGATTGGATGGTTTGGTTTTAATCCAAGTATCTCAACGATATTTATCATTATGGCTATCCTCACAGCACCATTTATTCTCTTTCTCGCACAAATGAATAGTGTTCTTGAGATATTTCTCATCGGACTTTGGTATCGAGCATATCATCTTACGAATGATGCTCATGCGAGTGGTAGTACTACATCATCACATGGACACGACGATCATCATCACTAATTTTTTAGGAAAAATAGGCATTCTCTTGACTATTTTGCTGAATCAATATCATTGTAGCTTCATTTTTAAATAGACATAATGGACCTTGGTGCCTCGAATGGCCACAGCTCACTGGATCCGACTACTGCAATCGGACTTTTCTTTGTTCTCCTTTTTGCTCTCATGTTCTTTGCCGGAACAGAGATCCCTCTTATGAGTGTTGCAAATCACAAAATTGACGGATTTGTGAAGCAAGGACGAGTGGGTGCAAAATCCCTCAAATATATCAAGCGTCATGCTGAGAGATTATTGATCGTGAACCTTATTGGTACGACGATTGTGACTGTTTGGATATCCTCTCTTGCAACCGTTGCTGCATCTGGTGTTGCATCACTCTTTGGGCTTTCTTGACCATATACAATCACGATCTGTGTTCTCGTTGCAACAGTCATCATTCTTCTTTTTGGTGAAATTGCTCCGAAGGTTCTTTGAGTGCGATTTAGTGACGCAGTCGCGCTCAAAGTTGCTCCTATATATCGAGCTCTCATGTGGATTCTCACACCACTCAACTGGATGATTGAGGGATTTACACGATTTTTGACTCTCATTACTGGTGGAAGGCATGGAGATATTCACTCTCATCGGGTGACGAGTGAAGAGGTAGAAGCATTTCTCGAAATGAGCGAGGAACATGGAGTCGTGGAAGAAGTCGAGCATCGGCGTATCAAGTGAGTTCTCGATCTTGCTGATACACGTGCTGAGAGTGTGATGACTCCACGGGTGCAGGTAGAATTTATATCGCTTCGCGCTACGGTATGAGAGGCTCTTGAGCGATTCTTCACAGCTTCTCATACACGCCTTCCTGTCTTTGGTGATAGTCCAGATGATATTGACTACGTCGTGAGTTTTCGCAAGGTGGTTGAGTGGCATCGCAATGGCATGGATAATGTCGAGCTCAAAGATCTGCCTCTCGAGAAGATCATCAAGATTCCACTGACCAAGAGGATCGATGATCTCATGGAGGTATTCCAAAAATCAAGAAAGCATATTGCTCTTGTGCTGGATGAACATGGGGGAGTCGTGGGTGTCGTCACCATGGAAGATGTGATCGAAGAGGTGTTCGGAGATATCAAAGATGAAAAAGACGACGAAGAAGTCTACATCCGTCATATATCCGATGGTAGCATCTCCGTCGTCGGCAATACTCTCATCGAAGATATCCTCGAAGAATGTGAGATCAATGAGATTGAAGAAATTGGGTTTCGAGAAGAGCACTATGGTGAAGCGATTTCCTATCTGATCATTGAACGACTTGAGAGATTCCCACGTGAAGGTGAAATACTCAAATTCTGACCACTTCGCATAGAAGTTGATTCGATCGATGATGGTCGAATTGAGAGGGTGAGTGTATCACGGGAGAAGAAGTAAGATGTTTCGGTAGAAATAATCCCAAACATTTTTTGTTTGGGATTATTTCAAAAGATATGATTATTTCATATTTCGGGATTGCAAATTTGAAGAGCATGGAAAATTAGGGTAAATAGAAAAAATAGCAAAATCATTTAAGCTTTTGCTATTTATTGTGATTTCAAATCACTGTGGGAAACCGCCACGATTTTTTTCACAAACAGAGCAGTACCAGTTAGAGTTATCATTACTGCGTTGACTCGTTTGCTTCTCACAAGTGTAGCAGTAGCGACGAGAAACGGTATATTTTTGTTTCCCTTTCGTCACCGTCATGCCATCTTTATGGTAGTGTACATGATCGCCACGAACATGTCCGCGTTCAGTATGTTGCCCGTGAATGCTTTCATTCTGTCCGCGATCAGTACGCTCCTGCCGATAACCACCGAAACCATTTGGTTTTGCTTTACTCCAAGACATTATTATTGCCTCCTCAATTGGAATATATCACGAAATTGTGACTAATCTAGTATATACATATCACTTTAATAGTCAATACCAGCTATCCCTTCATGACTGAATTCAATTCGTACCATCGGACGATTTTCGTTTGTTTCATTCATTTTTGTAAAAGTTACCGAGGGAATAAGATCCGACTTTGCAGACCAATAGCTTTCTTCAAACTTCTTGGTTTCATAGAGATAAATCATTGGGTAGTTTCCAGAGAGACTCTCACGTAGATAAATAAAATCAGGAATATATCCAATTTCGCCAAGAGTAGTGATCAGATCATGATGTCGAGTAAAAAGATTCTGTGTGTAGGTCCATATATGAGAGATTTGATATTGCTCATAAGGGATATCTAATTTTTCTTTTGGGATGAGCGCGAGTATTTGCTCGATAAAGCTATGATATTTGGTAGACATGAATTTTTACATATTGTTTAATTGTATGAATATTTAAAAATTTTAATAGAAAAAGTTGTCCGTATGTTTGTTACAATTGTAACAGGTATTATAGCTATTGATTAATACTTCGTTTTGAATAACCTGTAGCAATATATTATTGCAGTATTTATGATTGATCTATTCACATGAAAGCCCTTTGATGTAGGTGATAAGGGATATGCTCAGGAGCTTGCCAAAACAGTCGTTCAACATACCCAATCAAGTAACAATGAATCATTACAAGAAGCTCTCAAAAAACTGTCAGATTGAGACCAAATAGGTACTATTTGCGCGGATACTTCGAGAAATATTTTGAGTTCTGTGAGAGTATAATTTTTACCAAATATTTTTAAGAGAATTTTCACAGCGCTTGATTTTCTCAAGACAATACCTATGATACCGTCAGCCCTTCGGGGTCGCTTATCGAGAGAGTTCCTCCTTACCTCTCTCGTGGGTGCCGTCGCCAAATTTAGCGACGGTTTTTTGTTGTTTTTTTCATCTCCTTTACCTTGCATTCTTGAGGCTTTTCTCTAGTATGAATCTATGTTGTATCAAGTTGTATGCCTCGAGTCCGGAATGGGACTGGATGGTTGGACCTATCGATCAAATCAACCCCTTGCTTCTGGAACACTGGTCGAGATACCTTTGCGAAAGCAGCATGTTTTTGGTATGATCGCGTGACAAATACTCAACGAAGACACAACCATTATTTATAGTGATATTGAGAGAGCTTACGACGGAGTCATACTGATGAGCGAACAAAAAATCCAAGTCCTCAAATCACTTGCTCTCGAATACGCTATGCCGATTTCCAAGATATTTGCACTCTTCTACACAAAAGAAACCCTCACAGCTCTCGCACACCATAAGCCTCAATCAAAACCATTTGTGCATCACTCTGTATTTGAACCGGGATCTGGAGAAATATATATCACAAAAAATATAGCCGCATTTCTCAAAGATGAATGAGTACATTCTTTTCCCTATGATCGATTGGATGTTCTCTGAATCGAGAGTGATGTGACTATGATCTCATCTCAATCAACACAAAAAGAACGACGAACAGTATGGATAGAGAGCCTCCTCGGTGAGAGATCGTCACTCTATGGTACGAGAGATGTACTACGATATCCAGTCGAGCATTATTCGCAGATCACGTACTATCTGCCGCATATTCAAGGCGAATGGTATCATATGCTCCATCACTATAGAATTCTTGATTTTCTGGAAGCGATGCGAGTATACCTCGGTATACGAGTGCGTATCGTCGCTCCACGCCTATCGAGTGAGCTCGTCGGCCTCTACCATCTACGTCAATATCAACTTCTTGAAGGACACACATGAAACCTATAAATTTCCAAAAACTTCACTATCGAATGAGCTTCATGATTCGCCATATAGGGCGACTCGAACTCCTGTCATTTTTTTTCATATTTATTGCTGTTGTTCTCCTTGCAGCAGCTTTTCGCTATACGATCATTGATGGTGATTATTATCGAAATCTTGCTGACAGACAGCAAACAGCAAAGATCACAAATAGTGTATCGAGAGGAAGTATCTATACGAAGAATGAACCAATTGGCGTACTCGCGACGAGTGCTGACTTGCCGGATCTTGCGATCGATCCGACAGCGAGTGGCTCTCATGAGGCTCTCTTGGATTTTCTCGTGCAGGTCTATCGCCGAGAGGCTTGTGGAATTACTTTTGATCTCTCTTGTGTTGAACGATCGTATGAGCTCATGCGTATGCCACTTGCACAAGGTACCAAGATCACTTCACAAGGCCTCGATGGGAGCATTCGAACATTTATTCAATCAAAACTTTCCCAAGAGTATGTCACTAGTTCTCTTCTAAAAGAGAATCTTACTCCCCAAGAGCTCGATACATTTTCAAGATTTAGTGCTACAAATCTGGTAGGATCAGGCATGTATCTGATTGCGAATAATGTCTATGTAAATCCAATGACATTATCACTCTCTGATGATCAAAAAAAGAATCTTCAGGATATGTTCGGCTTAACAGGTGCTGATATGGCAAAAAGCCTCCTCCAGAGAAAGGTTCGATATATCAAGATTCTCTCACAAATGTCTTTTGCAACGAAGGAATTTGTCGATGAAAGACTTGCTCAGTCAGCGGGAAATAGCGTATGAGATATCAAGAATTTTATTATTATCGAGCCAAATCCATCACGCTACTATCCACAAAAAACAGTATGAAGCCAGATCACAGGATTTGTAGATAATAATGGTATTGGAAGATACGGCATTGAGGCATATTTTGAAAAAGAACTCCAGTGAAGAGATGGTGTACGAAGTGCCAAGAAAGACATTCACGGCAGAACCATTGAAAATTTTGACCTTGATAATGACCGTACAATTAATGGATCAGATATTACTCTTACGATCGATCGTAATATTCAAAAATATCTTGGTGATCGACTCGAACGGGCAACAAAAGAATTTCGTGCAAATCGTGTATCTGCTGTTGTTCTCAATCCAAAAACAGGAGCAATCATCGCTATGGCAAGTGCCCCTGGCTATGATCCAAATGAGTATAGTCGAGTCTATGATCTCGAGGTGGTTAATCCAGATGATCACGAGGATATTGGTTTTGATTTTCTCGGAATGCCATTATTTGTTGAAGATGATCTCAAGGGATCATCGAGTGTTGTAAATGGCCAGGTGGTTAAGCTACGTGATGCTACTGAAGAAGAACGAGCAAATCCACTTGTAAAAAAATATCGATACAAGAATAACGTAGGTCCACTCGCATATATGAGTGATCCTGTCGCATCGCTCTATGAACCAGGGTCAATATTCAAGCCAATAACGGTGGCTATTGGAATCGATAGTGGTGAGATTCGCCCATCCGATGTCTACTATGATGCAGGTTCTATCAAGATCGATCAGTTTACGATTAGTAATTTGGCAAAAGAATGTATTGGACAACATACCTATACTCATGCTCTGAATTGGTCGTGTAATGTTGGAATGATTGATATTGTGAAGAAAGTCGGAAAAAATATTTTCGCAGAGTATATTCGTGATTTTTGATTTGGGATTCGTACGAATATCACGATGAAAGAAGAGGTATTTGCAGAGATGGAAAGTGTTGATAAATGGAGTCGATCAAAGCTCTATACGAATTCGTTCGGGCAGGGTATTGCAACGACACTCATACAGATGGCTGCAGCCTATGGGGTGCTTGCGAATGGCGGTATCTATATGCAACCATATCTTGTTGATTCTATCACACTCCCGAATGGACAAGTGCAAAAAACTGAACCAGTAGAGATGCGTCGTGTTGTAAAGTCTGAAACAACAAAACTCGTGACAGATATGATGGTAGAAGGTGCAACGATCTGATATGCAAAGAAAGGAGCTGTTGCTGGATATAAAATCGCAGGTAAGACAGGGACATCACAGATACCATCGAGAGGGTGATATGAAAAAGGTCCACATGGTGAAACTATTGGACGAACTTTTACTTCATACGGCTGATTTGCTCCTGCTTATGATCCAAAATTTGTACTGATTCTAAAAGCAGAACGACCGAGAACAGGTCAGTATGCAGAGACAACAAGTGCACTTGTATTCTCAGATATCGCAAAATATTTGCTTGAGTATTATGGTATCCCAAAAGATAAGTAGAGAGATAAAAGACTATTCATATATGAATAGTCTTTTATCTTCATGTATGAAATATTTATACCATAGAGAGAGCATTTGTCTTGAATTCTCTGAGAAAAATCTTTGTCAAACGTTCATTCTTTGATATGCTTTCAAAAACCTATGAAATATATTTTTGTCACTGGAGGTGTACTCTCTGGTATCGGTAAAGGTATTGCGGCTGCCTCTATTGGGGCAATCCTCAAATGAATGGGGCAGAAAGTATTCTGTCAGAAATTTGATGGATATCTCAATGTGGATCCAGGTACGATGAGTCCATTTCAACATGGGGAAGTATTTGTCACCAATGACGGTGCAGAGACGGATCTTGACCTCGGTCACTATGAGAGGTTTCTCGATATTAATCTCTCCAAACTTTCATCATTCACCTCTGGTAAACTCTATGAAGAGATTATCAATCGCGAGAGAAAATGAGATTATCTTGGTGGCACAGTACAAATAGTTCCCCATCTCACAGACCTCGTAAAAGAAAAAATTATTCAAGGACAAGAGTCGAGTGGTGCAGATATCAGCATTGTGGAAATTGGTGGTACGATTGGTGATATGGAAAATGAATATCTTCTCGAATCAGCACGCCAGATGCAACACGATCTTGGACATGAAAACGTGATTTTTGTCCACGTTGTTCTTCTCCCATATCTTTGAGCAAGCAAAGAGTTCAAATCAAAACCGATTCAGCACTCGGTTCGTACCATGATGAGTTATGGTTTGTCTCCAGATTTTCTCATTGTGCGAGCTGATACGGATATTGCGGAGGATATGATGGAGAAGATAGCACGATCATGTGGAATTCCAAAGCAACATGTTATTTCCGCTCCGACACTCGATACAATCTATCGTGTTCCGCTATCGTTCGAGTGACAAAATATTGGTGAAGAACTTGCAAAGAAGCTTCATATGCCAGTACTCCTACCGAATATGGAGAATTGGAGAGCGCTGATTCAGAACATCGATACTTCTCAGGAGATTCTCAAAATTGCCATGGTCGGCAAATACGTATGACTCGAGGATGCATACTATTCTCTGAATGAGTGACTCAAATGTGCTTGATTTGCATATCAAAAAAGGGTGGTTATCGAATTTATAGAAGCAGAGGAAGTTGAAAAACAAGGTGTATCAGTACTCCAGTGATTTGATGGTATTTGTATTCCGGGTTGATTTGGAACACGTTGAGTTGAAGGCATGATTCTGACAACTCAATATGCTCGTGAGAATAATATTCCTTTTCTTGGTATATGCCTCTGATCACAGATTATGGCGATTGAATTTGCAAGAAATGTACTCGGTATCGAGGATGCATCAAGTGAAGAATTTGCACCAGAATGAACGAACAATATTATACATATTATGTCTGATCAGAAAGATCTGACAACTAAGGGATGAAATATGCGACTCGGCCTCTATCCATGTGTCATTCGTAGTGGAACACTTGCAGAGAGAGTTTACAAAGAACAAATGGGTACTCTGGGGGGCTCTACTATTTATGAACGCCATCGACATCGATTTGAGTTCAATCCTCGCTATCGAGGCGAAATGGAAAAAAGAGGGTTCATTGTGTCGGCTGATTCACCTGATGGTATGCTCGCTGAAATAGTTGAAATCCAGAATCATCCGTATATGATTGCGACGCAGGCTCATCCTGAGCTGATATCACGCCCATTTCGGCCACATCCATTATTTCTTGGATTTGTGGGTGCAATTATAGAATAAAATATTCTATAATATATGTTCTGCCTTTTACAAGACAAAACATACTATTTCATACCATCCAACTTTGCACTCTTGTCTTGTATCCTTATAATTCGGCCACAATTTATTAATTCCCTCCTATGAAAAAGATTGTCCTTCCATTGATTATTGTATCTCTTTCTCTGAGTGCATGTACCATGCCTTGGTCTCAGAAAGATGATGACAAGCCAAAGGATACTACGAAAGTTTCGACAACGAAAGTAAAAAATGAAGTAGTACATACTCTGAACTATACTCTAAAAGACGGTGAGAAAGTAATTGACTCAAAGCAAAATTTTCCTTTTGTTGTTGGAAGAAGAATGCCATTTATAGCATCTGGTATGGATGAGATCGTAGCGTCTATGAAGGCAGGTGAGAAGAAAAGCGTGAAGATTGCCGCCGAGAAACTCTATGGTCCATCAATACTTAGTAGCACAGGTAACCTCGAACAATTTGTAGATACATTCACAAAAACGGGATCAATTGATGCTTATGGCGATCGGATAACTACATCGCTTCCAAAATCTCAGGTGATAAAGGATGGTAAGCAAGATTATAAGGTTGGGGACGAAGTACAGGCTATGTGAGCAATGGGTATGCCTCCTGGTCCAGCAAAAGTAGAAAAGATTGAGGGTGATGTAGTGACTATATCTGCTGAAAACCGTATGAATCCATTTGCTGGAAAGAAGATTCAAGTTGGAACCGAAGGAAAAGGTGGAAATAATCAAACACTTCGCATTGAAAAAATTGAGGGAAAAGTTGTGACTGTTAAGCATACGAATCCACCAAATCATGCATTTGCTGGTGTTGAGCTGAAAGTGGGTGCAGAATGGACAAATGAGAAAAATCAAAAATTTCAGATTAAAGCAATTGAAGGAAATCGTGTAGGATACACATTCACAGCAAACCAATTTGCCGGAAAGGAATTTACTCTTGAAGTAGAAGTTCTCTCGATTAAGTAATTAAAAACTCACCCTTTGGTGAGTTTTTAATTACTTAAATAAAAGCACTGAATTATTTTGACATTTTTATAAAATAATTTATGATGCTTTTCACACAAATTCGTGTAGTCCACATTTATAGGAAGGAATAAAATGCGGCATTTAAGTATATTGGTTGCTATGCTCTTTTGTGTAGCGAATAATGTTGCAGCTGATGACAGTTTGCTCTCTCGAGCTTATTTGTCGGAAACCATGAAATGGTTACCGAAAGATTGTCTTGGAGCAAAAGGGGCGCTTGAAAATTTTGATCACGAAGCAGATGATCTGCGAAAGAAAGATCAAAAATTTGTTGAACAATTTATTCGAGAGTACCGTTGGGTAATGCTTGATCGGGTAGAGATATGGTGCCAATCAAAAAACGCCTGACTACATTAAAAACTCCACCGCAAGGTGGAGTTTAATTTTTTATCATTGAACTTTGAATAGCTGCAATAACCATCTTTTTTGTTCCAAAAAAATCTTTTGTAAAGTTCATTCGTTCGGTAGAAGTTATGTTTTCTTGCTTCGTAGTTATGAAAAGTGGGTATGATCGATAATCATGAAGATCATTACTACTCTGAATAATTTCATTGAGAACCCATCCATTTGTCTCTCGATCTGGATGTATAGGAATGACTCGTTGAACTACCTCGAGATTTACCTGAAGACTATCTTCTTGATCCGATGGTCGATACATTATCACCCCGTATCCTTCCGGATTGGTATTGGATGGATAATCTTGCCATGATTCATTTATCCAATCCATACGATACTCTTTTCAACAAACCTTCCATCAGAGACTCTCATAGTATCCTATTAATGAGCGATTGGTACTATTAATATCGCGTCCATGCCTCGTTGCAAGAAGAACTCCATGAGAGAATGGATCATGCGCAACGTAGGAGAGGAGTGCTCAGAGGACTTTGCTGGCGAGTCACTGACCTCGATGTTCCGGATGTGTCCATACATCTTCAAGATAGTGATATCTCTGATTATCTAACGTTATTTCCTGTGCAAAAGCACGAGAAATCTCAACTCCATTCAACTCGATCGAGAATCGATGTGTATATTTTGCTTTTACCATATTTTCCAAGAAGGACATGCTTGATGAACACGTATATGTGCAAATCCGGGATGCAAAATAGCTCGCTCGATGGTACTACTGAGAGCTGCCATATCACGATCAATCACTGCTTCAGCAAATCATGCGCCAAAAAGCTTTGCAGCTGCTACGGGATCGAGAGGCGGAGTGACACTTCCATGTGGTTCTGACTTTGTTTTGATCCCCACCGGAGTTGTCGGAGATGATTGCCCTGTTGTGAGGGCATAATTTTCATTATCGAGGACGATATAGGTAATATCAACATTTCGACGACATGCATGGAGAAAATGTCCAAGCCCGATCCCATATCCATCACCATCACCTCCAATCGCAATGACTGTGAGTTTTGGATTTGCAAGTTTGACACCAATTGCAAATGGTACTGAACGTCCATGAAGAGTCTCGGCAGCATAGCCATCGATGTATTGAGAGATTTTTCCACTACAACCAACACCCGACACAATAACCGTATTTTCACGTGATATATTGAGCTTTTTGAGGGTATTTCTGATTGCCATCAGTGCTAAAAAATCCCCACATCCGGGGCACCATTGGATCGTATTGAGAGCTGATCGCATAGGAAGTTTTAGAATATGAGAATTATATACATTGACCGAGAAAATGCACGCTTTGTTCTTCTTTTTCTTGATTTATTTTGTACCTGAGAAGAGTATCTTGATCCCGAGAATAGCCAGGAGAAATCACATGCATTTATCGAGATGATATCGTATCTTCATAAATCCTACACGAATAGGGGAGATATTGAGTGTTGTCGCAAGGAATGTGAACCACATAAGTGGAACTGATGCCATAGCGACCCCATATGAGAATTGAATACCTATACTTAATTGAGGATCAATCACTTGCGTAAATATAGCAAGAAAGAAGAGAGTTACTTTTGGGTTGAGAACGTTCGTAATAAATCCTTCTCGAAACGCTTGGAATGATGAGAGTTTGAGCGATGTATCTTTTGATAAATGTACATCTGAATATGATGATTTTTTGGCTCGTAGAATCTGATATGATATCCAGAAAATATAGAGAGCACCGAGAATTTTGATGATCTGAAATGCGATAATGGATTGAGAAATAATAACTCCAAGCCCAGCGATACAATATCCAACGTGGACAAATATAGCGGATGCAATACCAAATCCAGTGAGTATTCCAAGTTTTCGAGAGATGAGACTATTTTTAATTACCACAATAGTATCAGGTCCAGGACTCATAGCAGCAAGAAGCGTTATACCCATGAGTGTAATATATGGCAGCATGGATATTGTTTGAAAAAAATATTATTGCATAATACGCTAAAGAAATAGAAAAACAAGATGTTATCGTGGTTTGCATTCGGGTTTATTTATCATGAGATTTCTCTTAAAAATTCTCCTAATTGTTTGAGGGAAATATTGAGTGATTCTTGTAGTGTGATAATTCTCTTTTTTTGAAGCTCAATGTTTTGTATGAGAGGATTATCTGAGAACTGTTCCAAACTCAATATTGCTTCTTGATTGATGAGTGCATTTCTTTGACTGATGAGAAATTGATATACCTCCAACACGAGTTGTTGTATCTGTTTCTTTATATAAGTAATATATTTTTGTGTATCGATTATATTCCCTAGCTGTATTTGTTTTTCCATTGCTTCAAGCTTTTCTAATTGAGGCATGATTTTAACAAAACACTTTGCAATGTCAGTAAAGTCTTTTTTACATTCAAAAAAATTTACATCTTCAGAATTTTCTCAAAAATTTTGTAGAATATTATTACTCCTTCCTTCTAGTTGATGGACAGATTTCTCAATACTAAGACCGAGACGAATAAATTGTTGGTAGGTTGGCTGAAAAGGATTGTGAACAATAAATCATTTTCGTCCCCAGAAGAGAAGAAATCCAAGCACGGTGAGACCAAAAAGATAAGCAATCCAGTCTTCTTTGTGTATTTCAATGAGAAAATAAAAACCAAAGTAAATAACTCCACCAAAAATACCAAATCCAGTATCTAATTCTTGGTTGTTTGGGAGTGAAAATCAAAAATCAAATGATCGTATATATTTCAGTATTTCATCATAACTACTCAACTTTCATCGCAGGAGAAAACCATAAGGTGTATGAAATATAGTGTGAATGGAGCGAAATGCTATCAGTTTCCAGATAAGAAAGATTAGAAAGGTGATCCACATGTATGGGAGTGCGATACTGCCACCAAACGATATAAAAAGAAAAGTAATAATCGCAAATATGCAGATTCTCGGAAAGAGGTATAGAAAAAATGTTAACCAACTGAGTCAATCTGTCACAACAAAACCTCGCTCATAGAGAGTTTGGTTTTGTTGTGAATTGAGCTCGAGAAAATCATATTTCATATATTTGCTAAAGTGTTATCCAAACAAGATATTCTTCATTCCCTGCTTCACCTGCAAGAGTTGATTGGCTCATTTTTTTAAGTTTGATTCAGAATTCTTCCTTCCAAAACAATACTTCTTTATCGAGCATTTTCTGAGTATCGACACTTCGATGAACAACTCAGTCTTTGGTGAGTTCTTTTGAGTCCACTTCAAATTGTGGTTTGTAGAGAAGGATCATATCTCATTCTTCCCTTAAAAGTGGTATGATAGATGGGAGAATATCGCGCAGTGGGCACCAGGAAATATCCCCCACAATAAGATCAAATTTTTGAAATCATGCATGCTTCTGGGATTCTTCTGCATAGTCTCGAATATCCGTCTGTTCATGAGATTCAATTCTTGGGTCTCATCGTAGTTTCTTATGAAGTTGATTTGTGCCGATCTCCACTGCCACAACTTTCTGAGCTCATCGCGAGAGCAGTACTTGAGTGAATCCACCAGTAGAGGATCCAACATCCAGACATTGCAAAGATTCGATTTGAATCTTATTTGCTTCGAGAAAGTCATCGAGCTTCACAGCACTGCGAGATACCCAATCAATCTTTCGATCTTCAATAATTTCTACGCAATCATTCTCGCCTATCTGATAACTTGCCTTTGTGATGATTTTTTTGTTTACCAATACAAGCCCCGAATCAATC